>Ga0101944_10002556_pt1 | contig 28865 bp, 34 predicted proteins | sample DewCreD2012metaG_FD_75245 | JGI IMG/M metagenome (GOLD analysis project Ga0101944, IMG submission 75245) | Hot spring sediment bacterial and archeal communities from British Columbia, Canada, to study Microbial Dark Matter (Phase II) - Dewar... ... | reverse complement strand
TATGATTAGCCCACTATGTTGGATATTTCCCTGCTTCGGGATAATCCCGAAGATGTTAAAAAAATAGTCGCCGCGAAGGGTTATGACCCTAATTTAGTGGAGGAGTTTCGTGCGTTGGACACCTCCTGGCGGCAAGCCCAGCGAGAATTAGATGAAGCTCGTTCCCGCCAGAAAACTCTTTCCGATGCCCGGGATATAGAAGGAGCAAAAGCCAACAAGCAGGTCATTAAGGACTTGGAAGAAAAATCATCCAAGCTCCAGGTGGAAAGGGATGACAAGTGGATACGCATTCCCAATCTGGCAAGTTCCGATACTCCGTTTGGCAAGGATGAAAATGAAAATGCGGAGCTTCGTCGTTGGGGGGATATTCCTAAATTTGATTTTACTCCTCGCGATTATGTGGATTTGGGGGCGCTCCATGACATTATAGACACCGAGAGAGCGGGTAAGGTTTCCGGAGCTCGCTTTGGATATCTAAAGGGAGCGGCGGCCTTAATGGAGTTTGCGCTTATACAATTTGGGTTTGATACGTTAACTAATCCGGAAATCTTAAAAGAGATAGCCGATTCGGTGGAAAAGGGATATAGCTCCAAACCTTTTATCCCGGTTATTCCGCCAGTCATGATAAAGCCGGATGTTTATAGAAAGACTGCCCGCTTAAATCCCGGAGACGAAGAGGAGAGATATTATCTGTCCCAAGATGATATGTACCTGATTGGCTCGGCGGAGCACACTCTTTGTTCTATCCATATGGATGAGGTCCTAAAGGAAGAAGATTTGCCCGTTCGTTATGTCGGATTTTCTACTGCCTTTAGGCGCGAAGCCGGCTCTTACGGCAAAGACACCCGCGGAATTTTGAGAGTGCATCAGTTTGATAAATTAGAGATGGAATCTTTCACCTTGCCGGAGAATTCTCAGAAAGAACAGGACTTCATAGTCGCGGCACAGGAATATATGATGCGAAAATTAGGCCTGCCCCATCGGACTATTATTTGTTGTACCGGCGATATGGGCGGTCCGGATTTTAGACACATAGATGTGGAAACTTGGTTCCCTTCTCAGGATAAATACCGAGAAACCCATTCTTCTGATTTGATGACCGATTATCAGGCGCGCCGCCTGAATACCAAAATAAGGAGGAATGATAATTCTTTGGTGTTGGCGCATATGAATGATGCAACCGCCTTTTCCCAGCGTCCTATTCTGGCTATTTTGGAAAACTACCAGACCAAAGAAGGCCGAATAGTGGTACCGGAGGTACTGCGCAGATACATGAATCGCGATATCATTTAGACGTGGTTTCTGGCAAACAACCCAAAAAGAAAGAGGAAAGGATACGTTCTGCGCCGGATTATTGCCGGGATCGTTCCAGTAAGGCCCACAGGTTAAAGGTGTTTATAATCTGCGCCGCCGCTTTTTTGGTTTTTGGGATTTTGGCAAACTTCTTTTTGTATCTTGTTTTTCGGACCGACTTTTTGGCTGTAAAGTCGGTGGAGATAATAGGCGTGGAACAGCAAAACCTTAAAGACTCCATATTAAATTCTTTTCGAGCCAAGAATTTAAATGTTTTGCAGAGAATGGCGGGCATAAATTCTGTTTTTTCTTGGACCGATGGCAACGGAGATTTAAGACTTATGCCCCAGATAAAAAAAGCAGAAGTAGAGGTTAAGAGTTATCAGCGCAAGGTGGTGATTGAGGCCAAGGAAAGAGAAAAAGAGGGGGTTTGGTGTCCCAATTCCCCGGACGGCGGGGAGTGCTATTGGTTTGATAGTGAGGGAGTTTTGTTTTTAAGATCTTCTCGCCCCGAGGGGGGATTAGTCAGATTGGTTATTGGTTATCACGGACAAAAGCCAAATTTTCTAACTTCTTTTTATCCAGACGGTTGGTCTAGCCCGGTTCGCTCGGTATTTGGAATATTGGAAATGTCTGGTATGCCCTCGCGTACTGTTTATTTAACTCCTCCAGACAGAGAAGAAATTTATGTGGACTTAAAGGGTGGCCCGCGCCTTTTATTTTCCACCAAGTTTGATCCCGCTCACGCCCTGCCGGTTTTGGAGACTCTTAGAATGGAGAATAAGTTGAATTCTTTGCAGTACGTGGATTTCCGTACTGAAAACAGAGCTTATTATAAATAGTTGCCTAACTTTGTAGTTGGTTGTCTCTGGACTCAGATGTATGGGATAGGTCTTTTTATTGACAGGACTATAAAAATATACTATTGTAAATAGTGGCACGCCAGGCGCTTACTCGTTTCTTAATTAAAACGAGAGGAAAGTCCGGACATCATCCCGCCGTAAAAAGTGGGGAACGTAGCGGATAACATCCGTCGAGGGCAACCTTAGAGGTGCGAGCAGAGACGTTTTTTGTTGAAAAACAAAAGACGCCCTCCGAAGCTTTATGCGTAAGGAGGGTGAGTTTGGTTATAAGGTTTTTAACCGAAGACCAAAAGTGAAACGGCTAAATCCTTACGGGATGCAAGACTCGTGTCCGTTTTTTTAAAAAAAGCGGAAGTGGTCGCTTGAGCCAAGGAGTAATCCTTAGCCTTAGATAAATTAGCGCCATCTGCCCCAATAAGGCAGAGACAGAATCCGGCTTACCGGCGTACCAACAACATCAAAAACCCCGCCTCATCGGCGGGGTTTTTGATTGGTATACTTTTTATTTGTTATTTAAGAGATATTAAGGCGCTAACCCGCGGGGGCATACCTATCTTGCGAACTGAATTTCTCCAGTGCTTCCAGTTGGAATGATCGTCCAAGATCATGAGCATTGTTATTTTCTGCTGGAGCTTACAGTCATAAATCACGTCCTCTACGTTTTCCAAGTCCGGATCAATTAATCCGTACTCTTCTCCATAGTGACGGAAGGTCCACTCCTGAAACTGCAGACAGCCATAAGAATAGCGTCCGTTGGTATCTAGGATTTTTATATCCTCCCTTTTCTGGGATTCAACCTCTTTTAAATCCTCAATCCAAGCTTTTAAGGGGGCAAGGTCTGTCCTGTCCTCTTTGCTTACGACGGAGTGCTCAAGTTTTATGTGTCCGACCTCGGCCAAGACGTCGGGGGTGGTGTTGGTGACTGAAGTCGCCAAGGTTGCCCCGGTCATAAGGCTCAAAGCCAAAGATGTTAGTGCGGTAAAACCCATAATTGACAGCTTTTTCAACGCGGGATTCTGTCTAACCCTCATTCCTTTCGTGTTCTTCCGGCGCAGAGATAACAATCAAATTACAAAGCTCTTAGAACAAAAAAAGCTCGCTTTTGCGAGTCTTTCAGCCCTAATAGCTCTTATTCGATTGTTAGGTATATCATAGCCGACCGGGGTACAAAAGTCAAGCAAATGGACAACCCGAGTCATTTTATGCCTTATTTTGCAAGGGTTTAATAAAAAAGGGCCGGCTTCCCGCGCGGGGTAAGCCGACCCTGTGTTTGGTCGCGCTCCTTTTTTGTTGTTAGGAGCGGTTGTTTTGCTGTTTGCGGCGGATTTTGCCGAGCGTCAGCAGTCCCAGGCCGGCGAGAGCCATCATGCCCATGGTTCCCGGCTCGGGAGTTGAGGTGATTTGCCCTTCATACATCAGGCCCGACGGGCCACCCCACAGTTGTTTGAGGTCAAACTGCAAGGTGTTGAGACCCTTTACCAGAGGTAGGCCGGACAGGACGATGTGCGCCCCTTCTGTGGGCTCACAACTAGGAGGTCCTGAGGCACACGCATTGTCGGGGATGTAGTTTCCAGTCTTGATGTTGGTGCCGTTGAGGAAGACCTCAACTGTGTCGTCCGCCCAGACATCCAGCCAACCGGAGTTGCTGGCCATAGGCAGGATGAACGTTTCCTTAAAGGTGTACGATCCGTTGGCAGGCGAAAAGCTTCCGAGGCCCATGCCGGTGTTGGCATAGGAAATCCACTTTCGGGTTGCAGTTGGTGCCTTCCAGACGGGGTGAGGCGTGATGACCTCATTCGTTCCGTCAACGAGGTTTGTCTCGGTCGCGCTAGCGTCCGAGGCAAACGTAATCACTGCAGCCTGGCATCCCAGCGCCAGACCCAAGATGAGCAAAGCGGCAAAAGCCGCATTCAAAGCAATTTTCACTTGTTTCTCCTCTACTACTACTTTCCTAAGTGAGTCAGCCCCTTCCTCCGAAGAGTTTAAAGCTGCTAATCTAAAACTTATAACAGATAGACGTATTTGTCAATGGGGGGGCTGAATAAGATGTTATTTATTTTTAGCCCTAGATTTCTCCGGTTTTAGCTCATCCGGGCTGGCAAAGCTTACATTTCTAAGCAAATAAAGCATTCCCGCCAGAATCACTGTTGAGGATAGGGCTATCTCAAACATTCCCAGTCCGGAAAGGACTCCTATGGCGGCGGTAAACCAAACTACTGCCGCAGTAGTTAGGCCCCGTACATGGTTTGCATCCTTAATAATCAGTCCAGCTCCCAGAAATCCTATGCCGGTTACGATGTTGCCGATAACCGTGATTGCCGCTCCGCCGTCGGTCTCAAATCCGTGAGTCTTAAGTATGTCCGGCAGGGCTAAATTGATTATGGTAAACAAGGCAGCTCCTCCGGAAACCACCATACCGGTTCTAACTCCGGCTTCTTTGCCAACAGTTTCCCGCTCCAGTCCTATTAATGCTCCCATCGCTATCGCGAAGAGAAGTCGCAGGGTCATTTGCGGCAAATCCAACATACTATTAGTATATCAAATGCAAAGGCCATACTTTTTAACAAAATACAGATGCAAGAAAGATTGCTAGCCAACAAGGTTGGCGAGTGTGTCGGAAAGGAAGTCGAGATGATGGGCTGGGTGGATGTGCGCCGAGACCACGGCAAAATATTTTTTATAGATTTCCGGGATAGATCCGGAATAGTCCAAGTTGTCTTTTCGCCGGACAAGGCATTTTTCACCGATGCTCAGGCGGTCCGCGCCGGCTGGGTCATAGCTATAAAAGGCATTGTTAAAGAAAGACCCGAAAAATTAATTAATCCCAAGTTGGAGACCGGCAAGTACGAAGTGGAAGCAACCGGTTTTGTGGTCTTAAATCAATCCGAAGCGGCTCCGATGCCTCTAGACAGCGAGGGTTATGATATAGACGAGGAGGTGCGTATGAAGTACAGGTATTTGGATTTGCGTCGCCCGCGTTTGCAAAAAAATATCCGCTTAAGAAGCGAGTTTGTGCGCCACGCTCGGGAGTATCTTTTCGGTCAGGATTTTTTGGAGATAGAAACTCCCTATTTTTCTTCTCCCACCCCAGAAGGTAGCCGCGACTTTGTGGTGCCTTCCAGGATGTATCCGGGCAAGTTTTTTGCCTTGCCCCAAAGTCCTCAACAATACAAACAGCTTTTGATGGTTGCTGGCATGGAGAGATATTTTCAAACGGCTCGCTGTTTTCGGGATGAGGACTTGCGCGCGGACAGAGGATTTGAGCACACCCAGATAGATATAGAGATGAGCTTCGTTTCCAGGGAGGATGTTATGGCTATGGACGAGGCGATGATAATTCACGCGGTAGAGGCGGTGGGGGGCAAGATAAAACAAAAACCTTTCCCGGTGTTCACCTACGCTCAGGCGATGGAAAAATTTGGTGCGGATAAATTTGATTTAAGGACCGAAGAGGACAAGCAAAATGGAATACTGGCTTTTTCTTGGGTTATTGATTTTCCGTTTTTTGAAAAGACGGAGGATGGCAAGTGGACTTTTACCCACAATCCTTTTTCTTGCCCCAAAGAGGAGCACATTGAGTGGCACTTAAAGGGTGAAAATATAGAGAAGATTATTACTCAGCAGTACGACTTGGTTTGTAATGGATACGAGGTGGGAGGGGGCTCTATCCGCGCTCATAAGCCGGAAGTCTTGAAGGGAACTTTCAAGATAATGGGTTATGACGAAGAGCGGATTGAGAAGGAATTCTCCCATATGATTAATGCCATGAAATTTGGCGCACCTCCGCACGGTGGTATAGCTCATGGAGTGGAGAGAATGGCTATGATTTTAACTGGCGAGACTTATTTGCGAGAGGTTGCCGCATTCCCTCAAACTGCCAGTGGTAGAACTTCGGTGATGGACGCCCCGGCAGATATAAGTTTGGCAGCCCTTAAGGAACTTGGTATAAAAGTTGAAGCAGTAAATCCAAATCCTGGAAAGGAAAAATAATAAAATATGGAAAAACTACAGCGAACTTTAGTTCTTCTTAAGCCCGACGCGATAGACCGCGGGCACGTGGGGGAGATAATGACCCGCTTTGAAAGAGTGGGCCTAAAGATGGTGGGCTTAAAGATGCTCATTTCCGACGAGGACACCGCCCGTCGCCACTATACCGAGGACTTGGCGCAAAGGCGCGGGGAGAAGGTCCGCCAGCTGATGATTGATATGCTTAAAATGGGTCCGATTGTGGCAATCGCTTTGGAGGGGATTGAGGCGGTGGAAGTGGTCCGTAAGATGGTCGGCGCAACAGAGCCCAAAGCGGCCGCCCCAGGCACCATTCGTGGAGATTTTTCCCACATTTCCTATCCCTACGCGGATGCCAAGGGTATCGGAGTTTTCAATCTGGTTCACGCTTCCGGCAACCCAGAAGAAGCGAAGACGGAAGTTTCGGTATGGTTTAAGGACGAAGAACTTTGTTCACATCGTCCTTCCTACACCAAACTGACCTTGCGCGAAGAAGACTAACCGGAAGGGCTACAAAAAAAGATTCAGCCGGCTTATTGAAAGCCGGCTGAATGCAATTTTGGAAGGAGGCAAAAAACTTAGGATTTTTTGAGTTTTACAGAAAGAGCCAACATCAAAACGAAAAATATGAATCCATAAGAGCAGGTGGAAAGACCAAAAAAGGTACCCATTGCTCCTTGGCTTATCTCTCGTATGGTCAAAGAGCCGGAGAACAAAACTCCTAGAGCAGAAACCGCAACGCTACGATTTATCAATATCTGGTCCAACTCTTTTTTCTTTATTTGGGAAATGGCAATTATGAATAAGGCCAGAAACATCGCAAACCCAAAGTAGCAGGCGGGCAGCCCTAGAAAAATAGGGCAGGATTCGTTAAATGCGCACTTCCCGGAGAAAAGTTTAGTTGCGCTTAAAAAACCGGAAAATAAGGTCCCGGCTCCTGACACCCCCAAGAGTATTTTCTTCATATCTATATAATAGCAATTTAAACTTTTATATTTCCAAACTTTCTATTTTGTAGCGTTTTTTGCCGGATGGGGTTTCAAAAGATATTTCATCACCTTTTTTCTTACCAATCAGAGATTTTCCCAAAGGGGAGCAGTAGGGGATTACGGTTTCGTTTGCTCCGGGAGTTATATAGCTTCCAACTTGATAGTGGCTGATTTTGCCTGTGTCTAAGTTTTTGACCGAAACGATATGCCCTATGGCAACCTTCTCAATGAGTCCCGGCCAAGAAACAATGTGGGCGCGGGAAATTATTTTCAGATAATCTCCGGCCTGGGCGGAGAGTTTTATTTGTTCTCTTTGATTTTCCTCAAATCCGAAATTGTCGTGCCAAGTTTCGGAGGACTGTGTTATGGCGGTTCTGGTTTCCTCGCCCAATTCCTCTGATTTTTTCTTTATTTTGGAAACTTCTCTTTTGAGCGCCTCTAAGTCTTCTGGTAGAAACAAATATTGCTCCATATTCTAAAGTAAACGTTTGACTGGCAAGTCAGGTTTCTTTTGGGCTGTGATATACTGACGAATGTAATGAAAATCAAAAATAAAATTCGCATACCCGCCCTAGGCGGCCAAAAGGGATTCACTTTGGTTGAGCTTTTAGTGGTTATAGCAATAGTTGCGGCACTTTCAGTGGTGGTGATTTTGTATATAAATCCGGCGGAAATGATGAAACAAGCTAGAGATTCTACCAGAATGTCTGACTTTGCAACCATTCAAAAAGCCATATCTATGCTGGCTAGCGATCAAAATGGTCTGCCAATTGGAGATCCTGCCTGGTGCTATGTCTCCACCTCCCAGACAGTTCCGTCTGCCGGTTGCGGGATATTCCAAGCGGGAATTACTGTCACTTCTACCGGAGCGGGCGACAGGAGCGTGAATGGCGCCGGCTGGATTCCTCTTAACTTTGCTTCCATTTCTTCCGGTGATCCATTAGGCACTTTGCCAGCCGATCCGGTTAATACCACCGATTATTTCTATGCTTATGTCGCTAACGCCTCCGGTCAGTATGAGTTGGCGTTAAATCAATTTGAAAGCACTCGCTATAGAAGAGGTGGAGATCAGGGCCGACCGGAGCAATCTTCTTATGCCGGCTCCAATCCGCAAGCGTACGTGGTCGGTACTGTGCCCAGTTTGGACATGTAGTTTTTATTTTCGCAAACTAACCCCTCCTTTCTAGTAAGAGGGGTTGGTTTTGGATTATTTTTGCCGGTTGTGCTAAATATATTTCTGGAGGTCCGCCAAATATGGTAGCGAAATTTCCGGATGATCTTTATCGCCAACTTGGCGAAAGAATAGAGGACTGGCAAGCTCGCCTCCTGGAAGCTTGTCGGGAGGGCAAGATCCTTGAAGAAGATGTTGCTGCTCTGATTGAACATGAGAGGGAGAGTGACATCCAAATCAACCTTGCGTTGGCAGTCAATTATTTCGCAGGATCTGAGTCTTTCTAACTTTTCTCAAAAACACGGGCGCGAAAGCTTTGAGCTTTCGCGCCTGCATCATTTTTTATTACTTATAAATTAACCCAACTGCTTCATCGCTTCCAGCATTTTGTCTAAATCGCCTTCCATCACTTTTTCTATATTATGGAACTTCTTACCGATGCGATGGTCGGTTATTCTATCTTCCGGGAAATTATAAGTGCGTATTTTTTCGGAGCGGTCCATGGTTCCCACCTGTTCTTTTCTCTGTGCGCCTATATCTCCGGCAACTCTCATCTGTTCCATTTCCCACAACTTGGAGCGTAGGATTTCCATTGCTTTGTCGCGGTTAGCGTGCTGATTTCTTTCGGCGCGACAGGATATAACAATGCCGGTTGGTTTATGTGTCAGGCGTACTGCGCTTTCTATTTTATTTACATTTTGTCCGCCCGGTCCTCCGGCGCGGGAAAAAGTTACCTCCAAGTCAGACTCTTTTATATCAACCTTGGCCGCTTCCACCACTGGCAGGATTACTACCGAGGCGGTAGAGGTGTGAACCCGCCCGGCTTTTTCGGTAGAGGGCACTCTTTGCACCCGATGTACTCCCGACTCGTGCTTTAAGAGGTCATAACAACCCTCGCCTTTAATTTCCGCAATTAGAGTCTTGTAGCCATCCATAGAAGATTCCGAAGCGTCTAATATGGAAAATTGCCAGCCTTTTTTCCCGGCGTATCTTTGATACATCCTGGCCATATCCCCGGCAAATATCGCTGCCTCGTCGCCTCCGGCCCCGGCCCGCACCTCCATAATCAATTTATTCATATTTTTGCCTGCAAATCATACCATTTTTAACCAATTCTTCAATATTTGGCCCTCCTTTTTGGATTGTTGTTTTTTACGCTATAATGGGCCTATGAACCAACAACCATTAATTCTGCTGGTTGATGACGAGCAGGATTTGAGGGAGGTGTTTGGCACTAAATTAAGAAGTGCCGGATATAGGATTGAAGAGGCGGAGAATGGGGTAATCGGACTGGAAAAAGCTCGTGCCCTCCAGCCGGACCTTATTCTTATGGATGTTAAAATGCCCGGTATGTCTGGTCCGGAAACCATCCTTAAAATGAAGGAGGATCCCCAGATAAAGCACTTAAAATTTGTTTTTCTAACCAGCTTGGGAGACCCCGATCCAGAGGGTCAAGAGTTAGATGAAAAGTATGCAGAGGAGTTTGGTGCAGCCGCCTATATTCATAAAACGGATAATTTGGAAATTATTTCCAATAAGGTCAGGGAGGTTCTAGAGGGGGCTACTAAATAATAAGTTTATGCCCCATCGCCCGGAAGTTTCAGTCAGTGAGGTTGCGCGTGGGGAGGTTGGTGCTAAAAATAGCAAATTGCCGTTTTTTTCAGCTTCCGGTTTTTGGCACGAAACAATTTATCGTTTTTCTCAAAAAATACTGCGTTTTTTCAGTTTCATATTTTTCCGCCTTTTCACGGATTTGGAAATAGAAGGCAGGGAAAATTTTAGAAATCCAATTCTTTTTTCCGGCCGTCCGGTTATTATTGCCGCCAATCACCTAAGTCTTTTTGATCCTTTGGTAGTGGGTTTGGCTGTGCCACTTTTTTCCGGACTTTACCCCTTGCGCTTTATCGCCAAAGATCAGCTTTTCATAGATCTGTTTTCCCGCATATTTTTTGGCAGTCTAGGCAGTATGCCAGCTTTTCGCGGACAAGGAGTTGATAAGTCCTTGGATGCTCCTAAAAAAATATTAAGCAAAAATGGAACGGTAGTTATCTTTCCGGAAGGAAAAAGAAACACCGGAGAAGGACTTTTGCCCCCTCGGGCGGGAGTGGGAATTTTGGCTAAAGAATTTCCCAATTGCATAATAATTCCTTTGGCTGTAAGCGGGACCCACAAAGTTTCCAATCCGTTTTCATTTTCTTATCCGCGGGTAGTAGCGCGAGTGGGGGAGCCGTTTTCCTTGTCTTCTTCCCCGCGCAGCGTAGAGGAAAGTGAGCCGATGGCGGTTGCGGAATATATAATGTCCAAAATTGCCGCGGAATACGAGATGATAAAAAAGTAATGGAAAATTTTTCGGCAAATCCTTCCGATATTAAAAAAATAGGAGTGGATAAAATAAAATCCGAAGTGTCGGATTTTATAAAATACGAAGAAACTCTGCTTTCCAAATTTGGCTATTCCTTTTTAAGAAAAATAATTGCTCCAATCATCCGGGGTATATGGGTAGATGAAGTGGAGGGGTTGCATAATTTCCCCAAAGAAGGTTCGGCTTTAGTTGCTCTTAATCACTCCAGTTATTTTGATTTTTTAACCTTCGGTTCAGTGTCTCCCAGGAAGATTCATTTTCTGGCGGCGGAGAAGCTTTTCAAGGCCCCGCATTGGAGGGTTTTAATGGAGCTTAGTGGCCAGATAAGAGTGGATAGAAATAACCCCGACAAGAGCAAGACATTCGCTCATGTTTTCTCGGCCTTAGAGCAGGGGCGGGTGGTGGGTATATTCCCGGAAGGCACTCGTTCCGCGGATGGCAAAATACAAAAGCCGTTTAATGGAGTTGCCAAGATAGCCCTAAAGGCGAAGGTGCCAGTGGTGCCGGTGGGACTAATTGGAACTTATGAGATTATGTCCCGCAGCGATAACATGCCAAAACTTAAAAAAGCCAAAATAAAAATAGGCGCCCCCCATCATTTCAAGGAGTATCACGATATAGATCATACCGACGAGCATTATGAAATAGTTACAGAAAGAGTAATGCTCTCCGTTGCCTCTTTGGCTGGCAAAGAGTATCCGCATCTAAAGCACCACATCATAGAAAACGGAGAAGCCAAGCTTAAGAAAAATGTCTAAACCTTGGGCAGTTTACGATTTTGACGGAACAGTTTTTCCGGGTCAGGGGCACTTGGAGCTTTTAATTTATTTGCGCAAGTTGGGCAAGGTTAAATTGTCCGCTTATTTTTTGATTTGGATGTGGTTTTTTCTTTATTGGGCAGGATTTGTTAGCAACCCGACCAAGGTGATGGGGTACGCTTTTTCTTTTCTGAAGGGATGGAATTTTAAGGATTTTGAAAAAATATGCGAGGATGTTGTGCGCACCAGAATTTCTCCTTCAGCTTACAACTGGATTTTGGAAGATATAAAAAAAAGAAAAGAGAATGGCCAGCCGGTTATTCTTCTAACTTCGCTGATTAGTCCATTAGCAAGCGCTGCTGGGCGTATGATGGGGGCTAGCGAAGTTATATCCACCAAGCTGGAGATTGATGAAAGTGGCAGATTCACCGGACGAGTGCGAGGGGAGGCGATGTTCGGTTGGAATAAACTTTTTGCTTTACGCGACTATGCCCGCAATGCGAAATTAAAAATAGAAGATGCCGTATCTTATGGTGATCATCTTACAGACTTGCCAGTCATGGAAGTCGCGGGCAAGGCGATTGCCATAAATCCATCTCGCGGATTATTAAAAGAAGCCAGGGGCCGTGGTTGGGAAGTGCGGATATTAAAATAATTTTCTTTGCAGTTGCTACAATATAGAAAGGAGATATGACTCCATTTCAGGCATCGGCGGTTATTACTTCTTTTGTTAGCTTCGCTTTTAGCGTGGTTATAGTTTTGGGCGGCAAAAGAGATCAGGGAGGCGGACCCTGGGCCATAACCACAACCCTTCTGGCTATTTGGAGTTTGGGACTTTTTGGAGTAGTAAGTTCCACCAACAGTTCTTTTGCCTTAGTCTGGCAATATATTTTGGACGCAGCGGCCATCCTTATTCCAGTTGGTTTTTTTCAGTTTGTAATAAACCTGCTGGATATAAAAAAAGAACAACAAGCGCAGTCCAAAATAATTTACGGCTTGGGTTTTCTGGTTTTCGCTTTAAGCTTCTCCCATCTCTTTAAAGAGGGGGTTTCTTTGCGAGAGGGTTTGGGATATTGGATTGCTCCTGGTCCGTTGTATGCCGTATTCCCTTTATTTTTTGTGATTGCTGTTTCTTATTCCCTTCTACTTTTAGTGAGGGGATACAAGAAGACAGGAGATAATTTGTTAAAAAGAAGGATTGTGTACGTGCTGGCGGCGCAGATATTTGGATTTGGGGGAGGAGTCACTAATTTTTTACCACAAATATTTAATGTCTATCCTTTTGGGAATTATTTCATAATCCTTTACGTGTTTTTCATAAGCTATTCCATATTCAAGCACGGACTCTTTGATTTGAAAGTTGCCGCCACTGAATTTTTTGTTTTTGCGATATGGATATTTATGTTTGTCAGAATCCTTTTGCCCGAAGCGGTTGCCGGGCGCATGTTTGATATAGGTATATTCTTCGGACTTTTTATATTTGGAATTTTGTTAACGCGCAGTGTGCGCAAGGAAGTGGAGGCCAAGGATAGGTTACAAAAAATATCCAGCGAGCTTAAGAATACCAACGACAAACTCAACGAACTTTCCCGCTTTAAGACCCAACTTATCTCCTTAGTTTCCCATCAGTTTAAGTCTCCTTTGGCCGCAATGAAGGGTCACGCCCAGCTTATTCAACAGGGGCTTTATGGCCCAGTCAGCGACAAGATAAAAGAAGTTGCTCATAAGATAGAAAAATCTTCCGATAACTTAGTGGAGTTGGTGGGAACGCTTTTGGATTTACGCAAAGTGGAAGAAGGCAAGATGGATTATGTTTTTTCGGTGGTGGATTTATCGGAAATGGCAGAAAGCATAGTAGAGGAGCTTTCCCCGCTTTCTTCTGAACGGGGCTTAGAACTTTCTTTCTCCGGACCCAAAGCCATTTTGGTTCGGGCGGATAAATCCAAGCTCCGCCAGGTTTTGCAGAATATGACTGATAATGCAATCAAATATACTCCCAAGGGTTATGTAAAAGTTATGCTTAGGACCGAAGGGGGTAAGGCCTATCTCTCGGTGCGGGATTCCGGTTATGGAATTTCGCCGGCCCTGCTGCCTCATCTTTTTGAGGAATTCGTGCGCGACACTAAGGTTAAAGAGTTGGTGCGTGGCACGGGTCTGGGGCTTTATATCGCCAAGCGCATAATTGAAGCTCATGGTGGCAATATTTCTGCCACTTCCGAAGGGGAGGGCAAGGGTAGCACATTTACTATGACTATCCCGGTGGTGGGATAGTCTTTTGGGGGTTATTGTATTTTTATCTGCCCAGCTTGATGTTCGGTTTGGCGTCTGGCGGGCTTAGGGTAGGGTTTATGTTGTGGATAACAGTACCTTGCAATACAAGGAAGTGTGTGCTACATTATAGTTATGGGTCAAAATGAATCTACCTTGGAGTTGGGCAAGAGCCAGATGAGGAAAGGGCTTCTGGAATTTTGCACGCTTCTGGTTATATCCAAAGGAGAGATGTACTCCTCGGATATTCTGGAGAAATTAAAGAGTGCGGACCTTTTGGTGGTGGAGGGCACTATCTATCCACTTCTAAGCCGTCTTAAGTCGGAGGGGCTTTTGGAGTATAGCTGGGCGGAAAGCGCCGCCGGACCTCCTCGTAAATATTATTCTTTAACTTCTCGCGGATTAGACGCCCTGCATCAACTTAAATTAACTTGGCGATCCCTTTCTAAGTCGGTTGAATCCCTTATTAAATAAAATGAAAAAAACAATTCCTATCAGCATAGGCAAAACCTTATTTCATATAGAAGAGGATGCTTATGGCAAATTATCCCAATATTTAGTGGCGGTAAAATTAAAATTTTCTTCCAACCCGGAAGGGTCGGAAATAGTCGCAGACATAGAAAACAGAATTGCGGAACATTTCTTGGATGGCCAGAAGGGAGATGTCTCCCACGTGGTTGATTTGGGGGAAGTAGAGTCGCTTATTTCTTCTATGGGCAGGCCGGATGATTTTGTTTCACCCGAAAGTGAAACGGACAAAGAAGATTCCTCTGCTTCCGCTAACCCTGCACCTACTACTTCCGCCAACAACAAAAAGTTGTATCGCAATCCCGATGATATGGTGCTGGCTGGCGTCGCCTCGGGCTTGGGATCTTATTTGGGCATAGAGCCGGTGTTGGTGCGATTAGCATTTGCCTTATTTGCTTTCTTAAATGGATTTGGAGTCATTGTTTATCTGGTGCTGTGGGCTTCTATGAAAGAGGCAAAAACAGCCACGGAAAAACTGCAGATGCAGGGCGCTCCGGTTACTTTAGAATCGGTGGATAAATTAATGAAAGAAACCACCTCTAACATCAAAGAGAAGGTGGGTGATAAGAATTCTTTGAGTGCTTTTGCAAATTCCGTTGGTCGTGGTTTGGCTTCCTTTTTGCGCCACGTTATTCCCGGTTTTGGGAAAATAATTGGAATAGTGATTTCTATTGTTGCGGCCATAGGTGTAGCCGCTTTGGTTCTTGGTATGATGGCTGTCTTTATTAGTCTAGGCTCTCCTTATTTGGACTTCCCATTTTTGGAGGCGGTGGGCTACCCGTTATTTATATTTATAGTAATTGCGGTTTTCTTTGCTGTTCTGGTGCCTCTGCTTTTTGTGCAGGCCTTAGGGTCTTTGCTTAGGAATGGTTGGGACAATCAAAAAACTAAATATGGGGCGATACTTTTTGGCTTGTGGTTTGTGGCCCTATTGAGTTTAGCTGCCTTGTCGGCTCGCGCGATTCCGGTTTACAGGGAGTTTGTAAAAAATGATTCTTCTTACCAAAAAATAACCCGCGCTTATGAGTTGGAAGATTTTTCTTCCATAAAAGCGCAGAATGGTTTTTCGGTAGAGATTTTTTCTGGGAATGAATTTAAGGCAGAGGCCAATGGCAGAGAGAGGTATCTTGATAATATAGAGCTTGCTGTTTCGCAGGGCATTTTGACTATATCTCGCAAGTCCGAAAATTCTCCTCATGTTTGTATTTTCTGTTCTACCCACTCAACCAATGTACGAGTTTGGCTTCCGGTATTGCAGTCCTTGTCTGCCTCCAATGGAGTTAATGTGAAGGGTACCGCCAATGCGTCCGGTACTATTTCGGTCCGTCTGGAAAATGGCTCTTCGGTGGATCTTTCTATTGTTGGCACTTCCACTCAGGTTTTATTAAGAACAGAGAACGCTTCTCGGGCTAATATTTCCGGATCTACGGAAGAAGCGGACTTTTCCGCCAGCAATGGCAGTCGCATACAAGCCGAAAATCTTGTTGCCAAGAAAGTCAGGGCGCATGCCAGTAATGCCTCTAAAATAACTTTGCAGGCCAAGGAAGTTTTGGACGCTACAGCAGAAAATGCGGGGCGAATAGAATATATCGGCACCCCCAAAGAACTTCGTCAGGATGTAAGTAATGCTTCTGTTTTGGAGCGCATATCAGGCGATGCCCCTCCGGTAGTAGAGAAAATTTCCACCACCACTCCGCCGACTCCTCCCGCTCTGCCCGTCACTATGCCTTCGGTTGATGGGCGACGCCCTACTCCGGTAGTGGAGGACCCGGCTTTGTCTATGTGAGTATATTTTAAGCTAATAAAAATAACCGCCTCCTCTTTTTGGGAAGCGGTTATTTTTATTTACCTCTTTTATTAGGACTTCTTTTTTGGCTTCGCTTCTTTTGGTTTCGCCTCCTCAACCACCGCTTTTTTGGAGCGGACTTTTTTGGGCTTGGCATCTACCGCCTTGGCCCTGCGGTTGTGGAATTTCTCCACGCGTCCGGCAGTGTCGATAAGTTTTTGTTCTCCTGTGAAATAGGGGTGGCAATGAGAGCAAATATCCACGCGGATTTCCGGCTGAGTTGCTCCGGCGATAAATTTAGCACCGCAAGTGCAGGTTATCTTGGATTCCTTATGATAGGTCGGATGTATATCGTTTTTCGGCATTGAAATTAGTGATATTAAAGCGCACATACAATAACACGAGTAAGCCCTATAAGCAAGAGAAAGCCCCCGCCTTCTTGAAATTCTGGATGGAACAAAAAGAGGACGGGGGCAAGATGGTGGAGTGCGTAGCCGTTTAGGGCAGGTAGAATCCCTTGGCGTAGAGGAGTTCTTTGTAGCTACTGAAAAGCGAAGTGCAGAAAAAGAAAACCGCGATCCAGGCGCCGACGGCAAGCATCGCAAGCCCGCCTAGGCATTCCCAGTTGTGATAACAACGTTTTCTGGCGTGAGAATCCGTCAGGAGCAGGATTCCCAAAATGATTGATATGATGCCTAAGACGAAGATCTTCAGCACCGTGAAATCCTCCTGTTTTTAATTCTGCTCCTTTTGCTTTAAAAAAGAAAGTGCCCCGCCGACTAGCGGTGAGGCACATTTAAGTGATGTTTGGGAGAGGAGAAGAATGAAGATGAAGCACAACGGAAATTACTGGTGTCGCTCTTGGCGAGCGAGCCAGGCGCATGCCAGCAGAAGAAGGAGGAACCAGACCCAGAAGTACGGGACTTCTTGGGCGGGTGTTAGGGCTTTGACTCCCAGAGGGGAGCCCAAAAGTCCAGCGGCCTTCATCTGCAGGTTACCCAGGGCGCTTGCGCCCAGGGATGCGAAAACTAGCAAAAAGAGTGACTTCATTTCCAATTCTCCTATCTATATTATATATCATTTATCAATTAAAGTCAAGAGGTGGTGTGGGGTGGTCGGTTTTGGGGGTAATGCGCTTGGTGGACTTCTGCCAATAGGGCTTGACTTTAATTAGTCAGCAAGCTTATAATAGCCCGGTCGTGCTTTGCTTGGAGTACAAGCGGTCCTTTAGTGGGCTGTCTTTGTTTCTGCCTCAAAGTGCGGAGCCCTTTGACGTCTTAAATATGTACAACAAGACAGCTTTAATGTTGTCCCAATTTCTTTGAGCCGAAAATTACAAAACCACCCCATAACTTCGTGCGACCGCATCAGAGGTGTCGGAGTCCGAGGGTTATGAGGCGTAATTTTCACTCTTTTTTAATGAGGATTTGATCCTGGTCCAGGATGAACGCTGGCGGCGTGGATAAGGCATGCAAGTCGTGCGGATTATGTTTCTGGCACTCGGACCATCTTTGAAAGTTTGGAGCAATCCAAAAAAGATAAGGTGAGCCGAACGCCAGAAATATGATTAGCGGCGAACGAGTTAGTAACACCTTGGTACGTACCTCAGAGACGGGAACAGCCCGCCGAAAGGCGGAGTAATGCCCGATAGTCCCGCAAGGGTAAAGCAGCAATGCGCTTTGAGATCGGCCTAGGCCCGATCAGCTAGTTGGTAAGGTAACGGCTTACCAAGGCTATGACCGGTAGGGGAGGTGAGAGCCTGACCCCCAACGACGGAACTGAGACACGGTCCGTACTCCTACGGGAGGCAGCAGTCGAGAATATTCCACAATGGACGAAAGTCTGATGGAGCGACGCCGCGTGCAGGAAGAAGGTTTTCGGATTGTAAACTGCGGTAGTAAGTCAGCAACTTAAGTGAGCAACTTACGGAAAGAGGCGGGTAACTACGTGCCAGCACCAGCGGTAATACGTAGGCCTCAAGCGTTATCCGGATTTATTGGGCGTAAAGCGTGTGTAGGAGGCTTTGTGCGTTCTCTGTTAAAGACCACCGCCTAACGGTGGAAGTGCAGAGAATACGGCAAGGCTAGAGGAAGTTAGAGGTGCATGGAACTCACGGTGTAGGGGTGAAATCCGTTGATATCGTGGGGAACACCGAAGGCGAAGGCAATGCACTGGGACTCTCCTGACTCTGAGACACGAAAGCGTGGGGAGCAAAAAGGATTAGATACCCTTGTAGTCCACGCCCTAAACGATGTCCGCTTGGTGTTTCGAGTATCGACCCTCGGAGTGCCGTAGCTAACGCGTTAAGCGGACCGCCTGGGAAGTACGAGCGCAAGCTTAAAACTCAAAGGAATAGACGGAGACTCGCACAAGTGGTGGAGCATGTGGTTTAATTCGACGTTACGCGAGGAACCTTACCAGGGTTTGAAATTCTAGATGAAAGCTTCCTGAAAGGGAGGCCCTCTCTCAAGGACATCTAGTACAGGTGCTGCATGGTTGTCGTCAGCTCGTGCCTTGAGGTGTTCCCTTAAGTGGGGTAACGAGCGCAACCCCTATTGCGTGTTATATGTGTCACGCGAAACTGCCCCCTCCTTAGTTTTGGAAAATAAAATTTTCGAAAACTGCGGAGGGGGAGGAAGGAGGGGATGACGTCAAATCCGCATGGCCCTTTGATACCCTGGGCGACACACATGCTACAATGGCCACGACAATGGGTTGCCAAGCCGTAAGGCGGAGCTAATCCCATCAAACGTGGCCCCAGTTCGGATTGAGGTCTGCAACTCGACCTCATGAAGCCGGAATCACTAGTAATCGCGCATCAGCCATGGCGCGGTGAATACGTTCTCGAGTCTTGTACTCACTGCCCGTCACGCCAAGGGAGCCGGGAATGGGTGAAATCTCACTTCGGTGGGATTAGCTCAAGTTCGGTGACATGGGCGAAGTCGTAACAAGGCACGCGTAGCGGAAGCTGTGCGTGAAACAATTACACTGGTTTCTATAATGGCGAGCCCTTTTGCTTTTAGCATTATGGGAAAAGTTATAGAGACGAATATGTGAAGTTGGGGCAACGTTAAAGCTGTTTTTATGTACATATAAGCTGTTTAGGTTATCTAAATTGGCATTAGTGCGGTATAATTTGTATGAAGTTATATGCCTGAATCGCAATCCAAAAAAGTCCTATTAGTTGAAGACGAGAATTTCTTGTCTTCCCTCATAAGAACTCGTCTAGAAAAGGAGGGTTTTGAGGTTAATCAGGCCTTTGATGGAGAGGAAGCCATGACCTGGCTTTCTGCAAATCATCCAAATTTAATAATTCTGGATTTAATATTGCCGAAGATGTCCGGATTTGAAGTGTTGGAGCAAATCGCTTACGACCCCGAAAAAGCCCAGATACCGGTGATTATACTTTCCAATTTGGCCCAAGACAGCGACATAGTTAAGGCGAAAAATTTGGGGGCTAAAGAGTATTTTGTGAAAGTTAGAATCTCTACGGACGAAATAATAGATAGAGTAAAATCGTTAATACCCCAATGATCCACGAGACTGTTCTGCCTAAAATAAAGGCAGGCGCAAAAATAAAAGTTTACGAAGGCAAGACTCCTTTTGAAGGGGTGGTTTTGTCCAGAAAGCACGGCAGCGAGCCCGGTGCTACTTTTACTGTGCGCACAGTACTGGCGGGCGTTGGAGTAGAAAAGATTTATCCGGTTCATTCCCCGGCGATTATTAAGGTGGAAGTTGTTTCATCTCCCAAGAAAGTCAGGAAGTCCAAGATTTACTTTGCTCGCAAAGTTTCCGGACGCCGCATTCAGCAGAAACTCAAAGTTTCTTTATAGGATAAGAATTAGTTGAATGGAGAAAAGCCCCGGGAATTCCCCGGGCTTTTCGTTTGAATATGGCATAATTTAAGTATGAGTAAGAAAGCAAAGATTTTTAATGCGGTTTTATTTTTGCTCCTAGCGGTTTCTTTATGGTTTGCTGGTACATCTTTTAATATCCCTCATAAGCCATGTCCAAAGGGAGTTATGTGCCCTACGGTTGTGCAACCCCTTAGAAGTCCCGTGCCATTTATGATAGTCGGCACTCTTTTGCTAGCCCATCTATCCTGGCTATTAACTTTCTTATTTCCGATTTTCTCTACAAAAAAGAGAGTTTTGGCATCTATCCTTATTTTAATAATTCTACTCATTTTGTTTATAGACCCCCTAAGGACTCTTTGGGTCAACCCAGTCCTCTACGAGACTTCTCCAAATTTTTAAGACGACCTTCTGCCGTTGGTGTTGAAATATGCTGGGAAAACAGTATTATTACTTGCGCAAATTGATATTGTGCGGGTGGCTATCCCTCGGGTAAGACTTTCGGGATTCGCTATCTATTTTTAAAATGCGCGGGTGGCGAAACTGGTAGACGCACTACCTTGAGGTGGTAGCGCTGGCAACGGCGTGGAGGTTCAAATCCTCTCCCGCGCACGATTAGAAAATGCCAACGGCCTGTAATCGGGCCGTTTTGCATTTTCAATCGTCCCGAGGTAACCCGAGGGGCAAAATTGCGAGCCCGTGCCCAGACCAAACTTTTCGACGGAAAAGTTTGAGTCGCGGGAAAATCCTCTCCCGCGCACGATTAGAAGTCCGTTAGTAAAACCCCGCGCCGTGTGGCGCGGGGTGTTCAGTGAGGGCGTTAGTCGCGCCCTATTTATTGAAATCAAAGAATCGGCAACTAGCGGTCGCGAAGCCTTCAATCTCATCGATGTTGATGGAATCTCCGATGCGCAGAATCTTGCCACTCTTTGTTTCAAAGTTCACAACAACAAGTCGGCAGTCGGGTACTCCGCTGTAGGGCGAAAAGATCAAGGGATATTCCATCTTTTTCCCATACAGGCCCCGGAGAAGGATTCTGGGGATTGCGGGCTCGCCGTGATCTGGGTTTTGGGAGTAGGAAGAGAAAGGAATACCGAACTTGCGACAACACTCACACCACCACAGATTTTCCGCGAAAGTAAGTACCTCTGGAGCGAGATTGAATTGCGACCTCCAGCTCTGTCGCGATAACCTTCGCATTTCGCTTGCCGGAATTCGCCAATCGCAGTCGGCGATAGTTTTCCCGATTTGCGTCAGGTTGTGTTTGAAGCGTGGGCGAGTGAGTAGGGCGAATACCTCTTCGTCGGCTCCCTGCTCTTTTGCCGCGCTAACTAAGAGCTCAAGTATTTTCATACCCATGCCCATGCCGCGCACTATCTCGGAAATATTACCTTTTGCCATCTAAAAGAACTCACTTTCTGTCTATCCTGCTTCCATCTGGAGAGCGCTCAGACGGTTAATTAAATACATTAGTAATAGTGTTGTGTCAATATTATATTGATAGGGTGGGTATATTTTTTATAAAGCTATTTTACTTAGAGTCACAGCTCCATCCCGCGCACATAGCTAGTGGGCAGTTGGTTTATTATTATTTCTTCATTTTGCTATAATAAAAGCAACTGTAATTTCAACTTTATGACGGATCTGAAATTAGTTGAATATGTCAAGACTTCTTTGACGCAAGGAAAGCCCAAAGAAGAAATTTATAAAAATCTATTAGAGCAGGGCCTGAATATTGAAGCTATCCAGGAAATTTTCAATTCCCTGTCTTTGGATCAGGAAAAAGAGGATTCTTCCAAGAGAACGGTTCGGATAATAGTTGCTATTGGGGTTTTGCTTATTGGTGCTGGGGTTTTTTCTTTTATTGCTGCGAATTGGCAAGCGATGACTCGCCCTGTAAAAGTAGGGGTTATTCTCGCCGCGATGCTTTCTTCTTATGGGGCCGGATGGCATATGAAAGAGAAGGCAAATTCCCCAAAAACAGGAGAGGGTTTGATTTTTTTGGGCTCAATCATTTATGGAGCAGGAATTTTTTTGGTGGCTCAAATGTTTAATATCAGGGCGAATTGGCCTGATGGTTTTATATTGTGGATGCTTGGTGTGATTGTGATGGCTTATGTTATGGAGTCATACCAGCTTTTTTATTTTGCGATACCTCTTGGCATAGTTGCCTTGGTGGGCCACCCATTTGGTATGTTTGATAGATTTGGGCACAACTCTTTTTTGTTTACTTCCTCAATTCTTCTTCTCGTTGCCACAATCACAACGTTTATTACTGGCTGGATTATCAGAAAGAAAATGCCCCCAGAGCTTAAAGAACTTTACTAAACTATAATGATTTTCTTGAGCATATTGTCGTTTCTTTTCTGGCCAATTGTTATTATCGGTCTAATTATATTTTTTGCCGTACGCCGTGGCAGGCACTCTAAGGCAAACAAAGAGTGGCATTCGCAATTTGCGCTTTCCAAAGAAGATGCCGTGAGCCAGTTGTTTTTCCTTTTGTCTTTTTTGTTTTTGGGCGTAACCCTTTTGGCTCTCAATAAAGATTTTGGTGATCCGCTTCCTTGGCGGACGATTATTTTTATAACATCCCTGCTTGGGCTAATCGGGGCTTATTATCTTAAGGCAATTTATGTTCTAATTTTTAGTATTATCGGTGTTGCTGGCTGGTGGGTAGCGCAGGCGGCGCTGTGGGTTGATCAAAAAAATACAGCTTCTTCCGCCGTTTTCTTGGGGCTGTCTCTTTTGGCCCTGCTTTTCTATGTTTTGGGACATCTTCACGAGAAAGAGGCAAGATTCAAGCGTTTTTCGTTGGTTTATTCTGCTTTTGGGGTTGTGGCGCCCACCTTTATTTTATTCTTGTTTTCCACCAAGCCCGGCATTGCTTTGATTGAGCAGATGATAAAAGGAGGATCCTTCTTTCATTCCTGGCAGTTAACCCTCTCTCTTTTCATCCTTTTTGCTTCTTTGATGGTTTCTGCATTCTGGGCGGTGGCGCAAAAACTAATCTTTCCCCTGGAGCTGTTAGCTGTTTTTGCCCTAACTCTTTTATTCGGTGGTACGGCTTTGCTTTCTGAGCAACCTATGTTTCTTTCCGCCGGAAGTTATTATTCATATTATGACAACAAGTCTTTTTCAGGTGTTGGATTATTACTTGCCATGCTTTACAATGTTGCTATTTTGTTGGAATTAATGGGTTTGATTTTTTCCGGATATGTGCGTCGCGCCAGCTGGCTTATTAACCTTGGAGCAGTTTTTTTGTTCTTGCTTATTATTGTCAAATATTTTGACTGGTTCTTTAGTTTTATGAGCAAGAGCGTTTTCTTTGTCGGCGCGGGAATCCTTTTTTTCTTAGTTGGTTGGTTTATGGAGCAGGGCAGAAAGAGTGTGGTGTCAAAAATAAAGGTTCAGAATCAGCAAATTCCAGAATAACCAATGCTGGACAAGAAAAAGAAATTTATTTTGGCGATAGCTCTGCAGGTTGCGGTTATTTTTGCCATAATCTTATTTAAATCATCAGTTATCTTTGGCGGGGCTAATGTCTTATTGCAGATTGAGCCAGTTGATCCGAGGGATTTTTTGCGCGGGGATTATATGACTTTTCGATATAATATTTCCCATATAGACTGGCCCCATCAAAATAGACTTGAAAGTACTTCTGGTGAGCGAATCCGAAACGGAGACACTCTCTATGTTATTTTGCGACAAGGGGGTAAATACGGGAATGTTGAGGAGATTAGAAAAACTAAACCCTCGGGGGGTGAGCTATTTATCAAGGGCAAAGTAGAGAGGGGTGGATTGGCGATGGATTCACTTTATGAATCGGACTTATATGGCGGTCTGGATTTGGCGTATGGTATTGAGCAATATTTTATTCCCGAGGGCAAGGGTCAAAATTTCAGTTTTTGGGATTGGCCCTACGCCTTAGTTGCAATTGATAGCAATGGCAACGCAGTACTAAAGCAGGTTTTTGTTGATGATAAGCCCTGGCCCTAATCTTTTATTATTGCTTAATAGTATTTTTTAATAAACCAGGAAGATAAATATTTAAAAACTTCATCCCGTCCAAAGTGGACGGGATGAGGGTATGTGTTGTTTTGGGCGAGCTATCTCAGCTTGCCTATGCGCGCCCCGAAGTCGGCGAGGTATCCGTCTTGGCACCAGAACAGGGCGTTGACACCTGCTTCGTCAAAGAACTCGGCGATTCTTCGGGCGGCGTCTTCTGCCATTGAATGCCTTCTGCCTGGCTTTACCATAAATAACAATACGTTGAAGTCGTCCTGTCCGGGCATCTTTCTGGTTTCTTTTTCGGTATCGGACAAAACCGCTTCCCAGGCCAGACCACCTTCTTTTAGGCGGTCATTTTTGTTGCACAGTCTTTTGGCCTTCCATAAAATTTCCTCCTTGGGTGTGGTGCCTTGTTCCAGGAAGGCCAGAATTTCTCCATTGACCTGGGCACAGAAAGACGCCAATTCCAGCAGGTCCGCCTTATATCTTTCGTATTCGCGCATATTTAAATCCTTCCAACGTTATGCAATCACAAAACACTCAAACCTGTCAAAATAAAAATTTTAATAATGTGTCGGGTTGATATTTTCCGGCGATTAGTTTTAGTATTATGGCAGTTATTCTAAAAACCCGGGAGGTTTTTGATTGTTTATAAGACAGATATCCAGAAGGATTAGTTTTTCAGGAAGCAGGCACAGGGCTTCCCGCAGACGCCGATCTGGCAATTCTTTGCGTTCGGGCTTAATAGAGTGTCGTCTGCTCTTTAGCCCGGATATGCACCGCCGCTCCCTGAGGTTCTTTTGCAAGAACAGGCGTTCGGCATTTTTCAAGGTCCGCCAAGAGCTTGGAATTTACGGGCGCCTTACCGCCAAGGCCTTTCGGGAGGCCGGCGGGGCTCTCTTTTGTGTTGGGGATGTGGTTGTTATCGGCGACATTCCCGACTCGTAGTTTTTTCGCGAAAAAAAAAGGCCGTCCCTCCGGGGACGGCCTCGCTTGTTTTGGGCGTAGGGGATTACAGCAGGCCAGAGGCCTGCAGTTCCGACTGTCCGTAGGGCACGAGAGCCGGTATACGCAGGGCGACAATTTTGTTGGCGACCGCAGTAAGTGTTCCCAAAACGGCCTGGTTAATTGAGCCGTTTTCTTCAATTGCCCTACAGGTGTCAAGGAAGTGGGGCAAAAGAGGGAAGTTCTCTCCTGGCTTTTTATTTTTTTCCGCATCCGCCATTCCAAAAACACCCGCCAGAATTTTTCCCTCGCTTCCCGAAAACACCAACGAATAGATGATGCTGGTGAACTCCCGCCCGCTACTGAAATGGGCATTCTCTCTGCTGAAGGTGTGGTCGGGTTTGTAGTAGTTTGGCGCTCCGTGATAAACCGCTTCCTCCAATATATCTTCCCATTCCAAGTCTGAAATTCTTTGTCTGGTGATTTTCTGATCAAGCACAGCTTTGCTGATCAGTGCGAAGTTGTTGAGAACCATCAGGCGAGAAAATTCCGCCCCCTTTTCGCCGAATTTGCGTATGACCGCAACCGGCAGAATGAAAGTCGTATCCATAAGCTTGTTAAGCCTCCCAGCTTTTATTACCACTAATAAGTTGTTTTGTCAATATGCTATTGGTTTATTGTGTTGCGCCCGCAATAAAGTTTGTTGTATAAAAAGCGATAGAAGGAGGTTCGCCTTATGCGGACATATGAGTCAGTTGCAAAAGAAATCAAGGAAAATCCCCAAAAACACCAGCACGCCAATCTGGGGGAGTTGCAGAATTGTTGCATTCTTGATGGCGCTATTGATCTACGGCTTTTGGATTTGCACCAGCAAATTTCTTTTCGCAGCAATAGCAGCGGGGCCGCGTGCGATGTGGGTCAAGGCCCCTGCTCCTGTGGCGCATGGCACTAGTTTTGTATCATTGCGGGGAAGACAAGTCTTCCCCGTTAAAAATTTATGCACAATTGGATTATTGGTATAGACGAAGTGGGCAGGGGTCCTTTGGCGGGTCCGGTTTTGGTTTGTGCCGCCGCAATGCCCGAGACGTATGATGTAAAAAAGGAGGGCAAAAAAGCCGGACTATGCCCCCTAAAAGACTCCAAGCAACTTTCCGCAAAAGATAGACAGAAATGGGCCGACTGGATTAAAAAGAATAAAAATATTGCATTTAGTTTTTCTTTCGCAACGCCCGCCTCGGTAGATAAGATGAATATAGGCAACGTGGCAAATTATTGCGCTTGGCGGGCGTTTAATTCTGTTTTAAAAAAAATAAACAGCAGTAATGTTGAGATTTTTTTAGATGGGGGGTTATATTTAAAAAACAAAAAATTTCAAAAAGATTTTACGGCTTATACAGCCCCCAAGAGCGATGAAAATAATCCCATCGTGGCGGTAGTTTCTATTTTGGCTAAGGTTAAAAGAGACGCCTATATGGGGCGCTTGGATAAGAAATATCCCGGGTATGGTTTTTCTCAAAATATGGGCTATGGCACTCGTTCTCATATGGAAGTTTTGCGCAAAAACGGGCCTTCGCCGGCTCATCGGTTGACCTTTTTATGGGGAATTTGTAAAATAAGATGGTCAAAAACTAAAGAAAAGTAAATTAATTGAAATGGGAGGCGTACCAATAAAACATCATACCAAAGGCAAAGTTGGCCGCAGGCGGTCTCATTTGGCTTTAAAGAAAAAGACTATGGCGGTTTGCACCAATTGCAAGGCCCCAAAGCTTCCGAATCGTTTGTGTGCCAGTTGTGGTAAAAAATAATTCTTAACTGGGCGGGCATAAATTGCTATAATAATTGCACCTTACACATGGCTACCCGGCACCTTATCAGAAGCACTATTCTGCAATCCTTGTATGAGTGGGATTTTTACGGTCAGAAAGCCGACCTTACGGCTGTTTTGGAGCGTAATTTGGATGAGTTTGCGCCGGGCATAGATGAACCTGAATTTGCTTGGAAAATATTAAAGGGCGTAGTGGAGCATATGCCAGAGATTGATGCCACCATTGTTAGAGTTGCCCCGGAGTGGCCACTCCTTAAGATTGCTCCCATAGACAGAAACATCCTGCGCATCGGCTTGTATGAGTTGATGTGGGCAGACCCCGAAGAGGTGCCGCCGAAAGTTGCCATCAATGAAAGCATTGAGTTGGCCAAATCCTACGGCGGACCCAGCTCTCCGCGGTTTGTGAATGGAGTTTTGGGTACTGTTTACCGCGAAAAATACGGAGAGACTGCGCCCACTTCTGTTAAGGCCTAAAACCAAAAATGGAAAAGACTAAGTTTGAGGAGCGATTGGGCATAACCTTTCGCAACCGGGATTTATTTTTAGAATCCATAACTCATCGTTCTTATTTAAACGAGAATCCTACTTGGGGTCATAACCACAACGAGCGGATGGAGTTTTTGGGAGACGCAGTTTTGGAATTATGCATAACCGAGTCTTTGTATAAAAAATATCAGAAGTATCCGGAGGGCAAGCTGACCTTGTTGCGGGCTTCTTTGGTTAATTATCAGATTTTGGCGAAGATTGCCTCGGAATTGGAATTAGAAGGATGCCTTTTGATGTCTCGCGGAGAAGCCAAAGACAAGGGCAAGGCCAGAGAGGTTATTTTGGCCAATGCCATAGAGGCGGTGGTGGGGGCTTTATATTTGGATCAGGGGCTACTCGCTTGTCAGGAGTTTGCGGATAAATTTATTATCCCGCGCGTGGAGGGGATAGTCCAAAATGAAAGTTATAAAGATTCCAAGAGTCGCTTGCAGGAAATAGTCCAAGAAAAAATGAGAGTCACCCCTTCTTACCGTGTTTTAAGTGAAGATGGTCCTGCGCACGCCAGAACTTTTGAAATGGGTGTTTATGTGGGGGAAGCTTTGATGGGCAAGGGTTCCGGCACCAGCAAGCAGGAAGCAGAAGTCGAGGCCGCCAAAGACGCTATAAAGCGGATAGTTTAAATGCCTCATTTTTTAAAAAGAATAGAGCTTTCCGGATTTAAATCTTTTGCGGATAAGACGGTTTTGGAATTTACTCCCGGCATTACCGCTATTGTCGGTCCAAATGGTTCGGGAAAATCCAATGTGGTGGACGCGATTCGCTGGCTTTTGGGCGAGAGGGATGCCAGAAGTTTGCGCGGAGGCAAGATTGATGACCTTATTTTTGCGGGTACGCCCAAGAGGCCGCGCATGGGCTTAGCTTCCGCATCGCTTCATTTTGATAATGCTTCCGGATTTTTCCCCTTGGATTACTCAGAGGTTGCGGTGGGTCGTCAGATTTCCCGCGACGGAGACAGCAAATACTATTTAAATCAAAGCGAAGTGTTGCTTCGCGATTTGGTAGATTTTTATGCCAAGGCCCGGCTTGGTGCTAGGGGGCTTATTGTGGTTACTCAAGGCAACTCGGATATGTTTATCCGCGCCACTCCTATGGAGAGGCGGGAGATGATAGAGGAGATGCTGGGGCTTCGTGAGTATCAGTTAAAAAAAATAGACACCCTAAGGCGACTTAAAAATTCCCAGATTAATTTGGAGAAAGTTTTAGCCTTAACTCAGGAACTTTTGCCTCATTTACGTTCCCTTAAACGTCAGACTTCCAAGTGGGAAAAGAGGGGCGAGATGGCAAGCGAACTGGCTTCTTTGGAAAAATCTTATTATGGATCGCAGATGAGTTTGTTTGCGGAAGAAGAGGGCAAATTATCTGCTTTGGCTTTGGAAATATCGGAAAAAGAGGAAGGCGTGCGCATGACTTTGACCTTGGCCTTATCAAATCTTTCCTCAGTAGAGGCCAGAGAGCCGGCGGGGCGACAAGAATTAAAAGAGATAAAAGCCAGGATTGCGGAAATTTTTGCGAAAAGAAGCGAAATGCAAAAAGAGCTTGGTCGCCTAGAGGCTAGGATTGAAGCTTTAGAGGAAACTTCCCATGCCCCTCATCTGCCAAGCCATTCCCAGCTTATAGATTTAATTTATCAGATAAAGAAAGAGTTGGAGGTCTTGATGCATCCT
>Ga0101944_10002554_pt1 | contig 28879 bp, 27 predicted proteins | sample DewCreD2012metaG_FD_75245 | JGI IMG/M metagenome (GOLD analysis project Ga0101944, IMG submission 75245) | Hot spring sediment bacterial and archeal communities from British Columbia, Canada, to study Microbial Dark Matter (Phase II) - Dewar... ... | reverse complement strand
AGCGGAAGGACGCTCGACGACCCAGTCGATCCGCGCTTCGGCCGCGCGAAGTTCTTCATCGTGATCGACAGCGAGACGGGGTCCTTCGAATCGCACCCCAACACCCAGAGCCTGAACGCGGCCCAGGGCGCGGGCATTCAGTCGGCCGAAACGGTCTCGCGTTTGGGGGCCGGGGTCGTATTGACGGGACACTGCGGTCCCAAGGCCTTCCGCGCCCTGCAGGCGGCCGGCATCCAGATCGCCACCGGCGCCGAGGGTACGGTCCAGCAGGCCGTCGAAGCGTTCAAGCAGGGAACGCTGAAACTGGCCGAGAAGGCCGATGTGGAAGGACACTGGGCGTAAACCGCCAAGCATCCCCCACAAACAAGGGAAGCGCAGACATGCGACAATTCGTTGGGATCGCGGTTCTCGTGGGGTTGGCCGTATCTGCCGCAACGGGACGCACGGTGCCTAGCCAAGAGGCACCGGCTGGAGCGGAAGAAGCCCAGGAAGCTGCCATTTCCGAATTCTGGAAGCGGCAGCAGGCGAAGCATGAGGCTGCGGAAGCGGCGCAGAAGGACGCCTGGAAGGCGTTCGATGCGCCGCCGAAGTTTGTGCGGACCGGCACGGACACGATGGACCGCTCGCCGACCTTCTATGCCAATCTCCAGGACTGCAAGTACCTGCCCGAATTCCAGAGCCTCTTCACGGATGGCGCCGACGGGCGTTACTTCACCAGGACCCTGTCGTTCGGAATGAAGGACCTGATCCGGTATCACGGCCATTCCTGCGAACACCTCTATTACACGGCGGCCATATGCAGGGTGATCTGCAACAAACTCTTCCCCGAAGGCGTTGTGGACCGCACACTCCTCCGGGGCCTATGTGGAACAGCTCCCTGCGGGGTCGATGCCTTGGCCTATATAACCGGCGGTCGCCTCCATTACGGCACGTTGAGAATCGAATCCAGCTTGGGTCATGCGATCGTTCTGCAACGAATCGACACAGGAGAAACGTGGATCGGCGCATGGAAGGATGGCGTCAACAGTTTCAATCCGGTTTCCGTCTCCGGTCAACCGAACGTGCAGAATCCGGCGCCGTATCGGCGGTGGTCGGCATGGAAGGGCGAGCCGGACACACCCGAGGAACAGATGGCCGACTGCAAAATCCGATGGACCTACGAGCATCCCGAAAAACTCCAGCGATTGCGCGACATCAAGGACTACGCGAAGTATCCCGCCGAGGCCGAGAAGGCGAAGGTGGATCCTGCGAAGCTGGTGGATGAACTGGACTGGCGTCCGTGACGCTCACCTTCGGCAGGTCTTCAACCATCCATTGGAGGAGAGTTTTCAGGTCAAACGCATCCCGAACTTCAAGTGGGAGTACCCCCATGTCGAGCCGCTCTGGGTTCCCAGACCGGACCAGCGCAACAAGTGGGCGCCCCACGATCCCCATCCGCAGAGACTCCTGACGGAGTAGGAAAAGCGGGAGAAACGAAGAAGCCACCGGTCACCCAGACCGCGCGGCTACGGTCGAACAGAAGGGTTGAAAGAAACCAGGATCGAGGAGCTTGGAGCGACGGATGCCTGCACCACCGGTTGAATGCAAACCCATCGGCGTGATCCGCAGCGGTCACTGCGAGGCCGCCAAGACGCCTATACAACCTGCATTCGCACTGGGTTGTGCCGGGCGAGCGGAGGTCTTCCCGGAGTTTGCCGACGGACTGGACGACGTGGCTGGTTTCTCTCACGTCTATCTGCTCTACCACTTCGACCGGGCCGGTCCGGCCAAGTTGAAGGTGAAGCCGTTTCTCCAGGACGTCGAGCGGGGCATCTTTGCCGTACGAGCCCCCTGCCGGCCGAACCCCCTGGGGTTGAGCGTGGTGGAGGTCGTACGCCGCCAGGGTAATGTGCTCCACCTGAACAACGTCGATATCCTGGACGGCACGCCGCTGTTGGACATCAAGCCCTACATCGCCCGCTTCGACCGGATCGATGCGACGCGCAATGGCTGGCAGGAGCAGGTGGACGATGCGACGGCGCGGAAGCAAGGGTTACGAGGTTACACTCCCGGTGACGTTCCGCCCGACACGCTGCTTGCGGACGTGATCCGCTTCCACGGGCATCTGTGTCCCGGTTTGGCGATCGGTTATCGCGCGGCCAGGGCCGCCATGGAACGACTGGGAGCCCGGCGTGCGGAGGACGAGGAGTTCATCGCGATCGTCGAGAACGATTCGTGCGCGGTGGACGCGGTGCAGTACCTGACCGGCTGCACCTTCGGCAAGGGAAATCTCTTCTTCCGCGATTACGGCAAGCATGTCTACACGTTTGCGGGGCGGAACGGCTCGCGTGGCGTACGGATCGCCCTGCGGCGTCGAGAAGCGCGCGTGGGAGAGCCGCCGCGTGAGGAACGCGAAGCGCGCTCGCAGTGGATTCTGCAGGCGCCGCTCGAAATGCTTTTCGACCTTCGCGATGCGGACGTTGCCTTGCCCAAGCCCGCCGTCATCCAGAAAACGGTTCTCTGCGCGGCGTGCGGAGAAGAAGCCATGGCGACGCGCATTGTGGAGCGCGGTGGAAGGACGTTTTGCAGACCCTGTTCGGAGGCGTCGAATGAAGACCGATGAACCGTGCGCGGACCGGATCCGCTACACGCTCAGCGATGCGACCGGGGAACTGGCCTTCAGTTCCTTCGAATTCGTGGGGGGGAGTGCCTGTCCCGAAGCCGAAGAGAAGCTTCGCGCGTATCTGCTGGGTCGCCCGCTGTCGAACGTGGACCTGAAGATCGTCGAGCGGCTCAGTTGCGCCCATGGGCAGGAGTGCTTTGCGCAGATCGCGGCGGTGATCCGCGAGCACCAGGATTTCTTCGTGTTGGGAAGCGACTGATGCAGATCGCCATCGCCAGCGGCAAAGGCGGCACGGGCAAGACGACCGTGGCCACCAGCCTGGCGCTCGTCGCCGATTCCGGCGTGCGCCTGCTGGACTGCGACGTTGAAGAACCCAATGCGCATCTTTTCTTGAAACCAAAGATCGAACGGCGGGAACCGGTGACGGTTCGGGTGCCCCAGGTGGACGCCAAGCGCTGCAACGCCTGCGGGCAGTGCGGTGCCTTCTGCCGCTTCCATGCCATCGTCTCGTTCAAGACGCAGCCGCTGCTCTTTCCCGAATTGTGCCACGCGTGCGGCGGCTGCGCGCGGGTGTGCCCGTCGAAGGCGATCGCCGAGGTTTCGCGCGAGATCGGCATCATCGAGTATGGCCGCGCTGGCGGGGTGGAATTCGTGCATGGCATCCTGCGCGTGGGCGAGGCGATGTCGCCGCCGCTGATCCGCGCCGTAAGGACCGCCGGTTCTGTGATTGCTGGCGCCTCGCCCCCTCCCGGTAGCACCGGTGTCCCGCCGGCGGGCGGCCAGGATGGCCGCGATCCGGGGAGCGCGGGCGTCTCGCCCGCCCTGCAACTGATTGATGCTCCGCCGGGTACGTCCTGTCCGGTGATCGCCGCGGTCCGCGGCGTCGATCTGGTGCTGCTCGTGACCGAACCGACGCCGTTCGGCCTTCACGACCTGACGCTGGCGGTCGAGACGCTGCGCGTACTGGGACTGCCCATGGCCGTTGTACTGAACCGTGCAGGGACCGGCGACCGCCGTGTGCAGGAGTACTGCCGCGCAGAGAACCTTTCGTTGCTGGCCGAGTTTCCCGATGACCGGCGCGTGGCCGAAGCGTATTCGCGCGGAGAGGCCGTGGTCGAAACCATCCCCGAGATGCGAGGCCGGTTTGAATCTCTTTGGGCGGCCGCACGCGGGTTGGTTACGCCCCCCTCGAAGAAGAGAAAGGCAATCCATGCCCACGTATGAGTACATCTGCTCGCACTGCAAACACCGGTTCGAGCAGTTTCAGACCATGACGGCCGCGCCGCTGCGCAAGTGCCCGGAATGTGGCGCTCCGGTGAAGCGCCAGATCGGCGCTGGTGCCGGATTGCTTTTCAAGGGCGACGGGTTCCGCGCCACCAGCAAACGCGCCGAGCCGAAGACTCAAAGACCGGGTTGCGGGCGCGAGAAGCCCTGTTGCGGACGTTCGCAGCGATGCGGGAAGCATTCGTGCGAGAGAAGCTGAACGCGAAGAGGCGGATCGTCGACGGGACGCATGCATGACACTACGGGAACTGGTCGTCGTCAGCGGCAAGGGCGGCACGGGCAAGACCAGTCTGGTCGCCTCGTTTGCCGTCCTTGCGCAAAACAAAGTCCTCGCCGACTGCGACGTGGACGCGGCCGATCTGCACCTGATTCTCAAGCCGCAACCCGGACAGCGAGCGGACTTCCGCAGCGGCCATCAGGCCGTGATCCGGCCCGACGCCTGCACGGCCTGCGGAACCTGCCATGAATACTGCCGCTATGGCGCCATTCTCAGAGAAGAGACGGACGGCGACGGCTATCGCTTTGCAATCGACCCCACGGCCTGCGAAGGCTGCGGCGTCTGCGTCCGTTTCTGCCCGGCCAAGGCAATCGATTTCCCGGAGCGGCTCTGCGGCGAATGGTACGTTTCCGAAACGCGCTGTGGCCCGATGGTCCATGCCAGACTGGGCATCGCCGCGGTGAACTCGGGAAAGCTGGTCTCCCTGGTGCGCCGCGAAGCGCGGGCGCTCGCTGAAAGCGAACGCAAGGACCTGCTGCTGGTGGACGGTCCTCCGGGGCTGGGCTGTCCCGTCATTGCCTCGCTGACCGGCGCCTCGCTGGCGCTGGTGGTCACCGAGCCCACCTGTTCGGGCGAGCACGACTTTTCCCGCCTCGCGAAACTGGTGAATCACTTCAAACTTCCGGCCGCTTTGTGCGTGAACAAGGCGGATATCAATCCGGAGCAAGCCGGGCGGATCGAGGATCGCGCGCATGAGTACGGTTGGACGGTGCTGAACCGTATCCGCTACGACCCGGCGGTAACACGGGCCCAAGTGAACGGACACGCGGTGGTCGAGGAGAACAATTCCCTCGCGGCAGACGATATTCGGGGCATCTGGAAAAGCCTGCGTTCCCTGATCGACAACGCACAACCGAGGAGCACGAACCCATGAGCGAGTTGTATGCCGGCTTCGGCAACGAAGCCTTGATGCGTTTCACCGACCCGCCGCACATGGGGCCGCTGATCGAAGCAAACGGTCATGCGCGGATCACCGGCCCGTGCGGCGACACGATGGAATTCTGGCTGCAGGTGGCCGATGGTCGCATCCGGAAAGCCGGGTTCACCACCACGGGTTGCGGCGCTTCCCGCGCCTGCGGCAGCATGGCCGCGGAAATGGCGATCGGCCGCGATCCCCGCGATGCCATGCGCATCGCGCAACTCGAAGTCCTGGAGGCGCTCGGCGGACTCCCGGAAGACCATCGTCATTGCGCGTTGCTGGCCGCCAACACGGTCAAAGCCGCCGCCGAAGACTATCTGGCGCGAACGACCGCATCGGCGCAGGTCTGTGGCAACCGGACATGCGGGACCTGCGACGATGCGTCGTGTGCCCAGCGCGGCAAAGACCTCACGCCGGAGGAAGCCGAGGACGAACGAGCGTTGCACGAACGGCTCGCGCGCATCCGCCACACGATTGTCGTCCTCTCGGGCAAGGGCGGCGTGGGAAAAAGTACCGTCGCCGTGAATCTGGCCGTTGCGCTGATGCTGGCCGGAAAACGGGTCGGGTTGCTGGACATCGATGTGCATGGCCCCAGCGTCCCGCGGATGCTGAATCTCCAGAATTCCCGCATTGAAGTGGAGGACCGGATGATCGTTCCGGTCGAGGTGGGCGACCTGAAGGTCATGTCGATCGGCTTTCTCCTGCACCACCCAAACGACGCCGTGATCTGGCGCGGGCCGATGAAGATGGGCGTGATCCGGCAGTTCCTGAAGGACGTGGCCTGGGGCGACCTGGATTACCTAATCATCGATTCGCCGCCCGGAACCGGCGACGAACCCCTCTCGGTCTGCCAGTTGATCCCCCGGGCCGATGGCGCGGTCATCGTGACCACGCCGCAGGAAGTGGCCCTCTCCGACGTCCGCAAGTCCGTCACCTTCTGCCATCAGGTGAACCTGCGCGTGCTGGGTGTGGTGGAGAACATGAGCGGGCTGGTCTGTCCCAAGTGCGGCGAGGTATTGGATCTCTTCGGCAAAGGCGGAGGCGAGCGTATGGCGGAGGAGATGGGCGTGCCGTTCCTTGGCGCCGTACCGCTGGATCCGAGGGTCGTCCGTGCCTGCGACGACGGCCGGCCGTACGTTCACCACGACGCGCACGGCGAGACGGCCAAGGCCTTCGCGCGAATCGTGAAACCCCTTTTGGCGCTGTCCTTTGAGGACGGTGCCGTCAAGTCAGCCCCAACCTCATCCGAAACCCAAACGCAAGGAGGAAACGGAACCATGCGAGTCGCCATACCGGTCGCCGAAGGAAAGCTGGCCATGCACTTCGGCCATTGCGAGCAGTTCGCAGTCGTGGAGGTGGATGCCGAGAAAAAGCAGATCATCAAGACCGAGGTGCTGGACGCACCGCCCCATGAACCGGGCCTGCTGCCCCGGTGGCTGGCGGAACGAGACGTGAAGGTCGTCATCGCCGGCGGCATGGGCCAGCGGGCGCAGAGCCTTTTCGCGCAGCGGGGTATCAAGGTGTTGGTAGGGGCACCCGCCGAAGCGCCGAATAAACTGGTAACGGACTTCCTGTCGGGCACGTTGAAGTCGGGACAGAACGTCTGCGACCATTAAGCGCGGGGTGCGCCGGCAAAAGTCCCAAGTCCAGCCGCTACCGCAGTCATCGGCGGTCGCTTGAACACGAACAGCCGACGATGACCAAGATCGCCCGACTGTCTTGCGTATGGCCGGCTAAAAAAGGCATGGCCATCACGCCTTGAACCTTGGAACCTCTGCTCGGGCACCACGCGCTGTTCATCAAACCCCGCCTGAATCCAAAAACCGCCTACCGGGCCGCCTTCTCCCACGTCGCCAGGGCCGTATCCGGCAAATCGGTCACATCGGCGCGGCCATTGGCGGTAATCAACTTCCCGCTGGGAGCGAGGATCACCAGCATCGGGATGCCTCTCACTTCGTATTGTTTTGCCAGCGCCGTGCCGCTGGCCGCGCGGAACGGCACGCTGGGCCAGAGCATCCTGGTCTCGGTCATGTATTTCTGCTTGTCCTTGGCGGATTTGTCGCTGCTGACGAAGACGACCTCGAACTTCTCCTTGTTCTTGTCGCGGAACTCGACCAGTTTGGGTGTGAAAGCCCGGCACGGGGGGCACCAATGCGCCGAGAAATAGATCCCGACGATCTTGCCGTTCAGTTGATCCAGGGACACTTTCTTCCCCTGCGCATCCTCCAGGCCGTCCGTAAAGACCTTGGCCCACGCATTCTCCTGATCCGCCGACCAGGCGCAACCCGTCAGCGCAATCATCGCGACCAGCGCACTCAGCGTCCTCATTCCGTTCTCCTTTCGCGCATCCCGCCCCTCGATTCGGCAACACCGAAGCGCTCGACGTCTCTGGGTGGCTCCAATACGTCGAACGAACCATCCATTATGACGCACAGATCCATAAGGATGTCCCACGCATTTTCCCGCTTCATCCGTCTCTTTGTTACAGATGTTTCAACTGGCGAAGATGCTTCCCCATCAACCGCAGCTTGCAAGGGAGCAGCTGTGACCGTCAGAACCTGATGGTGAACCCGGCGGTTATGCCGTGTGCCCAGAAATCGGTCGTACGAAACCGGAAGGTGGGCACGGCCGGATTCAGCGGATCCAGCGGGCCATACCCGTAAATGGGCACCTTGTCCACATTGATGACGCGGCTGACCTGATCGCCAGCCCGAACCACCTCGCTCCAATAGGTAAAGCTGTAGCCGGCCTGGAACTCCAAATGCTTGAGGATCTCGACTCCGATCTTCAGCTTGATCTCGGGAACCACGCTCAAGCGCGCCCGACGGTTTTCCCCGATGTTCGTATCCAAGGCCCAGAATCCCCCGCTTCGCACGTGAAAGGCATCGGTATCGCTGTTCAGCGCGGTCGATCTCCCGCGTATTTCGACGGTCTGTAGATTGGCCCCCAAAGACACCTGTGGCTGTATCTCGGCGCGCAAGCGCCCGTGCGCGAAGGCGAACCTGGCCCCGATACTCGCCCCGCCAAAGTCATTCCAAGCCTTGAACGTATCGGTCGCCGTGAACGTACCGGGGAAGGCCGGCAGTTCCGCGAATCCCAGCGGAACGAGCGAGGTGGCCTGCTGTTCGAACCGGAACTCGTCTTCCAGGTTCAAGGATCGTATTCCGAACTTCAAATCGATGTGGGCGGTCTCGCCGCGCCGCACCTTTTTAAGCGCCAGGGCGGACACGCTCCACAGTTGCTGCCGGTTGGCAATGCCGATTCCAGCCGCAAGGATGCCTGTGGCGGGATCGTAGGGAAACGCCTGTTCGGCACCGGTGTGCGCATCGAAATACGGGATACACAGCCGCGTGGCGGCATCCATGCTTACCGTGGTTCGCGCACTGACCCGCGGCGCGTACCCCCCCCCGAGTTCCGCACCCCATTCCCGATCGGGAGCGATCCATCCACCGAGCGTCAGTTGGAACCCATGACGGATGCCGGTGTCCTCACCCGCCTCGTCGAAAACGACCGCGGTTCCAGGCTCGCCCAGAACTCCGCCCCTGGGCGTGTTTAGATCGCCTTTCGTGACCAGCGGGAAGTCTGCGTAGGGCGACTTTTTGCTCAGCACTCCGAAATACTCGGGAACGATCCAGATCCGTTCGCGATCGCCATTCGAGGTCTTTTCGTTCTGCGCAGGCAACGATTCGGCAGAGGCGCAGAGGGATGCCGCAGCCATCAGGAGCGACAAACCCGTCAGCAGTCTGGACATCGTATCGCCTCGAAGACGAAACTCGTTACACGACAAGCAGTTACCGATCGTTTCGAGATCTGATGATACTCACTTTCGCAAGGTTCGTCAACCTTGCGTGAAGGAACGCAGGAACGGTGGGAAGGAGGGTGCGCATGAAAAGGTATCGGGCAGGACGCTTGTCGACAGGATGAACAGGAACTGTAGGAGGGGCGATTCTCGGTCCCGGGTTTTCGTTGAAATGGGAACCCCAACGAAACGCTGCCGGGAATGAAGAATCGATCGCTCATCCATTGCGGCAGCGATAGGGGCCCATCATACTCATTGCCATGAAAGTTCCTCCGCTTCCGCGTCGCGACGTCCCGGTCTTTTACGATCCGGAACACCGGCGTTGGCCGCAGGTCCGGGGCGGGCTGCTCTTTGTCGGCGTGGGCCTTTCCGTCGTCCTTTCCATCCTGTTGGCGAGCATCCTTGCCAACCCGGCGCTGCCGACGCTGGCCAAGCCGGGCGCGCCAGCAGCGCTTTCGCCCGTCGCGCCGGCCACTTACAGCCGGCCGCACGCGCTCAACGACCCGAAACGGCCGTCGCTCCGCGAGTCGCTGCGTCGTCCGCTTCCGCGCGGGTCGAAATGGAAACGCCTGCGACCGCCGGTGGCGATGAAGACGATGGGGTACCTGGTTCCCTGGGACGCGCGGAGCATGCTGTCCTTCCGGGCCCATGCGGCCCAGTTGGACGTCGCGATCGGGGAATGGCTGCATGTGCGCCCGGACGGCGAGGTGGTTGCCGACGAAGGGCGTCCGTGGGTCGAGGTGATGGAGTGGCGCAAGGCGCAGGCGCACGAGTCGCTCAAGATCTTCGTCTCGGTCAACAACTGCGTCCGGGAACGTTGGGACGGCGAGGCGCTGGGGCGCCGCCTGGCCAACCCTGGAGAACGGCGCGCGCTGGCGGAGCGACTGGTCGCGTTCGTCCGCCAAGAGAAACTGGACGGCGTGGTGGTGGACTTCGAGGAGTTGTCCGACAGCCGTCTTTCCCATCTGCCCGTCTTCTTGAACGAACTCCGCCAAGCGCTGCACGTCGACGGAAGGCAGGTGGCGGCGGCGTTGCCGCTCGAGAACGACAGCTACCCCTATCGCCGGTTCGTGGCCTGCACCGACTTCGTGCTGCTGCTGGCCTACGACCAGCACTGGTCGACGAGCGAGCCGGGGCCTATTGCGGCGCGGGACTGGTTCGACGCGGCGCTCAAGAGGCGCCTGCAGGACATTCCGCCCGGACATCTGGCGGTGACGCTGGCCAACTACGGCTACGACTGGGTGCGTCCCGCGAACGGGGGGCCCCGCGCGGTCGCGCGGAGCCTGACCTGGTGGGACACGATGCGCCAGGCCAGCACGGCTGGAGCGTCGGTGACCTTCCACCACCAGGCTTTCAACCCCTGTTTCGCCTATCGGGATGCGCAGTCGCTGGAGCACACCGTCTGGTTTTTGGACGCCGTCACGCTCTTCGATCAATGGCAGGCGGTGATCGAGGCGAAGCCGTACGGCGTCGCGCTTTGGCGCCTGGGATCGGAAGACCCCGCCGCGTGGCGTTTCCTCGGTCGGGAGGAGTCCCTGAAGATCGAGCCGGACGCGTTCGCCGAGTTGCCTGCGCCTCCCCGCGAGGCCATGGAGGAGCGCCCCGAGGTGCTGGGTCTCGCCACGCCGTCCCAACCGGGCGCACGCAGGGTCCTGCTGAGCGGGAACGGCCGGAAGGTGGAGGCGGCCCGCTATGACAAGCTCCCCGTCTTCGGGGCCGGCGTTGCCGTTCCGGGCGGTCCACGCCAGTTGGTCCTGACCTTCGACGACGGCCCCGATCCGCGGTGGACGCCGGCGATCCTGGATGCGCTCAAGGAACTGCAGGCGCCGGCGGTCTTTTTTGTGACCGGCGCGGCGGGCGAAGAACACCCGGAACTGCTCCGACGCATCGTGGAGGAGGGCCACGAGCTGGGCCATCACACCTTCACGCATCCCGACCTGTGCCGAATCTCGCGGATGCAACTGGATCTGGAACTCTCCTCGACGCAGCGGTTGCTGGAGAGCGTGGTGGGCCGGCGCAGCGTGCTCTTCCGTCCGCCGTACGGGGCCGGCGATGTGAACGAGGAAGGTTTCTCGGAGTTCGACCCGCTCCAGGCGATCGTCGAAGACGGCTACCTGGTCATCGGCATGGCCATCGATCCGAAGGACTTCGAACGTCCGGGGGCGGAGCGGCTGGTGCGGCGCACGGTGGAGCAGGCCGAACGGATGGAAGGGCATTTCATTCTGCTCCACGACGGCGGCGGCGACCGCTCGCAGACGCTGGCGGCGCTGCCGGGCATCGTCGGCGCGCTGCGCGAGCGCGGCTTCGAGCTGGTCGGCGCGTCCGCCCTGCTGGGCCGTTCGCGGGACGAGTTGATGCCCATGCTGCCTGCCGGCGAGCGATTTCGGGCCGCGGTGAACCGTCTGGGTTTCGGCGTGCTGGCCGGGCTGAAACAGGCGCTCGCGGTGCTGTTCTTCGCCGGCACGGTGCTGGGCGTCGCACGCTTGGTCTTCATCGGCCTCCTGGCGGTCGCGGAGCGCCGGCGCGCGCAGCGCGCGACCTTCCCGCCCGATTACCGTCCCACCGTGGCGGTAATCGTTCCGGCCTACAACGAGGAAAAGGTGATCCTGCAGACGGTCGTCTCGCTGCTCGCCAGCGAAGGCCCGCCGTTCGAGATCATCGTGGTGGACGACGGTTCGTCGGACCGGACCTTCTTCAAGGTGACGGAGGCCTACCCGAATCATCCGCGGGTGAAGTGCTTCAAGAAGCCCAACGGCGGCAAGCCGGAGGCGCTGAACTTCGGCATCTCGCAGACGGACGCCGAGATCGTCGTGGCCCTGGACGCCGACACCGTCTTCGCCCGCGACACCATCGCCCGGCTGACACGGCACTTCGTCGACCCGCGCGTGGGCGCCGTGGCGGGCAATGCCAAGGTCGGCAACCGCGTGAACCTCCTGACACGCTGGCAGGCCCTGGAGTACATCACCAGCCAGAACCTGGACCGCCGCGCCTTCAGCGCGCTGAACTGCATCACCGTCGTGCCGGGGGCCGTCGGAGCGTGGAGGAGGGAGCTGGTGCTGCAGTGCGGCGGCTTCACCGGCGAGACGCTGGCCGAGGATGCCGACCTGACCCTGGCCATCCGGCGGCTGGGACGAAGGATCGTCAACGAGGAGCGCGCGGTCGCACTGACCGAGGCGCCCGACACGCTGCGGGGCTTTCTTCGGCAGCGGTATCGGTGGATGTTCGGCACGCTGCAGGCGGCCTGGAAGCACCGCGGGGCGCTCTTCCGTCCCCGCTACGGCGCGTTGGGCTTCGTCGCCTTGCCCAACATTCTGGTCTTCCAGGTGCTCTTTCCCCTGCTTTCGCCGGTTATGGACCTCCTGACGTTCGGGTCGGCGCTCGGCGCGTTTTGGAGCGAGGCGGGATTCTGGGCCACCCTGGTCAGCCCCTCGGCCTCGCTGAGCGGCATCCTCTTCTTCTATGCCCTCTTCGTGCTGGTTGATTTCGCCGCGGCGGGCCTGGCGTTCGCGTTGGAGCCGGACGAGGACTGGTCGCTGTTGCTGTGGCTTTACGGGCAGCGGTTCTGCTACCGGCAGCTCATGTACTACGTCGCCATCAAGTCCATGCTGGCCATGTTGCGCGGGGTGGAAGTGGGGTGGGGAAAGCTCGAGCGCAAGGGTACCGTCAGGCCGCTCCCGACCGACAGACCGTCCGGGCTTCCGCGCAACGGCTGAGTGCCGTCCCGCAGAAGATCCTGACCCCGCGCGCCGCGGAGGCGGGTCCGGATCGAGGCGCGAGCGAGGAGCCTATCCGGAGGAGATCGGTGACGAACGGGCAACGAAAAGCCGGGCCCGCAGGCGCTGCGCCATGGGTCTGGAACTTCTGCGGCGCGGTACTCAGTAATTCTGTTCCGCCATCTGGAAGAAGGCCTGCGGGTGCGAACAGATCGGACACTTTTCCACGGCCTTCTCGCCCTCATGGACGAAACCGCAATTCCGGCAGACCCACTTGACCGTCCTTTCCTTGCGGAAGACCTGGCCGTTCTCCAGATTCCTCAGCAGCGCCAGGTAGCGCGTCTGGTGCTCCTTCTCGATCTTGCCGATGCCCTCGAAGATCCGCGCCAGTTCGGGAAAGCCTTCCTCGCGCGCTTCCTTCGCCATGCGCGGGTACATGCTCTCCCACTCCTCCCCCTCTCCGCCGGCAGCCGCCTTCAGGTTCGCCGCCGTGTTACCGATCCCGGAGAGCGCCTTCAGGTGCAGCTTGGCATGCTCCTTTTCCTGTTCGGCCGTCTCCAGAAAGAACGCCGCGATCTGCTCGTAGCCTTCCTTCTTGGCCACCGAGGCGAAGAAGGTGTACTTGTTGCGCGCCTGGGATTCGCCGGCAAACGCCTCCAGCAGGTTCTTCTCGGTCTTCGTTCCCTTCAGTTCCGGCATGGTCGGTCTCCTTGTCCTGTCGAAGCGGACGAAAAAGGGTTCGGCGTCCTTCTCTCGACGGGGGAGACGGGCGCCGTTCCAGCCGATCGCGTCACCGCGCGAGGTCGAAGCGGTCGAGGTTCATGACCTTGTCCCAGACCGCCACGAAATCGCACACCAATTTCGCCTAGGCGTCTTCGCACGCGTAGACTTCCGCCAAGGCCTGGAGCTGGGCATTCGAGCCGAAGATCAGGTCGACGCTCGTGGCGATCCACTTGACCTTACCCGTCTTCCGGTCGCGACCTTCGAACATGTCGGCCTCTTTTGAGACGGGCTTCCATTCCGTGCCCGGGGCCAGCAGGTTCACGAAGAAGTCGTTGGCTTTTCCGCAACGGACGCAGACGCAGTGATGATTCAGCCGGAGGTTGGCGTCGAAACGCACGCCTGAAAAAGGGCGCGGCTCCACGCCGCGCCCCTTCGATCCGGCTATTCGCAATCCCCAACCCCCATTCTCAACACTGGCTGAATCCGCAGCCGGGGCACTTCACGCAGCCTTCCATGAAGGTGAGCGTTCCGCTGCCGCATTCCGGGCACTTGATCTTGTATTCGCCCAGCAGTCGGTCCAACGGGGTCTGAGTCTTGCCTTTCAGCGGGTCGTGGGCCGCGGCGGACGGAGGAGCGGCCGGCGCGGCGGCCTGCGGCTGGACCGCCGCGATTGCCTGCGAATCGTGGCTGCCGTGACCGTTTCCGTTGCCATTTCCGTTGCCGTTCACGGCATTGAAATCGACTTCGCCGAGCAGGATGGCCTTGAGGCCGTACTGCTGTTTGGCGTTCCAGTATTTGCGGATGGTTTTGCCGAGCGCATCGCCGAGGCTCATCACGCGGCCGTCGCGGGTGGCCACGGAGAGGTTCGAGCCGATGCCTTCGAGCTGATCCATGACATGCTCGATCGATCCGCCCGCGCGCAGGAAGAGGCTGACCATGCGGCAGATGGCTTCCAGGTCGCTCATCGTCACGTCGCCGGCCTTGCCGAGCTGGGCGAAGACTTCCAGTTCGCGCGCGCTCTTGGGGTCGACCGTGATCGAAACGTGCATGTGGCCGAAGGGCGTGGTCTGCCGGATGCGCACCGCCGAAAGGATCGCGGCCGTCTTGGCCGGCTTGCCCATGGGCCTGGATTCCTGGACCGGCGCGGCGGGGGGCACAGGGGCTTCGGCTTTCTTCTCGCCGCTCTTTTTCAGCGCCATCGGCTGGCCCTTGCGACAGCCGTCGCGGTAGACGGTGACACCCTTGCATCGCAGGTCGTAAGCCAGGTCGTAGATCTTCCGCACGTCCTCGGGCTTGGCGCTGTGAGGGAAGTTGGTCGTCTTGCTGATCGAGCTGTCGCAGTGCTTCTGGAAGGCCGCCTGCATGCGGACGTGCCACTCGGGCGTGATGTCGTGCGCGCAGACGAAGGTCCGCTTGACGTCGTCCGGCACGCCGGCGATGTGCGCCAGCGTACCCTCGGTGGCCAGGCGGTCCATCAACTCCTCGCTGTAGAACCCGCGCCGCTGGGCCTCGGCCTTGAAGATCGGGTTCACCTCGATCAGTTTCTGCCCGTTCAGCACGTTGCGGAAGAAGGCGAGGCTGAAGAGCGGCTCGACGCCGCCGGAGCAGTTGGCGATGATCGAGATCGTGCCGGTCGGCGCGACCGTCGTCGTGCAGGCATTGCGCATCTTGCGGTGATGGACGACGTCCCAGGAGCTGCCCTCCCAGTTGGGGAAACAGCCGCGCTCGTGGGCCAGCAGCTCGCTCTCCACGTGCGACTCGTCGTTGACGAACTTCATGAAGCGTTCGCCCCACGCCACGCCGTCCTCGGTGTTGTAGCCCACGCCGAGTTTGAAGAGCGCGTCGGCGAAGCCCATGATGCCCAAGCCGATCTTGCGATTTCCGCGGCACATCGCCGTGATCTCGGTCAGCGGATAGTTGTTGATCTCGATGATGTCGTCCAGGAAGCGGGTGGAAAGGCGCACCGCGCGGCGCAGGCCCTCCCAGTCGTAGACCGGACGCCCGTCCGCGTCGCGGCCGGCAAAGAGCCCCAAGTTGACCGAACCCAAGTTGCACGCCTCGTACGGCAACAGCGGCTGCTCGCCGCAGGGGTTGGTCGCCTCGATCTCGCCGACGTGCGGCGTCGGATTCGCCTGGTTGATCCGGTCGATGAAGATCACGCCCGGCTCGCCCGTCTGCCACGCATGGTCGATGATCAGGTCGTACAATTCGCCCATCGACCAGACCCTGGGCCGCTCGGATTCCGGCAGCGCCTCGTAGGCCTCCAGCGGAATCAGATCGTGGAGCTGATACGCGGCGATGTCCAGGTCGCGCTGCATCACGTAGCGTTTGCGGGTCCGTGGATTGACGACCACATGCGGTTTCGAGCGGTCGGCGCGGTACGCCTCCATCCAGGCGTCGGTCACCTTCACGGAAATGTTGTAGTTGGTGAACTGGCCCAAGTCCTGCTTGGCCTCGATGAACTTCAGAATGTCCGGATGCGTGATGGTCATCATGCCCATGTTCGCGCCGCGGCGGAAGGCACCCTGCTGAATCGCATTGGTCGCCTCCGAAAGCACGCGCCAGAAACTGATCGGTCCGCTGGTCGTCCCGCCGCTCGACTTGATGAAATCGCCCGTCGGACGCAAGCGGTCGAAGGAAAAGCCCGTGCCGCCGCCGGCGCGCTGAATCAGCGCCGTCGCCTTGACCGTGTTGAAAATGTCCTCGATCGAATCGCCGATCGGCAGGACAAAACAGGCCGAAAGCATGCCCATCTCGCGTCCCGCATTCATCAGCGTCGGACTGTTCGGCATGAACTCGCCCGTCACCATCAGGCGGTAAAACTGCGTCTCGATCTCCTTGACCTTCTCGGGAGCCACGCCGAAGCATGCCTCCGCCTGCGCCACGGCACGCGCCACGCGGCGGAAAAGCTCTTCGGCCGTCTCGACCGGCTTGCCATCGGGACCCTTCTTGAGATACCGGGCGCGGAGCACTCGGATGCAGTTCTCCGTCAAACCCAACGCCCTGCCGTTGGCGTCGATCGGATCTTCGTGCTTGGTTCGCATAGCTTCCTGGAGCCTGTCCTCTCGCTCGCTCGCAAGGGTATTCTGTCCGGCCGCCTTCTGCTTGTCCACCCCCTGCACTCCGCTGCTTACCATGCTCGCTCCTCCTCCAACCCCCACAGCCACCCCCAAAAACGAAAAAAACCATCCGCAGAACGTGCCCTTCCCAAAGCCACGTTCCAGCTTATCGACCTTATTTAGTTCTGAGCTTTACTGAAAAACACATCATTTAGATGCGGGCGGTGAAAATACCCCCATTTGTTGTGGTGTCAACATAATAAAAAAAAGACCTTTTTCACGTCTTTTGCGCACCATAAAACTTTTAGAATTAATGAGTTGAGAAATTCACACTTTTCTCCTGTGGAAAACCGGACTAACTTTCTTCTATCTTATCCACAATTCATTCTTAAATAATATCTTACATCCGATGAACTTGAAGCGTAACGCGCTCATTTACGACACAAGGTGCTTAAAAAACTAGGGTTGCATGCTGAACGCAAATCCGATGGCCACCGCATTGTTAGCGGCGTGAAAAACGACCGCGGGAAGCAGCCTGCCTGTCCGCTCGTAAAGCCACGTCAACACCAACCCCAACCCGAAGAGCGCCCATTGATCAGCCACCACTCCATGAGCGAAGGAAAAGATCATCGCTCCCGCACACGCAGCGGTGAGTCGATCGAGGTGACGGCATAACACATTATACAACAGGCCACGAAAAAGAACTTCCTCGGCAATGGGCGCCACGACCACCACCGAGAAGACCAAGGCCAGATAGATCCAGAAGCGCTCTGCTCCCATCGACTCCTTGTACAGCGATACGACGATCGGATTGGCGTCAGGCGGAACGTGAATGCCGGAGAGAACGCGTTTGTTCGCGTAGCTGAGCCCGATCAGGACCCAGAAAAACAGGACGAAACCGACCAGGCCCAGGACCACATCGCGGCCCACGCGCCGCGGCGGTTCGACGCCTGGCGTTTCCCAGAACGGCCAGATGCCCGCGGCCCCTAGGGTCCCGCCACGCATCCGGGCCATCCGCACCACCCAGAGGATCGTGAGCGCATAGAAGGGAAGCTGAAGTCCCAGCGACAGTACCACCTGCACCGTCAACGAAGACGACCCCGCGCCTGACCCGCTCGTCACCGCCGTGCCCACGAGCTGGAGCAGGATCCTGGTCATCAGCACGAAGACCAGCAGCTCCGCCACGCCCACCGACGGAAAAGGCCTCTCCGCGAGGCGGAATGGCGCCAGACGCCGTCGCGCCTCGGGCGAAACCGCCAGCCCCAACAGCAGGACCAGCGTCCCCGAAAGGCCGGCCATCAAGAGCACGCCCCAGACCTGCTGCGCCAGCAAGCTTGGCAGCAGCGCCATGCGCTCCGGCGGCAGACCGGCCGGCAGCGGCTCGATGAGGGCGTAGACGAACGGCATCGACAGGGCGGCGATGACCAGGAAGGCAGCCAGGAGCGGCTGGGGTCCTTGCCGACGCGGCCCGACGACCGGATCGGGCGGCGCGGGATTCGCGATCGGCCCCGCTGGCGTTTCGTTGACTTCCATCGCCCGTAGCGTACCGACCGTCGCGGCCCGAGGCAACACCCCCTTGCCTTGAAGTCCCCTGTTGCGGGTCAGCCGGTTCGGGCTTCGGCGGCGGCGGGGTTTTCGGCTGCAGGCGGGTTGCCGCTGGCGTTCAGATCGATCATCTTGTGATTGCGGACATAGGTGGTCAGGCGGATCTGCTTGAGTTTGCGCAGATCGAGCGCGACCTTGTGGATCCGTTCGGCCGCCACCCCGATGGCGCCCAGCCGGCGGTTGATCTCCTCGTCGCCCTGCGTTTCCAGTCTCCGCTTCAGCATCTCCAGGTTGCCCATCAGGATCATCAACGGATTGTTGATCTCGTGGCTGGCCGCGGTGGCCAGATGAACGGCGGCCAACTGGTGTTCCAGCGTGGCGATTTCCTGCTGCAGCCGGCGGATGCGCAGTCCGGACTTCACGCGAGCCAGCAGTTCGGCCGGCTGGAACGGCTTGGTGACGTAATCGTCCGCGCCGACCTCGAGTCCCGAGACGACGCTCTCCACCTTCGCGTCCGCGGTGACCATGATGATGAACATGCGCCGCAGACAGGAATGCAGCCGCAGTTTGCCCACCAACTCGCGGCCCGTCATCACGGGCATCGAGCTATCGCAGAGCAACAGGTCGAAGGCCTGTGGCGGCAGCGTCTCGTCCGCCTCCTCATGTCCGGACTCCTCGATGGCCTTCACCAGCGCATCGTAGGCTTCCTGACCGTTCGCGGCGGTCGTCACCTCGTAACCGGCTTTCTTCAAAAGCGCCTGAAGAAAGGCGCGTGTGGGGCCGTTGTCTTCCGCCACCAGAATCCTGGCGAGAGGCGCCTCGGTCGGCGAAGGTCCCGGTTTCGTTTCCTGCTCCATGCTCCTGCATCCTACCCTTTCTCTCACCCGGAAATCCAATACGGCTCCCGACAGAACGCTAGCACGTCGTGTGCCATATCCCGATTCCGGCCGGTGGGAATTCCCGGAATCGTTCCGTTAACCCTCTTTCGTAAGCCAAGTTCTGAGCGTGGGGAGCATCGGTTCAAGCCGGACAGCGGCAGCCGGTTCAAGCCAAGCCACTTCGGCTACTTCGTCCGGGCTGGGTTGCAGATTGCCGCCCGGAGCGAGGCGTTCGACCCGAAGCCAATGCAGCAGGTACTCGCCATTCGGCGAGACCGATTCGTGGACCTTCGCGCCCACGCGTACCGCCAACCCCAGTTCCTCCCGCATCTCGCGCGCCAGCGCCTGTTCCAACGTTTCGCCGGGTTCCACTTCGCCGCCAGGAAAACACCAGACGCCCGGCGCCCGCTTGAGCTTCCAGCCGCGGCGGATCAAGAGGTAGCGGCCTTGCTCGTCCTCGAGCACCGCCACCACGCCATCTTTGGAAGGACGCTCGGGCACCGCGGCTGCCTTTCAGGAAAAGGGGCTGGCGCGAAGCTGTCTCAAACGGTCCAGCGTCGCGCGCAGCGCGGCGCTGCGGTCGCATTCGCGCGTGCAGCCGGCCAGCAATGCGACAGGCGCCGGACGTGACAGGGCCGACAGACCGACCATCAACTCGGGCCACGCCACATCCCCGCGCCCGAAGACGGCCTCGTTGCCTCCCCGGAAATGATCCAGCGCCGTGGCCTGCGCCACGCGCGACGAGAGCGTCTGCAGCGCGGCGACCGGGTCTTCGCCCCGCCCCAAAACGACGCCGGGATTCAGATCCACATCGACGAACCCGGCCGCGTCGTGCGCATCGAGAAAGTCCCCCAGGTCCGCCGTCGGCTCGCGGCCCGCCAGGACGGCAGGGCGGACGCCGGTGCGGTTGCCCACGTCGAGCAGAAACCCCAACGCCTCCTTCAGCGCGTTTCGTATCCGCTCGTGCGAAGCGTCCCTGCCATCCGGAACGAAACCCAGCGGGATCGTGACGCGCACCGCGTTCAGGTCGCGCGCCAGTTCGAAGGCTTGCCGCACGCGGCCCAGCGCCGCGTCCAGCGTCGCCGCATCGCTCAACCGCCGGCCACCCACGTCCGCGCGCAGGACGGTCTGCGTCGCGCCCGCGTTCCGGACCTGGCGTGCCAGATCGCGCCGGCCGCTCGCCGCCAGCAGGCGCGGATCCAGCTCGGGGCCGAGGGCGTCGAGACCGAGCGCCTCGATCGGCCAGCCCGAGAGGTGGCGCAGACCGTCCTTGAGGCCCCGTTGCAGATCGTCCAGCCAGATTCCGATGACCGTCGTCATCCGTCCGCTCCACACCGCTGCACGCGTCCGTCAAGGAACGCTGGACGGCCATTATTGGGTCTTGCGGAGGCAATGCAAGAGCCGGCTCCCGTGCGGGAAAGCGATCGATGGATGCCCTTCACAGGCTGAGTACCGCGCCGCGGTACTCAGGCCGGCGCTTCGCCCAGCAAGCCCTGGCCAGGCGCGACATCGCCGTAAAAGGCCCGAGCGTCCAGCCCCGTTTCGTCGCGCACGCGGCGCGCAAGCGCATCGACTTCGGCATCCGCAAGACTCGACACGATGCCGTATGCCGGACGTCGCGCGGCCGTGTGGATCTGGACGAGATGGATCCGGGTGCCGGCCCGAACCAGCTCGCGCAGGCGTTCGAGGTAAGCGCCGATTTCGGCCTCGCCCGGACCCAGCCCACGGATCCGCACGAAGCAGGTCTGGATGACGAGCGAGCGTTCGCGACCGCAGTCGCGGATGTTCTCCAGGATCTTCGGGAAGGGGAAATGCGTCCGATCGACCAGGCGGAAATAGGCTTCGCTGCCGGCGTCGAGCTTGGCCCAGACCTCGCCGCGATGCGCATCGAGGAAGCGGAGCGCGTCCCGCACCCCCGGACGATGGAGCCCTGTCGCGTTGGTGATCAGGACCGTTTTGGCATCGCAAAATCCCTGCGCTTCCGCGATCTCGACCGCCGCACGAAGCGCCTGGCCGAAGTGGCGGGACGTCGTCGGTTCGCCGTCGCCGGAGAAGGCGAGGTCCACGACGCGCCGTTTCTCGGAAGGCAGGCCGGCGAATTCCGGCTCGCGCCACAGCGGCCCGCCGGGCTTCAGCGCCGCCAGAATGACGCGCAGTTCGTCGCAGAGCTGGTCCATCCGCACCGACACGTCGGCCGGCGGCTTCGAACGGTCCACCTGGCAGTAGAGACAATCGAAATTGCAGGTCTTGTCGGGGTTCAGGTTGATGCCGACCGAGATGCCGCCGGCCCGGCGAGAGAGCACCGGGTAGACGTAGCGGCTGTCGCGAAAGTTCCGCGGGTGTTCGGCCTCGGAAAGAGGCGGCTGGTGTTCCTTGCGCGCTGTCATTTGGCCCATCCTTGATCCCCAGCCGCCAGCGTAACACCTCCCCGCGCCACTTGCCATTGACGCTCGATGCCGATGGGCTAACGTGCCTCGACCCGTCGTGCGAACGGTTCGTCACAGGAGACCCGATGAGACTCGATCACGCCCTCCGACCCGAAAGCCTGATGCCGTCGGTCAAGCGGTTCCTCGACCTTGCGCGCCGAAAGATCCTCGACCTCGAGCGCACCTGGGATCCCCGGAAAGGCACGCCGGTTTTCACCGTGAAGGGCCGCTACACGGCGCGCGGGTGGACCGAGTGGACGCAGGGCTTCCTGTACGGATGCCAGGTGCTGTATTTCGAGGCGACAGGGGAACGCCGGTTTCTCGAGATGGGCCGCGAGAACACGCGCCGCCACATGGCGCCGCACGTCTCGCACATCGGCGTTCACGACCACGGTTTCAACAACGTTTCGACCTACGGCAACCTGCGGCGCCTGATGAACGAGGGGCGCATTCCGGAGAACGAGGACGAACGCGACTTCTACGAAATGGCCTTGAAGGTCAGCGGCGCGGTGCAGGCGGCGCGCTGGAGCAGGACCCACGACGGCACGGGCTTCATCCACTCGTTCAACGGCCCGCAGTCGCTTTTCTGCGACACGATCCGCAGCCTGCGCGCGCTGGCGCTGGCCCACCGACTGGGGCATTGCCTGATGGGCGAGTGCGACGAGCGGATTTCGCTGCTGCGGCGCCTCGTCGAACACCTCGACAACACCCTCCGGTACAACGTCTTCTACGGCGAAGGCCGCGACGCGTACGACGTGCCGGGGCGCGTGGCGCACGAGTCGCTTTTCAACGTCAAGGACGGCCGGTACCGCTGTCCCAGCACGCAGCAGGGCTATTCGCCGTTCTCGACTTGGACGCGCGGGCTTTCCTGGATCCTGACCGGCACGGCGGAGCAGCTCGAGTTCCTCGGCTCGCTGCCCGCGCGGGACTTCCGGGACGTGGCCGAGCCGAAGAAGCTGCTGGCGCGTGTCGAACGTGCCGCGCGAGCAACGGCGGAGTTCCTGATCGAGCACACCTGCGCGGACGGCATTCCGATGTGGGACACCGGAGCGCCCGGGCTGGCGAAGATGGGCAACGTGTACGCGCGTCCGTCGCAGCCGCGCAATCCGCACGAACCGGTGGACAGCTCGGCGGCGGCCATCGCGGCGCAAGGCTACCTGCGACTGGCCGAATTCCTCCGGAAGAAGGACCCGGCCGCCTCCGCGCGCTACCGTCAGGCCGGCCTGCTGATGGCACGCACGCTCTTTTCGCCGCCGTATCTTTCCGAGCATCCCAAACACCAGGGCCTGATCCTGCATTCGATCTACCACCGGCCGAACGGCTGGGATTACCGGCCGGAGCCGGACCTGGTGCCGTACGGCGAGTCGTCTCTCTGGGGAGACTATCACGCGATGGAACTGGCGGTGATCGTGCAGCAGATGGCGCAGGGGCGCAGGCCGTTCCGGTTCTTCGATTGAGCGCGCGAGTGCCGCGGCGGCACCGCGGCCATCTTCCGCATTCCTCCGCGACTCGGGGACGAATCGTCCGGGTCATCGGCGGCTGCCGGCCGCGGCATCGCCGCGCACCAGGCCGCTCACCTCGCAAAACTCGGCCAAGGTCAGCTTCTCGTTGGTGTGCGCGGTGACGCAGAGCCCCAGCAGGACGGGATCGGTGGCGTTCAAGATCAACGGCTGGCCCAGCGGTTCGAACCGTTTTCCGGCGCCATCGACGGCACGATGGGCGCGCACGGTCCGACCTTCGCGCGTCAGGCGCAGCCAGGCGGAAGGGAAAGGCGCCGGTCCGCCCTTGCTGCCGTCGGTAAGGGCATTCGTGCGGTTCCGATGCCCGAAGAGGTAGCCGTTGGACGCCGTGGCGACGATCGTGGCGTGGACGCTTCCCGCTTCCGTGGACTGACGGACCATCAGGCCGGCCTTGGCCCACGGATCGGTCGCCACGACGCCCGTAACGCGCGCGGAGGTCGAAGTCGCCCGACCGGCGCACGAAAAGAAAGCGGAAACCGTCCGCGTTGTCCCAGATGTCCGTGCCCGATCCGATCAGCACGTACGCGCCGTCGGCATACCCGGCGCCGCCCCGCAGTTCGACCGAACCGATATCCGCCGTCTCGCAGCCTTCGGGGAGACCGGGCCCGGATAACGGCGTGAGACGCACGTTCCTGAATTCGGCCCCGGTGCACAGGCCCCGCTTGTGCGAACAGACGGCCAACCCGATGCAGGCGCGCTCCGACATGGGAATGGCGATGGCGCCGACCCACTTCCAGGCGATCCCGTCCGCCGAAGCGAACCCCGTGAACCGATCGCCGGTCCGTGCCAGCCGCACCCAGTACGGCGCGCGGTCGTCGAGGCTTCCCGTGAGGTTCAGCATCGTTTCGCCCGTTTCCGGACGGTACTGGAAGGCCGTGCCGTTGGCGGCACTGAGGGTCATCAGCGCGTGCTTGGAGGAATCCTCCACCGACTCGCGGATCATCACGCCCGCCTTGGCCCATTCATGGGTGTTTCGGATCGAGACGACCTGCGCAACGATCTCCGCATCGCCCTTGAAGCGCTGGAAGGCGAAGTGGAAGGCGTCCTCCTTGAGCCACCTTCGCCCAGTTGGCGCAGGTGGGTGTAAGGCCCCAGCTGGCTGATGGTGGGCCCGGCTTGTTGCCCGGCCAATAAAAGGCGGTCGTCGCTGGCCATGGGATATCCCCACGTTTCCGTCTGAACTTCGGGCGACCGCACTGCTGGATGTCCATCGCAAAGGAAAGGATAATAAAGCAAACGCTAAACAGGCAATAATCGTAAGTCAACGAGAAAATAGCCACAATTCGCGTGGCATGCCTGACGAAACAGCGCCGGTAGAAGGGCAGGGCCTTTTCAGACAGGACGAACAGGATCTGCCGGAGGCAGACGAATGAACGAACGGGTCCCGGTTCCGAACCGCCTCATCGGATCGGGAACCCAGAAACATTCCGCGGGCGTCAGGGCTTCGCCAGGAACTCGGCCTTGTTCTGCTCCCACCACTTCTCCCATTCGCGGGCAGCCGCTTCGCGGGCTTCCGGACGCCCCTGTGGATCGTAGGCGATGAAGTGTCCGGTGAGTTCGCGCAGGCAATTCGAGGCGACGCGGCGTTGATGGACGTCGGGATCGCGAAGAAAGCGGATAAAGCAGGGGATGGCTTCCCTGGCCTTCAGCACGGTGAGCGCTTCCATGACGGGGCCGTGCGTGCCGAAGAGCGAATCGTCGAGCAGCCGCAGAAGTTCCGGGATGACGACGCGGTCGCCCAGTTTGCCCAACGCCTCGGCGGCGGCGAAGCGTACCCCGCCAATGCCGTCCTGAAGCATGCGGATCAGCGCCGGGATCGCGCGCTTGTCTCCCAACATGCCCAACTCGTCGCACGCATCGCGACGAACTTCCCAGATGCGGTGGTTCAGTTCGTGGACCAGTCGTTCGAACTGGGAAACCTCTGCGGCGTTCGTTTCGTTGGTCATGGGTATCTCCCGCGCGCGCTTTCGAAAACAACTTCTCTGGGAAGCTATAGCTGTGTTCTGAAGATCCGTCAAGCGGCTACCCTTGCAGATATCCGTGAACCCGCCGGCAGATGAGGGCCTGCAACCTGTTTTAATGCGTCGTGTTATGGCTGATCCAAAGGAGTCCCGAAGAAATAGGCGACGTGACGCTGGATTTATGGTCGTCGTAAGGTATTAATGGTAAAGTGGTTGCAATCTGATCCGTGGAGGCCTATGCGGCTGGATGCAAAGAGGCACTTAATTCGCTTGCATTGTTCGGGTTGTGGCTGGAAACTATACGGGTCCGACAAGAGGAAGGAGGACATGTGGCTACCACCAAACGCGAATTGGTTCGAAGGGTTTCCGTCAAGACGGGACAGAAGCAGCATGTCGCCCGTCAAATCGTCCAGGACTTTTTGGACGAGATGGTAGCGGAGCTGGGCCGAGGTCATCGGCTTGAATTCCGCGAGTTCGGCATCTTCGACGTGGTCTTCAAGAAACCGCGGACGGCGCGGAACCCGCGCACCGGGGCCCTCGTCCAGGTGCCCGCAAAGGCCGTGGTGCACTTCAAGCCTGGGCGACTGATGAAGGCCAAGGTACGCGAGGCCATCGCGGCGCGTGAGTCGGAAAGCACACCGCCTCCCGCCACGCCGTGAGGAAAAGCGTATGCAGGTGACCGTGCAGGCGTCATCCGTACAGATCCAGGATGCGCCGCCCCGTCGGTGGGCATGAGAGTTCGTCTCGAGTGAGGAAGCCATGACCGTTCCGGCGAAGCGCTCCAAAGCCGCGAAGGTTGCTCGCAGCGCCAAGAAGAAGAAATCCAAACCGAAAATGAAGACCAAGACGCCGGCAAAGGTCAAGCCGGAAGAGCCGCCTGTTGACCTCGTCGACGAAGTCGAAGTGGACGAAGAGCTGGATGCCATGGACTCGGAAACCGAAACCGACGCCGAACCCGAGGCGGACCCGGAACCCAAGACGCGGCTGGACATGATCCGTCTGCGCCACAACGTGATGAAAAAGGAAATCGACCAGATCCGCGTGGCGCTGGAAGAGGATCCGGACGACTAGCAGCCCGTTGAAAAAAGGTTTTTGTTTCCTATCTTTCCTTTTTGGGAGAGGGTAGGGAGGGAGGCAACGGGCTGCTGGCCGTTCCTCCATCTCAACGACCCCGCCGGTCCACGCAGGGCGCAGGTCAGACCGCGGATGGCGCGGAATGCAGGAGCGCCTCCTCGGCGCTCCCTGCGAACTCTGTGGGCATTGGGTCGTTGCAGAACCTTCGTGCAGCGATCCTTCGGATTTCGATCTGCAATTGAAAACAATACACGTAGCACGGATTCGAGTACATCATTCCATCGGTTTAATTCGATATCGAATTAGTTCTTGAACAAAAACAACATACATGTATTTTATGAGACGAGGAGGCCGGTATGCCACGCATGCGCAAAGCCGCCAGGCGCGAATCGATTCAAAACAGTCTGGGCGAGGGCATCACGACGGGCAAGTTTCCGGCGGGCGCCTTCCTGCCCAGCGAGGCGGAGCTGGGGCGCCGTTACCGCGTCAGTCGCGTCACGGTCCGCGCGGCACTTGGCCGGTTGCGCGAACAGGGTTTGATCGAGGCCAAGCCGGGCGTCGGCTGGCAGGTCGTCTCCTCGGCTCCAGGCGGCAACCCGGGACAGGGGGTGGCCGTTCTGGCCGTGGCCAGCCACTTCGCCGCACAGGTCTTTGCGGGCATCAAGCAGCATCTGGAACGCGCGGGTTCCGGCTGGACGGCGTCGCTCACGCCTCTCGAGGGCGGGCTTCTGGATGCGCATCCGCTGACCCTGTGGGTCTCGCTCGAAAACCTCGCCGGCCTGATCTTCTTTTCCGTGCGTGCCTTGCCGGCCCTGTGGGTCGACGAGATCGCGAAGGCCAAGCTGCCGGTCGTCTGCACGGGTTGTCCCGAACACGCGAGTTACGACACCGTCTGCACCGACAACGTGCGCGGCATGGAGCTGCTTGCCGCAGAACTCCTGCGTCGCGGCCACCGCCGGATCGGGCTGGTGACCTCCACCGATCTCGAGGAACGCGACCCCTGTTTCCATCTGCGGCGGATCGGGTTCGAGCAGGCGATGAACCGCGCCGGCGCCCAACCGACCTGCATCGCCGCTCCGCACAACTACTACGTCGGTCCGCAGGAGGAGCGGCTGATCGGCGACTGGATGGATCGCGAGCGGCCCACCTGCCTGATCGGCGCCTGCGATTCGATCGCCGTCCAGCTGCTGACCCTCCTCGAACGCCGCGGCCTGCGCGTGCCGCACGACATTTCCCTGGCCGGTTTCGACCATACGCGCGAATTCGACGGCGTGCTGCCCCGCTTCGGATTCCGGGCGTTGACGACCGTGGCGCAGCCGTGGCAGGAGATCGGCCGCCTGGCCGCCCAGCGCCTGCTCGCCCGCCGTCGCGGCGAAGACGCGCCGCCCACGCTGACCCTCATCCCGCCGGCCGTGATTGCCGGCGATTCCGTCAAGGACCTGGCCTGATCCGGCCTCCTCGAAAGGATCGCGCATGAAGAAGAACCGTCTCTTCGACCGGCGTCTCGTGCTGCTCGTGAAACGACATTCGCGCCTGCTGCGCCGCAGGAACCGCATCGATCCGGAATGGACCAACGGCGTCTTCGATCGCTACGTCCATCCGGTGCTGACCGCCCAGCACGCCCCGCTCTTCTGGCGCTACGACCTCGACGAACGGACCAACCCCCTGCTCCTCGAACGCCTCGGCGTCAACGCCGCGTTCAATGCCGGCGCCATCGAGATCGACGGCACGATCCATGTCATGGCCCGCGTCGAGGGCGCCGACCGCAAATCCTTTTTCGCCGTCGCCGAAAGCCGGAAACCCGCCGAAGGCTTCCGCTTCCGCGACTACCCCGTCGTGCTGCCCGAGACCGACGACCCCGACACGAACGTCTACGACATGCGCCTGACCGCGCACGAGGACGGCTGGATCTACGGTCTCTTCTGCACCGAGCGGAAAGACCCCAAGGCCCCGCCCGGCGATCTCTCCAGCGCCATCGCCGCCTGCGGCATCGCGCGCTCGAAGGACCTGGCGAAATGGGAACGCCTGCCAGACCTGAAATCCGATTCCCCGCAGCAGCGCAACGTCGTGCTGCATCCCGAGTTCGTCGGCGGCCAGTACGCGCTCTACACGCGTCCGCAGGAAGGGTTCATCGATGCGGGCAGGGGTGGCGGCATCGGCTTCGCGCTCTGCCCTGACATCACCCGCGCCGTCATCCACGAGGAGAAGATCGTCGACGCGAGGGCTTATCACACCATCAAGGAGGTGAAGAACGGCGCCGGTGCGCCGCCGCTCAAGACGCCGCAGGGCTGGCTCCACATCGCCCATGGCGTGCGCAACACCGCGGCGGGCCTGCGCTATGTCCTCTATGCGTTCCTCTGCGACCTGGGCGATCCGTCCCGGGCGATTCGGACCCCGGGCGGCTATTTCATCGCCCCCGAAGGAGAAGAACGCGTCGGCGACGTCTCGAACGTCACCTTCAGCAACGGCGCGATCCTGCGCGCCAACGGCGACATCTTCATCTACTACGCCTCCTCCGATACGCGCCTGCACGTGGCCGGCACGTCCGTCGAACGGATGCTCGATTACGTCAACGGAACGCCGTCCGACCCGCTCCGCTCGCACGCCTGCGTCCGGCAGCGCTGCGAACTGATCCGTCGCAACCTGGACCTGCTGGAGAAGACCAAGGATCCGAAGCTGCGCAAGGCAAGGATCTGACGACTTCAACGCGGGGCCGCGGAGAGGCGGAGGAGGAACGGTGCTGGCCCGTCGGTCGCCGGTCCTTGCGCGGCCCGGCAGCGTTGAGTCGCGCACGACGCCTCACCCCTGCGCAACAGGCCGGGAGCGGATGCCGATGTCCTCTCCGCACCCCTGTGCCTCCGAGGCGAAAGGATGGGAGCCGCACCGTGGACGAAATTCGCATCGTCACCCGCGCCGACGACATGGGCGTGGCGCCGAACGCCAACCGTGCCATCATTGAAACGCTGACCCGCGGCATCGCGCGCAACGTGTCCGTGCTGACCGGCGCGCCCTTCTTCGAAGAGGCCGCCGAACTGCTCCAGGGTCTCCCGGGCATCGACGTGGGCGTGCACTTCGCCTTGAACGCCGAATAGAACAACC
>Ga0101944_10002553_pt1 | contig 28894 bp, 22 predicted proteins | sample DewCreD2012metaG_FD_75245 | JGI IMG/M metagenome (GOLD analysis project Ga0101944, IMG submission 75245) | Hot spring sediment bacterial and archeal communities from British Columbia, Canada, to study Microbial Dark Matter (Phase II) - Dewar... ... | reverse complement strand
CCTTGGCGTGGTCGTATCGGAACTCAAGGGCATAGCTTCCGGAAAACGCGCCGTCGAAGCGCACCTGCCACAAGCCGACGTGTACGTCCACGTGCGGGCGCGCACCGGGGGCGAAGGGACTGTCGGGCGCCACCAGTTCTGCCGTGAACGCGCCGGCTCCGGTCACATGGTCGAAGGCAATCCGCAGGCTGTTTACCTTGTCCGGTGCCTCCGTCCCGGGCGCATCCCCCCAGGTCCGGGCCACCGCGCCGGTCGGCACGGCAATGGCGGGCAGTTGCAAGCGTCCGCCGTTTACGGCGTACCAGCCCCAGTCGCCGGTGTTGACCAGCGTGCTCGTCACCCCCGTGAAGGAGCTCAGATTCAGGATGCCGCCGTCGGCAATGACGTAGCCGTTGTTTTCCAGCACCCCCGAGAGTTCCACCATGCCCCGGCCGCGGAAGGTGCCTCGGGCCAGCGGCCCGTCCCGGACGATCAGGCTAACGGCATTGGATCCGTCCGTCAGCGTGCCGCCGGTGAAATTGAAGGTGCCGGCACCGGCGCTGTTGGTGTAGCAGCCGTAGTCGAGGCTGAAATCGCTGCCAATGGCCACTCTGCCGGAGGTCAGGTTGAGCGTGCCGCCACAGAGGTTGAAGACGCCTTCGAGTCCATTGGTACCGATGGTCCGGCCGCCGTCCATGGCGCCCAGGTACAAGTCCCCGGACACGTTCAAAACGCCGCCCGTGAGGGTGTAAATCCCGAGGCACCCCCCGTCATCCCAGCCTTCGCCGATGACCAGCGCAGTGGGGATAACCGCCACTTCTTTTTCTTCCAGCGGTTCAAGGAGCCGTGCCTTTGCCACTGCTGATGCGAGCAAGCCCTGGGCTTTGAGCGTTGCCTGCTCCCGGTCTTCATGAACCCAGCTGCAATGTTCACGGATATTTGCTACTTCCAGACAATAGGGGTTCAAACCAGCCGCACGCAAGACATTCCGAAATGTCGGCTCGTGCATCCGGGGCGAGCACGACGCTACCACAATCCGATTGAGACCCTGCTGTTTAATGTCATTTTTGATCAGTTCCTGCCCGGGATCTGAACAGAGGTATATATAATTCTTGGCAACTGTTACCTGCGGCAGGGTGGCGGCAAACCGGGTTAGTTTTTCTACATCAACCGTTGAATTGATATTGATGCCGCAGTGGCAGATATACACGCCGAGCTTTACTTTTCCCATGCCTGGTGTTACTCCATCACCTGGTTTACTAATTCCATGATGTCGCAGATTTTTATGCGGTCCTCAAAGCCGCTGCTTTTCACCGCATCCTCAAGGGTCAATATGCAGAATGGACAGGCGGTTGCCAGTATCTCAGCGCCATGATCAAGCGCATCCTGGACTCTGATCGTTGCGGTGCGTTCCTTGGCTTCGTGGGCTTCTATCCACATTCTGCCGCCCCCGCCTTCACAGCACAGAGATCGCTCTCGCGCTCTGTCCATTTCCACAAACCGAAGGCCGGGAATGCTTTTGAGTATTGCCCGCGGCTCATCAAAGATTTGATTCTGCCTCCCCAAAAAGCAGGGGTCATGGTAGGTGACCGTTTTTTCTAAGGTCTTGGTAAATTTGAGTTTCTTTTTTTTAATCAGTTCGTGGACAACCTGCGTGTAATGTTTGATATCAACGCTCAATTCCGGGTATTCGTTTTTAAAGGTGTTATAGCAGTGCGGCGAGGTGGTGATAATCTGCTTGATGGGGAATTGCTTGAACATTTCAAGGTTCATTTCTTTAAGCGCATCAAACGACCAGATGTCGCCCATGCGCCGAATTTCGTTGCCGCAGCATACTTCATCATTGCCTAAAATGCCAAAATTGACGCCCCCTTTGGTGAGCGCCGTTGCCAGGCACATTGCGACCTTCTGCAGGCGCGGGTCAAAAGCCGGCGTGCATCCCACATAATAAAGAATTTCAGCATCTGCGATGCCTTTAACATTAAGTCCCTGCGCCCATTCTGAACGTTTTTCCTGGCCGATATTCCAGGGGTTGCCGCGCACCGAAATGCTCTTTAAAACATCCCTTATTTTCGGCGGCAACTGGCCATCTTCTACCAGCACGCTGCGCATGCTGACCAGAAAATCAGTATGGTCTATTTTCTTTGGACAGCGTTTTACACACGCCTTGCAGGTGCTGCAATCCCATAAGCTTTCGTGCTGATACGCAATGGCTTCGCCGTTAGAGTTGAGCGCCTCATATATTAAACGCCGAATGTTAAAATGGGGGGAAATTGTGGAGATGGGGCACCCGCCAGTGCACTTCCCGCACTGAATACAGGGATACAAGGGGTTTCTTTGGATATGTGCCAGTCTCTCGGTATCGGTTGTCATTGGATGAAGGAGGTATTACGCGTGATACCAGTTTTTCTTACAGCCCTATCATCTATTGAGTCTATTGAGAGCAGCCAGATGGAATATTCAGCCCCGGAGGTGTTTGGTATTTACCCTTACAGTGAGATGTTATTATAGTTCTTTTCCCGATTCGCACTATAAAATAGTAACGCACTTATGTCAATATAATTAACAAACACTGAATGAAAATACGTTATTATAATGCTTCAGCAGCAGCGCTGGTGATGCCGCGCGGTGCCTTCGCCACGACAGGCGCATCACGAAAACAGGCATTGCTGCCGCGCATGCGGCAGCCATCTCTAAAATAATGACTGCGGTCATGTTATGTGATTTTCGTGCGGCTGTCAAGAAAATTGTTGCCAGAATTTTTCAGGTTTTTATTCGATCTTTTCCAAAAGCACAAACTCATTAACCGTGCTGACTTTTTTGTAACCCCGCGCACGTATGGTATTGACATCCCGACGATTGCGGGCAAAGGCAACCACAAAGCGCGGCGGATTTGTCCAGCAGGAGCGCTCATGCTCTGCCGGCCAGGTGGTGGTATTGTAACCCCGCAGAAACGGATCAATAAACGGCACCTCAATAAAAAAACGCGATGGCGAACGCAACCCTGATACCGCGTAAATTGCCGGTTCAAATCCCCGCACGATGAGCTGATCACCCGGCCGCGCCCGCTCCCGGATGAGAGCGCCGATAATCTCTTGCGCCTGATAATAATATCCATAACCGCCCTGAAACTGATTGAGATAGGTCATGCGTTCCTGCCGCCCGCATAGATAGGCCCAGAATGAAACGGTTACTGTTTTATAGGAACTGTTATTGTTTGTATACCATGGCGGTGCTTCGGCAAAACCGTACACCATGACCGCGATGGCAAGCATGGTGGTCAGCCGCGGGACATAGCGCATGCACAGCGTAACCCCGTATCCCGCGCACAGCATTACGAAGGGAACGGTAACTCCCCAGTGATAACAATAGAATTTCTGCTGGAGCCACACTGATGCAGCGGCGCTGAGACATAACAATAGCGCCACGCCAGCTCCACGCGCTACCGCAACGTATCCGCGCATTATTGCACATATGGTTCCGGCAAGCCATAATCCAAGCGCAGACCATACCCATACCGCGCTGTGCTTTAGCCAGAAATCAACAGCCCACGCCCGTGCCACCTCGGGGGCAGTTGGTTTTTGGGTTGCATAATACATATTAAATCCATACAGCACATCCACCATGTCCCTGAATCCGCCCTGGGCAGCAAAATATGCAACACAGCCGCCAACCACTATTAAAATCCCCGCCCCATACAACGCCAGGGACGCGATAAGGGTCTTGAAACGCTTGTTTCCTCCGGCCGCCCCGGTCCGCAGCGCAATCGCAAGAGCTATGACAACAGCTACCACTGCAGCAGGGAATTTGAAAAGAATCGCCGTCCCGGTCAGTATTCCGGCAAGGACAACACCCCACCACCGTCGCGTTTTTTCAATGAGGGCATAGCCGGCAAGCAGCGCAAGACCTTCCCACGTTTCTACCTGTGCAGTATCCCAGTAGTCAAAACAGGTATAGTAGAAACTCAACGTAAACAGCAGCAGAATTCCTGTTTCACCGCGAACCGGCGGCCAGACACGGCGGACGGTTCGCGCTGCCAGTAATCCAATGCCGAGCATCCCCATAAGGTCAAGCAGCCGTATGACCCACTGGTGAGCGCCCAGCAGTGCAATACCCAGCGCGTGAACGAAATAAATTCCCGGCGGCTTCTGGTCAAAGGTATCCCGGAATGGCAACAGGCCATTGAGCCACTCGCGGCCCATATAAAAATGGGCTGCCTGGTCGCGGCCAAAGGGAAAGCCCAGGCTTGGCAGGCTGTATACCAGTGCTATGAAAATGAGAATAAAATCTGCGCGGTACTGAATCCACCCTGGACCAAAATGGAAAAAATTAACCCGTGCTCTGAGTATCTTCTTGTCATGCAACATGATGAATTGCTCCACGCACACACTGCTGACTTTCCCGGATTCTCTCCACTGGCTTCGCTACTACCATGTGGCATCTGCATATTCACTATAATATAGTTATTGATGTGATACCAGCATCTCTTTTCAATGGGCACCCGACGCGTATTGTTCATCCGAACAAAAACCAATTTGACAAAGAAAATATAGAATGATAGATAACAAAGCTGTTACGCAGAGGAGCGGAAATTTTTCGGCAGGTGGTGATCATTTTCGTTGCGCATTATCAGCGGGGCGTTTAAAGGGCGCCGACTCCAGACGCACGCGGAGCTTTCTCTCAGACCGACTTCGGATCGAACCCGGGAGGCAATCTTTAACATCCTCAGCAGCAGTTTAGAAAGCTTTGACGGCATTCGGGTGCTCGATCTTTTTGCAGGAACGGGGGCTCTCGGCATAGAAGCGTTGAGCCGCGGCGCAGGCACGGCAACATTTGTTGAGCATGATAAACAGGCGCTGACGGTCCTGCAGCATAATGTTGCCTCCATTGCAGCACCTGAACAGTATAAAATTATCAGCGCTTCGGTCGCATCGGCAATCAGTCTTCTGCAAAAACAGGGCACGCAATTCGACCTCATCTTTATGGATCCCCCGTATGGGAAGAATCTGGTTCACACCACGCTTGAGGCGCTTGCGCAAACAACCCTTTTTACCCGGCAAGCAATGATAGTCTGCGAACATTTCAATCGTGATCACCTCCTGGAACACTATGGCCTGCTGTGCCGATACGATACACGCCGCTACGGCCAGACCTGTGTTTCTTTTTTTAATGTTGCAGACCGGACGGCGTAACCGGTTAATAATTGCGCATATCTGTGTGCGTATCTTTTGGCATTGAGAGTGCCGCGTGGCTGCCGCTTCCTGGAATCATTATTGTTATGGCTCGGTGCACGCCATCCGTCATTGCGGATCGGTGGGCCGAAGCCCTGAGGGTATCGAAGAGGACGCAATCTCTATGGGGAAAACTAAACAAAGAGAATATTTGTTTGCCGGATAAGCGGATGTCTCCAAACCTTACCGCATCGTGTTTGTATCAGGCGCGAACCAGAGAAAAGGACCTTTAGTTGTATGAAAGACAACAATGAAAGCTACTGCATCTATCCGGGATCATTTGATCCCATAACTAATGGCCACATCAATTTAATTGAGCGCGGGCTGCACATTTTTGACAAGATTATTGTGGCGGTGGCGAATAACCTGATGAAAGCCCCGATGTTCACGGTTGAAGAGCGCAAGGAAATGATCACCCTATCCTTTGCAAATAATCCGCTCAGCAACCGCATAATTGTGGATTCATTTGACGGACTGCTGGTGGACTATTGCAGAAGCAAGGGCGTGCATGTGATTCTGCGCGGGCTGCGCGCCACATCCGATTTTGAGTATGAATTTCAAATGACTTTTATGAACCGGAAATTGGACCGCTCCATTGACACCATCTTCATGATGACCGGCATGCAGTGGTTCTTTGTTAACTCCAGCGTGATTAAGCAGGCTGCCCTGTCCGGTGCGTGCGTTTCAGGGCTCGTGCCGGATATAGTCTGCGAAAGGCTGCAGCAAAAAATAAAAAGCATAAAGAAAAAAGGCTGAAACATTTCAGCCGCAGAGCTTGTGGCTCCAATGATATGTATGGTGCACTAAGGGAGGCTACGTTATGGAACTTGCACGACGCGTGAAAAACATAAAGCCGTCGCCAACCCTTGCGGTTGATGCCAAGGCTAAAGCGCTGCTGGCGCAGGGCGTGGATGTGGTTGGATTTGGCGCGGGTGAACCTGATTTTGACACGCCGGAAAACATAAAGGACGCCGCCATCAGGGCGCTGAAAGCCGGCTTTACCAAGTACACGCCGGCCGGCGGCACTGAGGAGTTGAAAAAAGCGGTCTGCCAGAAGCTGAAGAAGGATAATAATCTGGATTACGAGCCCGCTGAGATTCTCATTTCGTGCGGCGCTAAACACTCGCTGTATAATATCTGCCAGGCGCTTTTTGAGGAAGGCGACGAGGTGCTCATTCCTGCTCCTTACTGGGTTTCATATCCTGACATGGTGATGCTTGCCGGCGCCACCCCGGTGATAATTAAAACCACGGAAAAAAACGGTTTCAAGATGACCGCCGCTGAACTTGAAGGCGCCATAACGAAAAAAACCAAAGCCCTCATCCTCAATTCGCCTTCAAACCCAACCGGGGCGTCCTACACCAAACAGGATCTATCCGCTATTGCGCAGGTGGTGCTTAAAACCGGCATAACCGTCATCTCTGACGAGATTTATGAAAAATTAGTATATGACAATTTCAGTTTCTGCAGCATCGCTTCCCTTGACCCAAGAATAAAAGAGCAGGCCATTGTGGTAAACGGGGTATCAAAATCGTATTCCATGACCGGATGGAGAATTGGTTATGCAGCGGGACCAAAACCGGTAATAACCGCCATGACTAACATCCAGAGTCAGAGCACTTCAAACCCCACTTCCATCGCGCAGAAAGCAAGTCTTGAGGCGCTCAATGGGCCGCAGGATTTTATCCAAACCATGGTCAGGGAGTTTGACCTTCGCCGAACCTATCTGGTTGATCGGCTCAACGCGCTGCCCGGGGTATCCTGCTTCAAGCCCAGCGGGGCATTCTATGTATTTCCGAATTTTTCAGGGGTTTTTGGCCGCAAAGCCGGCGGCACCGTCATAAGCGATTCAACCACCCTGTCCCAGTATCTGCTGGAGTCGGTGAATGTGGCAGTGGTGCCGGGCATTGCCTTTGGTGCGGATGAAAATATCCGCCTCTCCTATGCGACCTCATTTGAAACTATTCAAAAAGGGCTTGATCGCATTCAGAAGGCATTAGATGCATTGACATAGCACAGCAGAGCGATATAATTCATTGTGCGTCTGCTGCATCGGGATGCGCACTGTTTTTTGAAAAATCGCCGCGCGCCACCGGTTTAAAGTATCTGCAACGGCGAACAGGATTTAATGCGGTACTATTCTTTTGTGCCTTTGCAACAGCCTTTTATTGACAGCACGGGCATTAACCGTGCCTTAACCTGAAAGTGGACTTCACCCTATGTTAGAAATGTTAGCGCAAAACATTCTGCCTGCGGTGGTCACATCCAGCGACCTCACAACCGGCATGCAGGACAATGTGTGGGATTTGATTCTCAACGCAGGGCCAACGGTCAAAATGGTGCTGCTTATTCTGTTCCTGTTCTCTGTCATTTCCTGGGGCATTATCTTTTTAAAATTCCGCGTCATACGCTCAGCAATCAAGGAAACCGAGCTGTTTCTCGGTATTTTCTGGGAGACGGCAAAGCTCTCGCAGATCTACCATGAGGCCAAAAAGCTAAAAAACAGCCCGCTGGCTGAAATTTTCCTTTCGGGCTATATGGAGCTTGAAAAATTTCGCAAAGTGGTGGCTAACCCCATTCAGGAGGCAGGCCAGATGAGCCCGGATATGGACATCATCTCGCCGATAATGGGTATGGGCAATATCCGCAGGGCGCTGGAACAGGCAATGATTGCCGAGCGCACCCGGCTGGAAAAAAATCTTAATTTTCTGGCAACAACGGGCAGCACTTCGCCCTTTATCGGTTTGTTTGGCACCGTATGGGGCATCATGGATGCGTTTCGAAAAATCGGCATCCGGGGCTCCACGAATCTGGCGACGGTTGCTCCCGGCATCTCTGAAGCCCTGGTCGCAACCGCCGTGGGGCTTTTTGCGGCCATTCCCGCGGTGGTCGCGTATAACTATTATCTGGGTCAGGTAAAAACCCTTTCCTCAGAAATGGATAATTTTGCCTCTGAGTTTTTAAATATTATTCAGCGAAATTTTGAAGCAACACGGAAGGCGCAACAATGACCGGCAATGGCAGACAATCAGGCCCTTTGTCAGAGATTAACGTCACCCCGCTGGTGGATGTGATGCTGGTGCTGCTCATCATCTTCATGGTCGCAGCCCCGCTGGTGCAGCAGGGGGTAGATGTGCAGTTGCCTCAGGCAGCAGCTAAAACCATATCAGCACAGCAGGAGCACCTCACGCTGTCTATCAATAAAGATCAAAAAATTTTTCTCAATGACATGGAAATAGATCCTGCTCGGCTTCGGGAAAAGCTAGAAGGCATTTTCAGCCAGCGGACCGACAAGGAGCTTTTCCTCCGGGCAGACAAGGACCTCTCCTACGGGTTTGTTATCAAGGTTATCGCTGAGGCAAAGGCCGCTGGCATTGAAAAGCTGGGCATGGTGACCGTGCCTCTTGAAGAGAAATGACCGCACAGGCTATACTTCCGTTGAATCAACGGCTGGGCAGCCGCCCTGAGGAACCAAAACTGCTCTGGATGGTGGTCCTCTCGTTGCTGCTGCATGGTATCGCATTTGGCGTCTTTATGGGGCTGCCGCCCACCTCGTCAAGAAACATCTATTATTCGCCGGTCTATTCAGTTGACCTGGTAGGTCTCCCGCCGGCAGGTTCTTCATTCCCGGGTTCAGCATCCAAGCAAACCGCGGGAGAACAACCCAAAAAGACGGACACCAGACTTTGGAAAGGGCCCTCTGCCCTCGAGTCTCAGGCAAAACCGCAGGCACAGCGCGCTCATCCGGTGCTTACAATTCCGGCAAAGGAAAAAGAACTGGCGCCGCGCCGTGCTGAACCGGAGTCGCGCAGCGCTGAATCCGGCGGCGCCGAAACACCGTCGGGAGGAACTTCTGGCGACTCAGGGGCTTCCCAAGGAACATCAGCTCCCACACCGGCTGCCGACTCGTCAACTCAGGGAGTCGGCTCTGGTCCGCCGGGGGTGCCGGGCGGAGTCCCGGGTGGAACGGGAGGCGGCGGCATGGCGGATTTGCGCTTTAGGCAGTATTACCAGTTGATATATGAAAAAATTTATCAGGCCTGGACGCTGCCGGAATATGTAATGGAGCGGGAGCGTTCGCGCGAGGCAATTGTGGTTATTAAGGTGCAGCGCGACGGAAAAATCCTCAGCGCGGTGTTTGAAACAACCTCCGGCAATCAGCAGTTTGATATCTCGGTCATGAATGCTATAAAGAAAGCTAATCCCTTGCCCCCGCTGCCGGATGATTTTCGGGATAGTTTCTTAGAAATTGGCGTGCGGTTTATTCCCCAGCAGAAAGGACCATAATGTTATGAAACGGATACTGACCATTGCATGCTGCGGTATAATGCTTCTGCTATCGCGGCAATGCTGCGCTAAAGTTTATATAGACATTGCATCCCCGTTTGCAACGCGTCTTGCCATAGCCATCCCCAATTTCAGAAACACGGGGCAGCAAGCCGATACCGCCGGCGTCTTAACCAAAATGCCTGCGGTGATAGCCGATGATCTCAACCTCTCGGGTTTTTTCCGTATCCTTAACGTCAGCGCGGTCGCTGACGACAGCGCATCATCAGGCATAACTGCCAGCACCATCAAATGGGAAAACTGGTCCATGATCGGCGCTGAAGCGCTGGTTACCGGCGGCATTTCGCTGAGCGGCAGTGAACTGGTGGCGGAGCTGCGCCTGTTTGATGCGGTGCAGCGGCAACTCATTGTGGGTAAGCGCTACTTTGGCACCCTGCAAGACAGCAGGCTCATCGCGCATAAATTTTCCAATGAGATATTGAAAAACCTCACCGGTGAAGAAAGCATTTATGAAACAAAAATTGCCTTTGAAATAGGATCGCGGGGGAAAAAAGAGATAGCAGTCGCTGATTTTGACGGCTCCCGCATGGAAACCATTACCAGCTATAATTCCCTCAGCCTCAGCCCTGCCTGGTCGCCAGACGGCAAAAAAATAGCATTCACTTCTTACAAGGATGGGAATCCCAGTCTGTATGTTAAGGATCTTGCGACAGGACGAACCGAATTAGTGTCACACAAAAAAGGCGTAAACATAACGCCTGCCTGGTCGCATGACGGGAAAAAAATTGCCTTGACATTAAGTTTAAACAACGGTAATTCAGAAATTTACATTATGGATGTTAATAGCAGGGCGCTTGAACGCCTGACCGATGATTGGGCCACAGACGTCTCCCCCACATGGTCTCCTGATGACACCCAGGTAGCATTCGTTTCCAGCCGTTCAGGAACACCGCAGATATATGTGCTGGACATTGCCACAAAACGGGTTCGGCGGATAACCATGGAGGGCGGCTATAATACATCGCCTGACTGGTCGCCGAAAGGAAATCGGGTCGTATATGCGGGCCAGCAGGGCAGTGTTTTTAACATCTTCGTGGTGAGCACTGACGGCACCCTGTTTCAGCAGCTTACCCACAATCAGGGAAGCAATGAGCGTCCTTCATGGTCTCCTGACGGACGCTTTATAGCATTCAGCTCAAACCGCACCGGTAAAAAAGAAGTATATATTATGCGGGCCGACGGGAGCGGACAGAAAAAGATTACGTCCGGCAGCGGAGAAAAAACAGCCCCCGCATGGTCGCCGTTTCTGCGATAAGTAATTTAAGTAATTTTATTAGTGGTAAAAATATAAACAATGTAAAAGGGAGGTATTAGAAATGAAGCGATGTGTACAGGTAATGTGTTTATTGATGCTGGTCTGTATTTTTATTTTTCCCGCAGGCTGCACCAAAAAAGCGGTTAAAAAGGATACTGGGTTAGAGGGCGCTGGTATTGAAGAGGCCAAACGGCCTGGAGAAGAAGGACTTGAAGAGGCGCAAACAGGCGGCCCGGAATGGCAGGAACCGACTGCTGAAATGGCTCTCTATTTCAAAGATATCTATTTCCAATACGACCAGTTTAACCTGACACCTGAGGCAAAAGAGACTTTAAACAAGCTGGGTGAATGGTTATTGAAAAACGGTTCGGTCCAGGTCCTTATAGAAGGCCACTGTGACGAGCGCGGCACTGACGAATACAACCTGGCTCTGGGCGAACGCCGAGCGCACAGCGCCAAAAAATATCTCACCCAGTTGGGCATAGATGGCGACCGGATTTCAACCATCAGCTATGGCGAGGAACGGCCGGTTGATCCGGGGCACAATGAAGCAGCATGGTCAAAAAACCGGCGCTGCCATTTTCTCTATCGCTAATTGCAGCGCATAGGGTAGTCGGTAGTCCGCCTTTTACATACTTTCATTATTTTTTTAATTTGCTAACATATGAATAAATGCGCGAGTATTATCACGTTAAGTATCATCGTGTTGTGTGCTGTCGGATGTGTTGGACCGTCCCAGGGCAAAATCTCCCGGCATGATCAAGCCATTAGAGACCTTGATCAGGATACCCAGGAAATCAAAAATGCTATTAGAGCATTGCGCAAGACCCAGGCAGATCTATCTCTGGAAATTGACAGCATAAAGCAAAGCCTGCAGACGCTCCAGGGATCAGTAGAGCAAAATTCACTTAAAACAGAGCGGACTTTAGCTGAAACAAAGAATATCCAGAATCAAGTCCTCTCGCTTCTCAGTGCTAAGGATAATCAATTATCGGTTCTCCATAACCGGTTGCAGGTTCTTGAGTCGTCATCCGGTATTGCGACACCCCCGCCGGCGCAAAAACCGCCGAACTCGGTTTCGGGAAATAATATAGAGGGCGTCTGGTCGCCAACCCCCTACAGTGCACTGGCCAAAAAGGAACCAGTCGGGGGTGAAACCGTAGGTTCGCAACAAACCGCAGCAGTGCCGTCGCCACCCACGCCGGAAAGTGTCTATAATGAAGCATTTAATACCCTGCAGGCGGGGAATAATCGGGCAGCACGGGAGCAGTTTAAAAAATTTTTAAACACGTATAAAACCAGTGAGTTGGCGGACAATGCGCAGTTCTGGATCGGGGAAAGCTATTACCGGGAAAAGAAGTTTGAAGAAGCAATCCTCTCTTTTGAGGACCTGATTAAAAACTACCCAAAGAGCGCTAAAATACCTGAAGCCTATTACAAACAGGCTCTCTCATTCAGTGCCATAAATGATCCGGTTGCCGCCAAGACCAAGCTGGAAATGCTGCTGAATGAATATCCGGACAGCGAGCTTGCGCAGCGGGCAAAGCTGAAACTTCAGGAAATAGAACAGCAGAATCCGGGAGAAACAGACTAATCTTATTTCTGAACATCGTAATCTTCAGGCAGAGTTATTTCGGCTCTGCCTTTTTTATTTTGTGCAGGAACTAATATGGATGCGGAGCGAAACATATCAGCAGGCGGTGAAGAAAGTAGTCGGTAACGGCGGGTCAGAGAATCTATAAAAAATAAATCTGTCCCATTTTTCTTCGGAGCCTTGATCGAACAGGGCGGCGTGCAGCACTGCCAATGGGTGAACCCAAGCCCCATCCTGCTGATGAAATACCTCCAGTTCAAATCAAAGCTCGGATGGTCCTTGTCTAATCTGGTGGCCTTTCTCAGATGGAACCTGTTTACCTATCTTGATTTATGGCAGTGGATTGATAATGCCTTTGATGTTGTGCCCTTGGCGCCTCAATCTGTCCAACTGACACTGCCCTTTGCCGTTTGTGGACAGCATTGAACAAGGTAACCTGAAATGAAAAAGATTAATCCTTGCTATATTTGCTCGGATTTTAAAACCTTTTCACCTTTGTAAGATTTATTTTGGACAGTTATGATGTGAATTATTTTTTTATTGACAAAATAATTGTGAGGATTAAGTTTTTACATAATAAAAGGATGATTTTCTAATAATCAAGTAAAACCTCTTTTTAGAAAGAGGCAACAGTGATGAGTGAGGTAGAAATACTCACCAAAACTTTTGTTGCCAGTTATTTTAACAATAATAACCGTCTTCAGGAGAAGCGCATGCCGAAGACGGTTTTTTTATTGTAAAAAGCAGCAAGCTCTCTTATGAATGCAGGGACGATAGCGCAAAGGAGAGTGTTATGCCGTGATGCACAACAGAAAAAATTATTGGGTTTCAACGGCTAATCTGCAAGAACCCTTTCTGTAAGCATATCCTTAAGACTATTGAATTTGTAGAAGGATGGGAGACAAGGGTTATCGGTGAATCGGTGCACAAATCAAATGGGGCAAGTTATTATGTCTGTCCAAAGGGTAATGCGAAAAATTTTTAATTTTGCAAAAAGAAAATATCCTGCTGGAAAAATTGTAAGCTGTGAAATGCCTAAGTTTGAAGTGCAATACAAGGATTTACAAAAAAACAGCGGCTTGCGATGGACTCGGGCTATTGAAATGATTCATAAGAATTTTGAATAGTGGCATTTTCACTGGGAAATTTTTCAGAGCCAATGAATTGGGTTACCAAAGATAAGCCAGAAGAGCGTGGCCATAAAGACGGGATGCGGTTAGAGTAATTTTTTAAAAAATGCCGTTGTGAACGGTGCGAAGAAAAAGCCACGAACCTTTGCCATTAAAGTCTAAAAAACTGTTTACACCTTAATTACCAACCATAATTAATAAGGAGAAATACTATGAATAAAATTAAAGAAAATCCTAAACCAACAGTGCAAGAAAGAAGGACATTTTTAAAATTAGGTAGTGCATCATTATTATGTTCATACCTCTTGGCCAATGTGAAGCATGTTTTTGCTTACTGGCCTCCGCTTTATAAAATAACAGGCCCTAAAAATTATTGGCGGGGACCGGAGGATGATAAAGATAAACAATATTTTGTACAAGAGACGGTAAACACCAGTGAGGTAGATCGGGGATATATTTGGGCGCGAACAGAACGGTGGTGGCGTAGATATCAGATTCAACATGCAGATGATAAATTTATTAACTGGTTTATTAAGGATGCTACACTTCCGTATGAGCCCGGACAACTTCCCAGAATAGGTGGCGCGTATATGCCAATTTATGGTTCGTATGGTAATCGAAGAGGTCGCAGGGATAGCAAGTTTCACTTAAATTTAGCCTGTAAAGGGGGAGGAATTCCACCTAACAAAGCTAATATCAAACAGATAAATCAAGAGATGCTTGATCGTATCGTACAACCCACACAGGAAAAAATTGCATGGCTGCACGACATTATAAAAGATACGAGTCTCTGGGATTACAGTAAGATAGTTTCAATAGAAATATTTCTGGGCCCAGAGTTTGAAACGCACACCTTTTTAAACCTGATGGAAAATCCTGTTTCAAATATAAGTTTTATGAACAGACAAGGCGGGTTTGAGCATTTTGAGTTAAGATGTATCTGTAAACTTCTCTGTGCAAATGACCCTGCAATTACCGAAGACGAAAAAGACCTAATGTTGTTCAGCAATTTGTTTCACATTTTTTGGACACCAATCACATCAGTGGATCAATACCCGATTGATCTTGTTACTGCTGTTCACTATATTGTTGAAGAGTTTGATAACGCACCATACACAGCAAATGGGATACGAACAGTGCCGCCGTTTCCTTATGCTCCAGCGTCAAAAAGAAGAGCACAAATACAAAGATTACTTGAACTTCGTTTTGGCAATAAAAATGAGCTTTAATATGTGAGATAAGAAAAAGGGGGGAACAGATTTATTTATGAGCTGCCGCGCGTTGTCGGGGCCTCTCCTGCGCGCGACTTTCTGTGCGACTGTTTGTCTTCTTCTCTATTGCATCTATATGCTGAGCACTCCCCGTGAGCTGATTCCGCTGCACCAATTGCCTGATTACATTCACCTCTTCTTCCGGTATCGTCGGTCATTTCCTACTACCTGTTGGCGCCTAACGTCAAAGCTCACCGGCGGCTTGCGAAAACAGAGCGCAGCCTGGAGAAGCCGCGGATGCGTTTACTGCAAAGATCTTTCGATCAAATACAGATAGCTGCAGAGATACTCAGAAGGCTGGGAGAGGATGCAGCAGATAATCAGTTTGCTGTCAGAAAACAGCAGCGGCGGTCATGGGATCTGTGCATATATATAGTATGAACAGAATGGGGGGGCTTATACCAACCGGGAGATAGGGGAACTCTTTGGGGGGTAGGGTATAGGGCAATTACCGGGACGGAACAGCGAGCAGAAAAGCATCTTAAAGGAGAGTAAGCGGTTGCAGAAATTGATAAATAAAATAATTGATGAGCTATAAGAATGACATATGAAGAGGTGTGACCCCAGCCCCCTCTTGACTATGAAATCAATTGACACTTCTTCAGGTCTACACGAAATGTCCGGACGTCAAGCGCTTCATCGGGAATGGTGTCATACCATGTAACAACGACTGGGCTCTCATCGTTCTGTGCCAAGTGTTCCACGTTCCACAGTTCCCAGCGGTATCCTTGCTGACCTAAATACTCCTTGTATTCCCGTTGCGTTACATCCACGACCGTTGCCCGACCGCTGTGCGCCTTGACCTCAACACGGAGTTCATCTCCATTCTTCTTCGCCCGAAGGTCAAAACCGGGATTGCCTTTTGGCATTTTCTCGACTGAGTAACCCCTTTTCTCCAGTTCGCGTGCGACAAGGATTCTGCCTGTCTCCTCCAACTCCTCCTTTTCCGCATCCGTCACCGGATGCTTTTCTTGTTCGTAACCCCCCCCACCACTACCAGTTCTAACACCCCCGCCAGGTGGGTTGCCGAAAACATACTCAGCCGTGTGAGGGTTTTTCAGGCGCAAGGGCTGTCGCTCTTCCGTTTCCGCCTGTGTCTTCGGTGAAGCCCCACTTTGGGATTGGCGTTGTTCGCTCGGCATAATTTGATCATCCCGACCCACTTTTGATTCTGGCGTAGCAATACCTGGCACCTTGGTGGCCGACTTATCTCTTTCGTCCTCCACCTTATCGAGCTGTCGCGAGTATTCGCGGAGGCACCTCTCTAACTCGGCATTCGCCATCCCCTTGCTCAGTAGCTTCTCATTTCGCTGATGCCCGTCGTTACATCTAAGCAGATTTTCATAAAAGTCTGCCTCGGATCTCACATCAACTAGCTTTGCCAACGCCAGTGCTAACTCGGTTTCGTTAGCGTGGTCTTTATGCAGGTAGATTGTGTCGCCATCAACGTGCCAGCGTCGTTCGGCTTCGCGATGGACGCAAGCCAGCTCAAGTTTCGCTTTCAGGTCGGGCACGACATGCACATTAAGTCCCTTGAGTCGGCCGAATAGCCTCTCGGGGTCTTGCTTGCTCTGCGATGACCTCCAGGCCCACAAATACGGGAGGGAGTCGTTCAGCCTCGCCAGCAGTTCGTGCGACAATTGTGACTTCGGTTCCCCGAGGGTAACTTCAACGCGCACGTGCTGCGATAGAGGCAGAACACCAAGGTATTTCGCTGCATCAATAGCCAGTAGCATACGAACATGAAATAGCCAGACGTCGTCAGCAAATGCCGTCGCAAGGTCGTTATCATCGTTCAGGTATCGCGGTTCCGCATTCACGTACTGCCATGAACCGTGCTTCACGCAAAGGAGAGGACATGATGCAAAAATATCCTGGGCGATGTTCTCCTGTTTTTTCACGGTCTCCAGGCACGCCTCGTACCATTTCGTGACTTTGTCCCGAAGCCGCTCGTCGGACATTAGGTATTCAGCCGGAGCCTTGCCGGAGATGCATGTGGACAGGAGTTTCTTCCATTCTTCTACAGTGAGTTGTTCCATTTGCGTGCGAAGGCCGACGACACTGACAAGCCAGTCGCGGACAACTTCCTTGTCGTTTACAAAGGCATCAAGGTCGATGACAGGCAGCAGGTCCCCTATGGCCTGCTCGGTTCGCTTTTCGGGCAGCCATAGCGCCGCCAGTGGGATATGCTTCTCGCTGCCGTCTCGCCTTGACACACGAAGTATTTCAAGAACTTCCCACCACCATTTCGCGTTGACTTGCCATGATCTGTAGTACTGTTCTTTCCCTATGGTCCCTCTAGCCGAGATTTTGGCATAATCGCGGTAGTAAGTCGCCCAGTGCTTCGCGATTAGACAAACGAGCAATTGTGCTTGCTTTGAGTCGAGGACTTCCAACGTAAGGTGTTCCATTCTGGACACCCTGTCGATTCGTTCAACACACCTTCCACAATCATCGCGCGCTGTCTTGAGGTATTGCTTCCATCGGACGCAATCTTCTGGCAACTGCCATACATAGCCCTCTTGATAGCACTCCTCGACAATTTTAGGGCAGTAGGCAACACCGAGCCATTCAAGGACTAGCCGCTGCTTCTCTTTGTCATTACCCCTGTTGAGGAAGGCGACCCAAGCCACCGTGCCAATGCCTGCGTAGAGATTGTCCAAAACGTCATTTTCCCACTCGCCTCCAAAATAAGCCTTTTCTGCTTCGACCCAAGTACCGCCTCTCGTGGGTACAGGACATCGCCTCAGCGCTGGCGAAGCAAGAGCAGTTTCATGCCAGTCTTGCTCCAGGATGAAACGCAGGAAACGCCCAGGATCGCCCTGTTTGTCTTTCCAATACTGTTCAATCGCCAAGCCAACGGCGCGCTGGATAACATCTCTGTCCGGCTCTTCGATCCCCAACTCCTTTATAAAAGCATTGACCGAGTACCTTTGTTCGGCTTCATTTTGGATGCGGTCGCGGAACCAGTCCTCCACGAAGGTCAGCGGCAGCCAATCAGGCTGGTCGCCCGCACCGGCATCTAGTTTCCACGTCACGATGCGCCCCTCCAGGTCCGAAGGCTTCAGCAAAATACGGTTAATAGGCACTATGGGCAACGTTGCCGCGCGCTCGACTCGCGTCTTATGTTCACTACCGTAAGGCTCCCTTGCTACCCAAGCGGCAAGCCATTCCCAGCAAGCCCAGACCCACTCTGGGTTGGCGGCAAGTGAAAGGGCATTCTCGGCGATAACCTCCATCAGCTCTTGATCCCGGATTTCCTTGCAGTTCAACTCCTTGAGTGTATTGCGTGCATCTTTGTCCTGGTCGAACGAACAATGCAACAATTGTCCTCGAACACTCGTGGCTTCAAGCAATTTGCGCGCTAAGTCGTGGCGGACGCTGACGGAAATCAATCTCGCCTCGCCAAGGGTCAGGCGTTGCAGAGCTTCGACGTCTGCAAGTCTCAGGTCTGCCTGTGCCTTTTTCGCTATGCGTTGCCATAGCGTATTGGCAACTGGATGAGATGCTCTATCCCTGAACGGTACAAGCAGGGCAGCATTACTGCTCGGCGCTTTTGGGCGGTATGAGTCATTCACAAACTTGCAGATATGGTCGACGAGTTTGTCGGCAACCCATTCGTTGAAAGGGTTGCTGTCCACTGGGATGAGAGCGGTTCGGTCGCTCTTGACCAGAAACTCGGCGTGAAGGAGCAGACGCACGGGGCCTATCTGCTCTGTTGGATAGAAAACGTGAACAGGAAGGTAATCAAGCGTTGCTACAACACAATTGTCCTTGAGCGGAGCAGCAATAAGGAAGCTGACACCATCCTTAGAAACGGCCTTGCGCTCGTCGTCCCGCAGTACTTCCAGCAAGTCGCCGGGAGGAAACTCCATTTGTCTAACAACAAGCCATTCAATCGGGGTCTGCCCTCGGCTGTCGCGCAAGAACCAGACACCATCCCCAGCGCTCAGGACAACCTCCAGTGCGGGAGCCTTGATTTTCCGAAGGTGCCGGAAGGCAAAGAGTGCGTGAGGCGGCCACTCCTTGAGGAGTTGTTCCACCTCTGTCTTCTTCTCCGGAGAAAGGCCTGGCAGCCTGACAATCGTTTTGAAGCCCTTTGCTTTGAAAGTTTCAAGATGTGGGTCTTGTTCTTGAGCATCAGCCCACGATATGAAAAATGGAACCCATTGGTGCGGTACGTAATCCTTATTCAGGTCGTTATCGTGCAGCCATGCCTTAGTCTTTTCAGGGCTGAACTCTATGCCATGGCCGTCTACGGTAAGCACTTGCGGATTCCGGGACACCTCATACACCGACTTGAACCCCACGCCCTTGCGGCCAATCGTGCCAGTAGTCTTGTCAGAGAAATCGGTGCCACAGATAGCGCTCACGGCAGCGGACTTGAGGCCGTTACCGTTATCTGCCACATAGACGGTGTCGTCCTTGACCAAAACCAGAACCTCCGTGGCCCCCGCGTCATCGCTATTCTGCAAGAGCTCGAAGAGCCATCGCCCCGCGTGGTCCCCCGTGGCGCGCTCAGCGGCGCGCGCGTCGCGAACTATCCGCTCTGGGTCGGCTTTGTAGACGTTTAGGGTTTTGTTCCTATGTTGTTCAATAGTTGCTTCTAAAAGGCCGTTTTTCATGTGAATAACGTCGCACGGTTGAGCGGCATTACAGTCCATATTTGAGAGCGAGGTGTTCCGTCAGCCAAGGCAAATAAAATCCTTTGCGCCTCATATGCTGGATAATTCGTTGCCAACTACATTTGCGCAGCATTTGCGCCGCCCGCAAGGCTGCGCGCGTTTCTCTGAAGGCATCAAGACCGTCTCCACTTTCCTGAAAGGCGGGATTCCGTTCGTCGTAAATCAGAACGACATGTCCATCTTCGAGTGATACCCTACCATCCGCACCCACACCTATGGCCAAGATTTTCCGTACCAATTGATAGTTCTTATTGAGCGGACAGGGGAACAAATCGCTATCACATTGCCAATTGAACAGAGAGGGGACATAATGCCAATACAGCACTCCTATCTCGGTCAGTGGACATCGTTCCTTTCCTGCTCCTTTGCTTGAATAATTACCATCGCAATACTCACGCTCGTAGTTTGAAGCTCTTGGCGTCAATCGCGGGCGGGAACAAGTCCCCACCTCTGCCTCTGTGAATTTGAATTCGAAGGCAACTCGATAACCGTCGCGGATGTATACATCAAAACTCGTGGGGCGCGGTTCTCGCAGATGATCTACCTTGAACTCCATTGCAAAGTTAGCAGAAGCGACTTGTGCCTTACCCAGCAAGGCTTCGCCATCATCACTCTGTAACTCAGCCAAGCAATGCAAGAGCCCGTATATTGCCAAGTTGCCAAAAACACTCTGTGCCAAAGCCTGCGAGCTGTTCATGCTACGAAACAACCTGTGCCTGTCCGGCTTTGGAATAAGCGCAAGCAATCTGTCGATTTCTGCCTGACTTGCTTGAGGGTTGATGATAACGTTTCGCCATGCTTCACGTGGAAGAAACACAGGGGGTCGCCCGTCCTGGGCATATGGACGCTCAAAAAATCTCTGCCAGTCAGGAAAGTAAGACTGTTGATACTCCCAATACCGTCGGTTTAAGTCAGCTTTGTAGTCTGTCATCGCTTGCGCATTGTAAAACTGCAAATCGCGTGGGTCAATGCCGCTTAATGACAAAGATAAGGCGCAGGGCAGTGACCTTGGCTAAAAGGCTACGGGGCTATTCCCCGTCGCTGAACTTACCGATACGCTCCAGGGTTTTGATGTATGGCCGGAATTTCTCCGGGATATAGTTGCCCTGATAGGTGAATGGAGCGTCTTCAATATGGTTTAAAAGATTTCTGACAAAACCGGTAAAACGGATTTTGTCAAACGGGTTTTCAAAGGTTTCCTTGATTATTTCTCGAGCTTGTTATTTATCCATAGTTATTCCTGATTTATACTCTTTAATTCTATTGGGCGATCATTGGTCAATCATTAGTCAAATCAGTCAATTTGTAGGCAATTCCCCTCCCTGCCTTACCTGTTTTTACGAACACGCCTTTTTCCACAAGTGTTTTCAGATCAATTGTGGCCATCTGTCTGGATATACCTGTAAGTTTCTGATATTCTTTACTTGTAATTTTATTATGGGTTTTTATGTACATAACGGCTTTTATCTGCCGCTCGTTCAGTTCCAGTTTCTTAAGATTATCTTCGTTCCACTTATCCTTATAGAAAATAACGGTCATAACTCCGTTCTCTTCTCTGAAATCAGGCTCTGGTAGACCTTGCTCCAGGCATTTTGTTACAATTTTTATCGTGCCGTGTCCCCAGGCTTCGATAAATCCGGCAAAATAAAAAACATCCGCGAGGAGTTTATTGCGTGGTTTGGAAAGATGGTTTTTTTTCAAGTCTTTAATGGCGATTTCAGGCGGCAGGCCGCCTTCGTTCATAATAATCATTCTGTCCGGATAAACCCGTATTTGAATTTGTGAAAAACCATGATAATCCCGGTGAATCAGCGCATTGATGACGGCCTCCCGTAACGCCTCATAAGGATATTCAAGAATATCCCTGCGGTGGATGCCTTCAAACAAAATATGGCTTTGCAGGTATTTTGTGCGAAGAATTTCCAGAGAGTTCTTGACCTGCTGAAAAAGATTACCTCTGACAATGTCCGTTGTTTGAATATCCGTATTGGTCAGAAACTTGTCTATTTTAACCACCGCATGGCTGTAATAGCGTTGCGGATCGGAGCCAAATAACAGAACAGCAGCCCGTTTCAATTGTTTATTTTGCTGAAGATTCAGTTTGTCAAGAAGCATTGAAAAATTGGTTTCGTTGCTAATCCCCGGAATGCGGTCGGTTGCAAGCCGTTTAAACTCATCAATAGTGGACGCGTCAAGTTCTTTTAAAGTACAATGTTTTTCAGCACAGTTATCCCATGGAATGCCGGATTTGTTCAAAAGGAAGTCGGCCAGCTCCTTTCCCCGCAGTTCCTGAACGGTACTGCCGCTTCGGATGTAGTATTTGCCGTTAAACGAGACCGGAACAGAAGAAGGCAAAATCGTTATACAGATGATCTTGCGTCCGTCTCTTTTGTCCAGTTCAACCGTGGACAACATGTTCAATCTGTTCCTAATGGTGTTGGGAATGTCCTCCAGCAGCTTTTTTGTATTATTTAGTACCACCGGATACCCCTGGTCGTTGAGACCGATAAAAAGCCTTCCGCCATTGGTATTTGCCATCGCTGAAATGGCTTTCAGGCAATCATCATTCCATTTCTGCTTGTATTCGATATTGTGAGTTTCTTCACCCGTCATTTTTATTCCCGCGCCAGATATAATGACAGAATAACTTCACGGTTGCCGAATACGGCCGGGTTTTGTTCCGCGTAATGGCTTTGCAGCAGTCGTTCAGGAATGTGAGTCTGCAAAACCGCCAGCACCTTGAAGGGATTAACGAGTTCATCGCCAAGGTCGTTGAGCGCTTTTAGGGTGTTTTTGGCGGTCTGTTTGGGCAGGCCGCCTTCCTCAAGTTGGGTCAATACCTTTTTCAAATAAAGTTCCTGGTCATCGGTGAATTTCTGCGTATTTTTGAGCGTTGCTTTTAGAATCCGCAGTATATTGGCGGCGCTGTCCCGCCCGGTTTTCTTTTTGAGTTCGGCCATTTCCTCAGTGGTGGCGATGATAAAGGCTTCCTTGTTTTTATCCAGCAGATCATACATATACGCGGGCAGGTTTTTCTTTTTTTCATCCGGCCCGCTCTCAAGCAGACTGGCGGCGGCCATAAAGTCCAGTTCCGCGGCCGCATTTTTTGCGCTCGCCATAAAGAACTTCTGCAGCTTTCCTCGCCGGAAATAGGTAATCAGCACGTCTGGGTGGTCCTTGTTCACTTTGGCGGTGCGGGCTTTTTTGGGTAGACGCTTGATTTCCTCAAAAAGCTTCGGATCGTTTTCTCTGATCTCCCGTATCGCGTGCAGGTATTTCAACTCGCTTTCCTCTGTTTCGCCGTCTCCTTCCAGCGTTTTCTTTGAAGTCAAGCGGTCGAAAAGCTCATGGGAGCCGATGGGTTCCCCTTCGGTTAAAAGTTCCGCGTCCCCGCCAAGCAGCGTCAGAAAGGCGTTGATTTTTCCTTCCGCGGCTTCTCTTAATTTGATCTGGTCATTGGACTGCACCGTCGGGAAAAAGTTAAAAGTGTAAATGATATCAAAGGGCGTATCCACCCGGTTGATGCGGCCCACCCGTTGCATCATCCGGGTTGGGTTCCAGGGAATATCATAGTTGATCACCACATTGGCACGGTGCAGGTTGACACCTTCGGAGAGCACTTCGGTGGAAATCAAGATGCGGTGATCGTCTTTTTTATGCCGCGCCCGGGCATCAAAGTTATCAATCACCTTATCCCGAACCGATTCGCCCGAATCGCCGGTAAACAAAAGTACTTTTCCGGGATATTGCTGATCTATGTTTTTATACAGGTAATTGGCGGTTTCTTTTGATTCGGTGAAGATAATCAGGTGACTGCCTTTTAATATGCTGTTTCGGGAAAGCTCATCTTTGAAACGCAACAGTTTGGGATCCCGCTGTACCTGCTGCCAGAGGTGTTTAATCTCTTTTAGGATTTCAATATCATGCTCAAGATCAGTTTTCAGTTCATCCCTGAAGTCCTTACTCTCGTATTTTTCCGCCTTGCCTTCATCAATCAGCCTTTGAATCGCCTCGTCATCGTCGTTTTCCAACAGTTCAAATATTTTGTTAATATGCTTTTTACTAACGTATACAAAGCCATTATTTAATTCCTTGAGGAACATTTCATAGGAATATAAGAATCTGTCCACTGAATTGCGGAACGCGAAAAAACTGCTTTCCAGCCGCTTGACCAGTAGGATCTTCATAAACCGCCCCATATTCCGCTGGGACTGCGCTTCAAGTTGATCGATCTTGCCTTCATAATACAGCATGGGCATGTAACGGGCGTATCTGAATTTGTTGGCTATCAGTTCGATGGTTTTATTGAATATTTCGTCTTCCTTGTCATTCAGTTCATAAAAAAGCGGAGCGGGTTTTTCGACTTGTGGAAATTTCAATCTCTGTTCCTCGATATCTTTTTTGAAGTATTTTTCGATTTCGGTTCGGGTGCGGCGCACCATCAGATATTTCAAAACCTTATCCCGAATTTCCCGGGCGTTCTCCTTGACGGTGTTGATGTATTTTTCATAGTCTTTCTTCCGATCCAGTTTTTTGAGCTTCTTTTCAAGGTTGCCGAAAAACGACTCCAGGTCGGGAATATTCGGGATGGTGCTTTTTTTGGCTTTCTGAAACAGTTTCAGCAGGCTCAGAATATCCTGAGGCGTATTATTATAAGGCGTTGCCGTTACCAGAATTACCCTTTTACCCCGGCATATTTCCGCCAGTTTTTCATAGGTGATGGTTGTTTCCGTGCGGAACCGGTGTGCTTCGTCTATGATGATATTGGCATATTTTTCCGTCCCTCTGCTTAAAAGATCATCCAGTTTTCCGAGCGATTCAAAATCAGCGGGAACTCGAAAATCTGAAAACACATTGGGCCAGGACCCCGGGTTGGATTTTTCCAAAAGAACGGGCGGTGCGATGACAAGGGTCCGGCCTTCCAGTTGACCGGCAAGCATGGCTGAGATGTAGGTTTTGCCAAGCCCGACCACGTCTGAGACAAAAACGCCTCCATATTCCAAAAGAATTTTTTTGGCATTCAAAACCGCCTGTTCCTGGTATTCCAGTTTCTTGAATTCCGGGGGCAGATATTTAACGAAAATCTCATCAGCCCTGCTGAGCTCATCTTTGAAATATTCATAAAGGAATTTTAGATAGAGCTGATACGGCGATATGTTTTGGGTCAACCAGGTCTTTTCCTGAATCGTCTGCACATATTTTTCACTGACATCAACTGCGCTTTCCCACAATTCATTGAATTTTTTCAAGGCAAAGTTGTAATCTTCGGGGCGTTGCAACTCTACATTGAATTCCAGATTATCAATCAGGCCGGACTGCGTGAAATTGCTTGAACCTGTGATGACCCGGCCAGTGTCGCGATCGCCTTCTTTGAATGTCATGATATAGAGTTTGGCGTGTATCTTCTGCGAAGGGTAGGCCCTGATTTCCAGTCTGCCTTTTCTTATCCAATCAATAAAGGTATGAACGCCGTCTTCAACGTTACGGTTGTCTTCGGAACCGGCCATTTCGTTTTCGACAAGATTTTCAATTTCCTGCTTGGTTTCGGCATGGGAAAAATCAAACACGGATTGTGATTGCCTGTTTGCCTCCTCCAGCATGTCAAATGTTTGCCGGTTTGTACCGATGCCGATCAGGATTCGTATTTTGTCGGTATTCTCAAGAGCCGGATAGACAGCATAAAAACCGCTGGAATAAAAGTAACCTACGAGGCAGTCAAAAAAAGACGTGTCCTTGATTAAAACTCTGAATCTCTCTTTGAGGCTTTGATTCTCTTCGTTTGTGATAAATGATATATTGGTTTTCATATTCTTACTGTGCCTTATATAATTGGTATAACGGCTCCGCTGAGCAACCGAAGGCTGTCTGTCTCGAGTGGATTTGTTCCTGAGCGCGAATCAGCGCGCGAAGGAACGTTTTAAATCCACTCCTGCTCAGGAACATTGTCTTTTTTCTTTATTCTACTATTGTCATCCTAATATAAGCAAACATATTATAAGTCAAGATTTTATAGTAAAGATACCATGTAATAAAATTTTCTATAATTTCATAATATAATTATATTAATTTGGTTATACCGAATCCATATAGTTTGTGGGTTTGTTATGCTCAATGCATTTAAAGAATATTTTTCGAAAAAGGGGTATGTTAAGTCACAATATATCCCCTTCTACCAGAAATGGATAGCAGGTAGGTAGCATGACGGTGTTGAGCAGCGCTGAGGCGCTATCAGTATTTTCTGGAGCAGTCCGAAAAAGAGCCGCAACAGGAGGGTGGCGCTGTTTCTGAATGGAGCGGCATTGAGGAGCAAATGCGTGAGGCGCTCAGGCGTGCGACAGGCCAAGGGTTCAGTATTGGTCAAATATCAGGATCTATGGGTTGAGTCAGAAACAAATGGCAAAAGGTAAGGAAGTGAGAGGGGTATTGATAGCTGATGATTTTGATGAAAAATTGAGGGTCAAAGGACTGGTCAAGCCCCATTATTTACAATGCAAATTTACACTATGGCCGCTACAAAACAGGAATGTCGCAGGCTGCGTTCTTACTCGCGCTGCTTTTGTTCTTTAAATTTCTGCATGCATTCTCTGCTGCAGAAAAAATACTCCTGCCCGGAAATTATTGCAGCAAGGGCATTGCGCTTGGGGATATAGACCTCGCAGACCGGATCCTGAACCATCTCGTCTATGTAGCGCGAGGCATCGCGCGGCGGGTATTTAAAGGAGGTGGTTTTATAGTTGCTCAGAATATATTTGAGTAAAATATCTTTGACAACTTTGAAGCACAAATACACAAAAATAATTATGAGTATGGTTCGAATCAATGGGATGTCTCCATAAGTTTATATACCTTCTTGGTATCCTGCACATTTTGCAGTAAATATGCTACTGACTGCCTGAGCGCCGGGTGCATCCATGACGGTTCAATCTCAGCGAGCCCCTCCAGCACAAACCGGCGCTCATGCAGATGAGGATGGGGCACTTTCAGATTCGGCGCATCAATGATGCTTTGATTAAAAAACAACAGGTCAAGGTCAATGGTGCGCGGTCCCCAGTGAAACGCTTTCTGTTTCCCCAGCCGCTGCTCAACGTCATGCATAAACGCCAACACGCCAAAGGCATCTTCGCTGGTAAAAATCTTAACGACACAATTAAGGAACCACTCCTGCGCATCAAAACCCCATGGTTCTGATTCATACAGCGACGAAACCTTTGAAAGCGAACCGCGCTCCCAGGCCTTAAATGCGCGAATGGCTTGGAGGCATGATTGCCTCCGGTCTCCCACATTTGACCCGATACCGATGAAGGCGATGTTATTCAATAATGCCATAAATGAAAATAGGGAAAAATATTTAGGGTGCCAAAACCAAGTTTCGAGCGGTCAAGTGAAAAAAACGCAGTCATGAATCCTTGCAGGCCGCCTTTTAAAATCCGGTCTTTTTTATCCGCTCCACTGCTTCCTGAAGCCGCTCCTTTTCAACGGTCAGCGCAAAGCGGACATACCCCTCCCCTTCCTCGCCAAACCCGCTGCCGGGCGTGGTAACAATCCCAGCTTTTTCCAATAGATGCATGGTGAACGACGCAGAGGTGTAGCCTTTAGGCACGCACACCCACACATAGAAAGTGGCTTTAGGCACATCAAGATCAAGCCCTGCGCTCTTCAGCCCGGAAACGAGCACATCCCGGCGCTCCTGATAGAGGCTTTTCATCGCACCTGCGCTGCTCTGATCCCCGCTGAGCGCCTCCACTCCGGCCCATTGCACTGCCTGAAAAATGCCCGAATCAATATTGGTTTTAATTTTGCCCAGCCCGCTGACAATTTCCCTGTTGCCGACCGCAAAGCCAATGCGCCAGCCGGTCATATTAAAGGTTTTAGACAGCGAGTGGAATTCTATGGCCACCTCCCGCGCCCCTGCAATTTCAAGAAAACTGGGCGGACGATACCCGTCAAAGGCGATCTCCGAGTAAGCCGCATCATGACAGATGATGATGTTGTAATGTTTAGCTAATGACACCGCCTCTTCAAAAAAAGCCCTTTCAGCCACCGCTGCAGTGGGATTATTTGGATAGTTAAGAAACATGAGCCGCGTTTCTTTAAAAGTTTTTTCCGGTATCGCCGTGAAGTCCGGCAGGAAACCGTTTTTTCTTTTTAGGGGCATTATCTCCGGTATGCCGCCGGCAAAAATGGTTGAGGTTTTATACACCGGATATCCCGGACTGGGCACCAGCACGCGTTCTCCAGGATTAACAAATGCAAGGGGGATGTGGGCAATGCCTTCCTTGGAACCAATAAGTGAAACAACTTCCTCCCGTGGATCAAGCGCAACCCCGAATCGCCGCGCATACCAGTCAGCTACTGCCTGGCGAAACGCAAGCATCCCTTCGTAGCTTGGATAGCGGTGGTTTTCAGCGTCGGCCGCAGCTTTCTGCAACCGTGCGATAATGTGCGGTGGCGTCGGCCGGTCCGGATCTCCGATGCCCAGATCAATAATATCAACGCCCCGGGCCTTAATTTCTTGTTTCATGCGATCAATCTGGGCAAATAAATAAGGGGGAAGTTGCTTTAATCGCTGTGCCTGAACAATATCCATGTCTGCCTCTTTCTCTTCAATTAAACTGTTACACCGCTGCGCGCACAGTGTAATTCTCCTTTTTAACCGCCGAAAATCTATTTGCGCCGCGCGCGCCATTAACCGGCTTAATGCAAACCGTGATGCTTTTTAGGCTGTGATAAGAGCTTAATTCCTTACAATTGCCAACGTTGCGCGTGTGGACCACGCATGCCGTCATGTTTCATTCTGCGTGCAGCGACGAATCTCAAAGCATCCTTCATGGGCTTCTTCAGTAGCTCAGCTCCTTCACAATGACCGTGGGGGAGGAGATTCTTCACGCCGTTCAGAATGACAGTGCTTTGTTTAGAATGGCACTTTCCAACAGCCTGTTAAATTGCTTCTTATATGCCTGTTCATTCCTGTGAAACCTATTTATAAGGCCTCTTAAAATTGTTTTGAGAACACTGCGTGGATCGCTGAGGTCTCTGTGGTTTATTGTGTTTACTTCAGTCCCAGCACATCCTGCATGTCATACAGGCCGTTGGGTTTGTCTATTATCCATTCAGCCGCGCGCAGAGCGCCATAGACGAAGGTATCGCGGCTGTGGGCGCGATGGATAAGCTCCAGCCGTTCGCCCTGACCGCCGAACAAAACCGTGTGATCACCGACAATGTCTCCGGCGCGCAGGGTCTGTATCCCGATTTCTTCCTTTTTCCGTTCGCCGATAAATCCTTTGCGCTCATACACGCCCACCTGCGCTAAATCTCTGCCGTAGGCTTCAGCAAGAATCTGCGCGATCTTTACCGCAGTGCCGCTGGGCGCGTCTTTCTTGTTGCGATGGTGCGCTTCCAGCA
>Ga0101944_10002552_pt1 | contig 28898 bp, 26 predicted proteins | sample DewCreD2012metaG_FD_75245 | JGI IMG/M metagenome (GOLD analysis project Ga0101944, IMG submission 75245) | Hot spring sediment bacterial and archeal communities from British Columbia, Canada, to study Microbial Dark Matter (Phase II) - Dewar... ... | reverse complement strand
TTTGCAACGAAAATTCAACACCTCTAGAAAAACCTTTACCCGAACTTACAAGCGGTTCTAACCCAAATGAAGAAAAATTATCATCACCACCACCAAAACCTGCACCGGTATTTGCCAAAACTAAATAAGGACGAAGTTTACTTGTTGGATAATTTGAATAATCTTTATAAAAACCTTCTAACTTCATTCTTATATCATCACGCAACTTTCTTTCATAACCCAACACATATTGATAAACCCTTACAGGTTTGAGATCTTTATTTGAATCGTATGCTGATAACCAAATATATGAAGGACTTTGATGATAAATTCCCGTGCTGAAATTTAAATTGGCTAATTCACTTAAAACATATGATAATGTAAATCGGGGACTTATAACAAAACCTTTATTAATACCGTTGAAATAATCTCCTCTTGCCCCAAGTGAGATCATCAATCTATTAAACAGTACATCCGAATATTGTCCGTAGAAACCATATTTGTAGTATCGCTTAGATGTATTGAGTGATGTAATACTAAGAAATTCTCCAAAACTTGTTCTGAAACCGGGAAGTTTAACATCAGCAATAAACTTTATCAATTTGGCAGAAGCGCCTAAATTTAACTCTGACGATGAAGAGAGTTTATATACAAAATCTAATTTAAGCTCGTTCTCCCCTTCTCTCGATTTATTAAGAAAAATCGGATTTAAAAGAGTATCTCTTTGCGATGTATCGTAATCCACAAAATTTCTGGATAATGATACAGTGTAAAAACCTTTGTTCAGTAATTTTCTGTATGAAATTCCGGTTAAGTACTGAATTTGATCGCTACCGAGAATACGGGAATTTTCATACAAGTCCTCTGAGTCGTTATTGTTAAACTTAACATTATCGAATGCACCTATAAACAAATATGATAGCTTGGTTTTGGAATCTATATCATAACTGAATTTAGTCAGAAAGTCGTAATACTCCGGCACAAAATTGAAACCCGCAGCATTGAAAATAAAATCGAGGTAACTTCTCCTTGCTGAAAAAATAAAATTAGAGTTAGACGAAACGGGTCCCTCTAAATTTAATCCAAACTGGGAAGCAGATATTGTTCCCTTTCCCCCTATTCTATCTTTTCTTCCATCTCTAAGATCGATCTTTAATACAGATGAAAGTTTATCTCCGTAAAGACTCGAGAATCCGCCGGTAGAAAAAGTAACATCTCTAACAAAATCGAGATTAATATAACTTAGTGGACCACCTGTAGCTCCCTGGCTGCCGAAATGATTTATATTTGGAACAACAAACCCATCAACCACATACAAATTTTCGGAAGGCGCACCACCACGAACAACCAAATCATTTCTACCTGGATTTGCCTGAGCTACACCGGGTAAAACCGATAATGCTCTTACAACATCTTCAAATCCACCTGGTGCTCTTCTTATCTCTTCGTAACCAAAACTTATTACACTGTTTAATTCTGTTGGATTCATATCAAAGTATTCAGATTTTACGGTAACCCCTTGCAATTCAATAACAGTTTCTGTTAACTCTATTAACAACTCAGTCGGTTTTACATTATTTACCACCACATCAGTTCTAACAACTGTATTAAATCCGATAGCAGAAACTCTTAATTGATAAGTTCCAACTTCCAGTCCTCTTATTTCAAAAAATCCGTTTACATCGGTTGCAGCGCCAATAGTAGTACCAATAACAACAATATTAACCCCCGGAATTGGTTCTTTTGTTATTTTGTCCGTTACTTTTCCAGTTATCGTTCCTTTTGAATTATCAGCCCACAAAGAATAATAAAATAACAGAGTGACAAGTCCAGTAAAAAATATTAGTCTTTTCATTTCCCACATTAATTTTGTTATACATTAAAAATAACAATCCAAACTAAAAAATAGTTCTTAAATTAAATGGGCAGTATTATCATCTTTTTATTATTTTTGAAAAGTATCTCACCTTAAAAGAGGATTATGGAAAAAGAATTATCTGAAATTCAAGATCTTTCAAATCTATGTGAAGGATTTCAAAACATTTTTATTTCCATCATTAACAGAAATAATGAACGGAAGAACTTTTTTTCCAGATCAATTTATCAAATTACAGGATATACACCAGAAGAAATAAATTCCCTTCCCGAAAAATATTATTCTCTTATCTGCGAGGAAGACCTGAGTTCTTTTAAAAAAGAACTCACAAAATTTGAAAGCACATCTTCATTAGATTCGGCTGAGTTCTCTTTTAGAATTTTATCAAAAAACGGTGATAAAAAATGGCTTCTGGAATACTTGAAAGTTTCAAGAGATGCCGAAGGAGAAATTACTGAAAGAAAGAGTACTGTTATCGATATCACCAAACTAAAAGAAAAAGAAGCAGAGATAGAAAAATCGAATTTACATTTAAGAGAATTGAATGCTGCAAAAGACAAATTCATTTCGATAGTATCTCATGATTTGCGCGCTCCTTTTACAACCTTGCTCGGATTTTCTGAAATACTGTTAAATGAAAAAGATTTATCGGAAGATGAAAAGCTTGAATATCTCAAATATATTTATGATGCTTCTAAAACTCAGTTAAATTTAATAAACTGCTTACTCGATTGGTCAAGATTACAAACCGGTCGTATTAAAGTTGAACCCCAACGTCTTAATGTTAAATCTACCGTTGCCAATGCAATCACGCCATTGACCGGTGATGCCGTAAGAAAAAATATTAACATAAAATTTGATATACCATCAGAACTTTTTATGAATGCAGACGAAAGATTAATTAGTCAGGCAATTTTGAATTTGACAAGCAATGCTATAAAATATACACCGGAAGGAAAAGAAGTAACACTTCAATCGCAAAGATTTAAGGATGGCATGATTGAAATAGTTGTTCGTGATGAAGGATTAGGAATTGCAGAAGAAAATCAAAACAAACTTTTTAGAATCGACCAAAAATTTTCACTTGTCGGTACAAACGGCGAAAAAGGAAGCGGACTCGGACTGACATTAATGAAAGAAATTGTTGAAAAACATGGTGGGCAAGTCTGGTTCTACTCTAAAGTAGGCGAAGGAAGTGAATTCCATTTTACTGTTCCTGAAGCTAAAAACTGTGTGTTAATTGTAGAAGACGATTTGGCTGTAAGAACTCTTTACAAAAGAGTAATTGAAGATAATCTTAAAAATTTTGAAATAAAGGCAGTTGATAACGGTTATGAAGCAATCAACGCTATGAAAGAAATTTTACCTACAATTATAATTACCGATCACGATATGCCTCTTATGAACGGAATTCAGCTTGTAGAGGCATTACATAAACGTGAATCAAGCAGTAACATTCCTGTTATTGTAGTCTCCGCCAAATTAGATGATGATATTTTCAAAACATATTCCCGTTTGGGCGTGGACAAAATAATTCCGAAACCCATTGATGCAAGTGTTCTGTTGGATACTATAAAAGAATGTATTTTCTAATATTCTCTTAACAATAATTCTATTCCTTGAACATGGCTCTAAAAGATAAACATTGGTATGCTTTGTATACAAAGCCTCGTCATGAGTTCAAAGCGGAAATTGAAATCAGAGAAAAATTGATTGAGGTTTATCTCCCCAAAATTATTGTAGAAAGAAAATGGAGCGACCGGAAAAAAAAAGTAACCGAAGCGCTCTTTAAAAGTTATATCTTTGTTTTTGCTGATGAGATCGAAAGGATAAACTGCCTTAAAATACCTTCTGTTATCAGGACTGTTTGTTTTAATGGTAAGCCTTCAATTATTCCGGATGAACAAATCGAAAATCTTAAAAGACTGTTAGAAGAAAGACCTCAGGTATTTGTCGTAAACAAAATTCACATTGGTCAAAGAGTAAAAATAATTGATGGTCCATTTCAGGGAGTAGAAGGAGTTATAACTGAATACAAAGCCGGAGAAAAACAATTAGCTGTTTCAATTGATTTACTAAAGAGATCGGTTTTAGTAAGACTTTCAGAAGACAGTATTATAAAAATAGTTGATAACTAATCTTTGTCGTTCTTGATTTTTTTAATAAATTGAAGTCAACTTAGATAACAAAAACTATATTTATGCCAGAACAGAAATCTCTAAATGAACTTAATATTGGCGAAGAGTTTACAGCATTTTTAATTACAACAAAATCCGAAGTTAAAACAACAAAAAACGGTAAACCTTTTCTCAGCTTGGAATTGCGGGATAAATCGACTGTTATGCCGGCAAAAGTATGGAGTAACTTTGATGAAGTGATTGACAAAATAAAGGAAGGTGCTATAGTTAAAGTTGCCGGAATAATTGAAGACTATGCCGGAACTTTACAAATAAGAGTGGATAAAATTCGTTTGGCAAATGAAAAAGACAATGTTTCAAGCGAGGATTTTCTTCCAAAATCAATACGACCGCTCAATGAAATGATTGATGAATTTAATTCTGTAATAACTTCGATTACCAATCCATATTTAAATTTACTATTGAAAAAAATTTTTAGCGGTGAAAATTTCAATAAATTTTGTAGAACACCGGCGGGTAAATCCTGGCATCATGCTTATATAAATGGACTTCTTGAACACACTTTAGAAATTATAAAAATCTGTGACCTGATGGCTGTTCTTCATCCGGAGATTAACAGAGATTTATTGATAAGTGGCGCATTATTGCACGATTTTGGTAAAACCGAAGAACTCTCTTATGAAAATTTCTTTGACTATACCGACAAAGGGAAATTAATTGGTCATATTGTTCTAAGTGCAATAGAAATCGAAAAAAATATTTTACAAATAGAAGGTTTCCCCGAAGACTTAAAAAATCAGTTGCTCCATTTAGTACTAAGTCACCAGGGTAAATTAGAATTTGCATCACCTGTTGAACCCAAAACCTTAGAAGCAATTGTTCTTTATCAGGCAGACGAACTAAGTGCAAAAACCAACGCATATAAATTTGCAATCGAAGCTGATAAAAATCGGGGTAATAAATGGACACGATTTCTTCAGCTCGCAAACACTTCACTTTATATTCCAGATAATTTTCAGGGGGAAGAATAAAACGATTAACTAATTAACAGCAGAGGGACAAACAAATGAAAAAAAACTTGTTATCAATATTTGCTATTCTCTTCCTCTTATGCGGCTTCATCAATGCACAATCAGTCGATCAACTTATTGATGAGTGCGATAAATATTATTCGCAGTTCAATAATGAGAAAGCACTCGAAGTATTATTAAAAGCTGAGAAACAAGCCCCTGATAATTGGGAAGTTGTTTGGCGTTTAAGCAGAACATATGTAGACATTGGTGATAAAATGCCAAGCAGTACATCTGCCCAAGAAGACGCCCAACTTGCTACATACCAAAAAGCTTTAGATTATGCAGAAAAAGCTGTTAAACTTGAACCAAATAAAACCATTAGTTATCTCCGCCGAGCAATTGCAAACGGTAAAATTGCACTCTTTAAAGGTGTATTTTCCGTTGCTGGTGTTGTTAACTCCGTAAGAGCTGATGCCGAAAAAGCAATTCAACTTAATAACGGTGATAATTTTGTAATGGGTGTATCCCACTATGTTTTAGCCAGAACGCATGCAAAGACAAGTGAAAAATGGAAACCGGCTCGTTCTGTTCTTGGTTTAGGTTGGGCTGATAATGAAGTTGCATTAAAAGAATTTAAGAAAGCTATTGAGTTATATCCTAATTATGTGATGTTTTACGTTGACTATGCAAATTCTCTAATCCGTGAAGACGAATATAGAACTGCGCGCGAAATGCTGAACAAAGCTTTAACAATTCCTAATGCTCATCAGGATGATGACAAAAGAAAAGCTGAAGCAAAACAGACTTTAAACGAAATTAAAAATAAATAATTGATTTGGAAGCGGAGTAAGATATTCTTCCTTAATAACGGAAAATTTTTACTCCGCTTAATTTAGAAAATGAATTTTAAAGAAGAATTTTTAGACAAGCTTAAGACCGCCAAGAAACTTGTTTTTTTCACAGGTGCAGGAATCTCAGCTGAAAGCGGAATAGCAACATTCCGTGGTAAAGATGGCATTTGGAATAAAATGAAACCCGAAGAGCTTGCCAATTTTAATGCTTTTATGAAAAACCCGAACCTTGTTTGGGAATGGTATCAACACAGACGGCAAATAGTACACAATACTGAACCAAACGCCGGACATTTTGCAATAGCAAGTTTAGAAGAATATTATGACGTTACCGTAGTTACACAAAACATAGATAATTTACATAGAAGAGCAGGTTCAAAAAAAATATTTGAGCTTCACGGTAATATAGAAAGAAATTATTGTATCGATTGCAAAACTTTTTACGAATTGCAAGAATTAGAAAAAACGGAAGGTGTTCCACATTGTAAAAAATGTGGCGGGTTAATTCGACCTGATGTTGTATGGTTCGGCGAGTTTCTTCCACAAGATCAATTTAGAGGTGGCGAAAATGCTGCTGAGCAAAGCGATATCTGTTTTGTGGTTGGAACTTCGGCGGTTGTGTATCCGGCGGCATATATTCCGACAAGTGCGAAAAGAGCCGGCTCGTACATCGTAGAAATAAATATTGAACCAACAGAATTAACTAATTCTGCCGATTATTCTATCTTCGGTAAATCCGGAGAAATTTTGCCTGAGATCTTAAATGAGGTCCGAAGATTAAAAGCAAAGAACAGTAATTAAAGTACACATTCCTCTTCAGCGTAAGTATTCTCAGTTTCTAAAACCCTAACTTTAATCCCTTCAATATTAGACGGTAAAGAAGTTTTCTTTATTTCGTTCAGAAGATATGTGCAAATGTTTTCGGCAGTTGATTCGAAATCCACAACTACTTTGTTAGAATTAAGTTTATCTAAAACATCAATCAATTCATAGTCCTTTTCATAAACCATAAATGAGTGGTCAAGTTTTTCAATGATTGGATCGATAATTTTCTTAAGATCATAGTAATCCAGCAACATTCCATTTTTATCCGGTTTACCTGATAGCTCAATCATACAGCGATATGAATGTCCATGAAGGTTTTTACATTTACCCTGGTGGAATGTTAATCTATGTCCCATTTCCCATTTAAATTCTTTTGCAATTTTCATTACACACCTTTTGTTTCGGGAGTCCAAATAATTTTGTGCATTTGTAATTGGTAACGAACATTTAATCGATCTTGCAGAATCCAATTAACTAACTGAACCGGTTCTAATTTACCAAAGACAACCGAAAATAAAACCGAACATTTTTCGATTAAACTATACTTCTGAACCATTTCTTTTGACCATTCATAGTCTTCCCTATCACCAATAACGAATTTAATTTCGTCTGTTTTTTTTATGTGTTCAATATTTTCATAGAGATTTTTCTTCATCATTTTACTCGATGGACATTTAAGATCCATAATAATCATTACACGTTCATCAATATCTTTTATTGGAAGACTACCGCCGGTTTCAAGCATTACTTCAAAACCTTCGTCACAAAGTCGCTTCATTAGTTCAAGAGATTCTTTCTGTACTAATGGTTCGCCACCGGTTATTTCAACAAGCTTACAATTGTATTTCTTTACTTCGTTTATTACTTCATCAATGGATTTATCTGTTCCTTCATAAAACGCATATACTGTATCGCAGTAAGAACACCTCAGATTGCAATAAGTCAATCTTACGAAAACACATGGAAGTCCTGCTTTTGAACTCTCGCCTTGTATAGAATAGTAAATCTCGTTTACTTTTAGCATGTTTTTCAAATATTCGTGGGTGCAAAGATAACAACACTTTATTTAACCAATCAAATCAGATGAAAACACCCGTAAAATTTGAATTTCATCCCGTTTTGGACAAGATTTATACATTATTATTCACTGGTTATTATAACAAAGTAAAGGATTATTTGATTCGAATAGCTCAGAGTGCTATATTTACGCACGTTTTTTAACAAATTTAAGGTATTTTTAATGGCTCATCATAAGTCGGCACAAAAGAGAATTAGACAAAGCAAAAAGAGAAGCGAAAGAAATAAAGCAGCGCTTTCAAAAGTAAAAACATTAGTTAAGAAAGTTTATTCAACAGAGGATAAGACACAAGCCGAAACACTTCTTAAAAGTGCAGTTTCTACAATAGATAAAGAAACAGCAAAAGGAAGATTGCATAAAAACACTGCTGCAAGAAAGAAATCTAAGCTCGTCAAATACGTCAATACACTTTCTGTTGCAAACTAAATTTACAATTTAAGGCAGCTTAATTTGATTCAGAGCTGCCTTTATTTTTTTAAATCTTCAATTGCATCAATTCCTTCCGGTTCCGGCAAAAAATATCTGACTTTATAAACATCATTCTTAATACTATCTGGTTTGCAGATTTTTTTTCTTACCAGAACTGAATGCTCAATATGAATATTGTTGCATACCTGTGAACCAAAAATATATGATATGCCTTTTATTGTTACGTTATCCCCTATTACTGTCGGATATTCATCACTACCTGTTATTCTTACACCTGATTCAATAACAGTATTATTACCAATCTTAACGTTTCCTTTAATAATATCTCCACTAAAGATTTCAACATTATCACCAATTTCTATGCATTGTCCATAAAAACAAGAAAGATGCGAATTCTCTTTTATTACTATGTTCTTTCCAAATTTTATTTTACCATTTAAATAAACATTTCTCATTAAGGTCAGATTATAATTTATAATTACATCTTTACCCACATAAGCACCTTTTCCAATTTTAATATCAAGTGGTAATCCTTTTTTGTCTAATTCAATAATTTCACTTAGCAAATCTTCATGGATAAAAAAATCATCCGGGTCATCAATTTCAATTATATCTTTTAATTTATCGTAAACAAGTTTACGCGCTATACCATCCATCTCTTTTAAAACAGATTTATTGTTAAAACCCATTAGCACATATTGTTCTTTGGGTGAAACGGCAGATACTTTAAGACCATCTTCATTGAACAGATAGATTAAATCTGTTAAATACATTTCTTTCTGAACATTATTCGTTTGAATCTTCTTAATCAGCCGATCTAAGTGGGGATATTTGAAAGCATAAACTCCGGAGTTGAATTCTCTGTTTTCCAGTAACTCTTTTTTCGAAAAATTATATTCTTTCCCTTTATACTTAACAATATAGGGTTTTGAATCGTCAAGGTTAGCGATGTCTTTATATTCCAAAATTTCTATGACATTACCAACAAAATGATCTTGTTCTTCTGCGGTTTTTCTGTTTGGGACACGTATGACACGACCATAATAATTATCCTCGGTTCTCCCTTCGTAAAGTCCGGTAAGAACTGTCATATCTGCATCAGATTTATGAAAATATTCTTGGAAATCTTCGATAGTTTCACCATTAATTAAACCCATATCACCGGGAAATACATATACAAGTCCGTTATATTTAAGCGGATCAATTATATTTAATGCAACCTGAACAGCGTGCCCTGTTCCAAGTTGTTCTTCCTGATAAACAAAAATTACATTTTCCCTTTTACCAATAGTTTTGATTACTTCTTCAGCTTTAATTCCAACAACAATTATAATATTAGCACTGCCAAGAGCATTTTTACAAGCATTGTACACACGTTCTACGGTAGGTATTTCCCAAATTTTATGAAGCATTTTGGATGTTTGGGATTTTATTCTTTTGCCATGACCGGCTGCCAAAATTATAGCTGTATGATTTTTTTTATAATCAAATTGAGCAGAATAGGTTGTTATTAATTCATGAATATTTTCTGAAGCCATTTACCCTCGTTTAGAAGTTGTATTACCTAAAACAAATTTAAGAATTATTGACTTATAATTGGGCAAATAATACTACAGATTGAAATTAAAAACTAACTTTTTTTTGTAAACTTTTTTTTGTTAATTCGCACCAGTTTATTAATTAATGAAGCGGGTAAATCATGAAAAAATTATTAGTTGCAATAATTTTTCTATTAATATTTGTAAACATCTCCAAAGCACAAGATAAGGGATTTGGTTTAGGAATAATGATAGGTGAACCAACCGGTTTGAGCGCAAAATATTGGACAAGCAGTACCAATGCATTCGACTTTGGTCTTGCTTACTCTTTTGTACAAAAGTATAGCGCTGTTTCTATACATGCAGATTATTTATATCATGATTTTAATGTAATTAAATCAGATTATCGTTTACCTGTATATTATGGATTTGGTGCAAGGATAAGATTTGTCAATAATTCGGATAATGCTTTAGGAGCCAGAGGTGTTGTTGGAATTGCATGGCTAAACAATAAATTACCTCTTGATGTTTTTTTTGAAATTGTTCCGGTTTTCAATCTTATTCCTTCTACTTCACTTAATTTAGATATTGCACTTGGAGCAAGATATTACTTCCCATAGGATTAATAATGCAACCTGATACTTATTTTGATACCCCTGAAAGATCGACACCGGAAGAAATAATTGACGACTTTTTATTATTCAAAGTAAATCCTCTTATAAGTGAGATATTAGAAGGGTTTCCCGAATTCGTTGTAATACTAAACAAAAACCGTCAGATTGTTGCTTTTAACAACAAAGCATATACTGCATTCCGCGTTAAAGAACCTGAACAAATTTTAGGTAAAAGAATTGGTGAAGCACTGAATTGTATTCATGCGAATTTATTACCGGGTGGATGTGGTACAGCAACTTTCTGTAAAGAATGCGGCGCTGCCAAAGCAATTAAATTTACCGGAGACAATCACCAGAAATATGAAGATGAATGTAAAATTACTTCACTGGTAGAAGGAAAAGAATTCTCTCATGAGTTCAATGTTTTTACTCAGCCGATTAATTTCAAAGACAACTACTACACTTTATTTTCTGTTAAGGATATAGCAAGCGAAAAAAGAAAAGAATCACTTGAAAGAATTTTTTTCCATGATATACTTAATACTTCAGGTGCTATTAACGGCTTGGCACAATTACTGGTAAAAGAAAAAGATGACGACGAGAAAGAAAAGTTGTTACATTCTTTATTAATTTCCTCAGAACAGTTGTTAAACGAAATTTTATTACAGCAAGAAATCCGAAATGCTGAAGAAGGAAATCTTCAGGTTAATATAAAGGATGTGAAAGTTAACGATATATTACTTTCCGCTTTTGATCTTTATCAGAATCATGAATTATCCATCGATAAGAATTTTACTGTCTCGTTTCTTGAAGATGATATTACAATTAAAACAGATAAAGTACTTGTTGTAAGATCCCTTGGTAATTTAATAAAGAATGCTCTGGAAGCCACAACCAATAATGACGAGGTTAAACTTTACGCTTATATAACCGAAGAAACTGTCTATATAAACGTATATAATTCTCAATTAATACCGGAGAATGTTCAGCTTCAGTTATTTCAACGTTCGTTCAGTACCAAACAAAAAAAAGGAAGAGGTATAGGACTTTATAGCGTAAAGCTGATAATCGAGCAGAATCTCAGAGGCAAAGTTTCATTTGTTTCCGACAAACAATTAGGCACAGTATTTACTATAGAGCTCCCCAGAAACTAATAAACTTCCGCTATTTTGTTTTATACAACTGCCACCAAGGCGTACTTGGTGAATCGTGATGTTCAAAGTGATAACCAAAGAAATAGCACGATAGCATAGCCCAGAGATGATTCTTTTTCTGAGTTCTTGCTTTATGTGGTTCCATTTCATGATCGTGGGGCTTACGATGAGGTAAATAAGTCCCGAAAAAGAATAACTGAAGTGAACTTAAGAACGCGGGAATAACCCAGAAAAACCACAACGACTTTTCAGGCACCCATATTTTTAATACATTAAAAGAAATTGCCATAACCAATATTTGCAATACTGTTGCGTATCTTATCATAAACGAAGCCCACCAAACAAAAAAATTCTGCGAGTTCACATTAAAGTCAGGATCTTCGGCTGTACCCGGATAACGGTGATGATTAAAATGATTTTTAATCAACCTCTTATATGATAATCCGGCATATAAAAAAGTTGCAACAGTTCCGATAGCACGATTTATTTTTTTGTTACGACTAACTGTTTGATGCATGGCATCGTGACCTGTAATAAATAACCCGGTGTAGAGGTACGCCTGAAATAATAAGTGAGCATAGAAATAAATGGAAGTAAAATCTACTTCTACACTAGTAAGTATGTATGTAAGATGAGAAAGCCATAGAAAAATTATTGTTAGAGCTATTATAACGCCCATAAAACCTCACATAAAAATTAGTAACGATACAAAGAAAACAGTTTGAATAACCAAATAGATTTTAGGAAGATCTGTTTTGACAACTAAATTCAATCTGTGAAATATCCAAGCAAAAAAGAACGCGATTAAAAACCATGCAAGATAATTCTGTAATGGTATTTTACCGTTTTGCCATGTCCAGTAATTAAGTTTGATAGCTACGGGTTCAAGTATAAGATCAAATCCTAAAGCAACGAATGCTGTAATTAATGCAGATAGTTTTTTATCGCTGGTGACTTTCTGAGCAATTGAAATTCCTCCAAGAATAACAAATACCCAATTCAAACCTATTATAAGAGGAACATCCATTACTTTAAAGCCAAGTGTAGAACCGTATGAATAATTTCCAAAAATAATTCCTGTTTTAGCTCCTATTACCTCAAGAACATAAGTAAGAATGTAGGTCAGAAAAAACCAGATCAATAATTTCTTGTTGGATTCATTTAACATAGAGTAAAAAGTAAGAGAGCTTGTAATCAAAAGCGTGTAAGGAGTTAATAATATCATTAATTCTCTCGTACCGGAAGTAAGATGTCCAATTATTCCAACAGCAAAAATTATTATTAGAAATCTTACAGAATATTTTGTAATTAAATTTTTCTTCCCTTCCATTCGTGTGTTCCCAATAAAGCACCATAAACTGATTTTATTCCGACAATCAGAAGAACTGCCATTTGTAAAAAGTGAAATATTATATTAATGATCAATTTCTGTTTGCTCATTAATGCTATCAATACTCTTCCAATCAATATTGATATAACAACTACAATAAAATTTATGTTCAAAATCATAAGTACAAATGGGGCAAGAAAAACAAATTCGAAAAAAATAATCATAGTTAAAAAAAGAACCGGGTTCATGTTAAACCCTTTGAAGAAGTTTTTGGAAAAACCTTTTACCGATTCACTAAAACTGCCATACATACGGCAATAAATAGAATCGCTACCAAGAGCTGTCAACATTTTTAATCCACGTTTTTTCAAACGCCGTGCAAGTTCCATATCTTCAACAACCTGATCGCGCACAGCACTATGCCCACCTGTACTTTCATATGTGGTTCTATCAATTAAAATAAATTGACCATTGGCAGCAACAAAGGAAGATTTTGGAGAAGTATAAACTTTTATAAGGGGAAGAAAGGTTAATAAAATCCAGTTCATCAAAGGTATTACAAGTTGAGCACCAATTTTATCAATAATTTGTGAGGGAAATACTGATAACATATTTACTTTTTTATCACTAAAACTTTTTAATGCGTTTGATATTGCATATCTCTTCAAGCGAACATCAGCATCAATAAAAAGGAATAGATCATTAGTTGCCAATCTTGCTAACTGAAAACATGCCCAGTTTTTACCAAGCCATCCGATTGGTAATGGCTTCCCTTTAACAAGCTTTATACTTTCGTCTTTATCTGCGTACTTTTCCACTATCTGATAAGTGTTATCGCTAGAATCATCATCAAGAATTATTAACTCGTAATTTTGGTAAGATTGATCTAATATGGAATCAATACAAGCTGCTATGTTTTTTTCTTCATTTCTTGCCGGAATAAGTATTGAAACTGCCAGTAATTTTTCTGACTTAATTTCATCATTTTTAATAATCGGTGCAGTAAAAAAATTGTATGCGATTATCACAAGAAATGTTATATTCAAAACAACTAGTGATATGAACAAGATACTCAAAATCATTTTGCAAAAAGATCCTTAACAAATAACTTTTTTTCTGCGGCTTCTACTATCATATCAATATTATTTACAAACTCTGATTCATACAAAGAATAATTCTTAATAATTTCTTTTCCTTGTAATAAATTACTGAACCGTACAATTATTGATGGATACTTCTCATTATAATATTGAATTTTAAATCCTACGGGAAGAACAAGAAAATCTTTTTCAATACCCTTAACTATAAAATTAAGACCCCTTCTTAAAGTAAGCGGACGTTTTTCAAATGATTCTATCTCGCCTTGTGGAAAGGTTACTATAAAGTTTTTAGGATCAGCGACAACTTCTCTTGTGTAATTTACTGTCTCCCTTATACTTAGAGGTGACGCTGGATTAATTGAATATGCCCCCAACATTCTGAAAAACCAGTATCGTTTTAATTGTTCTTCAAGCATCATAATGTAAAGATTACGGTTCAAATATTTTTTAAACAAATATTCCGCAAAAAAACCATCCCACCAGCTTATATGATTTGGCGTAATTATTAATCCTTTATCTTCCGGAATATCAGGGAAATTATTTACAAGATAAAAATGACTGAAGTTTTTCTTCAGAAGGTTATTCATATAAGGAATGAAAACCCATCTTGCATATTTTTTATGATTAGCTTTTATCATAACGGTTTGGAGTTCCCACCAGAAATATAAATCATTATAAAATTAGTTGGGTATGATATATCTATAATTCTTTTATTATAGATTCGGCAGCTAATTTACCGGATAAAATTACAAGAGGAATTCCACCTCCGGGATGTGCACTTCCTCCGCAAAAATATAATCCTTTGTATTCTTTTGACTGAACTTTCTGTCTGACAAATGCTGAACTTTTTCCGTTAGAAGAAATTCCATAAAGACTTCCTCTGAAACTGCTTGTTGTTTTTTCAATCATTTCCGGAGAAAGAACTTTTTCAAACACAATTTTACTTTCTAATTCTATTCCTAGAACATCTCTTATTTTTTTGATTATGTTTTTCCGGCTCTTTTCTATCTCTTTCTTCCAATTTTGATTTTTTACATAAGGTGCATTAATCATAACATACCAATTTTCATGATTCTCCGGGGTATCGGCACTATTAAATTTAGATGATACATAGATATATATTGTTGGATCATCAGGACAAATAGAGTTTTCAAAAAGGTCTTTAAATTCTTTCCTGTAATCTTCGGAAAACAGAATATTGTGTGTCTCAAGATTTTCATGAATACCTTTTACACCCCAATAAAAAACAAGAGCAGAACTTGAGGGCTCCAACTTTGAATATCTTTTTGCAGATTTTGAAACAGTATCGTTTAGCAAATTCATATAAGTATAATTAACATCTGCATTGGTAAGTACAACCTCATAATCTTTTCTTTCGTGTATTCCATTTCTGTTAACAGATAAACCTTTTATAATACGGTTGTCATGCAATATCTGTGATACTTTACTGTTGAAAAAGAAATTTACACCTTTTTTCTTTGCAACCTTCATCAGAGCTTCAACAAGGGAATAAACCCCTCTTTTAATAATAAATCCGCCAATATTATACTCGACATGCTGAATTATGTTTAGCGTTGCCGGTGCTTTAAAAGGATTAGAACCATTATATGTTGCATATCGGTCAAACAATTGAATTGTTTTAGGGTCTTTGAAAAAACTCCTGTTTGCTTTATGCATGGAACGGAAAGGATCAATTTTATTTATCTGGAATAAAGTTTTGAGCGCTGCCGGCTTGTAAAAATTTTTTATGTCAGAAAAGTTGCTGAAAAGAAAAAGATCTGCCGTAAGCTTATAAATCTTTTCTGAATATTTTAAGTATCGTTTTACAGAGTAAGCTGAATCTTTTGTTTTTTCTGAAATTTCATTTGCAAATTTTTCAACATCTGAATATGCATTAATAACAGTGTTATCAGGATAAAAATATTTACAGAGAATATCTAATGGAACTAATTCAAGGTAATCTTCAATCTTCTCGCCAGATAATCTGAACAATTCCTTTATTACAAAAGGCATTGTTAGTAATGAGGGACCGGTATCAAATCGGAAACCGCTTTCAAAAATCTGATTAGCTTTACCGCCGGCTTTATCGTTTTGTTCATAAACATCTATATCGTAACCTTGTGTTGCTAATATAATAGATGCGCTTAAACCACCCAGTCCGGCACCAATGACTGCTACACGCTTTCTTTTAGCCATTTCTTTTTTACCGCTAAATAAACTATAAGATAAAATGAAAGCATCGAAAATGAATAAAAGAAGTCTTCAAACGGAATAGTTGATATTCTAATTCCCCAAATTGCTTGGGGGGAATAAATAACTACGGGGAGTGAGGTAAGAAAATAATTGACAATAAAAAACGGCAGATACATAAATAAAATCCATTTCCAGTATAAATCAGAATTGATCACGTTAATTCTGTTACCGAATATCTGGGCAATAATTAAAAACAGCGCACTGAAAATCATAACGGTAAATGTGTAATACTGATCATTAAAAATTACTGCAACAATAACCAATAATATTGCAATCAGATAAATAATCGGCTTGTTAATTTTTAAGAAACTCTCTTTCAGATAAAATTTTCCTGTCTCAAAAAGAAATATCCCGGAATATGGAACCGTAATAAAAAAAATAACTTCTTCGATGGGCAGGTTTATAATTTTTATACCACTGATAAATTCTTTATTGAAACTCCAATCACCCCTGAATGTTGCAATTATATCCCAAACAATATAAGTGCCGCCTACAATTACAATTGAAGTTAACAAAGCCGGAAGTTTTTTATAATATTTTATTTTCTTTTCGAAAGAAAGAAGAAGGGGGACAATTATAATAAATATATTGATAAGTAAATAAGTACTAATCATTGGATGCTAACGCAAAATTTTTCAATAACAACTTTTCCTGAGATGAAGACAATCTTTTACTTTTATACATAAACTCTGCAATACCTTGTTGAATCTCTTCATTTATACTTGAGTAATCCTTCTTCAACAAAAGTTTGGTAATATATTCTGCATCCTCACGTCGTTCTTCTGAATAACCTAAAAATGAAGGGATATGATGTAAAATTGCAAATCTAAGAAACCTAATCTCCAGACTATTAGGTTCATTATTAATCACTTTCTTAAACAAATCCATCGATTTATTAAAATATTCCAGCTTGGTATGTGGCCAGAAAGCATGCTTCGATTTTACCGATTCAAGCGCTGCGACGTAAGCCAATATAAGATTAGGATATTTCTCTTTATCCGATGAAAAATGTCGTTCTATAAATCTCTCGATAACACCAATCAGATATTCGTTCTCAACAGAAGCATAATAATTGGTTCTTATAAACTCCAACTGATACAAATCAATTTCATGGGATCCGGATTTAACCTTACCGTTAGCAATTAACAGATCCTGGAGTATTAGTAATAGAAATAAAAACTTCTTCATCAATCGAACCTGATTTTAACCACTTTAATTTCCCAATACGATTTAATAAGTAAGAAAAATTTAGTGATGTTAGAAATCCTAACTCTTTTCTTCAACAATTCATTAACACCAAGTCGTTCGATTTTTTTAAAGAGCACATAGTAATAAAGATAAGCGGAATAAACACCAAGTTTTACTCCCATAGGTAATCTTAAAATTCCCTTAAGTGCCTGATGAAATTCCTCTTTTACTTCTGCTTCTAACCTTTTCTTATTTATGTCATCAATTCCTTCAGCTCTGTGAACATCTGGCAAATAAATTCTTCCTCGTTCGTCGATATCACTTTTAATATCTCTTAAAAAATTTACTTTCTGAAATGCCGAACCGAGCATTTTAGCTGGATAAAGCAAATCGCGATATTTTTGTTCATCACCGTTTACAAATACTTTAAGACACATTAAACCTACTACTTCTGCAGAACCATAGATATAAGTATCATATATTTCTCTCTGATAAGACGATTTATCTAAATCCATTTCCATACTGTAGAGAAAGGCATCTATCAGATCGTGATCAATCTTGTACTTATTTACAACTAATTGAAACGCATGCAATACCGGATTGGTTGATATTCCATCATTAATTGCCTTAAAAGTATCCTTACGGAATTGTTTTATTAATTCAGCTTTGTTGTAATCGTGGAATGAATCAACAATTTCATCTGCAAGTCTTACAAATCCATAAATTGCATAAATGGGAGCGCGGTATTCTTTGGCAAAAGCTTTAATGCCAAGACTAAACGAAGTGCTGTATGCATTCGTTAATTTCTTGCTGATAGAAAACGATGTATCATGATAAAGTTGAATCATTGATAACCCTCTCTGTTACTAATCTTGAGCTTATGACCACCATTGGTAATCCTGTCCCCGGTGTTGTTGACGCCCCCACATAGTATAAGTTACTGAAATATTCATCTTTGTTTTTTGGTCTAAATGCACCAACCTGATCAATATCGTGAGCTAATCCTAAACCTGAACCTTTGTATAAATTAAGCATATCAGCCCAGTCATCCGGCGCTAAAACTTTTTTTACAAGAATGTTAGATGATAAATCAAAGTTTACGCGTTTTGATAAATCGTCTATTATAGTCTTTGCTAATTCTTCTTTATCACTCCAGTCTTTTTTAAATCTTAAGTCGGGAACGGGACAAAGAATAAAAATATTTTCACAACCCTCAGGTGCACAACTCGAATCGGATTTTGATAAAACATTCACGTAATAGTATGGTTTTTGCGGGGCAATTGAAGAAGTAAAAATTGTATCTGCATAGCCCTTAAAATTATTACCAAGGAAATAATTATGATGCTCAAGACTCTCTACTTTCCCTTTAATACCAAGGTATATTGTAAAAGGTGCGAGAGTCCAATGCATTTTATCTAGTTTTTCTTCACTGAATTTTTTACGACCTAAAATTTGACCACGGAAAGATGCTGCATCTGCATTTGAAATGAATATATCTGCTTCCCATTTTTTCCCATTTTGATCAATTACTTCGTAAAGTTTACCATTACTGGAACAGATACTTACAACTTCTGTATTTAAATAAAACTCAACACTGCGTTCCTTAAGAATTTTTACAAGAGCTTCTACCAATCGATACATTCCACCTTTAATACGCCAGTATCCATTGTGCCTCATCTCTGTATAATTTAGTAAAGAATAGATAGCGGGTGTCTGAAATGGAGTAGCTCCTAGGAAAAAAGCTACAAGCGAAAAAATAATTCTTACTTCCTCGGATTTAAACTGTTTCTCAACTTCACTCCACATTGTTCTATACAGATACGGAATATGTTTCCAGGGAACGGTTGATAATTTGAGTAAATACTTAAACAAACTGTCGAAATTAGATTTAACAACTTTATCCTCTGTATCATGCCAGAATTGTGCTGCTCTTTTTAGATAAGCATCTGCTTTTGCGGCAAGATCCGGTTCAACATCACTGAATTCAGCTTCAAGTTTTTTAAGGTCTTTAAATATTCGGCGTGGTTTATCATTCCCTTCAAAATAAACCTGATACAATGGTTCAAGCTCTTCAAATTTAACGGGGTTTTCTGTTCCAACGGAATCAAATAATTCATCAAACTCATAAGTCATGCTCATAAACGACGGACCCATATCAAACCGGAAACCATCCATTTCAATAATGTTCATTCTTCCACCGGGTGTAGAATGTTTTTCAAGCATTACTACTTTGTAACCTTTAGCGGAAAGTCTTAATGCGGTTGAGAGCCCACCTAATCCGGTCCCTATTATTAATACTTTTTTAGCCATATTTCTTTTACTTGATAATAATATGATAACCCGAAAATTTATCTTTAAGTTCCATTGACTATGCGTCAATGCTATAAAATCGAGAGAAGAGAATAGAAGTAAAAAAGGAGTATAAAGACCAAAAAGTTTTTTAATATTAGTTAATTTCATTCCCTTGTTCAATTAAAATATGATTTTACTTCCTTCATATAGTTTCAAAGGATTATTTTGCGTAAGAAATATTTCTATTTGAAAAATTATTGGAGCAAAAATGGGCTTTAGAAAATTCTATCTGAAATCAATTAAGCTGTTAACGCTTTTAATAACTCTTTCATTTTTACTTGGAATGATTCCGGCATCACCGGAAGAGGGGATGTACCTTCTAAGTGAAATTGATAAGGTCGATCTTGTAAAAGCCGGGTTAAAAATTGACCCTAAAGAAGTATATAACCCAAATGGAATAAGTCTGATTGATGCCCTTGTAAATGTAGGGGGATGCACCGGTTCTTTTATTTCAGATAAAGGTCTGATAATCACAAATCATCATTGTGCTTACGGTTCAATTGTAAGGGCAAGTACCGTTGAAAAGAATTATCTTGAGAATGGATTTCATGCTAAAACTATGGAAGAAGAAATCCCAGCTTTAGGAAATACATGTCGTATTTTGGAATCGTATCAGGATGTATCGCAACAAGTATTGGATGCAGTTAAAAATATATCAGACCCTTCACAGCGCGCGCAAACTATTGCCAGAAAGTCAAAAGAAATTGCCGATGCCGCAAACGATGAAACAAATTCCATAGTAGCAGAGGTTTCTGAAATGTTCGCCGGCAAATCATATGTGTTGTTCAAATACAGAATCATTCGCGATGTTCGTTTGGTCTATGCACCACCTCAATCAATCGGTAACTTTGGTGGCGAAACTGATAATTGGGTTTGGCCAAGACATACAGGTGACTTTTCGCTATTACGTGCATACGTAGCTCCGGATGGTAAAGCCGCAACTTACTCTAAAGAAAACGTACCATACAAACCAAAAAAGTTTTTGAAAATTAATCCCGAAGGCGTTGAAGAAAATGATTTTGTTTTTATTCTCGGTTATCCGGGTAGAACTTTCCGTCACAGACCATCACAATACCTAAAATATCAGGAAAAATATCTTTTACCCTATGTTTCTGATTTATATGACTACGCAATCAAAACATTACAGGATATCAGCAAGGGGAATAAAGAACTGGAACTGGCTGCAGCTAATCGCATAAAAGGTTTAGCCAATACAATGAAAAATTATAAAGGTAAAATCAAAGGATTGAAAAAGATTAATCTGGTTGCTCAAAAAGAAGAAGAAGATAGAATGCTTAATAATTTCATTCAGTCAAAACCTGAATTAAAAGCACGATACGGGAATCTGTTGAATGAAATTAACGAAGTATTCAAAAGTGTTAACGAATTTGCCCAGGCAGATCTTTTCTTTAGGCAAATATTTAATATGTCCCCGACATTATCTCTCGCAAATTTTGTGTTTACTTACTCAGAAGAAATGCAAAAACCAGATAATGAAAGAAATCAGCAATTTCAGGAAAAGAATGTAAAACAAACAATAAACAGATTTGTGAGTAATGTTAATAACTTTAATACCAGGTTTGAAGTAATAATGCTTCAGAAAATGTTTAAGGACGCTTATCAGTTTGAAGCCGGTTCAAAGATTTCTGCTTTGGAAAATTTACTTAGTTCAGCCGGAAATAATTATGAAAAGGCAATTTCTGACTTTATTGAGAATAATATTTCCGCAGCCAAAATAAGAAGTAATGAATACTTTAATTCTCTTCTAACAAAAAAACCCGAAGAGCTTGTTTCTATGAATGATCCATTGTTACAATTTGCCTACAAGCTCAGAAACCAAAACGAAATGATCCAAAAATTGAATGAAAGAAATGAAGGCAGATTAAATAAACTTTATGGCGACTTAGTTGATGTAAAAATGATTTGGAAACAAACAAACTTTATCCCTGATGCAAACAGTACCTTGCGACTAACTTACGGTTATATAAAAGGTTATTCACCCGCAGATGCAACTTATATGGAACCTTTTACTTCAATTGATGGCGTATTTGAAAAAAATTCTATTGGCGGAGAAGATTTTGCTATACCGGATCGACTTAGAACGCTGTATGAGAATAAAGATTTCGGTAATTATGTAAGCAAGAAGAGAAATAAACTTCCCATTGCAATGTTATACAACATGGACACAACCGGCGGTAATTCGGGTTCTCCTATTTTGGATGCTTACGGAAGATTAGTCGGTGTAAACTTTGACCGTGCGTTTGAAGCAACAATAAATGATTTTGCCTGGAATGAATCCTATAGCCGCTCCATAGGCGTTGATATTCGATATGTTCTTTGGGTATTGGATAAATTCTCCGGTGCAAAAAATATTTTATCCGAGGTAGGGTTATAACAAAATAACGGTTGTCTCAAAAGTATTAGTTCTAATAAAAAATCTGTGTAAATCTGTTTTAATCGGATTTTATCAGCGTGCTGTTATCTGAAAAGTTTACTTTTGAGACAACCTCTACTTTTTAGGCGAAAGAAATTCTATTTCTTTGTTCAGTACACTCATTCTAAGAGGAAGATTACCGGCTAATTCCCCATCCGTTTCGATAAGCAGATTATCTTCAATCGGTTCAATTGTACACGATTCCACTTCCTGATAAATAATGCCCGGATGATTTATTATTTCTTTCTTTCGTACTCTAGATAAATTTTTAAGATAATCAAAAAGACTTATCTCGCCGGCGATTACAACTGCAATTTTACCATCATCAACTTCAGCATGGGGCGCTATACCTAATCCACTTCCAAAATAACTTGCATTTGCCAAACATAAAATTAATACCGCACCTTCCCATGAAAAATGAGGTGAGGTAAAACGAATTTTTTTCTTCTTATAAGTAAAGAAAGCTTCTACTGATGATTTAAAGTACCTTAGCGTGGGACTAAATAGTTTACTGCTCTTATTAACTTTTACTACTACTTCGCCGCCTAATCCAACATCGGCAATATTATTAAAATATCTTATAGTATCGTTTCCTTCAGTATCCTTGCACTCTATTTTACCTATATCAATTGAAACTGAATTTTCATTCTCAATCAGTTTCTTAAGAGATGAAACTTTGGAATCGAGATTCATCGATTTTGCAAAATCATTACCGGAACCAGTTGGCAAAAGACCGACTTTCACGTTTTGTCTTTTTGATTTATCAGTCAGCATCACACCGTTAATTACTTCATTAAGAGTACCGTCTCCTCCAACACCTACTATAAAATCTGTTCCTTCTTCAATAGCTTTTTGCGAAAGTGAAATTGAATCGGAGCTCTTTTGTGAAATATGAAATGAAATATCAAAATCCTTACTCAACAATAATTCTATCTCTTTTGTCCTGGAATTGATATTCCTAAGCAGACCATTGATTATAAATGAAATTTTTTTCATTAAAAAAAGATCATTTTATTAAAAAAGTTAGAGATGCATAAAAACTTTTCAAACGATGTTCTTTCGTAAAATTATCCAATTCTATTAAACCCTCTAAAATTCAACAAAGAAAGCAAGCACCCCGACAATTATAAGAATAAAGCCGCTAATTAATTTTTCGTGATGTTCAAGAAAATGCCACTTCAGTTTCTGAACCCCCTTAGAAGCAAAATACACTAATAATACAATTCCTATTATTGTAACAAAAAAATAGACCAAAGAAACAATACCAATGCCTACCCAGCCAAGCCGACTTGCAGTAAAATAATAGACTTCTATTTCGAGACATGGCGAAAAGAACATTGCTATACTTAACGTAATAATTATCGACTTCTTTGATTTTTTCTGCTTTACTATCCCTTCAATATCAACATGATAATGATGATGTTCCGTTTTTATCTTGCTATGTCGGTATTCAAGAAAAAAATAAATTAAACCAAGCATTATTAATATGGTAGGAGCAATATAATGTGTTACGTAATGGTAAGTTTCCGAAAGCTTATATCCTACAAGTCCTACTATAATACCAATTACAACTGTACTTGATGTATGTGATACGGCTGTAATTATTGCAACAGTTGTTGTTTCTGAACTACTCCACTTCTCCGCTTTACCGATTGCAACTAATGGTAACCAATGACTTGGTATTAGTGCGTGAACAATGCTTAAAAGAAAACTTCCAATAAATATTTGAAGATACGGATCCACACAATTCCATAAATTATTTTTACCGGTGTGTAATTTACAATATTATAAATCATCTTGTAAATAATTTTTATCTTTGCGAGAGGATAAAATGAATAATCAATTAGAACACCTTCATCTTATAATTAATTCAGCAATTAATTCTGTAAAACCTTCCGAATTAATTACCAGAAAAATGATGCTCGAAGGGAATCATTTAATCGTCAATAATTACAAAATCGATTTGGAAAAACATGATAAGATTTTTGTTTTAGGTACGGGTAAAGCATCCGCGTTTATGGCTTACGAAATCGAAAGTCTGTTAGGGGATAAAATTAATTATGGAATAGTATCTACTAAATACGGGCATTCTGCTCCTTGTAAAAAAATTAAAATAATTGAATCAGGTCACCCTATTATTGATGCAAATAGTTTAAAAGCCGGGGAAGAAATTTTAAATTTAGCAAAGGAAACAACCGAAAATGATTTGGTTATTTGCTTGCTATCGGGTGGTGGTTCGGCATTACTGGAAAAATTACCTTCAGAAATTTCCTTGCAAGAATTACAAATTATATTCAATTTACTTCTAAATTCCGGTGCAAACATTGAAGAGATGAATATTGTCCGCAGACATTTATCCAAAATAAAAGGTGGTCAACTTGCAGCAGCAATTTTTCCGGCTACATCTGTTAGTCTTATTATATCAGATGTTATTAACGATCCCATTGAGGCAATTGCGGGGGGCGTAACATCACCAGACCCTTCTACTTTCAAAGATGCATTAAACATTTTATCGAAATATGATTTAATTGACTTAACTCCGCATAATGTATTAAACTATATTTTAGACGGCGTTGAAGGAAAAAACCCTGAAACAATTAAACCAAACAATAAAATATTCGAAAGAACAAACAACTTTATTCTTGGAAATAATAAAGAAGCCCTATTGAATGCAAAAACAAAAGCGGAATCTCTTGGTTATAATACATTAATATACTCAGCAAACATTCAGGGTGAGGCAAGAGTAATCGGTAAATTTTCTGCAGAACTTGCAAAAAAAATTTTTTATGAAAACAAACCTCTTAGTCCACCCGCTTGCCTTCTTATAGGTGGAGAAACTACCGTGACAATTAAAGGTAACGGGAAGGGAGGAAGAAATCAGGAACTGGTTCTATCGGCGTTATGCGAAATGAAAAATGAAAAGTTCGGGTTTTTAATTGCAAGTGTTGGTACGGATGGTACCGATGGTCCGACTGACGCAGCCGGCGCTTTTGTTAATCATAGTATTATTGATAGGTCTGTGGAATTGTCACTTAATCCAAATTCTTTCTTGGAGAACAACGACTCCTATAATTTCTTTAATAATATTGATGGATTAATTAAAACCGGTCCAAGCGGTACAAATGTTATGGATATAATTGTTATACTGGTTAATTAAAAGCGGGAATATCTTTACATACTCCCGCTCTGTAAATCGAATCTTACAATTTATTATTCAAATACATTTCATAAGCACCAAGGTCTAAAAATCCATGTCCGGAAAGATTAAACAAAATAGTTTCCGACTTCCCTTCTAATTTGCATCTCTTTGCTTGTTCAATTGCTTCCTTAACAGCATGAGAACTTTCAGGCGCCGGTACAATCCCTTCTGTCTGAGCAAAAACTTTTGCCGCATCAAAAACATCCGTTTGATTGTAAGCTTTCGCTTCTATAAACCCAAGATTATATAAATGAGAAATTGTTGGTGCCGCTCCATGATATCTCAAACCACCGGCATGAATACTCGGCGGTATAAATTCATGCCCAAGTGTGTACATTTTCAATAATGGTGTCATACACGCTTCATCACCAAAGTCGTAATCAAAATCTCCTTTAGTCAAAGTCGGGCACGATTCCGGTTCGACTGCTATTACTTTAAGATCCTTTCTTGTCCCGTTAAGTTTATCTCTTAGAAACGGAAATGATATTCCTCCGAAATTACTTCCTCCGCCTACACATCCTATCACAACATCGGGGAATTCACCTACCATTTCAAACTGAACCCGGGCTTCTTCACCAATAATAGTCTGATGCAGCAAAACATGATTCAATACACTTCCTAAACTGTAATTGGTATCATCTCTTTGAACCGCTACTTCAATAGCTTCGCTTATTGCAATTCCAAGCGAACCCGGAGAATCGGGATTTGCTTCCAATACTTTTCTTCCCGCATTAGTAAGTTCGGATGGACTTGCATGAACTTTTGCGCCAAACAAATTCATAAGAGTTTTTCTGTAAGGTTTTTGATGATAACTCACTTTCACCATAAAAACTTCACATTCAAGACCAAAATGTTTACAAGCCATTGCAAGAGAACTTCCCCACTGACCCGCACCGGTTTCAGTTACTAATTTTTTTATTCCGGCTTTTTTGTTGTAATATGCTTGAGCATAAGATGTATTTGTTTTATGACTTCCGGTTGGATTTGCACCTTCGTACTTGAAAAATATTTTTGCCGGTGTATCGAGAAATTTTTCCAAATTCTTTGCGCGTATTAATGGTGTTGGACGGCTTATTTTATATAAATCGAGTACTTCATCAGGAATTTCAATAAACCGGTCTGACGATACCTCTTGCATTATCAAATCCATTGGAAAGATTGCAGATAAATCCTGTGGACCAACCGGTTGCTTAGTAGCCGGATGAAGAGGCGGCGCCATTGGCCCGGGCATATCCGCTAAAATATTATAATAATGTGTTGGAATTTTTGATTGTTCCAGAAATAGAACTTTACTGCTTAACATAGTGAACCTCCTTTGGGTTAAAAAAAAAGCCGCTGAATGGAAGTTCACGGCTAATTACAACAAAGCCGTGAACGGTTCTACCATCCACGGCTTTTTCTTAGTTAATTATTTAAATAGCTTCAGGATGGCAGAGAATTAATTCTCCACCACCACCAATTAAGACTTGATATTAAGTTTAGTGTTTTCACCATTACCGTCTTCATAAAAATAAATTGAGAAGACTACTAATTCTTTTATTGAAAAATCATTCTTTACATAACTGGAAGCAAAAATATACCATTTAATTAAAAAAACAAAATCGAAGAAACAAAATTTTCTAATAAGTTTACCTCAACTCAAATTTTATCGTTCGTAAAGTTGCATTGAATTTCCAAAAGGAATTATTAAGAAACGCATTTCTGAACCTATAATTTAAGCAGTTATTATTTTTTGAAAAACTAAGAAAGATTACAAAAGTGAATTAATAAAAACCGAAAAAGAGATAAAAATAAAAGTGTGAAAATAAGCTAAAAATGCAATGTTTTACTTAAACCCCCGTACAAAATAGTGGACACATAACCGGTTTCATACCAAAAACTGTGAAAATAAGCTAAAATCGCTACTTAAACCCCCCGGGGTTTTTACAAAAAAATAGGTTTAAGTAAAATTTCTTAAAAAAATTATTAAAAAGATTTGATTTTTCAAAAAAAACAAATAAATTTGGATTGAAATTTAGCTGTATGAATCGAACCATAGTGGTATTGAGACTCGCTGTAAGTATTTACACTTTGAACAATTCATTATTCGTATGAATCGAACCATAGTGGTATTGAGACGCAGGTTGAACATCTGTTAATCATCTTCATACCTCGTATGAATCGAACCATAGTGGTATTGAGACGTTGTGTTTTATCCCCTCTTTTGAGGAGATAATAAGTATGAATCGAACCATAGTGGTATTGAGACACAAAAATCATTATAACTAATATTTGTTTTTACTATGGTATGAATCGAACCATAGTGGTATTGAGACGTGAGGGCAAGTATAAGTCACCATTAAAATACAACAATGGTATGAATCGAACCATAGTGGTATTGAGACTCAATGAAGTTTTTTATCTTTGCTTTGAACATATTTTGTATGAATCGAACCATAGTGGTATTGAGACGTAAAATGCTCAGTTACCTTATAAGGTTTGCTTGTATAGTATGAATCGAACCATAGTGGTATTGAGACTTTGCTCAAAAAAACTTTTTGTTTCAAAGTATATAGTATGAATCGAACCATAGTGGTATTGAGACGAGGCAAAAATGCTTCGTCTTGTTGCAGGAAAGTCAATAGTATGAATCGAACCATATTGGTATTGAGACCAGATATAACACAAAATACTGCCGATATTTTTATTTGAGTATGAATCGAACCATAGTGGTATTGAGACCCGAAATGGTCAATCAAAATTTCAAAATTCATAGCTTAGTATGAATCGAACCATAGTGGTATTGAGACGAACGCACTGGCGGCTGTAGTTCACCTTCAATAGTGAACGTATGAATCGAACCATAGTGGTATTGAGACTTAGCTTACCATATGCTTTTGTATATGACTTAACATCGTATGAATCGAACCATAGTGGTATTGAGACAATATTGATGCTGATAAATCTATTGACTTTTCTTTCGGTATGAAACAAACTCCTAAGTGAACAATCATAGTGGTATTATTGAGTCCAGATTTATCGGGACGAAATACGGAGACCAAAACATTTCTAATAAAACAAGACAGAAATAGAAGGTCATTTAGCGTATCCACATAAAGCCGGGGCTCTGAAAAAGATTTGTAAATTTTATTTCGGTGTGCTTCTCAAAATCGAACTCTTCATAAAATAATTTTTCTAAAGAAAATCTGCATTAAGATCAAAATTATTTTTACCAAACACACAAAGACACTTAAGTAAAAAAATGGATTGGTGACCCTTTGGAAAATAGAAACGACTATAAATTATTATGCGTCAGTAAACGTAAAGAAGATCAAAGAAGAATTAGATTCACGCGGAATATTTAGGGACAATTTTAGGGACAATAAAAGACTTGCGGGTTGATAAAAAAATAAAAAGCTCGAAATCGAGATGAAAACGAGCTTTTTCTAGTGAGCGCGGGTGGGATCGAACCACCGACCCTATGCTTAAAAGGCATATGCTCTACCCCTGAGCTACGCGCCCTCCATCAAAATTTGAGGCACAAATATAAACCATCGGCTCAAAATAT
>Ga0101944_10002550_pt1 | contig 28909 bp, 23 predicted proteins | sample DewCreD2012metaG_FD_75245 | JGI IMG/M metagenome (GOLD analysis project Ga0101944, IMG submission 75245) | Hot spring sediment bacterial and archeal communities from British Columbia, Canada, to study Microbial Dark Matter (Phase II) - Dewar... ... | reverse complement strand
TGGCGATGGTGACCTAGGATTCACCGCGCTCCGTCTGCTGGGCCCCCACAGTCAGGCACCAGCAACTTCATCTTCAGGATAATACCCCGTGTCAAGAAAAATGGCGGTGAAAACGGAGGGGCTTGCTTGCAAGCTGCTGATTTTATTGGAACAGGGCTGGCTGGGGGGCGTTGTGACTGGGGTGGGTAGGGGCGCTCGCGAGCGGCCCCTACAGGCGGTTCGTATACAGTCGGGGGAAAAACGGTGGCAAGGGGGACAGTTTGAGCCATGCCGCCCAAGGCGGCACCCGCGGGCATGAAAATGGCGCGGCTGTGCTGCGTGGCGGTATGCTGCTGAAATCGCAGCAGGGATTTTCAAGAGAGGCCGCTCTGCGCGGGGGTGCGGTAGTGCGGGGCCGCTGCAAGGGGGACAGCCCGCTCTGCGCAGGGGTGCGGTAGTGCTGGGCCGCGGCAAGGGGGACAGCCCGCTCTGCCTACTCGCTTCGCTCGAGGCAGAGTAGGCAGTCCCCCTTGCGCTCGAGGCAGAGTAGGCAGTCCCCCTTGCGCTTGAGGCAGAGGAGGCAGTCACCGTTGCGTTTGAGGCAGAGTAGGCAGCTCCCCTTGCGGCCGGGGTTATTCGTTGGGGGGCACAGATAGAGAAGGGGGGTCCGGGGTGGCGGATCAAGCCGTCCGGACCCCCAGAAGCCGCGCTGTCAAGCGCGGATCGGGCTGCGTGACGGCCTATTCCATCATGAGCGTCATCAGAACCAGCCCACCAATCACCAGGACGCCGGCGAAGAGGCCGGCGGCCCAAACGAAGACTCGCTCCTTGTTGTTTGTCGACTGCTTCCTGTGGTCTTCCAGGGAACTGAACATGATACCTATCTCCTTTCCGCAGCCTGGCTCAAGCCGCCCGCGATTGCCCGGGGGGAGAGTAGCTGCTGCAACTGACCGTGACCATAGGGCAGTCAACGGTCCGATATACGTCCTCCGTCAGGTTTCCAAACAGGAACCCGCGGACGCCGGCCCGCGCCGGCATCCCCATCACAACCAAATCCGCCCGCAGGGAGGCCGCAATCTGCGGAATCAATTTCGCAGGCTCCCCCCGGCGCAAGTGAATGACCGGCTTCACGCCGACGAGGCCGATCCCAGCCAGGAGGTTCCGCATCGCCACTCTGGCTGTGCGGCGCTCGGTCACGAGCATGTGCGTCAAGTGCCGCGGCGGGAGGCTGGCCGGCGCGGACGGCAAGTAGGAAGCCGCAACATCCCAACAGTAGACGATGTGCAGGTCGCTTCCCTCAGCGCTCGCAATGGACGCGGCCACCTCCAGCACAGCCCGGCTGGGCACGGAGCCATTGCGCTGCAAGCTGCCCGGATTCACCGCCGCGAGCACGCGCCGGAAGATCCGCGTGTTTCGCAGCACCAGAACCGGCGCGGGACAGGCTTGCATCAGCCGTTTGCATACGTCTACGCGCCATGGGGACAGAAGGCGCGGCCGGGCCGACGCATCCACCGTAACGAGATCATAACCCCCGTTCTCGACTTCTTCGAGGACGCGGTCGAGCGGGCGGCCGAGGAGCACTTTTGTCCTCACCAGGGCGGTGTGCAGTTCCGCGTCCGCAGCCAGCCGCTCCAGCCGGCCGCGCAGTTCCAACGCCGCCGCCTCGACCACGCGGTCCACTCCCTGAGAAGGGACCAGCCGCATCCACTCTCTGGGCAGCTTGTCCATCACCGCCAGAAGAGTCAGGGCGGCCCCGGACTTGCGAGCGATCGCGGCCGCCCGCTCAAAGGAAGGCCCGGCATCGAGGTTGCCGTTCACGAAATGCAGAATTCTGCGTATCGGTTTCATGGGGATCTTCTCCCGTTGTGCTTCAAGCCGACATCCAGGCGATTCGCTGCTCCGGCGCAAGGTACCGAAGCAAGCAGCCGACCCCGCCCATCCGGAGCAGCTCCTGCGAATTGGCCACGATTTCGATCTCGCAGCCGTTCAGCACCGCGGCACGAATGATTTCCTCCTTCAAATCGATGACTGCGAGCCTGCGCCCGCAACCGGGGCACCTGGCCGTTTCACGCCAAGCGGTCTCGAGCAAGCCGCATTGGGGACACTCCCAACCCAAGCCGGGGTTGTACTGTTGCGCCATCACGACGGTATCGACCTGGCCGCGCTTTACGGCATTCCAGCAAGCGGCGGAGCCGGAGACGCCATGACCGCTGGTGCCGATCTCGCGCTCGAGACGATCGACCATCGTCCGGGACTCTCGCTCTTCATGCACGCGGAAGCACGAGATTGTGGCTGCGACCAACTCCGACGGGCTATCCCCGCCCGCGAAGGGCACCGTGTCCAAGAGCATGGCTTCCAGAGAACGGGGCAGGCTCTTCTTCACCTCGGCGACCGCGCGGGGTTCGCCGGTGAGGATGAAGCGCCGGTACCATCCGGCGGACATCACGGAAGCCAGCGTCTTTACTCCGTCCTTAATGAAAACGCGGGTTCGTTCCTGACGGTGGCTTTGAAAGCGGTCCTTGGTCCACTCCCGTCCCTCGCGGCGGCGCAGGCCGGGCCGGGTTAAGACAACCTCCTCCGTTGCCGCTCCAAGATCGACCTCCAGGATGGTCACCTTCCTATCGGTGGCATGCATCACCACGTAGTGGTCATAGTTGTCGCGGATCTCGACCAGGGGGTAGATCCGGGGCCTCCAGTCCGCGGAGGCGGAGTCAGGCAGCGGCGCTTTCAGGCGCAGGCCGAGGAAGAAGGGCGCGCTGCCGCCCCGGGCAAAGACCGCAATTCCCCCCTCCTTTGGCGAAAGGTCCGAGGCCACAAAACTCCGAACTTCCTGCAACGCCTCGTCGAGAGAGTCCCTGACGGCGTCGGGAACACTCGTCCGCAGCACACGCAACCGCTCCTCCAGAGTGACAGCGCCGCCGGGTTCGGGATTCAGATAGCAACTGATTACCGGGTCGGCTTCCTCTTTCAAAGCCGCGAGCCTTAGCAAATGGAATTGCAGATCTTTGAGCTTCACGAGTTCGCGTCCCTTTCGAGTCCCGCGCACAAAAGCAGGGTGCGCTACGAACAACAGAGCACCTGAAGTGCCACCACCGACGAGGGGCCAGCGCGAACAGTTATCTCACTGAATCGAAGCGGTTACCAGGCTGAGCGACAGACAGACGCCGATTCCGGAGGGCGCGGCGACGCGCTGCCGCTGTACGATTTGGTACAGAGGAAGCCGGGGGAGTTGTACGAGCATCGCCGTCAGGATTCGGAATCGGCTTCGGAGGCAGGGCCCTTTGGAATGCCGTGTTTTTCCATCCTGTAGATGAGCGTCCGGCGGCTGATGTCGAGGTAACGGGCGGCCTGGGTCTGATTCCAGTCGAATCTCTTCAGGGCGCGGAGGATGAGATCTTTCTCGACGCTTTCGAGACTAATGCCACCGGGAGGAAGATCGAGGTGCAGCGCATCCACGGCCGGGGGATCGCGGCGCAAGAAATCGGGAAGATCCTCACCCCGGATCTCGTCGGAAGGGGTGAGCACGACAAGGCGCTCGATCACGTTCTCCAGTTCACGCACGTTGCCGGGCCAGTGGTAGGCGGAGAACCGGGGCAGGAGGGCCGCGGACAACCGGACGGAGTTCCGGCCGTGCTTCTGCTGAGCACGTTCGAAGAGCCGCTGGACCAGTTCGGGGATGTCTTCGGCTCGTTCCCGCAGAGGAGGCAAGTGCAAGGGGATTACGGCGAGGCGATAATAAAGATCCTCGCGGAAGCCGCCGTCTTCGATCATGGCGACCAGATTCCGGTTGGTTGCCGCCAGAATGCGCACGTCGACCTGACTGGTGGCGCCGCCGACCTTCTCGATTTCTCCGTTCTGAATGAGGCGCAGCAGCTTGACCTGAAGCTCGGGCGGCATTTCTCCGATCTCATCCAGGAAGAGGGTTCCGCCATCGGCCATTTCCGCCTTACCCTTGCGATTGGCGACGGCGCCGGTGAAGGAGCCCTTCACGTGCCCAAACAGCTCTGACTCCAGCAGTTCGCGCGGGATGGCGCCGCAGTTCACAGTCACGAACGGACGGCTGGCGCGAGGGCTGTTCTGGTGGATAGCGCGGGCCACCAGTTCCTTCCCGGTGCCGGTCTCGCCGGTGATCAAGACCGTGGCATCGGCGCGGGCAGCTCTGGAAGCGACCTCCAAGACGCGCATCAGCGCCGGAGAACGCCCGATGATGTTCTCGAAGCCGTACTTGGCGTCGAGGTTGCTGCGAAGGATCTGGACCTCTTCCAAGAGCCGGTGACGCTCGAGGGCCCGGTCCACTGTGCGGAGGAGTTCATCGTAATCGATGGGTTTGGTCAGGTAGTCATAGGCTCCGGTCCTCATCGCCTCGACGGCGGTCTGTATGGAGCCGAAAGCCGTGATGATGATCACGGTGAGGTCCGGCTGCACGGAGTGCAATCGCTTGAGAAGCTCCAGGCCATTGAGGCCGGGCATCTTGAAATCCGTGATCACCAGGGAAGGCACTGAATCTTCGACGGCCGCCAGGGCCTGAGCGCCATCGGACGCGGTCAAGACCTCATGTCCAGCCTCCTCAAGCTGAATCTGCATGACCCGCCGCAACCCGGCGTCATCGTCCACGACCAGGATTCGGTTCCGGCGCATGATCTCCTACTCCTTCACCGGTTCCAAGGGGAGCACGATGGAAAACGTGACCCCTCTGTCCGGATTGCGTTCGACGGACAGAACACCGCCGAGCTGTCCTACGATTTGATGGGCTACGGACAGGCCGAGCCCCGTGCCGCTCTCCTTGGTGGTGAAGAAAGGATCGAAGATCCGGCTCATGTTCTCGGGATCGATGCCGCAGCCCTGATCCCGGACCTCGATTACAGCGTGGCGGCCTGAGAGCCGAGCCGCGACCAGGATCTCTCCTCCTTCCGGCATAGCCTGGACCGCGTTCAGGATGAGGTTCAGTATGGCCTGTTTGAGCTGCTCGGGATCGCATTGGAGCTGGGGCAAGCCGGGCTCGACCTGTTTGCGGAGAGTGATGGGCTTGCCGTCGATGGCGTGGGAACTCAGGTCGACCACGGATTCCAACAAGTGATCGAGATCCGTAGCCTGGAACCTGGGACGGCGCGGCCTAGCGAAGTCCAGGAAGCCGGTCAACAATCGATTGAGCCGCTCGCACTCGGCGCTGATGATTTGAAGACATTCGGCCTGCTGGGATTCGCTGGCGCGCTTGCGTTGCAGCACGCCGAGCGCGCCGGCGATGCCGGCGAGCGGGTTGCGGATCTCGTGGGCCAGGCCCGCGGCCATTTGTCCCGTGGCGGAGAGCCGCTCGGAGAGCTTCATCCGCTCGAAGTTGGCCTGCAACTCGGCGTACACGCGGCTGAGTTCTTCCGTCTTCCGCTGCAAGTCGGCCCTCTGGCGGCGTCCGCGATCGGCCAGCGCTCCGGTCAGGATGCCCGCGAGGCAGAAGACGATGACCTCGAGGTACTGGCTGAGCGAATAGTAGGGCAGATTCTGCCAGCTTCCGGCAAACGGCGGAGAATAAAACACCCAGGCGATGATGGCGGTAGCCAGGCCTCCCCGCCAACCAAAATACAGGGCCGCGTAAATAACGGGCAGATAAAACAGGCGTTGAAAGATGTAATGCCAATAGTCCAGATCACTGGGCGTCACATAGTGCAGGGTGGCGATGACGACGATCACCAGGAAGACCGCGGCGCCGCGGATTGCGCTTGCTCTGCCGATCCTGACCATCTGCCGGTTCCATTCTAACAGGCGGCGACATATCCGCCGCGCACGAACGGCTTGCGGCCGAGTTGACGGGAGGGCCGCGGCGAGGAGAGGGGCAGGTGTTCCCGGGTTGTGGCTTGCGGAGCTGTGAAGAGGATCTGGTCCGGCCGATGCAGAAGACCAGAGACGGTTATCGGGGCCACTGGGTGGTTTGGGCGAAGGGCGGCTGTCCCAAAAGGGACAGGCCGTACGATTTGGGTTGGCGCTGAGGCGATTGCAACAGGCGCCGCAGTCCGCCCGCATGCGGCCCATAAGTGATTGATGCAGCTATCCGTTCGGCCCTGGTCGGTGGGGCCGGGCGGCACGTTCAACAAGTTCATCGCGCCGGTTGGAACGTGGTCCAGATCTTGTGAGGGAGGCCAAACCTCCTGACTTCAATGACTTGCAAGATGGCCGTCAGGTTGCTTTGGAGACTGGCGAGAGCAGTGTTTTCTTGCTGGTCCCTTCCAGAGGCACCGTTACCGGAAGGTCAGGCTGCTCCGTACGAAGCCATTGGAGGAAAGCGATGAGCATTAGAGGTAAGAAGCAGACGGAGAATGAAGCCATTGACGTTCGTGCGGCCCGAAAAAGGTTGCTTGCCAAGAGAAGTGAATTGCTCAAGCAACTCCGTCCGGGGGAAGCCTCTCAGGAGCAGGCGAGCGACGAGGACCAGGCGAGAATTCTGCACGACCAATTTGTGATGGCGCGCGTGGAACGCCTGGCGTTTGAGCAGTTGAAGATGGTCAATGCGGCCCTCGCCAGGCTGGACGCGGGCGAATACGGGATTTGTGTGGACTGCGAGGAGAAGATCCAGCCGAAGCGGCTGCTGGCAATCCCCTGGGCCTGCCGCTGTCTCCAATGTCAGGAGCACGCGGCGATGGGGACCGACTCCGACGAGTATGGCAGGAGGGCTGCGTAGGCGGAAGGCATGGAAGGCAGCCTGTCTGGAGGGCGAATGGAGCACACCGAGGAAGCGGCGCCGTGCACGTATCTGATTCCCGAGCCCTTTGAGCGCGCGCTCAAGCTGCTGAGGGAGGCACTGGCCAAGGAGGGATTGGAGACGCCGCTGGAACTGGACGTTTCCGGAAGGATCAGGAAGAAGCTGGGCATTTCGTTAGCGCCGTGCCGGCTGCTTTGCGTGGATTGCCCCATGACGTTGCTCGAGGCGACCGCAGTGGACCCCGCGGGGGCGGTTCATTTGCCGTTGCACCTGGTGGTTTCGGGCCGGGGCCCGCAGACGAAGCTGCACTTGATGAGCCAGGGGGCGATCCACCGCGCCGAAGCGCCGGCCGGCGTGAAAACAGCGGCGGCCAAGTTGCAATCGAGGCTCTCGCGCATTCTTCAGCGCATTGGGGGAAGACAAGCCCTTTGCGCCGGGTGAGGCAGGGCGCCGTGATGCGGGAGCCGGCGAGCATGGGCCGGGGCTTGGGGGCGGCCTTGTGGGGAGTTCTTCCGCCTTGTTCCAGCCGCTCTGGCAGAGAGACGCAACGCGTTCAGGCAGCGGATGGCGGGAGGCTCCCTCCATCCGCTGCCGGCGGCTTCTGAGCCTTGCTTCGCCGCGAGTCGCGCGTTGGCGATCGCGGGAGAGGCTACCTCGTGACTCCAGCAGTCACCAGACGTCTGCGACTCAGAAGCGAAGCTCGATGTTAATGTTCTGCATGGGCACGCCGCCATTGCTGGCGGTGCCAGGCTCGTTCGTGTAGTTGGTGCTCACCGTGCCAAACAGGCCGGGATTGGTGAAGTTCACCGATGTGTTGGGGGTTGGCCAGTTGTACCATTTGAAGGGATTCTGGAAGTCGTAGCGCACCTCGAGGACCAGACGCTCCCTGAGCTTGAATTGCTTGGAGGCGGAGAAGTTGGCGGCGATGAACCGCTGGGCGTCCATCGTGTAGGCGCCGACGTTCCCCATGGTGTAGGCCGCGGGAATGGTGAAGTAGCTCATGGATTCAATGAGCTTGTTCTGATTGCTTTGGGTGAAGCGGTCTCCGCCGAGATCGGTCCAGTTGTCGCGCAGGCGGGCTCTCTCTCCGGTGCTGTTGGGCCTGCCGCTCCGCGTTGCGACGATGCTGGGCATGTACTGCGGCAGGGTTCCGCCCAAGCCGAACGTCAGGGGGTTGCCGCTCGAGATCTGGTAGACCCAGACCACGTCATAGCCGCCGAACAGGGCGTTGAGTATGCCGCCGCGATTGAGCAGGCGGCGTCCTTTGCCCACAGGAACTTCATAGTTCATGCTGCCGGTGAACATATGGGTGCGGTCAAAACTGCTGCGCGCGCGGTCCATTTTCCGGGAGATGTAGGTATTGCTCGAACTTTCCGAGATGCTCTTCCCATAGGTGTAGAAGGCCATGGCCGTCAGCCCGTATGAGTAACGCTTCTCGATCTTCACGGTCCCGGAATGGTACACCGCGTTGGCCCCGAAGCCCTGAAAGGTCACGCCGCCGAAATTGGTCCATGGCCGGTAGTTCTGGGGGTTGCCGACCATCGAGTTGAATTGGGTTGGATTCGTCTGGTACATGTTCCAGGCGTAGTCGTAGGGAAGCGTGTTCACCTGCCAGCTTTCCCAGGACTTGAGACTGCGGTTGCCGTTGTAGGTGAGTTCCAGCAGGTAATTGACGGCCAGTCCGAGTTGAAGCCCGAAATTCCAGTTCATCGTGTAGGCCTCGGGACGGTCGGGATTGACCCACGTGGCGCCCCGGTTCCCGTAGTTGACGCCGGACATCGGAATCGAGCCATCCGCACGCACGGCCGGCCAGGAGAACTTCGTCCAGTCCGGGCCCTGGTGGATCAGGAACAAGGGCCGGTACTCGCCCGACGGCCGGTTCCAGGTGGCCGTAATGCTGCCGAATTCCTCGGTGGGAGGATTCTGAGCGCCGTGGTCGACCGTGTTGACAGACCACCCCGTGCGCAGAACGATTCGCTTGCGAAGGTTCCAGGCCAAGCCGATCCGCGGCTGGAAATTGTTCCAGTCCTTGTTGTACATGGACCCGGCCGGGTGCAGAATCACTCCTTTGGCCCCGATCATGGTGTTGTCCGGGGCCGTGGGGTCGAAGGTGGATTGCTGTCCGTACTTGTTGTTCGGCGGGCTTTCGACCTGCCAGCGGAGGCCGAGGTTGACGGTGACGGCCGGGGTTGCTTTCCAGTCGTCCTGAATGTAGAGGCTGTGGATCCAGTCCCTCGGCTGGTTGCTCAGGAGGTTGACCGACACGCTGTAGGAGGATGCCGCTCCGACGAGAAAGCCCGTCAGGCTTGTGCCGCCCGTGCCCGACATGTTGCTGCCGTTGGAGTTCAGGCCCTGCGTTCCAATGATGCTAAAGGTGCCGGCATCATTGTCCAGCGAATAGCTGTTCACGCGGAACCGCAGGAGGTCGTATCCGAACTTGAAGGCGTGCTTGCCCGAGAGTTTGCTGACGTCCTGCCTGAAATTGAAATTCTCGCGAACGTTGACGCTGGGGTTGCCGACACTAATGGGCAGTCCTCCGGGAAGACTCAGTTTGCCGATGTTGGGGATACCCAGCAGCGCGCCCCAATCCTTGCCATACGCCACGGAGGTTACAGGATTGTCATATCGATAGTAATTCATCCGTGTTTCCGAGATGAGGGTCGGGCCGAATACGTAAGTGCCACCCACACCACCAGTGTGCTGATAGGTCTGGCTTTTGTTATAGGAACTGTTCAGGCTTCTCTCCGTGATGGTCAGATTCGGCGTGGTCTGGACTTTGGAGTTATACGTCCAGGTAGCGAAGACCTTGAGGCCGGCGGAAAGCTGGTGGTCCAACCGGGCGGAATAGTTCTCATAGAAGGTGCGCCGCTGAGGATTGCCCATGAAGTTATTGGTGGGTCCGGTCGTGGTCCAGTCACCGGGCACGTTGGGCAGGGTCCAGGGGTTCATCGCCAGGAAGTTCTTGGCGACGGGGCTCCAGTCGGACTTGGGGATGAGGTTTCCGGCAAAGGGCTGCCGGGTCCAGACGCCGTTGTTCACAGCGGTCGTCCTGGGATCGTAGATCGGGTAGATCGTTACGCCGGAGGGCCGCTCCGGGTAGCTGAAATCGCCGTTCAGTTCGCCGACTGTGGGAACATCGCTGACCTGTCCCATGCCCTCTTTCTGAATGTAGCGTTTGATCCCGAACATGAAGAAGCTTCTGTTCCGGCCGTCGTAGATCTTGGGGAGGTAGATCGGGCCGGTCAGGTTCGCCTGGGGCTGTTGGAGGATGTAAGCCTCTCCGTTGGGCAAGCCTTCTTCGGGGCGAGGCTGGCTTCGCTTGTACTTCTGAAAGAAATAGCGGTGCATCATTCCGCCGTAAGAGCCGTAATCCACGGCGGCGCCATGGAGAGAGTTCGTGCCCGTCTTCTTGGCGACGACGATGGCGCCCCCGGCGGAGTGACCGTACTCGGCCGGGAGGACGGTTGTGAGGACCTTGATTTCATCGACGGTGCTCGAGATCGTCTGGGTCGAGATGCCGGTCCCGGGCACGAGACCGTAGACTCCGTCTTCGAAGTAGGCCTTCCGGCTGGCGGACTCGCCGTTGATCTGGAAACCTCCGGTGCCTCCCGAGTAGCCGGCTCCTGAGATCAAGACGCCAGGAGTCAGGTAGAGGGCGGCGATGGTGTGGCCTTGAAAGAAAGGCATCCGATAGAAATAGTTACCCTGGACGATCGTTCCGGTCGACGTAGTTTCCGTTTGCAGGAGCGGTGTGGCGGCGGTCACCTCCACCGTTTCCGTCGGCGTTCCAATCTCGAGGGTGGCGTTCATGAGGAGGGTCTCACCGACACGCAGGTCGACTTGCCGGGCGAATCGCTTGAACCCGGCTGCGCTGACGGTCAAGCGGTAGGTCGCCGGACGCAACCCAGGGATGCGGTAGACTCCCTCATTGTTCGTCCGGGACCGGTCTTCGATGTTGGTGGCGACATTCAGCAACTGGACCTCGGCGCCCGCAATCACGGCGCCGCTGGGGTCTTCAACCCGTCCAGTAATAACGCCAGTGTCCTGGCCCCAGAGTGGAACGGTGACCAGAAAGAAGGTCAAGAGAAACACTAACCCCTTTATTTCTCGCATTGTATGCTCCTTTGCACGGCCATCACAGACTGGCCGCTCTAGCGGTATCACGGAATGTTGCTTCTGTCAAGTTAAAAGGTGTTAAGCTCATGACGCCACGGTTTGCTCAAGAATTTGGCGAGGCCGAGGGAAAAGCATTGTGTCAGGGAGAGGGCGGCGATGGTGCGCCGGAGGAATTCGGGACCCGGCCGACCGAGGTCCCGGCGGGGTTGATCGGACTCACTCTTCGGCGGGTTCAGCGAACTCGATGGGGCGGCGGAAGCCGGAGGTCTTCCAGGCGCCGTAGGCGATTCCCGTGAGGAGCCAAAGCCCGCCGGCCAATTTGGCCGGCGTCCGAAGACTGAGCCAGATGTATCCGCAAATCAGGAATCCGAGAATCGGGGGGAGGAAATTCCAGAGCTTCTTCTCCCGAGAGCGCAGGAAGTAGCGAAGGAACGCCGCGGCGTTGACGCCCATAAAGGCGATGAAGGCGCCGAAGTTCAGCAATTCCGCTCCCAACTGGTAACTCATGGAGAAGGCGCCTATCAGGGCGATGGCGCCGGTGAAGAGCACGTTGTTGCGCGGGATGGCCCGTTTCGGCTCGACGGCGCCGAAGAAGCGCCGCGGGATGGTGTTGTCGCGGCCCATTCCGTAGAGCAGCCGCGCCGCGGCCAGTTGAGAGCCAGAGCCGGAGCCGATGGTCGCGACCAGCAAGATCATGTTGACCACGTGAAAAAGGATGGGCCCGCCGGCACGGCCGGCCACGGAGACGAAGGCTGTGTCGGGATCGGGAAAGGTGTTGTAATCGGGCCAGACCAACTGGCCCAGATACACCTGGAGCGTAGCGAGGACGCCCGTGATGAGGCAGGTGAGGACGGTGGCCAGCAGGATGTCGCGGCGCGGGTTGCGGGCCTCCTCCGAGAGCGTGGAGATGCCGTCGAAGCCAATGTAGGTGAGGACGGCAATCGATGCGCCCGTGGAGACGGCGCTGAAGGAAAAGGTCTGCGGATCGTAGAACGGCCTGCTATAGGAGACGTCCGGGAGGCCGAGGATGTAGCGAACCGCCGCCGCGAAGAAGAACGCGACCACAACGCACATGATGCCTACGAGAACTTCATTGGTGCGCGCCGTAGCCCGAATGCCGCGGAGATTCAGGGCTGTGAAGAGACCGGCGAAGAAGACGGCCCAGAAGGCGTAGGGGACTTCCGGCAGGATATTCATCGCCGCCTTGCCGCACCAGATCGTGCAGATGATGGGGTTCAGCATGTAATCCATGGCCATGCTCCAGCCGGTGACGAAGCCCAGGCTGGGATGGATCTCGCGCCCGACGTAGGTGTAAGCCGAACCGGCGCTGGGGTAGGCTCGCGCCATGCGGCCGTAGCTCATGGCGGTGAACATCATGGCGCACATGCCGATGAGGACCGTGGTGGCGACGTGACCGCGGGCCTCCTGGCCGACGACGCCGAACAGCGGCATGGGCGCGGTGGGCTGGATGAGGATGATGCCGTAGAAGACCAGATCCCACAATCCCAGCGCCCGCCGCAGGGCCGGCCTCGATTTCGGTTGATCAGACAATTGAGATCGAATGTATCACAGAGAGCGCCGGAAAGACGATTGCCCGGGCCCGCGGGATGAGCGGCGGGGCGAGGGGCCGGGGTCTATTTGAGCAAGCGGCTGGACTCGGCAAGGAAGGTCTCGGCGACGGGCCGCGCGTCGTACCGGAGCACCCGGCGCGCGCCCTCTTCGGCCAGGCTTGATCTGAGATCGGGATCGCGGTGGAGGCGGAGGATGGCTTCCGCGACCGCCCGGGCGTTGTCCGGCTCGACAAGCAGCCCGTGGGGCAGAACTTCGGGCGCCGCCGCGGCGCGCGCGGCGACGACGGGTTTCCCAGCGGCCATGGCCTCCAGGAAGACGATGCCGAACCCCTCCTGAACGCTGGGGAGACAGAAGACATCGCAGGCATTGTATTCGCGGGCCAGCGCCTCTTGGGAAAGGTCCCCGAGCCACTTCACCGTCCCCTGGAGGCGATTCGCCCGCCACATCGACAGCAGCCTGCCGCGCTCGGGCCCGTTGCCGACGATGCGGAACTCAAGCCCGGGGATCTGCCGGCGCAACTCGACCGCGGCCGCGAGAAGCAAGTGCAGGCGCTTGCGGGGGTAGAAGCGGCACACGGTGAGGACGGTGAATCCGGCGGGGTCCGGCTGGGCGGGGTTTCGGAGGAAGAGCGATTGCCAGGCGGAGAGGTCGATGGCTTCGGGGACAATCGAAGGCCTCTCAGGGAGACGGTAGAGTTCGCGGATGCGCGCGGCGGCATAGTTGCTGGTGGTGATCACAAGGTCCGCCCGGCGGACGTGACGCGCCTCGAAGGCCGCCTGAACGGCCATGGTCAGGCGGGTGAGCCCGCGTTCGAAGCGCATCTCGTCGGCGATCACGCCCTTGATGGATGCGATATGGGGGCACCCCGCGCGGCCGGCGACGGTGAAGCCGTCCAGATCGAAGCCAACGACCAGGTCGAAACCGGTCCAGCGGCGCGCGCGGAGATGCCAGTTATAGAACAGGCGGCCGGCTGTGAAGACGGGGAACCGGAATCGAGGCGGGATGATCTCGACGTCATGGCCGAGCCGGCGCAGCGCGGCGGCCAAGGTGGCAACGCCGGCGAAGGTTCCGCTGCCTTGAAGAACATTCAGCGGCGTGGCTGTCAAGAAGGCGATCCGCATGGCTGCCGGAACCCGGAAGCTATAATAGTCACATATCTCGCCGGATGAGCATCCAGCACAGCGCCGCCGTGGATGAGCCGCAGTCAGCCATTGACGCTGCACGGCGGGCCAGTGTGCTCACGCTGGTCTTGCTTTCCTGCGGGCACTTCACGGTTGATCTGTATTCGAGCGCGCTGGGCGCTCTCCAGCCGCTCCTGGTCGAGGAATTCGGGCTGACTCTGGCGCGGGCGGGGATTCTGAGCGGCGTTCTGGTCTTTTCGGCGTCTGTCGCGCAGCCTCTCTACGGGTACCTCTCAGACCGGTTTCATTCCAGGATCTTTACGGTGGCGGCGCCGGCGATCGCGGCGGTTTTCATCTCGTCGATGGGGCTGGTCCCTTCCTATTACTGGCTGCTGCTGCTGGTGCTGCTGGGCGGGGTGGGCGTGGCATCGTTTCATCCTCAGGCGTCGGCATGGGCGGTGAAGGAAGCCGGGGAGCGCCCCGGACTGGCCATGGGCTTCTTCATCAGCGCGGGGGCGCTGGGGTTCGCGCTCGGCCCGACCTATTTCTCGGCGATGATTTCGCTCTGGGGCCTGGGCTCCCTGCACTGGGCGGCGCTGCCCGGACTGGCGATGACCGGGTTGCTGATGCTCAAGCCATTGCGGCCGGCCTGGCAGGCGCGCCATCGCCGAGGGTTTGACTGGAGACCGTTGGCGGCCGTGTGGAAACCGCTGAGCCTGCTTTACATGACGGTTTTTTTGCGGTCGATCTTGCAGATTGCGTTTGCCCAGTTTCTTCCGCTGTATCTGCACCGCGAGCGCGGCTACAGCATCGCCTCGGCGGGGTTGGTGTTGTCCGCGTTTCTGGCGGCGGGGGCCGCCGGGGGCGTGCTGGGGGGGCGAATGGCGGACCGTTTCGGGGGCCGGCGGATCATTCTGTTCTCGATGATCTTCTCGGCGCCGTTCTTCGCGCTCTTCTTCCTGAGCAGCGGCTGGCCGTCGGTGGCGTTTTTGGTGGCGGGCGGTTTCATCCTGCTGTTCACGATTCCCGTGAACGTGGTGATGGCGCAGCAGTTGGCGCCCTCGCAATCCGGAACCGTCTCGGCGCTGATGATGGGATTCGCCTGGGGCATGGCCGGAGTGGTGTTCATCCCAATCATTGGGTTTGCCGCAGACGCCTTCTCCTTGCATGCGGTTCTGGCGTGTCTTACGGTGTTTCCGGTGATCGGGTTTTTCCTGGCGTTGAGGGTTCCGCGATGAGCGAGGCGGTCAAGGCGGTGTGCCTGCTGAGCGGGGGGCTGGACTCGTCCACCTGCCTGGCCTATGCGTTGCGGGAGGGATATCAAGCGCACGCGCTATCGTTCGACTACGGGCAACGGCACCGGGTTGAGCTGGCCGCAGCGGCGCGGGTCGCGGCGAAACTGGGCGCCGCCGAGCACCGTGTGGTGAAGATCGACCTGCGCGCGATGGGGGGATCGGCGCTGACGTCGGACCTGCCGGTTCCCAAGGACCGGGGGTGGGAGGAGATGGGGCAGGGCATTCCGGCGACCTACGTTCCCGCCCGCAACACGATTTTTCTTTCGTTCGCTCTGGCCTGGGCGGAGGCGCTGGGGGCATCCGACATTTTCATCGGAGTGAACGCGATCGATTATTCGGGTTATCCGGACTGCCGGCCGGAGTATATCGAGGCTTTTGAGCGGATGGCGAACCTGGCCACACAGGCAGGCGTGGAGAGGGGGGTCCGGTACCGGATCCACACTCCTCTGATCCGGCTCAGCAAGGCGGAGATCGTGAGACTGGCCGTGGATCTGGGTGTGGACCTGCGGCTCACCCATAGCTGTTACGACCCCGCAGAGGACGGCGGGCCCTGCGGCGGTTGCGATTCCTGCCTGCTTCGCCGGAAAGGTTTTGAAGAGGCAGGCATCGCCGACCCTTTGGAGAGCGCGAGGTGAAGATTAGCGAGATTTTCTATTCGATCCAGGGGGAAGGAATGCTGGCGGGCACGCCCAGCGTTTTCATCCGCACCAGCGGGTGCAATCTGCGCTGCGCCTGGTGCGATACGCCGTACACTTCCTGGGCACCGGAAGGGGAAGATCTGGCGCTGGAAGAAATTCTGGCCCGCGTGGCCCGTTACCGGCCGCACTACGTGGTAGTGACCGGCGGCGAGCCGATGATCGCGCCCGAAATCGTGCAACTGACGGAAGCGCTGCGTCCGATGGGCCTGCACATCACGATCGAAACCGCGGGCACTGTGTTCGCTCCGGTGGATTGCCACCTGATGAGCATCAGCCCCAAGACATCGAATTCGACACCCCATGAGCGGGAAGGGGGCCGGTGGGCCGCGCAACACGACCGCTTGCGGATCCGGCTGGACGTTCTCCAGCGGCTGATAGGCCAGTATGAATACCAGCTCAAGTTCGTGGTGGCGGAAGAGGAGGACCTGGCGGAGATCAAGGACCTGGTTGTCCGCCTGCGCGCGAATCCTCAGCGTGTGCTGTTGATGCCGGAGGGCACGGACCCGGCTGTGTTGCAGGACCGCGCGCTGTGGATCGTTGAAATCTGCAAGCAGGAAGGCTACCGGTTCAGCCCGCGGCTGCACATTGAGCTGTACGGAAACCGCAGAGGGGTGTAGGAAAGCGGAGAATTACTTCTTCCTCTCCAGCCCCAAGGCGCGTATGCGTTTGTGGAGATTCGTGCGCTCCATGCCGAGGGAGCGGGCGGCGGCGGCCACGTTCCAATTGTTGTCGTCGAGCGCCCTCTGCAACACTTGACGTTCCGCCGCGTCCCGGGCTTGCCGCAGCCCGGCGGCCGGCGCAGCGCCGCCCGAGCGGACTTCCATGGGGACGGAATCCAATTCCAGTCTGGGGCCGGGGGAGAGGATCGCCATACGCTCGACGACGTTACGCAATTCGCGCGCGTTTCCCGGCCAGTGGTACTTTTCCAATACCTCGAACACGCCTTCGCCGAAAAGCTTGGGCTTGAAATTGTTTCGGGCGCAGAAGTCGTCGAGGAAGTACTCCGCCAGGGGGCGGACATCTTCCGGCCGTTCCCGCAGCGGAGGCACACGGAGCGGCACCACGCTGAGGCGGTAGTAGAGGTCCTCGCGAAACTGGCGGCGCGCCACGAGTTCATTGAGATCCCGATTGGTGGCGGAGACGACCCGCACCGTCACCCGGATCATCTGTTCCCCGCCGACGCGGTGGAACTCGCCCTCCTGAAGCACCCGGAGCAGCTTCGCCTGGGACGCCAGATGGAGATCACCGACCTCATCCAGGAACAGGGTGCCGCCGTCCGCCATTTCGAATTTGCCGCGGCGCATGCCGGCCGCGCCGGTGAACGCGCCCTTGTCGTGTCCGAAAAGCTCGCTTTCCAGGAGTTCGGTGGGGATGGCGGCGCAATTCACTTTGATGAAGGGGCCGGCCGCGAAGGGGCTCACTTGATGGATGTGCGCGGCAAGCAACTCCTTGCCCGTACCGGATTCGCCCGTGAGGAGGATCCTGGCGTCGGACCGGGCGGCCAGGGTGGCCTGCTGGACCGCGCTTTGAAAGGCGGCGCTGGGACCGATCATCCTGGCGGGCTGCCCGACCAATTCCCGGAGTCTGGCGTTCTCTTCATGGAGGCTGGCCTGCTCCAGGGCGTTCTTGACCGTCACGAGCACCCGCTCCCGGCTCAAGGGTTTCTCCAGGAAGTCGAAGGCCCCGGCCCTGATCGCTTCGACCGCATCGGGGATCGTGGCGTGCCCGGAGATCATGATGGCCGGCGCCTGGTTTCCAAAGCCGCGGATCTCACGCAGGAGATCGATGCCGTTGCCGTCGGGCAGGCGCACGTCGAGGAGGAACACTCCGGCGCGGCCGGCCTCCGCACAGGCGCGGCACTCAGCCACGGAGCGGCACACGGAGACCTTGTAGCCTTCGCGTTCCAGGATCAGCCGCAGAGAGCGTCCGATGTTCTCTTCGTCGTCAACGATCAGGACCCGGTTCATGGGCATGACATGGCAGCACCACGCGGAATGCGGCGCCGCCCAATTCTCCTCCCACCAGCAGGATATCGCCCCCGGACAGCAACGCGCTCTTGCGAGCGATGGAGAGTCCCAAGCCCATGCCGTGCCGTTTGAAGGTGATGGAAGGCTCGAAGAGCGTCCTGCGGGCCTCCTCGCTCAGGCCCGGCCCGGAGTCGTGGACCTCAAGCGAGACGCTTCCATGCAAATCAGCGGTCGTCACCAGGACGCGCCCCTCCGGACCGGCGGCTTCCGCGGCATTTTCGAGGAGATTGGTGAGGATTCCCTTCACGAGGTCGGGGTCGGCCCAAGCCGGGGGCAGACCGGCCGACAATCTGGCAACGTAGGTAACTTCCGGATGGCCCGCTTTCAGGAAAGCGATTCGTTCTTCGACAAGCACGTTCAGGTCGACGGCTTCGGGACGGACTGGCGGCTCGGCGGCAAAATGAGAGAAGGCGCGGACCCGCCGTTCGAGGCTGTCGACTTCTTCGATGGCTATCTCGGCGGCCTGCCTTGTGAAGCTGCTGTCGGGCTGGTCCGCGCGCGCCAGCATCTCCTCCATCGTCAGGCGGATCGGGGTGAGGGAGTTCTTCAGTTCGTGGGCCATCTTGCGGGCCAGAGTCTGCCAGCTCGCCAGTTGCGTCAGGTAAACGAGACGCGATCTCTGGCGCTCCAATTCTCCGGCCATGTGATTGAAGGCCTGGATGGCGCGGCCGACTTCGTCATCCCCCTGAAGGGGGATTCGGGTTTGCTCCCGGCCGGCGGCGAGCTGCGTCAGGCCTTGCGTCAGGGCATGGATGGGGCGGCTGACGCGGGCGGCGAAGTAGACCAGCAAGGCCAGAGGTCCGGCCCAGGTGCTGAGCACGAGCAGGAGGAACAGCAGGATGAAGCCCCGGCGCAACTCCCGGGCGCTGCCGGCCTCCGCGATCCGGCGGGCCTGGCGGATCTGCGCGGACAACTCTTCCATCGACACCGGAGCGAGGGAACTCGAGAACACCAGGAGCGCATCCGGACGCCGAAGCAGGTATTCGAGCCGGTCGCCTTTGGGGCCGGCGATTTGAAACCGTTCCGGCTGCCCGCTCTCCCAAAACTCGCGGAGCGCTTCGGGCCATTCGCGAAAGGCATCGAGCTTGTATCGCGCCGGCTGGACGACTCCCGCCCTGGCGTCGCTCTTGAGGGCCTCGCGCGAGCGCTGGTACAGCTCGCGGCCGGTGCGCTCAAGGGTGCGGGAGATCTGATTGAGTTCACTGGCGGCGGAATACCTCAGGCTCACGTCGAGCAAAGAGGTAGCCAGCCAGACGGTAGCGCCCAGGGGCAGCAGCGTAGCGGCCAGGAACAGCAGGATCAGCCTGTCACGCAACTTCCGCATGAACGCCTGTTGGGCTGTACACCTTTCTCTACCGGAAATCCTTCCACTGGAACGGGCCCGCTTCGGCTCTCTTGCGGGACTCACCGGGCGCGGGCGGGCGGCTGAAGAACTCGACCAGCCGCGCCAGCGTCAGCGTCAGATCCTCGCCGAGAGGAGGGTCATCGCCCCGATCCTCGAACCGCACGTCCAATCTTAGCCAAAAGGGCGCGCTGGGGGAGAGGGCGAGGGTGGAAAGCGGCAACTGGTTCAAGCACCACGCTTCGGACTCGGAGGCGGACAGGTGAGAGACGCTCTTGCCGGGGCGCCCCAAGAGGGTGACGGCGAACCGCTCTTCCCAGAGGTCGTAGCTGACGGCGAAACGTCCCGCGGCGCGTGTGAGGATCGCGCCGCGGTTCCGGTCCAGGAGGCTGATCTGGATGGAGACAACGATGGCCGCCCCGTTGTGCAGGCGCTCCAGGGCTTTGCCTTCCAGGAACCGGAAGCCTGGATTCTCAACGAGCAGACGCCCGGAGTCGAACTTGGGGGCGAGGGTCTGGGCGCACACACCGACCGCCGCGGCCGCCAGCGCGGCCACGAGCCGCCACCGCAGAGGGACTGCAAGAATGCCTGCCATCAGAAGGCGATGCCGGTCATAAATGTCGGCTGGGCCTTTCCAGACCGAATGGGAAACGCCAGAGCCAGGAAGAAACCGTCCCTCCGTCCGAATCCAACGCCGAGGGAGTGCCTGGGCTCTGTGCTTTGTCCGTCGTTCCAAAGAGCGCCTGTATCGTAAAAGACGCGGAAGCCGTGGTATTCGTACCCCACCGATCCATGAGCCATGCGGGTACCGCCGAAGGGACTCACTTCGAACTTGTCCCAGCCGCGCAGCGTGGCGGCGTTGCCCAGGACGAATCTCTCGAACAGCGGGGCCTCGCCGGAGATAGCTCCGGCGTCGAATCTGACATCCACTCGCTGCTTGCACCACTGGTAGGCGTATTCGGCCTCCACGGCGTGCCTTGAGTAGACATAGTCAGATTGGAAAGATCTGGTGGCCGCGCGCAGGCTGTAACCTGCCTCAATCTGATGCCGGTTCCCCCCCGAGTCCTCCAGCCGCCGCGCGTAGCGCAGAGTTGTCGTCACGGAGTTGGCGGCCTCGGTATGCGCGGCCGGGAATTGGACCTGAAACCGCTGGAAGGAGACTCCTGCGGAGAGTGTCAGAGGCTCGGCCAGCGCCAGCGTGACCGATGGGGCGAAGTCCTGCCGGGTGCGGTACGGTGAAGGCGCACCAGAGGTTGTTTCGATCGCATCCAGGGTTCGGGGGTTCCACTGCTGGTGGTAACTGGCGAACTGGAAGCCGAGGCGGACCTTGTCCGAGCCCAGGCGGGTGTTTTCATATCCGGCGCGGAGACCGGCGAAACGTTCGACCAGGGCGTCGCCGTCGTTGGCGACGCCGAAACTGAACCGGCTGTCGCCCGCGGACACCTTGGCCTCAAGAATCCCGCTCCAGCCCTGGCGGGAATGGTAGACGCCTTTTGGAAGAGAAAGGTCGAAATGCTCGCTGGGCCGCCTCCCCTTCACCTCGAACAGAACAGAGACCTGTTCCGGTTGCGTGCCCTTGCTGACTTTGGGCGAGACCAAGCGGGCGTGCAGCTCACTCCGCAGCCTGCGGCCCAGTTTCTCCAGCGTCTCCTGGTGGAGCGTCTGGCCGACCAGGCTTTCGATGTCGGCGCGAAGGCCGCGGCTGATTTCCGTCTTGCTGCCCCCGACGATCTCCACGCTTTCCACGCGGTACCGGGCGTTGACGTTGAGCGCGGATTGCGCCCAGATGGCGCCCCAGGACAGGCACAACAACCAGCAGATTCGCCACGATCGCATACGGCAGTCGGAAGGCACGCAGAATGCCAAACTTAACTTACTGATTCTTCAAAGCTGGGACGGACGATAGTGTGAAATGGTTTCACAGGTGTGAAGCCGGCTTCACCAGCGCTGGTGGACCAATTCCCGAATGTAGGTGTTGTAAATGCGCTCCACGGCCTGCATCTGGCCGGGGGTGAGAGGAGGAAGGCCGGAGGCGGCGGCATTCTCCTCGACTTGCGCCGGGCGTTTCGCGCCGGGGATAGCGCAAGTCACGGCGTCAAACATCAGGATCCAACGCAGAGCGAACTGCGCGAGCGACACGCCCTCGGGCAGGAGGCGAAGCAGTTCTCCGACGGCCTTACAGCCGATTTCCAGATCGACGCCGGAAAACGTTTCGCCGACATCGAATTGCTCTCCGTGGCGATTGAACTGGCGGTGATCATTGGGAGCGAAAACGCTGTCCGGGCGAACCTTGCCGGTGAGAAGGCCGCTGGCCAAGGGCACCCGGGCGAGAATGCCGACCTGGCGTTTTTTGGCCTGCTCGAAGAACAGCTCGGCGGGGCGGTGGCGGAAAGCGTTGAAGATAATCTGGATGCTCTGCACGCCGGGAAACTCGATGGCTTTGAGGGCTTCCTCGACCTTCTCCACACTCACGCCGTAATGGCGGATCTTCCCTTCCCGCACGAGATCATCCAAGGCGCCGAAGATTTCGGGGGCGTAGAGCACCTCCATGGGCGGGCAATGCAGTTGCACGAGGTCCAGGCAGCCGACCTGAAGGTTGCGCAGGCTGGCTTCGACCCACAACCGGAAGTTGGCTGGATTGTATCCCTCAAGGGTCTGGGAGGGCAGCTTGCGGCCCATCTTGGTGGCGACGTAGATCGTCTCCGGCCGCTCTTTCTTGAGACGCCCCACCAGGCGTTCACTGCGGCCCATGCCGTAGATGTCGGCGGTGTCGATGAAGTTGACCCCAAGGTCGACGGCGCGATGCAAAGCCGCCAGCGATTCGCCGTCATCCACCTTCCCCCACGCGGAGCCGATGGCCCAGGCCCCGAAGCTGATCTCCGAGATGCGCCATCCCGTGCGTCCCAACAACCGGTATTGCATCAGACCTCCTCTTCCCCCTTCCGGCGGATTCTTGCGGCAAAGCCGGCGGCCAGTTCGAACTCGGCCCGCATTCCCGATTCCAGCAGAGACCGGCGCAAGCCGCTCAGCTCAGCGATGTAGGCATCCAAGGCTGATTCGATGGGCGCGGCATTGGTCGCCAAAATATCGCGCCAGATATCGTGGGAACTCATGGCCAGCCGCGTCATGTCCATCAAGCCAGGGCCGGCCACCGCGGGACGCCCGGAAGCCTCCAGCCTGCGGGCCAGCACGGCCGCCAGAGCCGTCGATGCAAGCTGAGGCAAGTGCGAGGTCCAAGATACGACCTCGTCGTGTTCCGCGGGACCGAGGACCACCGGGACCCCGCCGATTCTTCGTATCCACTCCAGAAACCGCCCGGCGGCGGGAGTCTCCAGATCCTCCGGCCCGTCCGGCGTCAAGACGTAAGTTCTCCCGGCGAACAAGTCCGGATCGGCTTCCTCGACGCCGCGCCTCTCTTTGCCGGCCATGGGATGTCCGCCCAAGAACTGTGCGTTGTGGATATGCCGCCGGGCCGTTTCGACGATCTCCCGCTTCGTGCTCCCCGCGTCGGTCACCAGAGTGCCCGGCCGGAGGAGAGGATCGAGCCGCGCGATGGTCGATAGCACGCGGCCGATCGGTTGCGCCAGATATACGAGATCCGCTTCCGGGACAGCGCGCTCCAGATCCGCCGCTTCATCGATGACGTTGCGCTCCAAAGCCGCGGCGGCCGCGGCCGGGGAACTGACGCCAACGATCCTGCCGCGAAAACCGGCTTTTCGCAAGGCCAGGGCGAAGGATCCTCCGATCAGCCCCACACCGACGATGGCGACGGTCTTCATACGATTCCGCGCGCCACGGGAACAAGGAAGCGCCGGCGAGCCGCGCCGCGGACACCGGCGGGCCGACTTCCACTTGCGAAGCGGGTCACAGCACCCTTCCCACCACCGGAGCGATGGCGCGCAACTGCTCCATCAACTCGGAAAGCTGATCCGGTTTCAGCGACTGGGCGCCGTCGCTGAGGGCGCGGTCCGGGTCGGGATGGACCTCGATGAGCAGGCCGTCGGCGCCGGCGGCCACGGCGGCCCTGGCGAGAGCCAGAACGTGATCCCGCCTGCCGGTGCCGTGCGACGGGTCGGCCAGGATCGGCAAATGCGAGTGCTTCTTGACAACGGGGATCGCCGAGATATCCATGGTGTTGCGCGTGGCGCTCTCGAAGGTCCGGATGCCGCGCTCGCAAAGCATGACGTCGTAATTGCCTCCGGACAGAATGTATTCGGCCGAAAGCAGCAATTCCTCGATGGTGGCGGAGATGCCGCGCTTCAGCAGGACCGGCTTGCGGCGGGCGCCGATCTCCTTGAGCAGATTGTAATTCTGCATGTTGCGGGCGCCCACCTGGAGAATGTCCGCGTAGCGGGCCACGAGATCGATCTGCGTATGGTCCATGACCTCGCTGATGACGAGGAGGCCGCGGCGGTCCGCGGCTTGGCGGAGCATACGCAAGCCGTCCTCTCCCAGCCCCTGGAAGCTGTAGGGGGAGGTGCGGGGCTTGAACGCCCCTCCGCGGATGATCCTGATTCCGGCATCCGCCACCAGGTCCGCGGAGCGTTCGATCTGGTCGCGGTTCTCAACGCTGCAAGGCCCCGCCATCACGGCGACAGCACGGCCTCCGAGCTCCACCCCGCCCACGTTGACGACCGTGCCTCCCGGGCGGAAGTGTCTTCCCGCAAGCTTGTAAGGGGAGGCGATGCGGCGCGCCTCCTTGACGCCCTCCAGGATCTCCAGTTCGATGGGATCCATGTCGTCTTCCGGCCCCACGCCGCCCAGGACCGTATGAATCACTCCGGTCGAGCGGTGAACGGTGAAGCCGAGGGAGACCATGCGGTCGATGACGTTCTGTATCTGCGCCTCCGTGGCGCCTTCCTGCATGACGACTAACATAGGACTTACCTTTCGCGCTCCCGCCCCGCCGGCGCGCTTTCCTGGCGATCTTGCATGCGCAACTTCTGGACCGTGCGCATCTCGTCGATGATGCGCTCAAAGATCCGCTTTACAGCCTCGGAAGGAAGCGGACCGCCGTTGTGGCCGGTGACATTGGCATAGACCTCGTCTTCCCGCCGGGGCTCGTAGATCGGCATTTGCAGCAAACGCTTGGCGCGCCCGATGGTCTCGACCACCCGCGTCCGCTCGTTGAGCAGATCGAGGATGCGAAGGTCCAATTCGTCGATCCGTCGCCGGCAATCGTCGAGGGCGCGCAAAGCAGCGTCTTTGTTCATGACTCGTTCCGATCGAAGCCGTGTTTCAGCTCACGGGCCATCGATTCCAATTGCAGGGCCAGAGAGGGACTCCCCGGATTGCGCTCAACCACGCGAACAAAGGCGCTTCCCACAACCGCGGCATCCGCAACCCGGCCCACCTGGGCCACATGCTCGGGCGCCGAAACGCCGAATCCCACCGCCAGCGGCAGATCCGTGACCGCTCGCATGGCGGCGGCCAGCGGCGCGGCCGTCTCCGACAAAGCTTGCCGCTCCCCGGTGACGCCCATTCGTGAGACCAAGTATACGAATCCGGTGGAGCAATCCGCCACAAGCTGGAGCCGGTGTTGCGTGCTGGTCGGCGCCGCCAGGAAGACCGTGTCCAGACCTCTGGCGCGGAATGCCTGGACGTAATCCTGGGCCTCCTCGACACACAGGTCCGTCACCAGGCAGCCATCGATGCCGATTTCCGCGCAGTCACGCGCCAGCGTCTCCATGCCGTAGCGCAGCAAAGGATTGAAGTAACTGAACAAAAGGAGCGGGATTTGCGAGCGGCGACGTATCTCCTTCGCGATGCCGAGCACGCGCCGGAGGGATGTGCCGGCGCGCAGCGCGCGTTCGGCGCGTCGGGCATCATGGAAGATACGGGCTATTTCTGCGGCGATCTCCAGTTGCGCTCCCGCGTCCGCGCGCGGCGTCAGAATCAGAAACAGCAGACAGGTGGGGCGGTCATCCGGCGCGTCGAAATCGATCCCCGTCTCTGAAATGCCCACGACGACCACCGGTTCGCGCAGCCCCTCCACACGCGCGTGAGGAATGGCGACGCCATTGCCGATGCCCGTGCCGAGGGTCTCTTCCCGGGCCCAGACGCTGGCTTCGATGGAGGCCGCCGGCAGGCCGCTGACGCCGCAGGCCGCCGCCGTCAACTCTGCAATGGCCTCGCGGCGCGTCGTGGCCTTCAGTTCGCGCAGAAACAGACGCGGCGCAAGCAGATCACACAACCGCCGCTTGGGGACGTGCCGCAACACCAGCCGCATCAGAGGGCCGCTCAGCATGGAGGTGACGATGGCCATGACGACCAGGGCGACGAATAACGGCTGCCGGATGATCCCCGCTTCAAGGGCCAGCAGGCCAAGAATGATCTCCATGGCGCCACGGGAGTTCATGGCAATCCCGACAGCCCAGGACTCGCGGGGCGTCAATCCTCCCCAGCGCGCTCCCAGGACGGCCCCGGCAAGCTTGCACGCGCAGGCCAGAACACAGATTGTCAGAACCAAAGACAGGTCGAAATGCTCCACAAAGTTCACTTTCAAACCGATGCTGGCAAAAAACACCGGCGCAAAAATGAACGAGACAAAGTTGTCGATCGTCACGCGCGTGCGCTCGCGAAGATGCGACGAGTCGCCGATGGCGACGCCGGCCAGAAACGCCCCGAAAATCGCATGGATGCCGATCCATTCGGTAAAGGCGGCCGACAGCAACGCGACCACCAGGGCGAAGCTCAACACTCCGCCGGGCCAGCGCGTATAGGCCTGCAGGTATGGCAGCGCCCAGTGGATCAACCAGCGGCCTATCGTCAACATGGCCGTGGCAAACGCCAGCGTCAACATGATCGTGAGCGTGATTGCATTGCCATGCGAAGTCCCGTCCCCCATCAAGCCCAGCGTCGTGGCAAAGACGACCCATCCCGCCAGATCGTTAAACACCGCCGCGCTGATGACGATCATTCCCAGGTCCGTCCGATACAGGTCCAGGTCCATGAGCGTCTTGGCGATCACGGGCAGAGCCGAGATGGACAGCGCCGTCGCCACAAACAGCGCAAACACCAGCGGGCTGCCGTCGGGATGCCGTCCCAGCGCCTGCGGGATCAGCCATGCCACGGCCAGCCCTGAGGCAAAGGGGATCAGAATGCCGGCAATGCCCACCTTCAGCCCCACGCGGCCCTGCCTCCAAATCGTGGACAAATCCACCTCGATGCCCGCTACGAGAAGGAACAGCGCCACCGACAAAGTCGAAATGGCCTCCAGCGCGACGGCATTGGGTCCTTGCAGGGGAAACAATATCGCGCTGACGCCCGGCGCCACATTCCCCAGAACGGTCGGCCCCAGCAAAACGCCCGCGACGAGCTCTCCCAAGATGGCGGGCTGGTGAAAACGCTGCGCCAGCTCGCCCAACACCCGGGCCACGGCAAGCAGAATGCCCAGCGACAAAAACATTACGGTGATGTTGTGGGGAGTCAGATTCTGCATGCCGTTCCTCGCAAAGCGCCTCCTATATTCCGGTGGCGCGCTCGGATTCAACCCATAAAACCAGCGGCCTTCTCGCGCCGTGGATTCGTCTTCTCCGGCCCTTGGCCGCCGAGATTGGCCAGCAGGGGGGCATGAGGTTCCCACCTCGCCCTGAGATCGCCCGTTTTCCCCTTTGACTCCGCCCCCAGCTCATCTTAGGCTCTTGTGGGTTTTCGCGTCCCTTGGGTCCGGTAATCGCCACGAACCGTCTCACAGATGGCCCGCAGGCGCCGGCGGACGCGAACGAAATCATCCGTGAGGTCCGAACATGAGCGACCGCATCACCCTGACGCTGCCGGACGGCTCGAAACGCGAGCACGCGGCAGGCGTCTCCGCGCTTGAAGTGGCCGAGGCCATCGGGGCCCGTCTGGCCCAAGCCGCTCTGGCCGCAAAAATCAATGGCGAGCTGGCGGACCTCACTACCACGCTCGACCGCGACGCCAATTTCGCTCTCGTCACCTTCCGCGATCCCGAGGGGCAGGAAATCTACCGCCACAGCGCCTCGCACCTGATGGCCATGGCGATCAAGCGACTGTGGCCCCATGCGAAACTGGCCATCGGCCCGGCCATCGCCGACGGCTTCTACTACGACATCGACATGCCCGAACGCCTGTCCGAGGAAGACCTGCCCAAAATCGAGGCGGAAATGAAAAAAATCGCCTCGGACAAGGCGCCGGCCCGCCGCGAGGTGTTGTCCCGCGCCGACGCCCGCGCCCTGTTCGAGCGCCTCGGCGAATCCTACAAGGTCGAGATGATCGACGACCTGCCCGCCGACGTGATGACGGTCTCGATCTATCACCACGGCGCCCCGCAAACGGGCGAGTTTATCGACATGTGCCGCGGGCCGCACGTGCCCGACTTCGGGCGCATCGTCGCGTTCAAGCTGCTTTCGCTCGCGGGCGCCTACTGGCGCGGCGACGAAAAAAACCGGATGCTGCAACGCATCTATGGCGTCGCCTTTCCCGACAAGAAACTCCTTGCCGAGCACATCAAGATGCTTGAAGAGGCCAAGCGCCGCGATCACCGCCTTCTCGGCAAGCAACTGGACCTGTTCTCGTTCCACGACGAAGGTCCCGGCTTTCCATTCTTCCATCCCAAGGGCATCATCGTTTACAACGAGCTGCTCGCCTTCTGCCGCGAGCAACTGCGCCGGCGCGGCTATCAGGAAATCCGCACGCCCCTGATCCTCAACGAAGACTTGTGGCATCGCAGCGGACATTGGGACCATTACCGCGAAAACATGTATTTCACCAGGATTGACGAGCGCGATTTCGCCGTCAAACCGATGAACTGCCCCGGCGGGATGCTCTTCTATCGCTCGAATCTGCATTCCTACCGCGAAATGCCGATGCGCATCGCCGAGTTCGGACAGGTCCACCGCCATGAAAAATCCGGAGTCCTGCACGGGCTGTTCCGCGTCCGCACGTTCACCCAGGACGACGCCCACATCTTCTGCACGCCCGATCAGCTGGAGGACGAGATTGCGGGCTGTCTGGACTTCGTGCGCACGGTCTATCGCACCGTGGGCTTCGAGGACATCCACATCGAGCTGAGCACGCGGCCCGAAAACAGCATGGGGTCCGATGAGGTGTGGGAACTGGCGACCGGCGCCTTGCAGCGCTCGCTCGAAAAGGCGGGCATCAACTACAAACTCAATCCCGGCGACGGCGCCTTCTATGGGCCAAAGATTGACTTCCACGTTCGCGACTGCCTGAAGCGCTCCTGGCAGTGCGGCACGATCCAGGTTGATTTCTCGATGCCCGAACGCTTCGACCTGACCTACGTCGCCCCCGACGGCAGCCGCCAGCGGCCCGTGATGGTCCATCGCGCCATCTTCGGCTCGATTGAGCGGTTCCTGGGCATTCTGATTGAGCATTGCGCCGGCGCGTTTCCGCTATGGCTGGCCCCCGAGCAGGTCGTCGTCATTCCGGTTCATGAAGGCCTCAACGAACACGCCGCCGAGATCACGAAGCGGTTGACGGCCGAAGGCTTCCGCGCCCGCCTCGACGACCGCAGCGAAAAGATGAGCGCGCGGCTGCGCGACGCCGAACTGTTGAAGATTCCCGTTATGCTCGTTGTCGGTGAGAAAGAGCGCGAGGCGGGAACGGTCAACCTGCGCCGCCATCGCATTGGCCAGGTCGGCACGCCGGGGCTGGAGGAAGTCGTCGCGTCTTTGAAGGACGAGATCACCGCCCGGCGCATTGTGCAATAGCGCGAAAACGGTCTTGCCCCGCTCGGTGACACCTGCATCCTGCGAGCGCTGCCGGCCCCTATTCGCGCGGAGTCGGGTCGGTGGTCTGGGTGGCGGAAGTAGAATTGCTGGCGCCCGCGTTCCGGGGCGCCGTGCCGGTGGCAGATGAAGCAACTCGAGCCGGCGCATCCATGAACTGCACAGGCGCGCCGATGCGGGCCATGCGGGAGAAGCTGTAAGCGTCCCAGTTGGTCAGCCGGATGCAGCCGTGCGATTCGGTCTGGCCAATCAGTTCGGGGTCCGGCGTGCCGTGGATGCCATATCCCGAACGGCTCAGGCCGGTCCAGGCGCGACCGACCGGGTTGTTGGGTCCGGGCGGGATGATCAGGGGGGCGTG
>Ga0101944_10002548_pt1 | contig 28936 bp, 24 predicted proteins | sample DewCreD2012metaG_FD_75245 | JGI IMG/M metagenome (GOLD analysis project Ga0101944, IMG submission 75245) | Hot spring sediment bacterial and archeal communities from British Columbia, Canada, to study Microbial Dark Matter (Phase II) - Dewar... ... | reverse complement strand
CTTCTTTCGGAGACGGGCTTCGTCGCCGACATGCGGGCGCTCCTGAAAACGCTGGAGAACGCCTATGACTACCCGGTCGACATCGAGTTCACGGCAAACTTCCTGGCGGACGGGAGTTACCGAATCAATCTGGTCCAATGCCGGCCGTTCCAAGCCAAGGGAGGCGGCAGCATCGCCGCCCGGCCGGGGCCGGTTGCCGCGAAGGACGTGGTTCTTCGGGCACGAGGAACTGTCATCGGGCAGAGCGTGGCGACAACGGTGGGGCGGCTGATATATGTCGTGCCGTCCGCCTATGGGCAACTTCCCCTGGCCGAGCGCTATTCGGTGGCGAGGCTGATCGGGAGGCTGACGCGGTTGGAGCCGCAACCCGAAGGCGCACTTCTGCTCGCCGGGCCGGGCCGATGGGGCACGGCCGAGCCTGCTTTGGGAGTGCCTGTTTCTTTCGCCGAGATCAGCCGAGTCTCAGCCCTGTGCGAGATTATCGAAATGAGGGAAGGGTTGACGCCGGATGTCTCGCTCGGCACGCACTTTTTCAACGATCTCGTGGAAGTGCAGGTTCTGTACCTGGCGCTGATGCCGGGCAGAGAAGGGAACTTTGTAAACGCGGAACTGATCGAACGGGCGCCCAACCGACTTCCCGAGCTGCTTCCTGAGGAAGCCTCGTGGGCGGGGGTCGTTCGGGTGATCGACTCGGCAGCCATTCCGGGCGGGGGCACCCTCCGCCTGCACGCCGACGCGTTGCGCCAAAGCGCGCTTTGCTACCTGGCGCCACGGTGAGGCAGGGCAAATCCCGGCGGCGGGCGGAGCACGAGAGCAAGCGCTTCGCGGCCGGCGCACGGGCGCGGAACGGTCGCGTGGGCGGGGCCGTGGCACACCTGCCTGGTATTTGCCGGCGCCAAATGGCTGACAAGGCGAACGCGCGGTTTCATTGAGGGGGAAGGTCGGATATACTGTGCGTGGATTATGTCAAGGCGCAAGGATGTGGCCGTGGTTGCGGGGGTGGTTGGCGTGTTATTCAGCGCGGGGACGCTGATGGGGCAGCACGCGGAAAGGGCCTTCCGCTGGCCGGAGGGGAAACGGGTGGCGGTGAGCCTGACGTTCGATGATGCGCGGGCCAGCCAGGTGGATGTAGGTCTGCCGCTGTTCGACAGGCACGGGGCGCGGGCGACGTTTTACGTGAGTCCGGGCGCGGTGGAGCGGCGTCTGGACGGGTGGAGAAAGGCCGTGGCCAAAGGCCACGAGATCGGCAATCACACGGATAGCCACCCTTGTACGGGGAATTACGCCTTCAGCGCCAAGAACGCCCTGGAGGATTACAGTCTCTCCCGAATCGAGCAGGAACTGGATACGGCGAACGCGCGGATCGAGCGGATGCTGGGGGTGAAACCGGCAACGTTTGCGTATCCGTGCGGGCAGAAGTTCGTGGGCCGAGGGGCGAACGTCCAGAGCTACGTGCCGGTGGCGGCGCGGCGTTTTCTGGCTTGCCGGGGCTGGCTGGACGAAGGGCCCAACGATCCTGCGCGGTGCGATTTGGCGCAGGTTCTGGCGATGGCTTCCGATGGGCTGACCTTTGAGCAGATGAAGGCCCTTGTGGAGGGCGCGGCGGCGCGGGGCGCCTGGCTGGTTCTTGCGGGCCACGAAATTGGGACCTCGGGCTCGCAGACGACACTGGCGCCTGAACTGGAGCGGTTTCTGCGGTACGCGGTGGACCCGGCCAATGGGGTCTGGCTGGACACGGTGGAAACCATCAGCCGATACGTACAGGCGCAACGGGCGGCCCTGCGGTAGTTCGGGGCGCAGCCCGCGAAGCAGGCGAGGGGAGAACGCCAAAAGGCGGGATTTGAGTGTGCGGTCTCCGGTCAGGTAGGATAGAGAAGGCGCGCGGAAGTTGCGCGAACGCTTGAATAGAAAGGGGGTGATCTAAATGGCTGAAGTGACTTTGCAAGAAGGCGAAAGCCTGGAGAGCGCCCTGCGACGTTTCAAGCGAAAGGTCCAGCAAGAGGACATCATCAAGGAAATCAAGCGCCACTCCTACTACCTGAAGCCCGGCGAGAAGCAGAGGGTGAAGGCGGCACTGGCGCGCAAGCGCAATCGCAAGAAGCGCTCCCGCGATATTGAGTAGTTCTTGATGGCGGCAGGCCGCGGGAACCGCGCAGGATTTACTCCAGCGGCAGACCGGCGGCCTGCTTTCACCGGGCGGGGGAATTCGAGCAGTCCATCGGGCCGGGACGCGCCGGCCCCGCTTACTCGACGGGCAAGTCCGCCGCCAGAATGGCCCGCCACCCACCCGCGAGCGAGTAGACCCGAGAGTAGCCCATCCTTTGCAGGCTGTCGGCCGCCAGCGCGGAGCGGTAGCCGCCCCCGCAGTAAAGCACAATGGTGTGATCCTTGTCCGGCACCACGGTTTCGATGTCTCTCTCGAGGATGCCTTTGGAGACGTGGATGGCGCCGGCAAGATGCCCGGCAGCCCATTCACTCTCTTCGCGCGTGTCGATGATGACGGGCCGGTCCGGCGAGGGGAGAAATCCGCGGACCTGCTCGACATCCACTTCGCGGATACGAGTCTTGGCGTCGTTCACCAGGGCCAGAAAGCCTGGGTTGTGATGTTTATGTGGAGGGATCATTTTTCCGAAATGCGCCGGATCTGCGCCCCGACGCCGGCCAGTTTTTCTTCTATTCTCTCGTAACCACGGTCGAGGTGGTAGACACGGCCGATGACGGTCTCTCCCCTGGCGGCGAGCCCGGCAAGGACGAGGGAAGCGCTGGCGCGGAGATCGGAGGCGATGACCGCGGCGCCGGTCAACGCGGAAGGACCGGCCACGATCGCCTGACGGCCCTCGACGCGGATGGAGGCTCCCATGCGGGCCAGTTCCAACACGTGCATGAAGCGGTTCTCGAAAATGGTCTCGGTGATAAGAGAAATGCCGTTGGCCTGAGTCATCAAGGCCATGTATTGGGCCTGGAGATCCGTGGCGAAGCCTGGATACTCCTCGGTGGAGACATCGACGGGGGCGAGTCTCCCGCTGAGGCGGACTCTCAGTTGGGTGGGGGAAGGCTCGCCGATGTCGACGCCCGCCTGCCGGAGCTTGTGGAGAAGAGAGGTCAGGTGGGCGGGTTCGAGGTCTTCGACCAGGAGATCGCCGCGGGTGATGGCGCCGGCGATCAGGAAGGTGCCGGCCTCGATGCGGTCCGGGATGATGGTGTGCTCCGCTCCATGAAGGCGGGGCACGCCCTGGATACGGATGGTCGATGTTCCGGCGCCCTCGATGCGGGCCCCCATCCTGGTTAGAAGGGCGGCGAGGTCGGCGACTTCGGGCTCACAGGCGGCGTTTGAAAGGACGGTTTCACCGCCGGCGAGCACGGCCGCCATCATGAGGTCTTCGGTGCCTGTGACGGTGATTCGGTCGAAGTGGATCAAGCCGCCACGCAAACCGCCGGGGGCTTCGGCTTCCACATAGCCGTGCTCCTGGCGGAGGCGGGCGCCAAGCTGCTCGAGGCCGGAGAGATGGAGGTTGATCGGACGCGCTCCGATGGCGCAGCCGCCGGGCAGGGATACACGGGCTCTTCCGCAACGGGCGACGAGCGGACCAAGGACAAGGCTGGAGGCTCGCATGGTCTTAACCAGTTCGTAGGGAGCCTCGGGCGAGATCAGATCGGAGGTGCGGATGCGCAGTTCGCCGTCCTCGGACCTCACTTCCGAGCCGCAGAGGCGGAGGAGTTCGATCATGGTCTGGACGTCGCGCACGGGAGGAACGCGGCGCAGGACTACCGGTTCGGAGGTCAGCAGGCAGGCCGCCAGGGCGGGAAGGGCGGAGTTCTTGGCCCCGCTGACAGAGATTCTGCCTTCAAGAGGGCGGCCTCCTTGAATCGCGAGACTATCCATGGCGCAATGCCTCCGAAACTCTGCCGCCGGCCTGCTTCAGGCGCTCCTCCGCCGCGGGGAGATCGAGCCCAAGCCGGCCCATGACGATGGCGGCACGGACGTTTCCTCCGGCCCGGTCGAGCAAGGCGGCCGCGGCCGCGGGATCGAGGGACAAGGCCCTGGCGACAATGCGGCGGGCGCGGTCGCGGAGTTTGACGCTCTTGGGCTGGACGTTGACCATCAAGTTGCCGTAAACGAAGCCCAGGCGGATCATGGCCACGGTGCTGATCATGTTGAGCACCAGCTTGGTGGCGGTGCCGGCTTTCATCCGGGTGGAGCCGGCGATGATTTCGGGGCCGGTCAGGGGAGTGATGGCGATGTCGACGGCGCGGGCAAGGGCCGACTCAGGGGTAAAACTCAGGCCGATGGTCACAGCGGCAAGTTGCCGGGCGGCTTCGACGGCGCCCAGCACGTAAGGCGTGCGGCCGCTGGCGGCGATCCCAAGCAAAACGTCCTTCGAGCAGAAGCCGCGGGCGAGAAGATCGTGCCGGCCGGCACCCGGATCGTCCTCGGAGGCTTCTGAGGCGCGGGACAGCGCCGCCTCTCCTCCGGCGATGATCCCCTGGACCATGCCTGGGGGCGCATTAAAGGTGGGCGGACACTCGGAGGCATCCAGGACTCCGAGGCGGCCGCTGGTGCCGGCGCCGATGTAGAACAGCCGGCCGCCCTGGCGGAGAGCTTGCACAACGGCTTCCACGGCGCGGGCGATGTTGGGAATCTCCGCACGAACCGCAGGAACGACTTTGGAGTCTTCTCCGCTAATCAAATGCAGGGCCGATACGGTATCAAGCGCATCGATGCCCTCAGTGGATGGGTTGGGCTGCTCGGTGAGGAGTTTCCCCAGGGCGACAGAGTCAGGCACAACACCATCTTAGCGAGTCCGGCGCGGACAAGACAGGTTGTGACGACCAGTCAGGCGCTGAAAGAACTGCCGCAGCCGCAAGTGTTCTTGACGTTCGGGTTGTTGAACTTAAACCCAGCGCCCTCAAGGGTTTCCACGTAATCCACGGACGCGCCTTCCAGGTACAAAAGGCTGGCCTGATCGATGTAGACCTTGAGTCCCCCAAATTCGTAGACCTTGTCCAGCATCCCCGGGCTGTTTTCGAAGGCCATGGAGTAGTTGAAGCCCGAGCAGCCGCCGCCGACGACGGAAATCCGCAGTCCGGCCGGCTTGGGTTCCTGCGTCTCCAAGATTTCCTTAACCTTGTTCACAGCCGTGTCAGTCATCTGAATCATATTCTTTTCCCTCTCCAGTGGGCTAATTCTATTGTACAAAGCCCGCTGGACTTCTTCCACTATACGAGATGCGGAGTGTGTTCAACGGTGGCAGGAATTTGTTATGTTGAGGGGGCGCGGGCAGCCACCGGCCGGGCTGGAGAGCAGGGTTCCGGGGAGCGCCTGTAGTTGACTGAAACCACTCGGGATGAGCAGACGTCCCAAGTTGTGAGAGAACCATGAGTGGATTCAGCGGAGTGCTGGCGTTTCCGCAGCCGGGCCTTGCCACGCGCACGGGCACAAGAGTGGAACGGCAGCATGCCAGCGACGAGATGGACCTGATTCACCGCGTGCAGGAAGGCGATCAGCTTGCCTTCCGCGAGGTGGTGGAGCGCTACCAATCCAAGGTTCATTCGATCATTTACGGAATCCTGCGGAACCGAAACGACGCGGAGGATATCGCCCAGCAGGTTTTCGCGAAGGTTTACTTTTCCATCCGGAACTTCGACGGGCGGAGCGCGTTGCTGACCTGGATCTACAAGATCACGCTGAACGAGTGTTACGACTACCTGCGAAAGCGCAAGGTGCGGAAACTGGTCTATGAGAGCGATATCTCGGACGAAGAGGAGCAGCGCATCAACCGGTCGCTGGTCGCGGACACATCTCCGACCGTCGAGAACGAACTGGCCCGGCGCGATTACGTCATGAAGCTGCTCTCGAAGGTTTCCGAGGAGGACAGGAATCTGCTTCTCCTCAAAGAGGTGGAGGGTCACTCCGTGGATGAGCTGGCGGAGATGACGGGAATGAATCAGAATACGATCAAGGTGAAGCTGTTCCGAGCCAGGCAGAAGCTGGTGAAGGCGGCAAAGAGGATGGCGAAACCGGCCGGCCTTGAAATGAGGCTGCCCGAAAGTGATATTTAGAAGAACAGGGCGGCGTATGAGAAGCGGACTTCAGATCCGCGCGTATATGGCAGCATTGCAGTCTTTCGAGGGAAGAAGAGATGCACGAAGCGATTAAGAAGCGTCTGGAGGAGTACCTTGAGGGCCCGCCAGGGCGATTGTCCATGGCAGAGATGCGGGAGCACCTGAACTCTTGTGGCCCGTGCGCCAGGGAAGTCAAGGAGATGAAGTTGCAATCCGGGCTGCTGCAAACGCTGCGGGCGGCCGCGGCGCCGGAGGTTGATCCGGGATTCTACGCCAGGGTGATGGGCCGGATTGAGGAGCGGCGGGGCGCATCGATCCTGTATGCGTTTCTGGACCCGGGATTCGCGAGGCGGCTGATCTTCGCATCTCTGGCGGTGGCGTTCTGTTTCGGCTCTTACCTGGTCTATGCCGAACGGACGCCGGTGTTTGGGGCTTCGAATCCCGTAACGATGATCGCGTCGGAATTGCCGGCGGAGGGTCAGGTGGGGAACAACCCCGAACGGGACCGCGAATCCGTGTTGCTGGCGTTGACCAGCTATCAGGAGTGAACGGAGATGAGAACCGATGGACGAGCCTGCATCACCAATCCGAAGGTTTTCGTGACGGTGCTCCTGATTTTTCTTGCAGGCGCGTTTGTGGGCGCGCTGGCGATGCGGCTCGGAGGTTACCGGATCGCGGAAGCAAGGCCGTTGTACTGGCAGGAATCGGGGAAGCAGGTCTCGCTGGAGCGCCTGAACAGCGAATTGAATCTGACTCCGGTGCAGCGGGAGGAGTTGGAGACGGTTCTGGACGACTTCGTCATGTACATGCAGACGCTTCAGGCGCAGATGGAGGATGTGCGCGCCAACGGGAAGGCTCGCGTCATGCGAGTGCTGGACGAGGAGCAGAGGAAGAAGTTTGAGAGGTTATTGGACGGCTTGCAGCAGGCGCGGCGATAGGGGCGAGAAGGGTGTTGCGCTGGCGCGCGGCGAGTGATACTTTAGAAGCGACGTGGATTGATTTAGGGTCCGAGAGGGCCTGGCTACTTGCAACCACGTAAAAAAGTGCTAAAGGCGGATCGGTTGCAGAGGAGAACGAGCCCTGGCCTTTGGCCCAGGGTTTTTCGTTTCTTGGGCCGGTACGCCGAAGTGAGCCGCTGAGGCGCGATGTCAGAGCGCCGGCGGCGAACGGGAGGATTTATGAGCGTATGGCCCGAGTGCTCTTCCGCAGGCGTTCCGGCGCTGACCGGGGCCCAGGGGGATTTGGTTCTGGTGTCGATCGCCGTAAAAGCGCGGCGGTTGGAGGCGCTGCTGGAGACGCTGGCAGACCTGCCCTTTCCGGTGAACCCCGAGATCTATCACGACGCCGCCGTGGTGTGCGTCTACCAGGACGGGCGGCGGGAGGCGGAACCGGTGGTGCTGGTGGATTTCCCCGCGTACGCGGTTGATGTGGGGACGGTGAAACGGGCGCTGAGCGCGCGCGGTTTTCCGGACGACGCGGTGTGGGCGCGGAATCTGCTGGAAGGGATCTTGTCCGAGGAGGAGAGCCGGCCGGCGCCGGAGGGCGCAGCTTACACAACCGTGATCCGGCAGAGGCACATGGCGACCGCCGCGTGATCCGTCTACAATACGGTCTGGGAGTTTGCGGAAAAGCGGGCGAGAGGCGCCGCTGCCCTGTAGAGGAGTGATCTGCGGATCGAGGCGGCTTGGGGCAGCGAGGCCAGGCGACGTTTTGCGCCAGACTTCCAGCCGGCGGGTGAACGCGCCGGCACGAACGCCGGCAGGACGGCGGCAAGGCATGGCGCCTCCCGTGATGCATCGCACACCATTCAGCGGCAGTTGGTATCCGGCGGAGGCGAACGAACTCCAGCGGCTCTTGGGGCGGCTGTGGGAGGAGTCCGAGCAGCGCACGGGGCGGTTCCTGCTTCCGGAGGGACGGGCGTTCGTTGTGCCTCATGCGGGGCTGGTGTACTCGGGCCGGGTGGCGGCTTCGGTGTACCGGCATATCCAGCGGCAGAAGCCGCGCCGGGTCGTGCTGGCGGGATTTGCACACAGGGGCGCGCCGCCGGGGATCTTCCTCCCGGAGATTGAAGGTTACAAGACGCCGCTTGGCTCGGCGCCGCTGGATCTTGATTTCGCCAATCAGCTAGGCAGACAGCGGCCCTTCGAGAAAGGACCGGAGTCCGTCCTGTGCGACCACTCAATCGAGATCCAGCTTCCTCTGCTGCAATGGGCGCTGCCTGAAGCGGCGGTTGTGCCTATGTATGTGGGCAGACTGGACGAGGAATCGCGGGAAGCGGCGGCGGAAGCGCTGGCCAGCACGATGACGCCGGACACGGTTCTCATCGCGAGCTCGGACTTGACGCACTACGGAAGGGAGTTCGGCTTCCAGCCGTTTCCGGCAGACTGGACGGTGGCGGAGCGGCTGCGGGAGCTGGATTTCAAAGTCGTGGATGCGGCGAGCAGTCTGTCGGCCGAACATTTTCTGCAGACGTTACGCGAGACTTCCGCAACCGTGTGCGGGTATAACCCCGTGGCGCTGCTGCTGGCGGCGGTGGGGAAGATGGGGGCGGGGGGCGAGGTATTCCAGGAGGTCCTGGATTACCAGACTTCGGGAGAGATTACGGGAGATTACCGGCATTCCGTGAGCTATGGCGCGCTGGGGTACTTTCCGCATCCGTCATTCGAGCTCTCGCCGGAGGATGGGGCCGCGCTGCTGAAACTGGCCCGGCAGACTCTGGATCGATTTCAACGGACCGGCCGCAGGGAGGCGCCGGAAGCTGAGCAGAGGAAGAGCCCGGGACTGGAACGGCGCGCGCCGCTGTTCGTTACGCTGCACCGGGAGGGCCAGCTTCGGGGATGCCTGGGGAACATGGCGCCGGACGATCCGCTGGCGGCGGCCGTTCCGGAACTGACGCTGGCGGCGGCGCTGGAGGATACGCGCTTCCAGCCCGTGTCTTCGGAGGAGAGCGGCATTGAGATAGAGATCTCGATTCTGACTCCCCTGAAGCGTCTTTTGAGGCTTTCCGATTTTCGGGTGGGAGAGCATGGCGCGCTTTTGCGGCTGGGAGGCAGGCAAGGCCTGCTGCTTCCGCAGGTGGCGACAGAGCGAGGGTGGTCCGCCGAGAAGTTTCTGCGGGCGCTGGGTGTCAAGGCGGGGGCAGGGGAGCGCGCCTTCGAGGACCCGGCAGCCGAGATTCGCGTCTTCCGGGCGCAAGTCATTCGCTGAAGGCGGCCGGTGGTTCTGTGGTGACAAGCAGCCTCCGGCCGAATTAAGCTGTTTCATGCAATTGGCACTGAGGAGGTTTGCGATGAGACTCGCCCTTGCGTGCAGTTTCGGAATCGGTCTGGCCGTTCTGGCTTCCGCTCAGCCGCTGCCGCCTTTGCGGCCGCCGGCGACGCCTTTGATCGCGCACGATCCCTACTTCAGCGTGTGGTCGATGACCGACCAGCTCACGGAGGGTCCGGCCCGACATTGGACTGGAACGGAGCAACCGCTCAGCGGATTGCTGCGGATTGACGGAGAGGCGTACCGGTTTCTCGGCGCGGGCGGACGCTCGAGCCGGGCGATGAAGCAAGTGGCGCGGGAAGTCACGCCGACAAGGACAATCCACCGTTTCGAGCAGGCTGGCGTGGAGCTGACGCTGACGTTCTTGACGCCGGTCCTGGCGCAGGATCTGGATGTGCTGTCGAGGCCGGTGACGTATGTGATCTTTCAGGCGCGGGCGACGGACGGGAGGCGGCACAAGCTGGCGCTGTACTTTGATGCATCGAGCATTCTGGCGGCGAACACCGCGGAGCAGCGGCTGGCGTTCTCCCGCGCGCGTGTGGGGCCGCTGGATGTGCTGCGGGCGGGCACGGCGGATCAAGCGGTGCTGGCGAAGTCAGGCGACAACTTGAGGATCGACTGGGGTTATTTCTACCTGGCGTCGCCGCAGGGGCAGGAAGGGGCAACGGCGATTGCGCACCCCCGCGTGCGCGACCAGTTTGCGGCGTCGGGGGCATGGCCGGACTCGGATGAGCTGGATCAGGCGGGTACCGGCGCCAGGAACCAGACGGTGCTGGCTGTGCAGTACGAGATGGGGGAGGTGGGAGCGGCGCCGGTGGCGCGCCATCTGATGGTGGCTTACGACGATGTTTTCTCGATTCAATATTTCTACCGGAACTTGAGGCCGTGGTGGCGGCGCAAAGGCTGGACGGCAAACGATCTGCTGAAGGCGGCGGCGTTGGAGTATGAATCGCTGGCGGAGCGATGCCGGCGCTTCGATGCGGAGCTGACGGCGGACCTCGTGCGGGCGGGCGGCGGGCGATACGCGCAGATCTGCATCCTGGCGTACCGGCAGGCGCTGGCGGCGCACAAGCTGGTGGCGGACATCGACGGGACTCCGCTGTTCTTCAGCAAAGAGAATTTCTCGAATGGATGCATCGGGACGGTGGATGTGACGTACCCTTCGGCGCCCCTGTTCCTGCTGTTGAATCCCACGCTGCTGAAGGGCATGCTGACGCCGGTGTTTCAATATGCGGCGCTGCCGCGGTGGCCCTGGCCCTTCGCGCCGCATGATCTGGGGCAATACCCGCTGGCGAACGGGCAGGTGTACGGGGGAGGGGAGACGTCGGAGACCAACCAGATGCCGGTAGAGGAGAGCGGGAACATGATCATCCTGGCGGCGGCGATCGCGAGCCGGGAGGGAAACGCGGAGTATGCCCGGCGGCACTGGAGTCTGTTGACGAATTGGGCGGAGTACCTGCGGGAAAAGGGGATGGATCCCGAAAATCAGCTTTGCACGGACGATTTTGCGGGGCATCTGGCGCGGAATGCGAATCTGTCGTTAAAGGCGATCATCGCTCTGGGCGCATATGGGCGGATGGCGGAGAATCTGGGGTTGGAGCGGGAGGCGAAGGAGTATCAGGCTCTGGCTGCGGGCTATGCCCGGAAATGGATGGAGATGGCGGACGACGGCGATCACTACCGGCTGGCATTCGACCGCCCGGGGACGTGGAGCCAGAAATACAACCTGGTGTGGGACCGGATTCTCGGGCTAAATCTGTTTCCCGCTGATGTGGCGCGGAAGGAGATCGCGTATTACAAGACGAAGCAGAACAGGTACGGTCTGCCGTTGGACAACCGTGAGACGTACACGAAGCTGGATTGGGTTCTGTGGACGGCGTCGCTGGCGGAGCGGCGGGAGGATTTTGATACGCTTGTGGAGCCGGTGTTCCGGTTCCTGGATGAAACGCCAAGCCGGGTGCCGATGACGGACTGGTATTGGACGGTGGATGGGAAGCAGCGAGGGTTTCAGGCGAGGTCGGTGGTGGGCGGCGTGTTTCTGAAGATGCTGATGGAGCCGGCCGGGAGGAAGGAGTAGGGGGATGTGCGCAGTGGGGAAGGCGAGTGGGCGAGCCGGAGGGGAAGGGGCGGAGGCTGATTTCGGGGTTTCGTAGCCTCTCTCTTGAAAATGCCCACAAGTGTTTGATTCTAAATGCGGAGGATACCTGCATTTTCATCCCCGCGGGTGCCGCCTCGGGCGGCATGGCTCAAACTGTCACCGAAATTAGATGAAGTCGGGGGAGCCGTCGGCGCGGTAGGCAAAGCCACGGCGCCAGGGCTTGCCGGGCATTTTCTTGAAGGCCGCTTCGTTCATTTCGTACCCCCAGCCGGGCTTGTCGGGTATGGGGAGGTAGCCGTCCGCGACGAGAATGGGGTCGCCTTGGATGAGATCCCTGCGCGGCGAGCGGTCGTCGGGCTGATACTCCAGGATGAGGAAGTTCGGGGTGGAGGCAGCGAAGTGCACGTTGACCAAGGTGGCAAGCGGGCCGAGGGGGTTGTGAGGGGCCACCATGACGTAGTGCGCTTCGGCGATGGCGGCTATTTTCTTTTGTTCGAGGACGCCGCCGGCGAGGCAGATGTCGGGTTGGACAATGTCGGCGGCTTCTTTGGCGAGAAGCTGGCGGAATTCGTACTTCGTGTAGAGGCACTCGCCGGTGGCGATGGGGACCTGAGCCTTATGGCGCAGGCCGGCGAGCGCGTCGATGTTCTCCATGCGCAAGGGTTCCTCCAGAAAAAGGGGACGGGCAGGCTTCAGCGCCTCGGCCATCTGGAGAGCGCGGTAGGGTTCCCAAATGGTGGCGTGGGCGTCAAAGCCGAGATCGACATCCGGACCCACGGCGGCACGGATGGCCTCTGCACGCTCGGCCGCGGCCCGGGTCACGGCGTTGTAGGGCATGGACTGGGAGCCGCCAGGGTGGGGCGCACACTTCAGCGCGGTGTAGCCGTACTTGGCGATGAGCTGCCTAGCGCTCTCAGCGAGCAAGGCGGGCGTCTTGCCGCCGGCGCTCTGATAGACACGGATCTTGTCGCGGCACTTTCCGCCGAGGAGCATGTACACCGGAAGTCCGGCAGCCTTGCCGGCAATGTCCCAAAGGGCTTGCTCGATTCCGCTGATGGCGGCGTTGACGACCAAGCCGCCGGGGAAGCGTGTGAAGTTGTACATCGTGGCCCATAAGTACTCGACGTTGCGCGGATCCTTGCCTACGAGCCAGTCCTTAAAGTCGCGGACAGTGGCGGCGGTGGCCTCGTCGGGTCCGGCTGAGTATGCTTCGCCCCAGCCATGAACTCCTTGGTCCGTAGACACCTTGACGTAGACATAAGTCCTTCCGGCGTAAACCAGGAACGGTTGGACGTCGGTGATCTTGAGGGCGGGCTTGCCGGTATAGCGAGGTTCCGTCTGGGCCGTCATCGTGGAGGGCAGCGCGGACTGCATAACGGCGCCGGAGGCGAGGAAGTCCCTTCGGTTCATGGTTGTGGTGGCTCCTGTCGTGCAAGGATATCGCAAGATTGCCTCTCAGTTGAAGGCGATCGAGTCCGGCAGGGGCTGCGACCGGCTTCCGGCGGCCGGAAAGCGGCGAGAGGGGCAATGCCGCAGACGCGGGTAGCGCCTTACCGGACCTGGCGAGGTGCGGCCCTTACGTCGAGTCACACGCAGCAGGCGCCGGCGGAATTTAGGGGTTTCGTAGCCTGTCACCGAAATTAATCAGGTGGCGAGGCGGGAGCGGCGGAGGAGCTCGCCCAGAGTCTGATTGGTCGTGGGCGTGTGGCCCTTCAAGGGAATCACGCGCTCGTGAATCGTGTCGAGGATCCACTCCTTCTGAGGGAAGAACATCGCTTCCAGTTCGGCGGCCGGCGTAATCCAGTTGCGGGAGCCGACGACCGCAGGCGGCGCATCGAGGTCATCAAACGCAAGCTGGGTGATGTTAGCGGCAACGGACTGTATCACGGAGCCGCGCTCGCAGGCGTCCGAAGCCAGGACAACTTTGCCGGTCTTCCTCACCGACTCGAGAATGGGCTCGTAGTCGATCGGATTCGCCGAGCGCAAGTCAATCAGTTCAGCGGAGAGGGCGTAACGACTTTCGAGAATCCTGACCGCATCCAGCGCCGTGTAAAGCGCCGGACCGAAGGTGACAATGGTGAGGTCCCGGCCGGGCCGCTTTAGCGACGGAAGGGACAGGTCGATTTCGTAGTACCCCTCCGGCACCCCGCCTTCGACGAACATCTCGCCGTAGTCGTAAATCTTCTGGCTTTCGAAGAAGACGACGGGATCGGCGCCCGCCAGGGCGGAGTTCATCATGCCCTTGGCGTCGTACGGGGTCACCGGGTAAACAACCTTCAGCCCGGGGATGTGGGCGGCGAGAGCGGTCCAATCCTGCGAGTGCTGCGCCCCGTACTTGGCTCCCACGGAGATGCGGAGCACGACGGGCATGTGGAGCACGCCGCCGGACATGGCCTGCCACTTGGAGAGCTGATTGAAGAGCTCGTCGCCGGCGCGGCCCATGAAATCCGCATACATCAACTCCGCGACGGCGCGGCCGCCTTCGAGCCCATAGCCGACCGCAGCGCCGACAATGGCCGCTTCGGAAATGGGGGCGTTGAACAGTCGGGAGTAGGGCAGCAGTTCGGTCAGGCCGCGGTAGACGGCGAAAGCGCCGCCCCAGTCGCGGTTTTCCTCTCCGAAGGCCACCATCGTGGGGTCGATGGTGAAGCGGTGCACCAAGGCTTCGAAAATGCCGTCGCGGATGTTGTAAGCCTTCATCTTCGGGACCGGCTTGCCCTCGAAGGTTGGGGTCCGGATCTTGCCCTGGATCTGCTTCACGCGCGGATTCTCCGCGAGGGGCTGAAGGAGTTCCGGCGGCCGGTCATCGAACTTCTCCACCTTCTGGTTGGAGAACATGACCTGGTCGATGAGCGGGCTGTCCAAAGCGATGCGAGGCGAGGCCTTCAAGTCGACGGCCAGCTTGAACATTTCGAAGACCATTTCCTGGACGCCGTTCCGGGTTTCATCGAGGGTGTCGGCCGTAAAATGCCCGCTGGCGGTGAGTTTCGCATGGAAGCTGGCGATGGAATCCGCTTTGATCCACTTTTCGATTTCTTCCTTGGAACGGTAGCTGGAGGCGTCCGAGGGAGAGTGGCCGCTGATTCGGTAGGTCACGGTGTCGAGGAGAACCGGACCGCGGCCTTCCTCGATGACCCTGCGCTTGCGCAAGAAGGCATCGGCGACGGGGAGCGGATCGTAACCGTTCACCCGCTCGGCGTGCATCTGGTCCGGATTGACGCCAGCGCCGATGCGGGCGATGAACTCGCAACCCATCGTCTCGCCCCAAGGCTGCCCGCCCATGCCGTAGAAGTTGTCCATGCAATTGAAGATAATGGGCAGGCCGCCGCCCAAGGCCTGGTCCCACAGCTTGCGGTACTGGTCCATGCTGGCGAAGGTTATCCCCTCCCAGACGGGGCCGCAGGCGAAGGACGCGTCGCCGATATTGCAGACTACGATGCCGGGCTTCCGGTTGACCCGCTTGAACAGAGCGGCGCCCGGAGCGATGGAGCCGGAGCCTCCGACAATCGCGTTATTGGGGTAAATTCCGAAGGGGGTGAAGAAGGCGTGCATGGAGCCGCCCAAGCCCCGGTTGAAGCCGGTTTCCCGGGCGAAGATCTCGCTGTATGCGCCGTAAACCAGGAACTTCTGCGCCAGTTCCCGGACCGTGCCCTCGTGCCCCTTCTCGAGGGGACGCAATATGGCGCCATCCAAGTACTTACGCATGATTTCCAGCAGCCTCTCGTCGGACATCTTGCGGATGGCGGAGAGACCTTTCGCCAGGATCTCCCCGTGGCTGCGGTGGGAGCCGAAGATGTGGTCGTCCGGCGTCAGGGTGTAAGCCATGCCCACGGCCGCCGCTTCCTGGCCGATGGACAGGTGGGCCGGCCCGAGATGGCTGTAGCTGACGTCCTTGAACACGCCTTTGAGTTTGATCTCGTTGATGATGGTTTCGAATTCGCGGATGGTACACATATCCGCGAACATGTTGACCAGGTCTTCCGGCTTCCAGAAGTTCAGTTCCTGGTCGATGGTCCTGTTGTAAGCGTTGATGTCAATATCACGGAATGTAATGCGGCCCGGGGCGAACACCACCTCGGGATCTATAAGCAAGGACTTCGGCATAAATGGTTCGCTCCTATTCGGCGGCGCGCAGGATCGCCTCCTTCATCGCCTCCGAAACCGTAGGATGAGGAAACACGACGCCGGCGACATCGGAGGCGCACAATTCCATCTCCATCATCGCCGCCGCCGCAACTATGAATTCACTGGATGAATCGCCAAGCACGTGCACGCCCAGGATCTCGCCGTACCTCGCGCCGACGAGCACCTTGGCAAGACCCGTGCCCTGCGGGTTGTCAATCATAAAACGGCCTGAGTAGGCCATGGGCACCTGCGACTTCTTAAAGGGAATTCCTTTGGCTTCCAGTTCCTGCTCCGTCCAGCCGACGGAGGCCACTTCAGGGTGGGTGTAGATCACCGAGGGGATCGTCTCATAACGCAGGCGGTCTTCCCGTCCGAACATATTGTTGACAGCGACGATGCCCTCGCGGGTGGCGGCGTGGGCCAGCAAGCGGCGGCCGGTGCAATCGCCGCAGGCCCAAACGCCGGGGACATTGGTCTTGCCGCGGTCCGAGGTCCTGACGCCCTTGCGGTCGAAATCGACGCCCGCCCGCTCGAGACCGAGGTCCTCGACAACCGGTTGCCTGCCGGTGGCATTGAGGATGGAATCGGCCTCGAACCGTCCCTTCTCTCCCCCGGCTTCGGTGAAGTGGAGAACATTCTTCTCAATCGCGGTGACCTTGACCGAAGTCCGGATGGCAATGCCCTGGCGCCTGAGTTCGCGGTGCAGCCGGTCGGCGATGTCGCGGTCACACCCGGAGGCGATTTGCGGGAGCATTTCAAAGACAACGACCTCGGACCCGGCGGCAGCGAAGAAGCTGGCGAATTCCAGCCCGATGTAACCGCCGCCGATGATCGCCAGTTTTCCGGGGATTTGCTTCAGCGCAAAGACACTGCTGGAGTCGACCACGGACGCCGAATCGATCCCCGGCACAGGCGGCACGGCCGGACGAGAACCGGTGGCAATCAAGATGTTCGCAGCCTGGCAGGGCTGGCCTTCAACCTCGACCGTGTTCCGCGAGGTCAGACGGGCGTGGCCGCGGATGACCTCCACGCCGCTGCGCTTGAGAAGCGTCTCGACGCCTTTGACTAATGTCCCCACGACGCGGTCTTTGCGGGCCGCCAGGGCAGGGAGATCCAGCCTTGGCGCGGAGACGTCAATGGCGAAGGCGGAAGCTTCGCGGCAATCGGTCATCAGTTTTGCGGAACGCAGGTAGGTCTTGGTGGGGATGCAGCCGACATTCAGGCAGACGCCCCCCATGTATTGCTTTTCGGCAAGCGCAACCTTCTTGCCCAATTTGCCGGCGCGGGCGGCGGCCTCATAGCCGCCAGGCCCGGCGCCAATCACAAACAAGTCGTACATCTAATCTCTCCTGCCTTGTCCGGCGGCCACCCGTTTCCGCTCGCCAGCGCGCCGTTGTGTTCCGGCGGTCCAGGTCGAGGCGGAGGGAGCCACAGGTCACAGATTCAATTCGGCCAGGGACTCCACCTGCTCAATCTTCTCCCGGAGCAGCTTCAAGAAACGCGCGCCGGGAGCGCCGTCAATCACCTGGTGATCGCAGGTGAGCGACAAGCCGATGAAATCCACAAACTCGACTCCTGCGCCGCGACGCACGGGCTTCAACTGGATAGCGTCGACTCCCAGAATCGCGACTTGGGGAACGTTGAGGATGGGAGTAAAGGACTCGATGCCCAGGTTGCCGAGGTTGGTGACGGTGAACGTCCCACCCGTGAGGTTGTCGGGGCTGACCGTTCCGTCGATTGTCTGCCGGGTCAGTTCCTTGACCCTGGCCGCAAATTCAGCGATGGAGAGGTTCTCGCAGCCGTGTACGACCGGCACGAGGAGGCCCTTCTCCGTGTCACAGGCGAAGCCAAGGTTGATCCCGGCGCGCCGGTAGATCTTGCCGTTGATGAATTCCGCATTCAGTTCCGGCATCTCGATCAATGCCCTAACCGTGCAGAACATAACCATTTCGTTGATATTGATGTCGGGCGCCCTCCCGGCGGCCGCTTTGATCCTGGCGCGCAAAGAAAGCAGTCCTGTCGCCTCCGCGGAGGCGCTGAGGGTGTACTGAGCGGAACTGCCGAGCGAGTCCCTCATGCGCCGGGCGATGATCTCCCGGATCTTGGGTAATTTCTGGCCGGGAGCGTCGAGGTCGCGAGCAAGAATCATGCCGTTGATGCCGGAACCTGCCCCGCGGATCTCGTAGCCCTCTTCCATGTGCTTCCGCGCAAGAGACGAGACTTTCGGATTTGCCGCGAAGTAAGCGATGAGATCCTGCTCCAGGATCCGGCCGCCGGGGCCAGAGCCGGCGACGGGAGGAGCCTCCATCGAGCGTTGCCGCAGGTAGCGCCTTGCCCTGGGGCTGAGAGCGGATTCGTCCACCGCGGACGAGGGCGCCGCCGCCTGCCGCGGCGGCACGGCCGCGCTCTGAACCGCCTGCGGCGGCTCGGCTCCAGCCGCTGGAGGCGCGTCGCCGCCGGAGGCGCGCAAGCTCTCGACGGACTCGCCCGGCTCGCCGATCGCGCAAACGTTCGTGAAGACCGGAACGAGGTCGCCCTCCTTTACGAACAGCTCCAGGATCGTCCCATCCACAGGGGCGGGCAACTCGAAGGTGGCCTTATCGGTCTCGATTTCGGCGATGATTTCGCCGTTGGAAACCTTATCGCCCTTGCCTTTCTTCCAGCTTACAAGGATGGCCTCTTCGACCGTATTACCGAGCTTCGGCATTTCGACTGGGGTGGCCATAATTCGACTCCCACCCCCACGCTACTTCGTGCCTTCGAGGAGTTTCCAGCCGGCCTCGATAAACTGAGCGATGGTTCTCTGTGTGACGCCGTAAGAGACAAACTCTTCGGGCTGCATGCCGTCGGGCTCATAGGCGCGGACGAACTCCGGCATGGTCCGCAGACGGTCGATGACGTCCTTCGGCACCGGATTGCCGATGCGGGGTTCGCGCGGGTAGTCCTTCTCGACAAACCAGGCCTGCGGAGCGGGAGCGATGGACATCACCAACTCGGCGCCGGCCAGTTCGGTGAGATGGTAGGGACCGCGAAGAGCCGCGACCAGGAGGACGGCCTCGTAGTTCTTCTGCTTATAAATCTCGTAGGCGCGCTTGGTGGCCGCGAGACCCGCCTGCTGGATATCGGATTCCGTGACGGGAGCGCGGTTATCCTGGGCGACCTCGCGAAGGTAGTCATCGAGCCGGCCGATCATGATGACGGCGAAGCACTTGCCGGGTTCGATGCCCTTCTGCCGGGCTCGCTCACAGCCTTTGCGGTGGCGCTCGGCGATGGCCAGGGCCTGGGGCGTGGTGAAGCTGACCGTCATGGTGATGGTGATGCCGTCCGCGACGCAGTCTTCCATCACGTCGAGGCCGGCCAGTGTGCAGGGAAGCTTGACGGCGATATTCGGCGCCCAGGCGTGAAAGCGGCGCGCCATGGCCTCCATGGCCGCCCGGTCACCGGCGCGGTTGGGGTTCACCTGGGCGCAGACGTAGCCCATGCGGCGGGCGGTCTTCTCGTAGACCGGGACCAGCATCTCCGCGCACTTGGTGACGGCCACCCGCATCAGGGCTTCGGCCTTCGGTTCGGGGGCCAGATTCTGCGCCAGAATTGGGCTGATCTCAGCAGCCCACTGGTTCTTGTACTTCTGAACGGCGAGGTTGCTGAGGAACGGGTTCGTGGTGACGCCGACGGCGCCTCGGTCCAGGCCGACCTGCAATTCGGCCAGATCCGCGGAATCGTGCCACCACTCGGTTTTCGTGTTGGAGAGAACCCACTCCAGGTAAGTATGATGACTCATGAGTTGCCCTTTCGCATTCAAGAAACACTACAGGTTGAGATTCTTCCGCGCGTATTCAATGCACTGCTGATTCATGTCGTCTTCGAGCTTCGCTCTTTGCTCGACGCTGAGGCCCGTGGTCCTTGGCAATTCCCCCTTGAAGGGCCTGGTCTTCACCAGCCGCATCGTTCTGGCGAGGTCTCTTCCCGGCAGCGGGCTGTAGCTGTCGTCGAAGCTGCGCCAGTAGGAGTCCAGGTAGACCGGAACCTTCAGCGGATCCCTAGTTATTGTTTCCAAATAGAATAGCATGTTGGGATTACGCTTCCGGAGCGCATCCACCCATCCCTTAAGGTCGATGACGCCTTCGCCAAAGCGCACTTCCGAAAGAAGAAAACCGTCCTCGTATTCCTGGACTCCCATGTCCTTTATGTGCGCGTAAACGGTTATGGGGGCCAGGAGTTCAAAGGTCTGCTCCGGCGTCTCGCAGAGCGAGAGGTTATTCCCGAAATCAAGGCAAACTCCAACCCACTCACTGCCAAGGCGCCTGATCCAGGCGGCCTGTTCGGCAGCGCGCCAGCCTTTATGGTTCTCGATCCCGAGGGGGACCCGATATTTCCGCAGGACGGGTTCGGCCAGTTCCACCTGCTTCTGGTGACGCTCAAAGGTGGTGCGGAATTGCTCCAGGGAAGCCATATCCTCATAGCGGCGCCCGGTGAGGGCGGCATGGAACGCAACGGCGCCGGCTTCCTTAAAAGCGCGTACTTGATTCTCAAAGGCGGCCACGCCGGCTGCGTCCTGGGGCAGCCTGGGATCGCAGACCAGCGTCATTTCATAAGATTCCAGCCGCTGGCGAAACTTCTTGATGGCCTCCGGATCCGAAACCGGGGGATTGGTTTGAACGCCGTACAGCCCGATCTTATGGCAGTGTTCGACGATGTCGAATCCGGGGCCTGCCGCCGCCGGAGCGCGAGAAGGAGCGGCCGGAGTCACGGAAGGGGCTTCGCCGCCTCTGCGGCCGCCGAAGCCGCCACGGCCGCCGGAGGCAGCCATTCGCATGCCAAAAGCCGACGGAGTACCGCCCATACGGGGGTGGGAGCGCGACTGCGAGGATGCACTGGAAGGCGAAAGCCACGCGGGGGCTGCACCCGACATGGCAAGGATGTCTCTTCTGGTCACGATGATTACCTCCATTTAAGGATATACCGTCCGGCGGCGGCTGGCTCCCACGGCACAACAAAGCCTTGGCCGCGGGGCGAACGGCAAGGGTGATGTTATCACGGGGCCGGGACAGGATCAAAGACCGGGTCGCGCTGCGACGTATTCCAAGCCCGTGAAATCACAGAATCTCGAGAGAGCCCGGGTCCCATCACCGTAAACCAGAGCGAGGTGGTGTTCGACGGGCTCCCGCAGCATCTGGTCCAACAAGGCGGCCGCTCCCGCCTGGGGCCGGAAGGTGGCCACGCTGCCGCGCACGCCAACGGAGGGGATTACGTGGCCGCGGGCCGCGAAAAGTTTGAACTTGCCGCCGATGGGACGCAGGAGCTTGGCGATGGTGGCGGGTCCTTCCTTAAAGGGAAACTCGACGGTGGCGCCGCTCGCAGTTCGCATGTGCGTGCGGATGAGAACCTGGGCGGGCTCAGCGGCCAAGGCGGGGTGAGCAGCGCCGCAGTGAGCCAACTGAACGGCATCCTCTTCTTCCAGGAAGCCGGTGATGTCGAAGTTGAAAGAGGGCTGGCCGGCCAACTGGCTGAGCACATAGGCGGTGATCAGCGCGGGCAGATCCACCTCGCACGTCGAGGGGATGCCTTCCTGGGCCAGCATGGCGTGGGCGGCGCACATGGTGAGGCGGCGCTGGTCGCGCAGCTCCGGCCAGCAACGGACGCAGTAGGCGTTCAGCTTGTGCTGTTCAATGAGGCGCTTCATGCCGAGATAAAGGCGCATGTTCTCGGTGAGGGTCTCTTGGGTGATGTCTCGCAGGCCTCCCGATTGGGAGGCCAGGGAGAGGGCCGCGGCCGCCGCGTCTTCCGCCGAGGCGGATTGCGCCTCGCGCATAAGGGAATCGAGATCCAGATGAACGACCGTTACACCCAGGGCCTTCTGGAGTTCCGCTTCGTCAATGCCGACGTCGAGCATTCCCGGGCAAGGATAACCGACAATTCCGAATCGCGCCTGCCGGAGACGGCGGACCACGGCCGCTGTGTGGATGACGGATACCGCCGCGGCGACCTTCGGCGGGGTGACATGGCCAATCATATGGGCGAAGGATTTTCCGAGGCGGCGAATGTTGGACCCCGTGGAGGTCAGGCCGCTGATAGGGGAGGGCATGGGAATATCCTGGTCGAGGTACGGCAATGACCAAAGGAGCAATGGGATATCCAACGTCTCCCGGGCCAGCGCGAGAGTGATCTCCTCCGCCACCCAAGTGCAGAAGAAAAGCACGACCACATCGACCTGTTCGGAGCGCAACTGGGCGGCGATCTCCTGGGCCTCGAGGGAAGTCCGCGGCGTCTGCGCCTGAACAACAGCGATGCCGGCCCGCCGGAGTTCGCTCACCGCCTGGTCACGTCGGGCCACGACGGCAGGGAGGTCGTAATAAGGATGGACGCAAGTGACAAATCCGGCTTTCGGCGGGTTCATGGTTACCTGATTGAGTCTATCCTAGCCGATAATCGGGTCATGGACCTGAGATTGCCAATCGCCGCGATCACGGACGAATTTTCTCCCGACCTGGCAGCGGCCTGCCCCGCGATGCAGGAGATCGGCATGAGCGGCGCGGAACTGCGAGTGCTCTGGGGCAAGAACATTATGGACTTGAGCGACGAGGAACTGAACCGCGCGAAGTCCCTGCTGGACGATCACGGGCTGAAGGTAGTGGGAATCGGCTCTCCGCTGCTGAAGTGCACGCTCCCCGGCGATCTGGAACTGGACCGGAGATTTGAGCATGACGTGTTCGCATCCGCCCATACCTATGAAGACCAGCCGCGACTGATGAAGAGGGCGGCGGAAATCGCTCACCGCATGGGCACGAAGCTGATTCGCGTATTTTCGTTCTGGCGGACAGTGGATCCGGAGTCTTGCTTCGACCGTGTGGCGGGGACCTTGCACGAGTTTGCGGAGCAGGCGGCGAAGGAGGGACTGATTCTCGGTCTCGAGAACGAACATGCCTGCCATGTGGGGACCGCGGCGGAGGCGGCCCGGGTGATGAAGGCGGTGCAGCATCCAAGCCTGAAGCTGGTGTGGGATCCGGCGAACGCATTTGTTGCGGGCGAGGAACCATTTCCGGAGGGGTTCGACCTGCTGCCGGCGGGCAGTGTCGTTCACGTCCATGCCAAGGACTGCTGGAGGAAAGGCGGCAAGCCGCAGTGGGTGCCGCTGGGGACGGGGGCGGTGGACTGGAAAGGACAGCTCATCGCGCTGGCGGAGCGAGGATATGACGGCTGCGTCAGTCTGGAGACGCATTGGGGCGGCCCCCGGGCGAACAAGTTCCAGGCGAGCGTAATTTGCGGCTGGAACCTTCGGGGATTGCTGAGCTGGTGAATGCTGTCGCGGGCCGGATCAGGACTCGGCTTCGGCCCAGTTGCGGCGCTCGATTATGGTGCGAGGCTCGTAGGTGAAACCGCGGGCCAGCCGCTTCTCTTCACGGCGGGCGGTCCAAGCCAGGATCGGTCCCGCAAGATAGGTGGCGATGCGGCCGAGCCCGCCGAACTCACGCTCGATCTCGCGGCGAAGAGCGCGGATGCGCTCGCTGAGTTCCTCGTTTGTGCGCCGCAAGCGGCGCTCCATGGCCCAGAGGACGGCGCCGGAGGCGCTCTTGAGCTGACGGACCTCCCAGTCGAAGCGCTCACGGACGCGGCGATCGGGGTGATTCTTGTGCCGCATCCAGCCATCCAAGGTGGTCTTCCAGATGCGGTACAGGCTGGGGCCGTTGCGTTCAAAGTCGAGCTTGAAAGCCCAATCGAGGAACCGCTTGGAGTCGTCGCGTGAAATGGCGGGATGTTGGAAGTTGAACTTGTACTGGCCGTGGATGTCAGCCAAATCGACGTTCAACAACCGGCCCTCGCGAGCGACCTGCTCGTAGAGCGGCGTACCCGGCACCGGAGTATAGAGCATGAACTGGTGGAAGTCGGTGTTGTGCGCCACTGCGTGCTCGATTTCACCGCGGATGTTCTCCGGTGTATGATGCTCGAGGCCGACGATCGTCGATCCAAGCAGCTTAATTCCGTTCTGGCGCAACTCTCGGGTGAGCTGGAGGGTGTCGGCGCCGTTCAGTTTGGCGTAAGACGACTTCGGCGATTCGAGCCCCATCCAGAGCCAGGAGACGCCCAACTCCACCAGTTCCTCCATGGTGTAGCGCTTCAGAGCGTTTGCGGAGGAAAAGACGTAGAACGCCCAGCTCTTGTCCTCCCTCCTCATGCAGTCGAGCAGTTGCATGGCTCGATCCCGGTTGAGGAGAAAATTCTCATCCATGATGAAAAAGGAACGCGCGCCGATCGACGACTCCATCGAGGACATCACCTGGAAAAGCTCCTGGCCGGTCTCGTAGAAGTTCAGGTACTTGCCCTTGCCGCCGAAGAAAGCCGACGTGGTGCAAAAGTTGCAGCCCATGGGGCAGCCGACAGAGGGGATGATGGTCGCGGCCGTCGATTTCGTGGTTTCCTTCATGCGCACTCCCATCACACGAAGGCCATAGCCGGAGACGATCCGGGGGTGACGGATCGGGGCCTCGACGTCTTCGCCGAGGTAACGGCGCATCCAGGAGATGCCGTCGCCGCGGACGATGTGATCGGCGTCGATGAGTTTGTCGAGGTCGGGGATGGCGGCCACATGGCCACCAACAACGATGACAGAGTTCGGTGAGAGCCGGCGAACGGAGCGGCACATCTCGCGCACCTTGCCGACGTTGACAATGATGGAGGAGATGCCGACGATGTCGTAGCGGTTTGCGACAAGTTCTTTCTCGAAATCCTGCAAGGTGGGGAAGTCCAGGACCGTGGTCGGAGCGGAGACATTCTCCTGGATCATCATGATGCCCCAGGAGCGATGGAACATGCGCAAGGAGAACGGACCCTGGGCCTTGGTGACCTGGTTGTGATAAAGCTCCATCGGGTTGATGGAGCGGCTGCCGTATTCGTCGTCCTGGGCGTAAGGTCCAAAAACGGAGGAAAGCAAAATGCGAGCGCGACTACCCTTGGGATGATTGATCATTCGGTCGAATCTGGAGTTGACCCCCACCTAAGGATAGCAGAGGAATCGCTCCGACGCAGAAGCGGGCCTGGGGTTACCTCACCACCTGGGACGGCGTCCTTAAGAGAAAGAGGAGCGGTGTGCTATTCTGGAGACAATTCAAGGGGGAGGCGTGATGCGCCGAAGTTTGCTGTTGCCGGCCGCCATTCTGCTGCTGGGCGTCACGGTGACCTACGCCTGGCAGAGAAGGGGTGGCCGTTCGGGCTTCAGCGACCTGGAGGACAACTGGGCACCCATCCCCGCGGACGCCAATGAGAAGACGGAGTTCGTGTGGGCCCGCCTCAGGTATCCGGATTTCACCGGCTGGGGACGGCGTGGTTTCGGCTATGGCCGGTCCTGGACGACGGACTACCCCAAGAACGACCGGCTCCTGCTCCAGGCCGTGCGACGGCTGTCGCGAATTCATGCCCGCTCCATGGAGCAAGTCGTTGATCTGGACAGCGACGACATCTTCAACTACCCCTTCGTATACGCGGTGGAGGTCGGGCACTGGGAGCTCAGCGACGAGCAGGCCAAGAAGCTCCGGGAATACCTGGACCGGGGCGGATTCCTGATGGTGGACGATTTTCACGGCACGCTCGAGTGGCAGGTCTTTATGCTGAGTCTGTCGAAGGTGTTCCCGGACCGGCCTGTGGTGGACATCGAGGAGAAAGACGCTATTTTCCACGTTCTTTACGATTTGGATCAGCGGGTTCAGATTCCCGGGATCGCGGCCCTGCGGTTTGGAGTGACCTATGAGCAGGACGGCGTAGTCCCACGCTGGCGCGCGATCTATGACGACAAGGGGCGTATCGTGGTTGCGATCTGCCACAACATGGATTTGGGGGATGCCTGGGAATGGGCGGACCGGCCAGAGTATCCGGAACACTACGCCTCGCTGGCGTTCCGGATTGCGATCAACTATATCATCTACGGCATGACGCATTAAGCCGGCCGGTTCGGAAAACTGAATGTTCGAATTTCTCTTCAAGTATCCGTCCACAGCATTCGCAAAGGGCGACCTGGTCTTCCTTTCCAGCCTGCCGTTGTGGGTGCTGGCGATCGCCGTCCTGGCGGTGAGCGCGCTGCTGGGCTGGCTGCTGTGGCGCAAGCTCGGCGGGCGGACCACTCCGGCGCCCGGCTGGCGGTGGACGGCGATCTGGGCTCTCCAGGCCTCGGTCGCGGCGCTGCTGCTCGTGATGCTGTGGAGGCCGGCGCTCAGCGTGTCCACTCTGAAACCTCACCAGAACATCGTGGCTGTGCTGGTGGACGACTCCCGCAGCATGGCGATTCAGGAGAACGGCACGGCGCGGATCGAGCAGGCGCGGGAAGCCTTGGGCGGCGGGGCCTTGCGCGGGCTGGAGAAAAAGTTTCAGGTCCGCACCTACCGTTTCGGCAGCCGCATCGAGCAGGTCCAGAAGCTGGAGCAGATCACCGCCGGGGCGCAAGCCACGCACATCGGGGCGGCGCTGAAACAGATCGCCCTGGAGGCCTCGAGTCTGCCGATTGGAGCCGTGGTGCTGGTGTCGGACGGCGCGGACAACACGGGCGGACTGGACCGGGAGACGATCGCAGAAGTGCGGAGGCAAAAGCTGCCGGTCCACACGGTGGGGGTGGGGCGGGAGAAGATGGGGCGGGACGTCGAGATCACGGATGCCGTGGTTCCGGCGCGGGCGCTGGCCGATTCGCGGCTGAGCGCTCAGGTTACCGTGCGCCAGAGCGGGTACTCGGGGAGCAAAGGTCGCCTGAGCATCCAGGAGAACGGCAAGCCGCTGGCCTCGCAGCAAATCACATTCGGCAGAGACGGGGTGCCGCAAACGGAGTCGATTCTCTTCAATGCGGGCATCGCGGGCGCCAAGACGCTCAGCCTCTCCGTGGATCTGCTCGACGGCGAGGAGAACCAGCGAAACAATTCGCTGAGCCGTGTCATCAACGTGGAGGCGTCCAAGCCTCGGATCCTGTATATCGAGGGAGAGCCGCGCTGGGAGTACAAGTTCATGCGCCGGGCGCTGGAAGAGGACCGGAGCGTGCAACTGGTCTCGATTACGCGGACAACCCAAAACAAGCTCTACCGCCAGGGGATCGATCCCAAGAATCCCCAGGAACTGGAGCAGGGATTTCCGGGCACGGCCGAGGAGCTGTTCGGCTACCAGGGGTTGATCATCGGGAACGTCGAGGCGGCGTACTTCACGCCTTCGCAGCAATCGCTGATCGGAGAGTTCGCCAGCCGGCGCGGAGGAGGAATTCTGTTTCTGGGAGGCCGGACGGCGCTGTCGGATGGCGGATGGGCGGTGTCGCCGCTGGCGGAACTGATTCCGGTGGTTCTGCCGGACCGGAAGAACACCTTTCACCGCGAGCCGGCGCAGGCGGCGCTGACTCCGGCGGGCCAGGACAGCCTGATCTGCCGGCTGCTGGAGCGGCCGGATCAAAACGCGGAGCGGTGGAAGAAGATGCCGGCGCTGGCGGACTACCAGGAAGTGGGAGAGCCCAAGCCGGCGGCGCTGGTGCTCGCCGAAGCGGTGGTGGACGGCCGGAAGGGATATCCCCTGCTGGTGACTCAGAATTACGGCCTGGGACGGGTGGCCCTGTTCGCCACGGGCGGCAGTTGGCGCTGGAAGATGCTCCAGGATTCCAAAGACCAGACGCACCATGTGTTCTGGCAGCAACTGGCGCGGTGGGTGGTGAGCGGGACTCCGAGTCCCGTGACGGTATCCACAAACCGGCAGGTGTTGATGGATGAAGGCAGCATCAAACTGCGGGTGCAGGCGCGGAACAAGTCCTACACGCCGCTGAACGACGCGCGGGTGGAGGCGCATTTTATCGGGCCGGAGGGCAGCCAGGGCACGATCGAACTGACGCCTTCTCAGACGGAGCCCGGGGTGTACGAAGGCGAGTGGCTGGCGCCGAAGCCCGGATCCTACTTCGCGGAGGTTGCGGCGACCCGGGGCGCTGAAGTGATCGGGCACGATACGATTACGTTCCGCCGGGAGGACGGGCTGGCGGAGGACTTCCGGACCGAGCAGAACCGCGAGTTGCTGGAGAAGCTGGCGGAGGAAACAGGCGGGAAGTACTTTCCGTTGAACGGGCTGTCGAAGCTGGATCAGGAGGTCACGTTCTCCGAGGCGGGGCTGACGACCCGTGAGCTGCGAAACCTCTGGGACATGCCTGCGCTGTTCCTGATCTTATTGCTGCTGCGCGCGGCGGAATGGCTGCTGCGCAGGAAGTGGGGCGCCGTATGAGGATCTTGCTGTTGGGGGCCGTGTTCGCCGGAATGGTGCAGGCTGCGACGTGGTACATCACGGTCGCCGGCCTGGGCGGCGAGCCGGACTACGACCAAAGGTTCGCGGCCTGGAGCGAGACGATCGACAACATACTGCGTGGAAGCCGGACGGACGCCAGAATCGAGACCTTGAGCGGCGCGCAGGCGACTAAGGAGCGCGTGCGGGCGGTGCTGGAGAAAGCGGCCCAGGAATCCCGGCCCGAGGACAGCGTGGTGCTGATGCTGATCGGGCATGGAACGTTCGATGGGACGGATTACAAGGTCGCGCTGACCGGGCCAGACATCTCGGCCTCGGAGCTGGCGGGCCTGCTGGATAAGAACAGGTCTGGGCGGCAGCTTGTCGTGAATATGACGAGCAGCAGCGGCGGGTCGCTGGGCGCGCTGCGCCGGCAGGGAAGAGTGGTGATCGCCGCGACCAAGAGCGGCACCGAGAGGAACGCCACGGTCTTTCCGCGCTACTGGGCCGAAGCCCTGCGCGATCCGGCCGCCGATACGGACAAGAACGAAGCCGTGTCGGCGCTGGAGGCATTCCGTTACGCAAGCGCGAAGACAGCGGCGTTTTACGAATCCCAGAAACGGCTGGCCACCGAGCATCCGGTCCTGGAGGATACGGGCGAAGGGGAAGGCGTCCGGGATCCGTCCCCGGAGCAGGGGCAGGGAAGACTGGCGGCGGCCTTCACGCTGCTGCGCTTCGGCGCGGCGCAGGCGGCGGCGAAGGATCCGGCGAAGCAGAAATTGCTGGCTCGCAAGGAGCAACTCGAGCAGCAGATCGACCTGCTGAAGTATCAGAAGGCGGCCATCCCCGGCGAACAGTACAAAAAGGAACTGTCCAAGCTTCTCGTGGAACTGGCGCTGGTGCAGGAGGAGATCGAGAAGTGAAGAGGCACAAGCGCGGAGACCGAAGGCCTGCCATCGCGGCGCTCTCGCTGGCGCTGCTTTGCGCGGCCGCGCCCGCCGCCGCACAGACGCTCGACGGTTGCCGGGAGCTTCGCCGCGTGGGGAAACTGCAAGAGGAGACGGCCTGCTATCAGCGTCTTGCCGCCTCCAAGGACCCGTATCTTCGGGCCGAGGCGAATTGGGGTTTGCGGCGGTTCGAGGATGCGAACGATGCTTTCCGGGA
>Ga0101944_10002547_pt1 | contig 28938 bp, 21 predicted proteins | sample DewCreD2012metaG_FD_75245 | JGI IMG/M metagenome (GOLD analysis project Ga0101944, IMG submission 75245) | Hot spring sediment bacterial and archeal communities from British Columbia, Canada, to study Microbial Dark Matter (Phase II) - Dewar... ... | reverse complement strand
GAGCGCGCCGCTTGCACCATCTGATCGTGGGTGCGGCTGCGCTTCTCGATGTAGCGGTCGCAAAACCGCACCGTGACATCGTACACGAGTTGCGCCACCTGAAAGCTCTTCAGCCTCCGGTACCCGCCATGCAACGGAATCAGTTTCTCCGGCTCAGGCATGGTCATTTTCGAGTCCATTCCGTCCCCTGCGTCCATTGTCCACTACCCGGTGCCGCAACAGCCCGCCTTCAACGGCATGACTTAGATTGGTAAAGAGTTGTTCCATAAATTTGCAGGCAAATTCAACACGTGCAGAAACTCCCTGCCGGCTTGGTCCAGATCGCGGTCGAGGGCGAAGGTGAGAGAGCGGACGTGAATCTGGCCGATGGTGGCGTCGAGCGGTTGCGACAACGGCTGGGGATAAACGAGGATCGCTTCTGTGCAGCCTTTGGCGTGCGCATACGTAACGACCTGCGAAATATCTTCTGGCGCGGGCGTAAGAGGCGTCTTGTACTTGGTGTCGAGGACACAGAGCGGAACACCCGCCGCAATGTCATACAGTGCCAAATCAATGCGGAAATGCGCGGCCGCATCCTGTCCGTAGTGAACTCGCTCCTGAGCGCGCACTTCCACGTGAGCCGGCAGCCTTCCCGGCACGGCGATCCAAGCGGCGACAAACTTTTCATAGAGTTGCGCCATGTCCACCAAGAACGGAAACATGGTGTGCTCTCCGGCGGCGTGTGTCGGGCCGCTGTTTTCCAGGACGCCCAGGATCTCCACTTGAAACTCTTCGATCCGGTCCCCGGAGAAGACCGTCTTTCCGACGCCTTTCATGCCCGGCTGGACCTCAGATAAAGGCAGGAACACAGTCTGGGCGTACAGCGACACCGCAACACATAAGCCGCAGAGCAAGCGCATGCAGATCAGAGGCCCTGACCACATTCTAGCGGAATTCGCGGGCAATTGACCTGATGGAAGCGCATTCCGTACAATGAACATGGGAAGGCGAGGTGTGCTTCCGCGGCAGCGGGGCGCGCCCGGGACCGAGCGGGAGTAACTCAATGGTAGAGTCACAGCCTTCCAAGCTGTTGGTTGCGGGTTCGATTCCCGTCTCCCGCTCCAGGCGAAATCTGCTAGACTGAATGGTTTGCCCGCTGGCGTAGCTCAGTTGGTAGAGCATCCGATTTGTAATCGGACGGTCGGGGGTTCAAATCCCTCCGCCAGCTCCAGTCCGGATTCACACAATCCGCGCGGGAGAAAGTTCACGGACGGGTGGCCGAGTGGTTAATGGCAGCAGACTGTAAATCTGCCGCCCCTTGCGGGCTACGGAGGTTCGAATCCTCCCCCGTCCACCAGAATCCCGGGCAGGCGCAGCGGTGGCGGATTCCGGGGGCAGGAGAGTTGGCAGGGCCGACGTAGCTCAGTTGGTAGAGCGCGTCCTTGGTAAGGACGAGGTCACCGGTTCAAGCCCGGTCGTCGGCTCCAGGATTCGTGCAGTATTGTTCGCATGTGCTCGGGAGCGAGCCTTCGGGCGGCTTCCGCATTGCAATCACTGCGGACCTGGAAAGATGTTTCCAGGAGCACAACAGCAGGAACGGGCGTTGGAGCAGCCGCTGGAAGCCATGGCAGCTTTTGGGCTATGAGGCATGGGGTAGCCCCAGGGAGGCCAGGGCGAGGGAGGCTCGATTGAAGAGCCGCGGCGGAAGGCAGGAACGCCGGGAGTGGATACGAAGTTTGCTGAAGCCGTAATCCGCCGGGCAGCGCCTCCGGGAGCGGAAGGCCGCCGGGGATCGGCTTCAGATTTGAATTCCTGAGAAAAGGTGGCACGGACGACATGGCGAAGGAGAAATTCGACCGCAGCAAACCGCACGTAAACATCGGGACGATCGGGCACATCGATCACGGGAAGACGACGCTGACGGCGGCGATCACGCGGGTATTGGGGAAGAACAACCCGAAGGTCAAGTTCCGGAGCTTCGATTCGATCGACAACGCGCCGGAGGAGAAGGCGCGGGGGATCACGATTGCGGTGGCGCACATCGAGTACGAGACGCCGAACCGGCATTATGCGCACGTGGACTGTCCGGGGCACGCGGACTACATCAAGAACATGATCACGGGGGCGGCGCAGATGGACGGGGCGATCCTGGTGGTGGCGGCGCCGGAAGGGCCGATGCCGCAGACGCGGGAGCACGTGCTGCTGGCGCGGCAGGTAGGGGTTCCCTACATTGTGGTGTGTCTGAACAAGGTGGACATGATGGAGGATCCGGAGCTTCTGGACCTGGTGGAGCTGGAGGTGCGGGATCTTTTGAAGAAGTACGAATTTCCGGGGGACGACGTGCCGGTGGTGCGGGTGAACGCGCTGGGGGCGTTGAACGGGGAAGAGCAGTGGGAGAAAGGGATCCTGGAGCTGATGGAGGCGGTGGACAGTTATGTGCCGCTGCCGAAGCGGGACGTCGAGAAGCCGTTTCTGATGCCGATTGAGGACATTTTTTCGATCCAGGGTCGGGGGACGGTGGTGACGGGGCGGATTGAGCGGGGGAAGGTGAAGGTTGGCGAGGAGATGGAGATCGTCGGATTCCGGGAGACGCGCAAGACGGTGGTCACCGGGGTGGAGATGTTCAAGAAGCTGCTGGACGAAGGGCAGGCCGGGGACAACGTGGGGCTGCTGTTGCGGGGGATCGACAAGGACGAGGTGGAGCGGGGGCAGGTGATCGCGAAGCCGGGGTCGATCACGCCGCACAAGCGGTTCCGGGGGCAGGTATACGTATTGAGCAAGGACGAAGGGGGGCGGCACACGCCGTTCTTCAACGGGTACCGGCCGCAGTTTTACTTCCGGACGACGGACGTGACGGGAGTGGCGAAGCTGCCGGAAGGGACGGAGATGGTGATGCCGGGCGACAGCGTGAACCTGGAGGTGGAGCTGATCACGCCGGTGGCCATGGACAAGGGATTGCGGTTTGCGATCCGGGAAGGCGGCCGCACGGTGGGCGCCGGAACCGTGACGGACATTCTGGAGTAGGGACGAGCGATGCCGCGCGAGATAATCACGTTTCAGTGCACGGAGTGCAAGAGGAAGAATTACACGAGCACCAAGAATAAGAAGACGGTGACGGAACGCATCGAACTGAAGAAGTTCTGCCCGCATTGCCGGAAGCACGTGGTGCACAAGGAGATAAAATAGGATCGGAGGAGGCGGGCGGCGAACAGGCGACACGGAGCCTGCCTTCCGGATCCACGTTCTTTGCAGGGGCGTAGGTTTAACGGTAGACCAGCGGTCTCCAAAACCGCGAGTGGGGGTTCGAATCCCTCCGCCCCTGCCAGTCACCTTCAGGACGGAGCATCAAGCACATGGCCGAGAATGCACAGGGCCGGCTGGCGGGAATTGCGAGCTGGCCGCGCGCGACGAAGACATACATCCAGGAGCTTCAGACAGAGATGCGGCGGGTGACCTGGCCCTCCTGGAAGCAGGTTCGCGCCACCACGGGGGTGGTTCTGGTCTGCGTGTTTGCGTTCGCGGCGTATTTTTGGGTGGTCGACTTGATCTTGAGCGGAACGCTCACCCGGGTGTACTTGCGGCTGACCAAATAGCGGGGTTTCCCATGGCAGAAGAAGAAAGACTGGAATTCGGGGAGAGCGGGCCCGAGGCCGAAGCCGGCGGGCCGGAGGCGCCCGAGTCTCCTCAGCAAGCTGAGGAGTTCCAGGCGGAGGAGCCTTCTCAGCAGGAAACGGCCGGGGAGCAGGCGGACGAGGCCGCAAGCCAGCCGCCGGAGACGGCGGTTGCGGAGCCGTCCGCGAAGCAATGGTACATCCTGCATACCTACAGCGGTTTTGAAAACAAGGTCGCCGAGTCCCTGAAGAGCCGGGCGGAAGCGTTCGGCTATGCGGACAAGATCGGTCAGGTTCTCATCCCGACGGAAGAAGTCGTGGAGTTGCGCGGCGGGCGCAAGGTGACCAGCAAGAGAATGCTGTATCCGGGCTACGTGCTGGTCGAGATTGAGATGAGCGACGAGATCTGGCACGCGGTGAAGAATACTCCGCGCGTGACCGGTTTCGTGGGCGGAGGGAACACCCCGGTCCCGCTGAGCGCCGACGAGGTCAACCAGGTGCTGTATCGCCAGAGTTCCTCGGCCGAGCGGCCGCGGCCGAAGCTCTCCTTCGAGAAGAACGAGACAGTGAGAATTGTCGACGGCCCGTTCACGAGCTTCACCGGCAAGGTGGACGAGGTGAACGCCGAGCGGAACACGCTGCGGGTTCTGGTGACGATTTTCGGGCGGCCGACGCCCGTCGAGTTGGATTTTTTGCAGGTGGAGAAGGTCTGAGGATTTCGGGCACGGGTATCATGCGCCGGCAGGCCGGGGGCGGCGGAAACAGCTCCCGGCGGAAGCGGCCGGCTCCTGGCGGCTCCGAGTCCGTGTTTGAGGGATTCAATGGCAAAGAAGGTTACTGCGCAGGTGAAGTTGCAGATTCCGGCGGGCAAGGCCACGCCGGCTCCGCCGGTTGGCACGGCGCTTGGCCCGCAAGGCGTGAACATCATGGAGTTTTGCAAGGCGTTCAACGCCAAGACGTCGGCCAAGGATCAGGAAGGGCTGATCATTCCGGTGGTGATTACCATTTACGCGGACCGGTCCTTTACGTTTGTGACCAAGACGCCGCCGGTTCCGGTGCTGATCAAGCGGGCCGTGAACCTGGCCAAGGGTTCCGCCGAACCCAACAAGCAGAAGGTGGGCAAGATCACCGAAAAGCAGGTGGAGGAGATCGCGAAGATCAAGATGCCGGATCTGAACTGCCACACGCTGGAATCGGCAATGCGTTCGGTGCGCGGCACCGCCCGGAGCATGGGAGTGGACGTGATCTGATCCTATCCGCCGCCCGGTTGTGGTAGGATAAGAGTCACCCTGAAAAACAGATCTCAGTTCCATTGGGAGGCGGGGGAGTGTTTTGCCCCAGCCGTTAGGACCAGGTCAAACGATGGCACACACACAAGGTAAGAAGTACCGAAGCGCTGCCCAGCAGGTGGATAAGCCGGCTTATGCCCTCGACGAGGCGGTTCCCCTGGTGCAGCGGGTGAAATTCGCCAGGTTCGATGAGACCGTGGAGTTGCACATGCGGCTCGGCGTGGACCCCAAACATGCCGACCAGATGGTGCGCGGCACGGTGGTGCTCCCCAACGGACTCGGCAAGTCCAAACGAGTGCTTGTGATCGCCTCCGGAGACAAGCAACGGGAGGCCGAGCAGGCTGGGGCGGACTTCGTGGGCGGCGAGGACATGGTGGCCAAAATCCAGCAGGAGGGCTGGCTGGACTTCGACGCCGTAATCGCGACGCCGGACATGATGCGCTCGGTCGGCAAGCTGGGCAAGGTGCTGGGGCCTCGCGGCCTCATGCCGAATCCCAAGACCGGCACCGTCACCATGGAAGTGGAGCGCGCGGTGAAGGAAGTGAAGGCGGGCAAGGTGGAGTTCCGCGTGGACAAGACCGGGGTCTTGCACGTGCCGGTTGGGAAGACCAGCTTCGAGCGTGAGAAGCTCGTGGAGAACGCGCAGACTCTCATCCAGGCGGTGCTCAGGGCCAAGCCGGCGGCGGCAAAGGGCAAGTACGTGCGAAGCGCGACCATTTGCTCGACGATGGGGCCCGGCGTCCCCCTGGACGTGACGCCTTTCAATACCAGGGTTTAGCAACAGGTGCGGCATGAAGAAACGAGAAGATAAGCGGAAAGAAGCGGAGCTGCTGCGCGAGGATCTGAAGCGCGCGGAGCATCTGTTTGTGACCGGTTTCGAGAAGTTGAAGGTGTCCCAGGACTTCGAGTTGCGAAAGACCGTGCGGGCGGCCGGCGGCAAGTACCGTGTGATCAAGAACAATCTGGCCGAGAAGGCGGCCGCGGGGACAAAAGCGCAGGATCTGCTGAAAGGACTGGCGGGGATGACTTCCCTGGCCTACACCGAGTCGGATCCCGTGGCGTTGGCGAAAGCCCTGACGGCTTACGCCAAGGCGAATCCGACCTTCACCTTCAAGTCCGGAATGGTGGAAGGCCGGGTCATCGACATCAGCTCGATTCAAGAGCTGGCCAGCATGCCGTCGAAGGAAGAACTCATCGCCAAAGTGATGTGGCTGGTGAACTCCCCGGCCCAGCGCCTGGCGGCGTCCCTGAACGGCGTGGCTCGAAACCTTGCGGTTTGCCTGAACGAGGCGATCAAAGAAAACAAATTTGCGGCATAAGGATCAGGAGTCTAAGGAAAATGGCGGACGTTAACGCGATTCTGGAACAGATCAAGGGCTTGACGCTGCTCGAAGCGTCGCAGCTTGTCAAGGGTATTGAGGAAGCATTCGGAGTGTCGGCTGCGGCGGCGGCAGTGGCGGTGGCGGCGCCGGCGGCCGGCGCGGCGGCTGCGCCGGCAGCGGAAGAAAAGACCGAGTTCTCGGTGATTCTCACCGCAGCCGGGGCCAACAAGATCAACGTCATTAAGGCTGTCCGTGAAGTGACCAGCCTTGGCTTGAAGGAAGCCAAGGAGTTGGTGGACGGCGCCCCCAAGCCGGTCAAAGAGGGCGTGAACAAGGAAGAGGCAGAGGCTATCCGCAAGAAGTTCGTGGAAGCCGGGGCCACCGTCGAGGTGAAGTAGCCTTGGGTGAGGCCTCGGGCCTCGCCTTAAGTGCTGGTTTGACGGCGGGGGGCCAGTCTGGTAAACTTATTGCTGTCTCAGCCGGAGTCGAGCCCGGATTGTCGCCTGTGAACTACGCTTTCTGCGTACGGGGAAGTAGTACGCCTCTAGGGGCTCTTCGTGCGCCCCGATCAATCTTGCCCAAGCCGGAGATGCGCTTCAGCCGCCGCCCCGGCCCAGGCCTTTCATCTCGCAGACATCGAATCGCCCCGGCACTCTCTTATCCAGACGAGGGCGGGGCGTCTTTTTCAATCATCGGCTGGGCGAAGGAAGCGGCGGCGGGCCGCCCTCAATCGCCCGGCCGCGCGACGCAGTTGAGCATTGTCGCCGTTGTGTAACTGCCTTTCGGCTTCTTGGGAGAGCAACATGCAACAGCCGGCCATTGGCGCCAGCCGCGAGAGAATCGATTTTTCGAAGATCAAGACCACGATTCCAATCCCCAACCTGATCGAGGTCCAGAAGCAGTCCTATGAGCGCTTCCTGCAAATGGACCTTCTGCCGGACGAGCGGGAAGACACGGGTTTGCAGAGCGTGTTCGCCTCGGTGTTTCCGATCTCGGATTTCCGGGGTCTGAGCCAGTTGGACTTCGTCGACTACTCCATCGGCAACTGGGAGTGCAAGTGCGGCAACTTGAAGGGGCTCAACCACCTGAGGACCACCTGCCGCAATCCCGGCTGCGGCGCCTACATCCGCACGGACCCCTACCACATGGGGGAGATCCTGTGTCAGAAGTGCGGGACGTTCAACCACAACATCGTGACGTTCTGCAATAAATGCGGAGACCCCGTCAGCTTGCAGTTGAAGTATGACCGGCCGGAGTGCGAGGAGCGGAGCATGACCTACGCCGCGCCGCTGAAGGTCACCATCCGCCTGACGGTTTACGACAAGGACGCGGAGTCCGGGGAGCGGACGGTTCGCGACATCAAGGAACAGGAAGTCTTCTTCGGCGAGATCCCGCTGATGACGGAGAACGGAACCTTCATCATCAATGGGACGGAGCGCGTCATCGTGTCCCAGTTGCACCGCTCCCCAGGCGTCTTCTTCGAGCGTGTGCCGGCGCAGGGCTACTACCTGGGCAAGATCATCCCGTACCGGGGCAGTTGGGTGGAGTTCGAGTACGACAACAAAAACCTGCTCTACGTCCGCATTGACCGCAAGCGGAAGTTCTACGGCACGGTGTTCCTGCGGGCGCTGGGGCTGAAGAGCGACGAGCAGGTGCTGCGGACCTTTTACAGAGTGGACCGGATCACGGTCAAGGACAAGAAGCTGTTCTGGAGCGTCGGCGCAGGACTGGTGGGAATGCGGCTCTCGCACCCGGTGGTGACCCGTTCCGGAGAGCAGATCCTCGCGGCGGGAAAGAAGGTCACCAGCGCCGTCCTGAAGGAATTGCAGAAGGCGCGGATCGAGCAAGTCGAGGTGTCTCCCAACGACCTGGAGGGCGCCGCGGCGGTCGCCGACGTGGTGGATATGTCCACGGGCGAGGTGCTGCTGGAATCCAACCAGGACCTGTCGACGGCGGCCCTGGCCGGCTTCATCGAAGCGGGCATCCCTCACTTCGACATCTTCTTCCCGGAGCGGGACGAAGTGGGCAACGTCATTTCCATGACCCTGAAGAAGGATCCGGTCAAGACGCAGAACGACGCGCTGCTGGAGATCTACCGCAAACTGAGGCCGGGGGATCCGCCGACGCTGGACACGGCGATGCAGTTGTTCCAGGGGATGTTCTTCGACCCCCGCAAGTACGATTTCTCGCGCGTGGGAAGAATGAAGTTCAACATCAAGCTGCACGGAAGCGCGGACCATGCTCCGGCGGGCTGGGCGGAGAATCCGGACAATCAGGGGAAGAACCCGCTGGACCGCCGCACGCTGGACATTGAGGATTTCGTCGAGACGATCAAGTACGTGCTGAAGCTGCGCAAGGGCATCGGGAGCGTGGACGATATCGACCACCTGGGCAACCGGCGCGTCCGGGCGGTGGGCGAGCTTCTCGAGAACCAGTTCCGCATCGGCCTGGTCCGCATGGAGCGGGCGATCAAGGAAAAAATGTCCGTCTACCAGGAGATGTCGACGGCCATGCCGCATGATCTGGTGAACGCCAAGCCCGTCATGGCCGCCATCCGGGAGTTCTTCGGCTCCAGCCAGTTGTCGCAGTTCATGGATCAGACCAACCCGCTGTCCGAGATCACCCACAAACGCCGGCTCTCGGCCCTGGGACCGGGCGGCCTTTCGCGGGAGCGCGCCGGATTCGAAGTGCGGGACGTGCATAGCACCCACTACGGGCGCATCTGCCCCATTGAAACGCCGGAAGGCCCCAACATCGGCCTGATTTCTTCGCTGTCCTGCTTTGCGCGCATCAACGAATACGGCTTCATCGAAAGCCCTTACCGGCGGGTTGTGAAGGGGACCGTCGTGGATGAGGTCAAGATTTCGAATCCCGGCGACACCTCGTTCAAGGTGGGGCAGGTTGTGCCCCGGAGCGAGGCGGAGAAGGCCGCGCGCGAATGCGGCGCGCGCAAGACGCCTCCTGAGTTCGAGGCTCACTGCGAGTACCTTTCGGCCTGGGAAGAGGACAAGTACACGATCGCGCAGGCCAACGTCGAACTGGATGAGAGCGGGCGCGTGGTGCCGGAGCTGGTGAACGCCCGGCAGGCCGGCGAGTTCGTGCTCATGAAGAGGGAAGAGGTCCAGTACATGGACGTCAGCCCGAAGCAACTGGTGTCCGTGGCGGCCAGCTTGATTCCATTCCTGGAGAACGACGACGCCAACCGCGCGCTGATGGGATCCAACATGCAACGCCAGGCGGTGCCTTTGATGCGGGTGGAAGCCCCGTACGTGGGCACAGGCATGGAGGCTGTGACGGCTCGGGACTCCGGGGCGGTCGTGATCTGCCGGCGCACGGGGGTGGTGGATTCGGTGGACTCCGAGAGGATCATCGTCCGCGTGGAGGGCAATGTCCACGAGGGCCAGCTTTCCCGGGAAGTGGGCGCCGACATCTACCCCCTGACCAAGTTCAAGCGCTCGAACCAGAACACCTGCATCAACCAGAAGCCCATCGTCATGGAGGGGCAACGCGTCCGCAAGGGCGAGGTCCTCGCGGACGGGCCCTGCACGGACCGGGGAGAACTGGCGCTTGGAAGAAACGTGCTGGTGGCCTTCATGCCGTGGCGCGGCTACAACTTCGAAGACGCGCTCGTGGTGAGCGAGAAGCTGGTCAAGGACGACTACTATACCTCGATTCACATCGAGGAGTTCGAGCTCGAGGCCCGCGACACCAAGCTGGGTCCGGAGGAGATCACCCGCGACATCCCGAACATCGCCGAAGGGTTCTTGAAGAACCTCGATGAGAGCGGCATCATCCGGATCGGGGCGACGGTCAAGCCGGGCGACATTCTGGTGGGCAAGGTCACGCCGAAAGGCGAAACGCAGCTTACGCCGGAAGAGAAGCTGCTGCGGGCCATCTTCGGGGAGAAGGCCGGCGATGTCAAGGACGCCTCGCTGTACTGCCCTCCCGGAATCGAGGGCACGGTGGTGGGTTGCCGCATCTTCTCGCGCAAGGGGGCCGAACTGGACGAGCGCTCCAAGTCGATTCAGGACGCCGAGATCGAAGCCTTGCGGCGGGACTTGGATGACGAGAAGCGGATTCTGGACGACGAGCGCGCCAAGCGCCTGGAGACGATCCTCGAAGGCAAGGAGTTGCTGGCGGACCTGCACGACGAGAAGACCAACAAGCGCCTGGTGAGCCGCGGAACCCCGCTGACCCGGGATGTGATCGAGAAGCTGCGCGCCCGCGACCTGAAGCGCATGAAGCTGAAGGACAAGGACCCGCGGCTGAACGAGCAGATCGACGAGATCGAGGAGATGACCTCGCGGCAGGTGACCGTTCTCGAGAAGATCACGGATGAGAAGATCGCCAAGCTGAAGAAGGGGGACGAACTCCCGCCGGGAGTCATCAAGCTGGTCAAAGTCTACATCGCCATGAAGCGCAAGCTCTCGGTGGGGGACAAGATGGCCGGCAGGCATGGCAACAAAGGCGTCATCGCCAAGACCGTTCCCGAGGAGGATATGCCTTACCTCCCCGACGGCACCCCGGTGGAGATTGTGCTCAACCCGCTGGGCGTTCCTTCGCGAATGAACGTCGGACAGATTCTGGAGACCCACCTGGGCTGGGCCGCGCATAAGCTGAACCGGCGTTTCGCCACTCCGGTGTTCGACGGAGCCACGGAGCGGGACATCAAAAAGCAGCTCGAAGAGGCGGAACTGCCCACGTCCGGCAAAGTCCGGCTGTACGACGGGATGACGGGCCAGCCATTTGAGCAGCCGGTGACGGTCGGCTACATCTACATGCTCAAGCTGTCGCACTTGGTGGACGACAAGATTCACGCGCGGTCGATCGGGCCGTACTCGCTCATTACGCAGCAACCGCTGGGTGGAAAGGCGCAGTTCGGCGGCCAGCGGTTTGGGGAGATGGAGGTGTGGGCGCTGGAAGCGTATGGCGCGGCCTACATTCTTCAGGAACTGTTGACGGCCAAGTCCGACGACGTGTACGGGCGGGCCAAAATCTATGAGGCTATCGTGAAGGGCGAAGCGGCGGCCGAGCCGGGCGTGCCGGAGTCCTTCAACGTCCTGATCCGGGAGTTGCAGTCGCTTTGTCTCGATGTGGAGCTGATGAAGGCTCCCCAGGAGCTGACGGACACGGCGCTGGCCGCGGATTGAGGATGGGGGGCCCGTGGCGGCCGGCGCGGCGGCGGGCGTTGGAAGGAAGAAGGCTTGAAAGGAGGCAGCTTTGTACCGATCTTCTCCGTATGACAGAAGCAACCTGATCGCAGACTTTGACTCGATTCGCATCAGTCTGGCCTCTCCGGAAAAAATCCGGAGCTGGTCGCATGGCGAAGTCACCAAGCCGGAGACGATCAACTACCGGACCTTCAAGCCGGAACGGGACGGGCTGTTCTGCGCCCGGATCTTCGGCCCGGTTCAGGACTGGGAGTGCCTCTGCGGGAAGTACAAGCGGATGAAGCACCGCGGGGTGATCTGCGATAAGTGCGGCGTCGAGGTCACGCTGGCGCGGGTGCGCCGCGAACGTCTGGGGCACATCGAACTGGCCAGCCCCTGTTCCCACGTCTGGTTTTTCAAGGGCCTGCCGAGCCGCATCGGCTACCTGCTGGATATCACCCTGCGGGATCTGGAGCGTGTGCTGTATTTCGAGGCCTACGTGGTCGTGGACCCCGGCGAGGTTCCGAACTTGAGCCGCGGAGAAGTGATCACCGACGAGCGGAAGCGGCAGCTCGATCACGACTTTCCAGGCAAGTTCACCGCGATCATGGGCGCCGAGGGCATTAAGGAACTCCTCAAGAAGGTGGACATCGAGGCCCTGAGCCTGGAGATCCGGGAAAAGATGCGCACCGAGGTGTCGCAGCAGAAGAAGCTGAAGTCTGCCAAGCGCCTGCGCGTGGTGGAATCCTTCCGCAAGTCGGGGAACAAGCCGGAGTGGATGATTCTGGACGTGCTCCCCGTCATTCCGCCCGAGTTGCGCCCGCTGGTGCCGCTGGACGGCGGAAGGTTCGCCACCTCGGATTTGAATGACCTGTACCGCCGCGTGATCAATCGTAACAACCGGCTCAAGAAGCTCATCGAGCTGCACGCGCCCGACGTGATCGTGCGCAACGAAAAGCGCATGTTGCAGGAGGCCGTGGACGCGCTCTTCGACAACGGCCGCCGGGGCCGCGTGCTGCGCGGCGCCAACAACAGGCCGCTCAAGTCGCTGTCCGACACGCTGAAGGGCAAGCAGGGGCGGTTCCGCCAGAACCTTCTCGGCAAGCGCGTGGACTACTCCGGACGCTCGGTGATCGTGGTCGGACCGGAACTGAAGCTGCATCAATGCGGCCTGCCGAAGAAGATGGCGCTCGAGCTCTTCAAGCCGTTCATCTACCACCGCCTGGAGCAGCGCGGGCATTGCACCACCATCAAGCAGGCCAAGGAGCTCGTCGAGCAGCAGGATGCGACGGTCTGGGACATCCTCGAGGAAGTCATCCGCGACCATCCGATTCTGCTGAACCGCGCCCCGACGCTGCACCGCCTGGGCATTCAGGCCTTCGAGCCGGTGCTGGTGGAAGGCAAGGCGATCAAGATTCATCCGCTGGTTTGCACGGCGTTCAACGCGGACTTCGACGGCGACCAGATGGCGGTTCACATTCCGCTCTCGCCGGAGGCCCAGGTCGAGGCGTCCAGCCTCATGCTGTCCTCCAACAACGTGCTTTCTCCGGCCCACGGCGCGCCCATCGCCGTTCCGACGCAGGACATGGTGCTGGGCTTGTATTACCTGACCAAATCGCGCCCTGGCGCCAAGGGCGAAGGCCGCACGTTCGCGTCCGTCGAAGACGTGCTCATCGCGCTCGAAATGGGCGAGGTGGAGACGCTGTCGCCCATTAAACTGCGCTACACCGGCCCCGTGATCGACCTCACCAAGGCCTTCGACAGCCAGAACATTCTGCACACCGAGCCGGTTCAGTTCAACAAGCAGTACATGGAGACGACGGTTGGGCGGGTGATACTCAAAGACGTCCTTCCCGAGGAAATGCCCTTCATCAACGGCTTGTTGAAGAAGAAAGGGCTGACCCAGCTCGTCCAATACTGCTACCTGAGGTTCGGACTGCGAACCACGGTGAAGATGCTCGACGAGGTGAAGAGCCTCGGGTTCCTGTACGCCACGCGGGCGGGCATTTCCATCGGCATCGATGACATGGTGGTGCCGGCGTCGAAACCGCAACTGGTGCGCGAAGCGGAGCGGCTGGTGATGGAGGTCCAGTCGCAGTATCAGGAAGGCGCCATCACCCACGGCGAGCGCTACAACAAGATCATTGAAATCTGGTCGAAGGTGACCGAGCGCGTCTCCGAAGAGATGTTCAAGGTCATGGAAGAGGACGACCAGACGGGGCGCTATCTGAATCCGATCTACATCATGGCCGACTCCGGCGCCCGCGGTTCGCGGCAGCAGATCCGGCAGTTGTCGGGCATGCGCGGCCTCATGGCCAAGCCCTCCGGCGAGATCATCGAGACGCCGATTACGGCCAATTTCCGCGAAGGGCTGAACGTGCTTCAGTACTTCATTTCGACCCACGGCGCGCGCAAGGGCCTGGCCGACACGGCGCTGAAAACCGCTGACTCCGGCTATCTGACGCGCCGGCTGGTGGATGTGGCGCAGGATGTCATCGTCAGCGAGTTTGACTGCGGCACGACCGACGGCATCTGGGTGGAGCCGATCGTGGAATCCGGCGAAATCATCGAGTCGCTGCGGGACCGGATTGTCGGCCGCGTGGCGCTCGAGGATGTCTTCGACTATGACCAGAACGTGCTCGTCCGGGCCAACCAGGAAATCAGCGAGGAGCTGGCCGGCGCGATCCAGGCGGCGGGCATTGAGAGGGTGAAGATCCGGTCGGTTCTCACTTGCGAAAGCCGCCGGGGGGTTTGCCAGTTGTGCTACGGGCGCAACCTGGCGACGGGGCGCCTGGTGGAGCGCGGAGAAGCCGTGGGCGTAATCGCGGCGCAGTCCATCGGCGAGCCGGGAACGCAGCTTACCATGCGGACCTTCCACATCGGCGGCGCGGCCACCAGGATCAGCGAGCAGTCCACGCAGGACGCCAAATCCGACGGTTTCGCCAAGTACTTGAGCATCACGATCGTCCATACCAATAAGGGCGAGCGCATCGCCATGAACCGCAACGGCATTCTGGCGATCGTGGATGAGAAGGGGCGCGAGAAAGAGCGCTATCAGGTCGTCTACGGCGCTAAAGTTCTGGTGGCGGATGGAGAGAAGGTGAGCGCCAACCAGATTCTTTTGGAGTGGGATCCTTACACCTTCTCGATCTTGACCGAAGTCAGCGGCGTGGTTCACTTCCGGGATCTGATCGAAGGGATCACCCTCCAGGAACAGGTGGACGAAATCACGAGCATGTCCCAATGGGTCGTGGTGGAATCGCCTGACGAGAAACGCATGCCGACCGTGGTGATCCGGCCCTCTGGCGGAGGACGCTCCGACGAGAAACGCTACCTGATGCCGACCCACGCCCACCTGATGGTGCGCGATGGCGAGGAGGTCTCGGCTGGCGATGTGGTGGCGAAGATCCCTAGGGCCACCACCAAGACCAAGGACATCACCGGCGGTCTGCCTCGCGTGGTGGAACTGTTCGAGGCGCGGCGCCCCCGGGAAACCGCCGTCATCGCCGAGATCAACGGCGTGGTCCGGTTTGGGGAGATGTCCAAGGGCTTGCGGAAGGTGCTGGTCGTTGGCGACGATGGCCAGCAGAAAGAGTACCTCATCCCCCGCGGCGTCCACATCAACGTGCAGGAGGGAGAGCGGGTGCGCGCCGGTGATCCATTGATGGACGGGCCCCGCAACCCGCATGACATCCTGCATGTGCTGGGCGAGAAGGAGCTTCAGAAGTATCTGGTGAACGAGGTCCAGGAAGTCTACCGGCTCCAGGGCGTGGCGATTAACGACAAGCACCTGGAAACGATCGTTCGCCAGATGCTGCGCTGGGTGCGGGTCGAAGACATCGGCGACACGGAGTTTCTGCCCGAGGAAGTGGTGGATAAGTTCAAGTTCCGCGAAGAGAACCAGAGAGTGATGGAGGCCGGCGGGCGGCCCGCCGATGGAACGCCCGTCCTGTTGGGCATCACCAAGGCATCGCTCTCCACCGACTCCTTTATTTCAGCGGCGTCCTTCCAGGAAACCACGCGGGTGCTGACGGAAGCCGCAATCAACGGCAAGGTGGACCACCTGCGCGGCCTGAAGGAGAACGTGATTATGGGCCGCCTGATTCCAGCCGGCACCGGCATGGAGTACTACCGCCGCGTCAAGATCGCGGGTGAGGACATCGAGGAAGAGGAGCCCGCTCCCGAGCCGGAGATCGCCCTCAGCGAGGGCATTCCGGGCTATGAGGAGGAGACCCGCTTGCAATACAGCGGAGGCCTGACCGAGGAGCCCGGAGAGGACAGCCTGGCCGAATAGGGGCCATCCGGCGCGCCGGAACCGGCGAAGCGTCGCCCTTTTTTCGTCTTTTTCAAGAAAAGGGCGTGACTTTTCCAAAGAATTGGGGTAACATTCTCCCTGAAAGACGAACAGGGAGGATTTTCCTTGCCAAACCAGACCATCACGGCGATTCTGCTGATAGCGGCCCTGGCGATTCTGATTCTCTACCTGCTGAGACGGCAGAAGCGCAAAAGCGGCGGCGGGTAGATCTCGCCCAGGACACAACAACGGCGGCTGGACAGGCTCGCGCGAGCGGGGTGATAGAATGAGTGTTGGTGCGCGGGAAGGCGTGCCCAGCCCTCACGGCAAATGGCATCCAGGCGGCAATTCATCAGTCAGGTGGCGTCCGGCTTGGCCGGGACGCTGGCGGCGCCCGCCAGTGTGCTTGTGCCCGGCGAACGTTTGCGCCTCGGATTGATCGGCGCGGGAGAGCGCGGCATCCAGCTTTTGCGCGAAGCGCTGGCCTGTGGTAATACCGAGGCCGCTGGGGTCGCCGATGTCTACGGCCGGCGGCTGGACGCGGCCCGTTGCGCGGCCCCTTCCGCCCGGCTGCACAAGGACTACCGCGCCCTGCTGGACGATCCCGCCGTCGATGCTGTCCTGATTGCGACGCCTCAGCACCTGCATGGGCTCCACTGCGCGGCGGCGCTGGAAGCCGGCAAGCACGTCTATGTCGAAAAGACGATGGCGTTTACGCTCGAAGACGCCCGCCGGATCCGCGACGCGCTGCCCAAGGCGGAGCGCAGAGTCCTTCAGGTTGGGCACCAGGTTTGCAGCTCGGGCCTGATGACCGACGCCTTGAACTTCCTCGCCTCCGGCAAGGTGGGCAAGATCACCGCGATTCAGGCGCGGATGTTCCGCAACACGCCGCATGGAAAGCCCCAGTGGTTGCGTCCGGTTTACGCCGACATGAGTCCCGAGACGCTGGATTGGCCGCAATTCCTGGGCGCGGCTCCGGCGCGGGAGTTCGACGCAAACCGTTATGCCAATTGGCGTCTTTACTGGGACTATTCCGGCGGGAATGTTTTTGAGAACCTCTGCCAGCAGCTTGCATTCTGGTACAGCGCGCTGGGCTTGCAGATCCCGGAGGCGGCGACCATGACCGGCGGCGTTTATTTATGGAAAGACGGCCGGGAGGTGCCGGACACCATGAGCGTGTCCTTCGAGCACTCCGAAGAGCTCCTCTTCACCTGGGACTCGGGTTTCGGCAACAACCAACTTGGCGCCGGCGAGGAAGTCCTGGGCACGGACGGCACCATCAGCCGGGGGCAGCAGATTCGCTATCTCCCCCAGAGGGTCAACCAGCCCGACGGAGTGGAGACTCCGGGACGCACCCGGACCGAGCCCAACGCCCACATGCGGAACTTCCTGGACTGCATCCGGTCGGGTCAGGAGCCGGCTTGCCCGTTCGAACTCGGCTACCGCGTCTCGGTGGCGTGCCGTATGGCGGTGGAAAGCTACCGCCGGCAGAGAACGGTGCGATGGGATCCGGTGCTCGAACAAATCACCTGAACTCCCCTTCGAGGAGACTGACTTGAAACCACAGATCGGCATTATCGGCGGGAGCGGACTTTACTCGATGCCCGGCTTCGAAGCCTTTGAGGAGATCGGCGTCGAGACGCCCTGGGGCCAGCCATCGGACCTTTACCTCATTGGGACGCTTGCCGGCAGGCAGGTGGCCTTCCTGGCGCGTCACGGGCGCGGGCATCTCATCACGCCTTCCGAGTTGAACTTCCGCGCCAATATTTACGGGATGAAGGCGCTGGGCGTGGAGCGCATCATCTCCCTCAGCGCCGTGGGCTCTCTTAAGGAGGAGCACCGGCCTCAGGATTTTGTCATCCCGGACCAGTTTGTCGACCGCACTCGCGGACGGGCCTCGACCTTCTTTGGCGACGGCCTCGTGGCGCACATCAGCTTTGCCCATCCCATCTGCCCCCAGCTTGCCGGAGTGCTCTTTGACGCTTGCGGCGCTGCCGGCGTGCCCGCGAAAAGGGGCGGGACCTATCTGTGCATGGAAGGCCCGGCGTTCTCCACCGTCGCCGAGTCCAACCTCTACCGTAGCTGGGGTATGGACGTAATCGGCATGACCAATCTCCAGGAAGCCAAACTGGCGCGCGAAGCCGAGATCTGTTACGTCACCGTGGCCATGGTCACCGACTACGACTGCTGGCACCCGGAGCACGACGCCGTGACCGTGGACCAGATCGTCTCCAACCTGCTCCAGAACGCCGATCACGCGGCCAAAGTCGTGGCCGCCGCTGTGGCGCGGATGCCCGCGGAACGAACCTGCAAGTGCGGGCGCGCCCTGGAGAACGCGATCATCACCGATCGCAAGCGCATACCGGAGGCCACCCGCGAGAAGCTCAAGCTGCTCGTCGGCAAGTATCTGTAAGAGCGGCCGCCTTCTTTACTGGAGCTCGAACACGTAACGTCCGGAGCCGGCTTCGACGAGAATGGTCCGGTCCGCGTCCTTGGCGCCTGTCACTCCCGGCACGCCCGCTTGGTAGGCATCTTTCGCCCAGACCGGCTTGCCCGATTCCGTAATGGTCACCGAAGATCGGCCCAGCTTGGGGATTCGGATCTCCGCCTCGCTGCCCACCGGGATCACGATCTCAAGTCTCAACTGCTGTCCGCTGCGTCTCCAGGCGCTGCTCACCTCGCCGCGCAGCGTCTGAACAGAACCGGAAACCCATTGCAGGTCGCGAACCACTTGCGGCTCGAAGCGAATCTTTCCAAAACCGGGGGCGGCGGCGTCCGGATTGATGCCCGCCAGCGCGCTGTAGAACCAGGCGCCGATGCTGCCGAACATCGGGTGGTTGTGCGAGTTCATCGAGGGGCCGGTCTTCTCCTGCCAGAGTTCCCAGAAAGTCGTGGCGCCGCGAGACAGCATGTAGCCCCAACTCGGGTAAGTGGTCTGCGTCGCCAGTTCGTACGCCAGATCCGATCTCCCCAGCCGTGTCAGCAGCGGCAACAGGTACTTGGTGCCGACGATGCCCGTCGTCAGATGCGTGTTATTGCGGTAAACGATGTCGCTGATCAGGTCCGACTGAATCGCGCTGCGCAGATTGTCCGGCACGATGTTCAGGTACAGGGGCAGCAGACTGGAGGTCTGGGAACCGTTGCCGTAAGACCCGGTTTGCGGGTTCAGGAACTCGCGGTGAAAGGCCTGGCGAATGGAGGCCGCCAGCTTCAAGTACTCCTCGGCCTCGTCCGTCTTCCCCAGTACCAGCGCCGCGCGCGCCACGATGTCCGCGCTCCAGCAATAGTAGAAGGTCGACACCAAAGGGCCGGGTGTCCGCTCGACCGGCACCCAGTCGCCGTAATAGTAATAGCGGACGATGCCGTCCTCAGCGCGCGTCCGCAGAAAATCGGTCCAGGCTTTGATGCCCGCGTAGTGCTGCTCGATGATGCGCCGGTCGCCGTAGTAGAGATACATATACCAGGCGATCAGCGGGTAGGCCGCGCCCCAGGCGGGATCGGCGGGCCGGCGGCCCCAGACGTGCGGAACGGTATCGGTGACGGTTCCGTCGCCCGCCTGAATGTCCCGGATGTCCCGCAGGAAATTCGTGTAGAAGGACGCCATGTCGAAGTTGTAGATGGCGGATTCGGCGGCCAGGTGAGCGTCCGCCATCCAGCCCATGCGCTCGTCCCGCTGATTGCAATCCGTGGGGATGCTGTGGAGGTTGGATCGCGTGCCCCAGTACACCAGGCGCTGAATATCGTTCAGGATCGGCTTGGAGGCGTTGAAGCCGCCGGCCGGCCGCACGTCGGAGTTGACCACGATGCCCGTCACGTCGCCGGGCCTGGGGGCGCCGGGATAGCCCGTCAGCTCCACGTAGCGGAAACCATGGTACGTGAAGCGCGGTTCGTATACTTCCTCGCCGCTTCCGCGCAGGTAATAGACGTCGGTGGCCAGCGCCGCGCGCAGATTCTCCGTATTTAATGTGCCGTCGTCGTAGAGCACTTCGGCATGGCGCAGCCGCACTTCCGTCCCGCGCGGCCCGCGCACGCGGAGCCGCACCCAGCCGCTGAAGTTCTGGCCCATGTCGTAGACGTAGACGCCGGGTTTCGGCGAGGTCATCCTGACCGGCACGATGGTGTCCACGGCCCGGATGGGGGGCATCATCTGTGCCGACATCTCTCCCTTCGGCGCCTCCGCCGCCGTCGCCGGCTTCCAGGCCGCGTCCGCAAATCCCGGCGAGTCCCAGCCCGGCGTCTCCAGGCGGGCGTCGTAGGTCTCGCCGTTGTAAACGCTGTCGGAGACGATTGGTCCGGGATGGACCTTCCACGTCGTGTCGCTGGCGATCTCCAGATGCTTCTCTCCGCCCTGGGTGTCGATGTTCAACTGAAACAGCAGCGCCCGGTTCTGAAACCAGCCCTGGCCCAGCATCACGGCCACCGTATTCGGCCCTTGCCTGAGATAGCTGGTGACGTCGTAGGTCACGTACAGCACCCGGCGCTGATAGGTCGTCCAGCCTGGATCCAGCACATGGTCGCCCACGCGCCTCCCGTTGATGCGCAGCTCATAGTAACCGAGGCCGGAGATGTACGCGCGGGCGCGCGCGGGGACGCCTTTCAGCGCAAAGTCCTTGCGGAGCTGCCCGCCGCCGGTGATCCAGGTTCCCTTCCAGTCCTGGGGCGAGAGCAAGCCGGTTTCGAAGGAGCCGGCTTCACTGTACGGGCTCGGCTTGCCCGCGCTGTCCCACCAGCGCACCCGCCAGTAGCAGGTCTGGCCGCTGGCGAGCGGTTTGCCGGAGTAGGCCGCGTGCGACGGCTGAGCCGATTCGACACGGCCGCTGTCCCAAAGGTCGCCCGTCTTGGCTTCGGGCGTGGACGAGACCAGAATCTGGAACGCGGTCTGCTTCTGCCCTCGCTGTGCGTGGTCCAGTTGCCAGGAGAATCGAGGCCGCGCGACATCGATTCCCGCCGGGTTTTCCAGGTATTCAACTTTGAGGGCGCGGGGCGCTGGTTGCGCGTAGCTGCCCGCGCAAAACGCGGCGAGCATCAAAACGCACTTTGCGAGAGCGGCGCTGGGACGGCGGGACACGATCTGCATATCATTCCTCCGGCAAGTCAGAATAGAGAGTTAAGATTACAACAAGGAGACCTATGATTTCCTCACGCGGTTATGCAGCCAGGGATGCCAGGAGCGGACTGGCGCCCTTCGAGTTCGAACGCAGGGAACCGGAGCCGAACGACGTAGTGATTGAGATTCTCTATTGTGGCATCTGCCACTCCGACATTCACCAGGTTCGGGAAGAATGGGGCCCGTCTTTCTTCCCCCTGGTTCCGGGGCACGAGATCGTCGGGCGGGTTGCCCGGACTGGCGCCGGAGTGAAGAAAGTGAAAGCGGGGGACATGGCCGGCGTGGGCGTCTTTGTCGACTCCTGCCGGGAGTGTGCGGAATGCCGGTGCGGCAACGAGCACTTCTGCCATCAGACGCCGACCTGGACTTACAACGCCGAGGATCGTCGGCACGGCGGATTCACCTACGGCGGCTATTCGAACAACATCGTCGTCCATGAGGATTACGTGCTCAGAATTCCGGCGGGCCTGGATCCGGCCGCCACAGCGCCCCTCCTCTGCGCCGGGATCACGACCTATTCGCCCCTGCGGCACTGGAAGGTCGGGCCGGGCATGAAGACCGGCGTGGTTGGTCTGGGCGGCCTCGGGCACATGGCGCTTAAGTTTTCCCGGGCCTTCGGCGCAGCCCATGTCGTTCAATTCACCACTTCCCCGAACAAGAGGGAGGACGCCCTGCGATTGGGCGCGCACGAAGTGGTGGTCTCCAAGGATGAGAAAGCGATGCGGGCGCATGCCGGCTCCTTCGACTTCATCATCGACACGGTCTCCGCCTCGCACGACATCAACCTGCTGCTCAGCCTGTTGAAGCGGGACGGCCACCTGGCGCTGGTCGGCTTGCCTTCGGAACCGCTTGCAGTCGGCGCATTTTCATTGATCGCGGGCCGCAAGTCGCTCTCCGGTTCAATGATCGGAGGAATCCGGGAGACGCAGGAGATGCTGGAGTTTTGCGCCGCCAGGGGCATCGCTGCCGACATCGAGCTGATCCCGATCCAGAAGGTGAACGAGGCCTACGAGCGGACAATCCGCGCCGACGTGAAGTATCGCTTCGTCATCGACCTGGCGACGCTGTGAACTGCGCCCCCGCTCCTCGGCGAGCTGCTAAACGAGTTCCACCGTTTGTCCGCGTTCCGGGATGACGCACTCCAGGCCGTACTCGCGTTGAATCACGGCCGCCAATGCGCCGGATTGCGCCGGTTCCCCGTGGACCAGGAAGACCTTCTTCAGGCTGGATGCCATCGGCTTCAGCCAGTTCAGGAGTTCGCGCTGATCCGCGTGGGCGCTGAGTTCATTCAGCTTGGTGACTTCGGCGCGCAGGCGGTGCGGCTCGCCGAAGATCGGAACCTCGGGAAGCTTGTCGACAATTTTCCGGCCCAGCGTGTCCTGCGCCATGAAACCCGTAATCAGAATGGTGTTGCGAGGATCTTCGATGTTGTTCTTCAGATGATGCAGGATTCGTCCCGCTTCGCACATTCCCGAGGCTGAGATGATGAGGAACGGCCCGCGGAGATCGTTTAAGGCTTTGGAGTCTCCCGCCTCGGTCACGTAGCGCAGGTTTGCGAAACCGAAGGGATCCTCTCCGTTCAGCAGAAACTCGCGGGTCTCGGCGTCGAAGCACTCGGGATGATTGCGGAACACTTTGGTCGCCTGAACGGCGAGGGGGCTGTCCACGAAAATGGGGATGCGAGGAATCCTCTTTTGGTCGATCAGCTCGTGCAGCAGCACGACAAGCTGCTGGGTGCGGCCCACGGCGAAGGCGGGCACAATGATCTTCCCGCCTCGCTGGCACGTGCGGTTGACGACATCGGCGAGCTTCGTGGCGACCGCCGCCAGATCCTTGTGCAGGCGGTCGCCGTAAGTGCTCTCCAGGATCAGGTAGTCGGCGGCGGGCAGAGGGTCCGGGTCTCGGACGATAGCCTGCGCGGGACGGCCGACGTCGCCTGAAAAAGCAAGCTTGAGCTTGCGCCCGTCCTCGTGATAGTGGAGAAGTACGGCGCTGGAACCGAGGATGTGGCCCGCGTCGTAGGATTCGAAGCTCAGCACCGGGCTGATCGCCGTGGGCGTATACAGGGGCGCCGGCTCAAACCGCTCGATGGCTCGGATCGCATCTTCCTCCGTGTAGAGCGGCTCGATCTCGCCGTCGTTCAATGAAGCTTCCAGTGCCTTCCGGCGTCTGTGGCGCTTGTTGAGGTAGGCCGCATCCTTCTCTTGAAGGTAAGCCGAATCCCGCAGCATGGCGTCGCAGAGATCCACGGTGGCGGGCGTCGTGTAGATGGGGCCTTGAAACCCTTTCTTCACCAGAGTGGGGAGATTCCCGCAATGGTCGATGTGCGCGTGGGAGAGAATTACGGCGTCGATGGCGGAGGGGGCGAAGGGAAACTGCGAGTTGCGCTCGAAGGACTCCTTCCTCCGGCCTTGATACAAGCCGCATTCCAGCAGGTAGCGCCTGCCACTGACGCTGAGTTCGTGCATGGAGCCGGTGACAGTGCGCGCGGCGCCCCAGAACGTGAGCTTCATAGACTTTCAGGATGGCACACTCCCTCGTGTACAATCACAAGCGATGTCTCGCAAAAGCGTTTTGAGTCTGCTCCTGGCCTGTCTGGCCGCGTCGCTGTTCGCCCAGAAGCAGCCGGTCACGACCGGCGCCGTCACCGGCTGGCAGCGTGGGAGCGTCGCCGGCGAGATCGTCTGGGCGCCCGACGGTCGGCGCTTCGCCTATGAGCAGGACCGGATGGTCTTTCTGTACGACGTGCTCTCGCGAAGCCGGAAGGAGGTCGTTTCGATGGGGACGCTCAGCGCCGCCGCGGCCCCCGTGCCGGACCGCGAGGTCTTCGATTGGCAAAACCGGCGCGTTCGTGAGGAACGAATCCAGTGGTCGGGCGACGGCGCGGCGCTGCTGCTCAAGTCCGCGGGAGACCTGTTCCTTTACAGCTTCAAGGAAGAGGTCTGGGTCCAATTGACGAAAACGCCCGAAAACGAGGCCGGCCCGAAGTTGTCCCCCGACGGGCGGCGCGTCTCCTTTCGGCGGGGGAACGACCTCTACGCGATGGAGATTGCCACCCGCCGTGTGTCGCGGCTCACCCGGGACGGTTCGGAAACGGTCTGGAACGGCCGGCTGGACTGGGTCTATCCGGAGGAACTGGATCTCGGCACGGCGCACTGGTGGTCTCCCGATTCGAAGCAGATCGCCTACCTGCAATTCGACGTCGGCCGTCAGCCGCTGTATCCGCACGCCGATTTGCTGCCCCTGCGGCCCGTCTACGAACCCCAGCGATACCCCAAGGCGGGCGAACCGAACGCGGAAGTCCGGCTGGGAGTCGTCCCGGCGGCCGGTGGCCCTACCCGTTGGATGGACCTGGGCGAGGCGCGGGACAGCCTGCTGGCGCGGGTCAAGTGGACGCCGGACTCGCGCCGGCTGTTTGTGCAGAAGCTCAACCGGATTCAGAACCGGCTGGACCTGATCTCCGCCGACGCGGGTAGCGGCCAGAGCCGCCTGGTGCTGCGCGAGGAAGACCCGCATTGGGTCAATGTCGCCGACATTCTCGAATTTCTGAAAGGCGGCGTCGAGTTCCTCTGGTCCAGCGAGCGGGACGGCTTCCGCCATCTGTACCGCTACTCAGCGGACGGCCGGATGATCGCCCGGCTCACCTCCGGTGAGTGGGAGGTGACCGGCATCGCCGGCGTGAACGAGACTGCGGGACAGGTTTATTTTGTTTCCACCGAAGCGAGTCCATTGGAGCGGCGCCTCTACCGGGTGGGCCTGGACGGATCGGGCCGCGCGCGAATCGGAGAGGGACGGGGAACGAGCAGCATATCGATGGCTCCGCGCTGCGAATACTACCTGGAAAGTCACTCCAGTCTGTCCTCGCCTCCGGGCCGCGCGATTCGGACCGCCGACGGCGCCCAGTGGGCGGTCTTCGAAGAGCCGGACCGTAGCGTCATGGATGACTACGACCTCCTGCCGGTGGAAATCGTCGAAGCCCGGGCCGAAGACGGCGCCACGCTCTACGCGAGCTTGATCCGTCCCGCCGGCTTCCGTCCAGGGGTCAAGTACCCCGCGATCGTCTTCGTCTATGGCGGACCGCACTCGCAGCAGGTGCAGGACCGCTGGCAAGGACTCTCTCTGGAGCAGGCGCTGGCCCACAGCGGCTTCGTAATCTGGAAACTCGACAACCGCGGCATGGCGGGCCGCGGCCACCGCTGGGAGATTCCGCTCCACCGGCGGCTCGGCCTGCGTGAGTTGGAAGACCAGAAGGCCGGCGTGCGTCACTTGCTCTCGATGGGCTTTGTGGATTCCGCTCGCGTCGGAATCCACGGCTGGAGTTACGGAGGTTACATGACCCTGTATGCGATGCTGAACGCCCCGGAGATGTTCCAGGCGGGCGTCGCCGGCGCGCCCGTCACGGATTGGAGAAACTACGACACGATCTATACCGAGCGCTACTTGGGGTTGCCCTCCGAGAACGAGGAAGGATACCGGCTCAGTTCCGTTGTGCACCAGGCGCCCGCGCTCCAGGGCAAGCTCCTGCTCATTCACAATCTCGAGGACGACAATGTTCTGTTTCAGAACACGCTGCAAATGTCCAACGCGCTCCAGAGGGCGGGAAAGCAGTTCGATCTCATTGTCTACCCGCAGAAATCTCATGGCGTCACGGGGCGCGCCCGCGAACATATGCTCCAGGCCATCGCCGGCTTCTTTCAGCGGAACCTGGGCCAGACCCGGTAACCATCCGCGCGCCGCACTGCGAAGATGGAAATTACCTCGTCCTGCCGCTGGCGTCGCCGCTCTGACGTGAGACCGGGGCGCTTGTGGAGCCTGCCGAAGTGGTGGAAGCCGGACTGCCCGCGGCGATCGTTCCCGATGTCCCCGCGGACGTGGGCTGGCTGGTGGGATAATTGGGCGCGGGGGAGAATCCTCCGCCACCCCCTCCGTCCATCCTCGGCGGTCTCGGCTGCGGCGTGTACAGCATGTCGTACGCGGTTCTGTAACTGTAGAACTCGAAGCCGTAAAAGCTGCGATACGTGCCGCTCACGGGGACGAAGGTCATCATTCCGAAGGCCGGATTCAAGTACCAATAACCCGCCGCGCCTCCCAGGAGCGAAGGCGAGCCCCTGAAAGACGACAGCGCCGCCGGAATGTTGGCCATGGCCAGATACTGCGCCCGGCGCGCGCTCCAGAGACCGAGAGAGTCGTCCGCATCCCGGTCGAAGCGCTGCACCTCCCATGCCTGGCCGAACGATAGCATTCTGCCCTTGCCGGCCAGGAACGTCTGGTCGCCCGCCTGGATACGCGCTTCCCCGTCGAACACCCGCACCGCGGGCGGTTCTACGTCAATCCGATAGACGCCGCGCTTCAAAGGCGTGATGCTCCCGTGTTTCCACCGAATCGTGGCCCGGGCGTCCTGCTCCGACCGCGCGATTTCGAGGACGAACGAACCCTGCACGGCTTCAATCTCCCAGGCGGGGATCGAGTCGGAGACCAGATGAAGCATGCTCTCTTCGCCGAGCCGGACAAATGTCCCAGGGTCCAGCAGAACCTCCGCCCGGCCTTGCAGCGTCTGAAGCGTATCCCCCGCCTTCATCTGTGGAAACCGTGTGCCGCGCGCCTCGGCCGATTGGCCGTTCAGGAGGACGCGGCCTTCCGTGTAGTTGACCAATCCCGCCCGGGCGGAGATCACGTCTTGGCCGAGGACCGTGGCGGTGCCCAGCGCCGCCAGGCAGAACAGAACACTCAAGGGCCTCATAGGCGCCTCCGCTTTCATCATGCTCCGCTTCTGTGACGGGTGTCAATGGCGGAAAGTTGCGTAAACATAGCGAAATTGGCAGAAGAATGAACCTTAACTTATGCCCACACGCGCCGGAACAGGAACTTTCCCGGCGGTTGGCTCAGGGCTCACCGGGGCGGGAGACGCGGAAGTTTTGGAACCTTCCCCGCTGGCGAGGATCCCTGTTCGTGCGAGTGTTGCGCAGGTTCGTCCGCGCCAATGTTTGAGAACGCCGCGCGCTCCAATGGTCGAAGGCGTCGCCGAGGTTCCGGTCAAACTTGCCGATCGCCATGTCCTTGTTCAATGCGATCAATCGGCCTCGTCCAGCTTTGGCTTTGGCGCCGGCTCCCTCCACGTTGACCTCGCCGTCGATCACCATCAGGTTCCCGGTGGAGCTGTCCAGGCGGAAGATCGTCCGCTTGCTGACGGCAATCTCGAACTGCTTCCAGACAAGTCCGATATTCGTCCCCTTGGGCGCCTCCTGCACTTCGAGAATCATCGAGCCGGAGAGCAACTCGAAGCGCGGCGCGGCGACCGAGTCCGACAGCAGCCGGACCGAACCGCGCTGCCGCACGCGCAAGAAAGCTTCCGGCGTGACGAGGATCTCGGCCCGGCCCGTAGCCCCGGCGCGAACCACATCGTACGGATCCATGTGGACCAACCGCAACGGGTTGCGGACCAGCGCCTCTTCGTTGAGGAAGACCTCGCCCTCAAAGTGGTTGATCAGTCCGGAGCGCGCGGAGATGACCGATTGGGCGAAGCCGAGCGCAAGGGCCCCGCCGAAGAGGCACACCGGCATCAGTATCCTGTGCAAGCCCCTCATTCGTTCCCTCACAGCCATTCTTACGCCCTGACGGGCGCGAGTCAAACTCCGCAATTTCTCCTTTGTAAAGTTACGCCCGTAAACGATATTCAGACTCGATTTTCGGCATCTCGATTTCTCGCGGCGCTGCACACCCTGCTAAAATCACAGGAAGGGGGAGCTGTTCGATGCCAAAAGGCCGAGTGGCCATCGTTGCCGAGCGCTGCAAGGGATGCGGTTTTTGTGTGGAGTTCTGCCCCACCAAGGTCCTCGCGCTTTCACCTGCTTACAACTCCAAGGGATACCATCCGCCACACGTGATAGCGGCTGAGAAATGCAGCGGTTGCGATCTGTGTGGGATGTATTGCCCGGACTTTGCAGTCCACGGCTGGAAAAACTCTGATGGAAAATCCAACGAAACTGTTGCGTCCCACTGATCCCCGGGGAGTCTTGACCGGCGTTCACTTCTTGGACGGGGATCACGCCTGTTGCGAGGGAGCGCTTGCCGCCGGAGCCCGCTTTGCCGCCGGCTATCCGATCACGCCTTCCACCGAGGTTGTGGAACGCTTCTCCGCCCGCATCCCAAAGGTCGGGGGCACGTTCATTCAGATGGAGGACGAGTTGGCCGCCTCGATCACCATCTTGGGAGCGGTCTGGGGAGGCGCGAAGGCCTTCACCGTCACCTCCGGCCCCGGCTTCTCCCTGATGATGGAGCATATCGGCTACGCCGCCATGACGGAAACCCCTTGCGTCTTCGTAGACGTGCAGCGCGGGGGTCCATCCACCGGCTTGCCGACCTTGCCCGCCCAGGGCGACATGATGCAGGCGCGCTGGGGATCCCATGGGGACTATGAGATGATCGCGCTCTGCCCCAACAGCCCGCAGGAGTGCTTCGATCTCACCATACGGGCCTTCAACCTGGCCGAGGAATACCGTACGCCGGTCATGTTCATGATGGATGAATGCGTTGGTCACATGACCGAAAAGGTTGTGATCCCGCCCGCCGATCAGATCCAGATCTACCCGCGGCGGAGGACCGCGCAGCCTCCAGGGTCTTATCTGCCCTACTCGGCGGGTGACGGCCGGATTCCTTCCATGGCGCACGCCGGGGAGGGCCACCGGTTCCACATTACCGGTCTCACCCACGATGAGCGTGGATACCCGGTCATGAATGCGGATGCCCAGGATAAGCTGGTGCGGCGGCTCCTGGCCAAGATCCGGGACGCGGCGGAGGCGATCGCCAGCTTCGAGGAAGACGAAACCGAAGATGCGGACGTGGTAGTGATCTCATACGGAATCACTTCGCGGGTGGCGCAAAGAGCGATCAGCCTGGCGCGGCAGAAAGGTCTGCGGGTCGGCAAGCTCAGACTGATCACCGTCTGGCCGTTTCCGGATTTCAAGATCAAGGCGCTGGCGGCGAAGGTCAAGGCCTTTGTCGTGCCGGAGCTGAACATGGGCCAGATCGCCCGCGAAGTGGAGCGTGCGGCGGCTGGAGCGGCCAAAACCTTCCTTGTGCCGCATGCGGGCGGGACGGTTCATCGCCCGGAGGTCATTTTGGAAGCCATAGAGGAGGCAGTGCGATGATTGGAATCGACACCCCTGCCGAGACGCAGCCGAACCCGG
>Ga0101944_10002546_pt1 | contig 28944 bp, 25 predicted proteins | sample DewCreD2012metaG_FD_75245 | JGI IMG/M metagenome (GOLD analysis project Ga0101944, IMG submission 75245) | Hot spring sediment bacterial and archeal communities from British Columbia, Canada, to study Microbial Dark Matter (Phase II) - Dewar... ... | reverse complement strand
CAAAGGCAAATTTCTTCACCAGGAGCCTGGGGAAAACCTTGTGCAGCTGCTTTTTAACCTTCCCTGCAGGGATACCCAGACCGGCCTTAAACTTTTCAAGACCGAAGTGCTGCGCAAGGTTTTCCCCAGGCTCCTGGTGAAGAAATTTGCCTTTGATATCGAGCTGCTGGTTAATGCCCATCACCTCGGGTATAAGATTGCCGAAGCCCCCATAGTAATCAAGCCGCGCACCAAATTCTCCATGATTGGACCCCAGGCAGTATTTACCACTATGTGGGACACACTGGCGGTATTTTACCGGATGTTCATATTGAGGTATTATGACCGTATCCATTATCATCGCCGTAAAAACCTGGCAAAAGAATTTAGAAGAATGCGTAAATAAGTGCCTTGAGCTTGAGGGCGGGGATTTCGAGGTTATCGTTCTTCCCGATAATCCGCTGGAGAAGGTGCTTGATCCGCGTGTTGTGGTGCTTCCCACCGGATGCGTTACGCCGCCGCATAAAAGGGATATCGGCATACGTCATGCCAGAGGCGATATAATCGCCTTTCTCGATGACGATGCCTATCCGTGCAGGGAGTGGCTAGTTTTCGCGCGCGAGGATTTCCGCGATGACGAGGTCGCAGCAGTGGGAGGGCCTGCGGTTACTCCGGATTCAGACGGGAGGCGGGAGAAGGCAAGCGGTTTGGTATACTCATCTTTTCTGGTGAGCGCAGGCTTTACCTACCGTTACCGTCCCGCTCAAAAAAGAACGGTTCATGATTTCCCTTCCTGCAACCTTTTTGTGCGCAAAGAGGCCCTCTTGGCCCTCGGTGGCTTTAATACCAGTTTCTGGCCGGGGGAAGACACCAAGCTCTGCCTTGATATTACCTCTACGCTTAAAAAAAAGATCCTCTATGACCCGCGCGTGCTTGTTTATCATCACCGCAGGAAGCTCTTTGGAGGGCATCTGAGGCAGGTGGCCAACTATGCGCTTCACCGGGGATACTTTGTAAAAAAATATCCCGGGACTTCCCTGAAACCGGCCTATTTCTTCCCCAGCATATTCTTGATTTTGCTCGTCGCTGGGGCCTTATGGGTTTTTTTCTTTGACCAGTTCAATATTCTCTATGCGGCGGGCCTTCTGTTTTACTTGTTGTTGACTTTTCTGGAATCAGTACGGATCTCGCGGGGCTCGCCAGGCCTTGCGCCTCTTGTGTGGCAGGGGATAGTGCTCACCCACCTTACCTACGGGCTTTTTTTCATAAAGGGGCTGGCTGCGCCGCGCCTCGCCGAAGAATCCTAAAAATATGAAAATCCTTATATCTTATCCGCCGCTATTAAATAAAAAAGGCTGCCCTACTCTCGGGCAGAACCGGCAGTTCCAGTATTTTAAAGAGCCGACGTATATTTACCCGGTTGTCCCGGCAACGGCAGCGACTATGCTTAAGAACGCAGGGCACCAGGTGTCCTGGAACGATTCTCTTGCCGAAGGGCTTTCCAGGGAAGAGTTCTTTCTGCTTATTCAGCGGCAGAAGCCCGACCTCATCGCCTTCGAGACAAAAACCCCGGTCATCAAGCAGCATTGGGCTTTTATAAACGAGATCAAGGCGCGATTTGCCGGAGTACGGTGCGTGCTTTTTGGGGACCATGTTACCGCGCTTCCGCAGGAGTCCTTTGAAAACTCCGGGGTGGATTTTGTCTTGACCGGCGGGGACTATGATTTCCTGCTGCGTAATCTTTGTAATACTCTGGAGGCCGCACATTCAGAGTTTGCGGCCCATCTTGAGCCGGGGATTTATTGGCGCCAGTCAGGGGATATCCGCAACAGCGGTCTTTTCAAGCTCGAGCATGACCTGAATGAGGTCCCCTTTATTGACCGTGAGCTGACCAAATGGCGGCTCTACGCTTTTAAAAACGGGAATTACAAACGCACGCCCGGCACCTACATTATGAGCGGCAGGGATTGCTGGTGGGGGAAATGCACTTTTTGCGGCTGGGGCCATTTTTATCCCGGTTTCAGGCAGCGCAACCCCGCGCATGTACTGGATGAAATAGGGGAGGTTATTGAAAAGTACGGGGTGAGAGAGATTATGGATGATACGGGAAGTTTTCCGGCAGGAGAATGGCTCGCTGAATTCTGCCGCGGTATGATACGGCGCGGTTTCAATAAGAAGGTTTATCTTGATTGCAATATGCGTTTTGGCACGCTGGGTGAAGATGATTTCGCCCTGATGAAGAAAGCAAATTTCCGCCTTCTGCTTTTTGGCCTGGAATCCGCCAACCAGCGCACACTTGACAGGATCAAAAAGAACCTGAAGGTAGAGGATGTGATCGAGGGGTGCAGGATGGCTTCGAAGGCCGGGCTTTTCCCTCATATAACCATCATGTTCGGCTATCCCTGGGAGACCTATGAGGACGCGCTTAAAACCTTTAAACTGGGAACATGGCTGCTGGAAAAAGGCTATGCCTATACCATGCAGGCAACAATGGTAATTCCTTACCCGGGGACGCCTCTTTTTGAGGAGTGTAAGAATGCGGGATTGCTTCGCACGCTTGACTGGGATCGCTACGATATGAAAGAGCCGGTAATGCGCACAGAGGTTGCCCAGGAGAAATTAATGGGGCTTGTGCAGGGTATGTATGGGGTTGCCTTTAAGCCAGCATTCATTATGCGTAAGATTTTATCCATACGCGACAAAGACGATCTCGCATATTACCTGCGCGCGGCAGGCAAAGTTTTGGGTCATATGTTTGATTTCAGGCATAAGAAAGAGGTGAACGGATGTTCTGGTCGATAATCGGCACAACTGCCGCCTGCCTTACCATGCTTTCTTTTATTCCTCAAATACACAAAATCATAAAAACGCGCTCTGCCCACGACGTAAGCATTATCACCCTATTGCAATTATCCCTGGGGGTAAGCCTCTGGATAGCCTATGGGGTGCACCTTAGGGACCCGATTATTATCGGAGCCAATGCCGTGACTCTGCTAACACTCGTCATTACCTTGGGGCTCTATTATAAATACCACAATAATAAATACCGCTGACACGCCCAAATGCTACCAACCGGACCGTTTCCCATCGCCAAAACACCATACTTGCCAATTAGTTACAAGCATACTCGTTTTACCGATTTAGCCAAAAATATAAATTGTTGCCTGTAAAAAAATGACTTGTTGCAACTTCTATTGATTTAAAGAGGTTGCAATGAAGGGAAACGTCCCTCTGTTTGGAAATTTTCGATAGACAAGCATAGGTAACTTATGTATAATAACACCATTATGAAAAAGCTTACTCTGGCTATTATCGGCTGCGGGTACTGGGGGCCTAATTTTGTGCGTAACTTCTTCCAGGCAAAGGGAGTAAGAGTAAAATATGCCTGCGATCTTAACCAGGAAAGGCTCGCCCATATAAAGGAGCTTTACCCTTCTATCCACACCACCAGGGATTACCGGCAGGTGCTTAAAGACCCCGGCGTTGAGGCAGTAGTTGTCTCTACTCCTGCCCAGAGCCATTATTCAATTGCAAGGGATTGCCTCACGTATGATAAGCACGTGCTGGTTGAAAAACCCATTGCCATGAATGTCGCTGAGGCACGGTCGCTGGTAACTTTAAGCAGGAAGAAGCGCAGGGTGCTTATGGTCGGACATACTTTCAAGTTCAACCCCGCGATCGCCAAACTTAAAGAACTTATTGAGTCTGGCGCGCTCGGCAGGATCTGTTATATCTATTCCCGCAGGACTAACCTTGGCCCTTTGCGCAAGGATGTTAATGCCATGTGGGACCTGGCGCCGCATGACGTCTCGATCATATCGTATCTTCTGAACAGCCAGCCGCTCGACGTTACTGCGCGCGGAAAGAAATTCCTCGAGCACAACCTGGAGGATGTAGCTTTCCTGACCATGAGCTACCCTTCAAATATCTTTGTCCACGTGCACGTCAGCTGGCTTGATCCGCGTAAGGTCAGAGAGATTATTATCGTCGGCAACAGGAAGATGGCCGTATTCGACGACCTGGATACAAAAGAACCCATTAAGGTTTACGATAAGGCGGTAGTCAAAAAACGTTTCGGTAAGCACTACGACAGTTTCCGGGAATTTCAGATGATCATAAAAAGCGGAAAGACCGCTGCTCCCCGGGTACGCCTGCAGGAACCCCTGAAGCTTGAGTGCGCCCATTTCCTGGAATGCGTCAGGAAGAATAAAACCCCGCTTACCGACGGGAAGGATGGCCTTGCGGTGCTTACGGTCATGCGCGCTTTGCAGGAGTCCCTGGAGAAAGACGGAGCCCTGATAAAATTACAAAAAGGATAAGATATGGCGCATCAGGTTATTCTGCCAAAGCTCGGCACCAATATTGATAAGGCGCGGATAGCCTCCTGGCTCAAGAAAGAGGGTGAGGAGGTGCGCAAGGGGGAGTGCCTGGCGCAGGTTGAGACAGACAAGGCTGTTTTTGAGGTTGAGGCTGAGAACGACGGGATCGTACGAAAGCTTTTTTATCCTGCAGGGGCAGAAGTTGCGATCGCCAGGACTATTGCTATCATTGCTGCGCCCGGAGAAGACACCAGCGCCCTTGAGCGGGATATCGCCAGCCAAAGCGGGGATTCGCCCCTTACGTACGCAAAGCAGGCGTGGAAGGAATGGTTTTCCGGAAGCAAGCCGCAGCCGGGCCCTCCGTTATGGTCTCAGCAAGTGAGGATGTCTCCGGCAGCTCGTGCCTTTGCAAAGGAGAAGGGCGTTGATGCTCAGGCGCTGCAAAGTTACTTTTCAGGGAAGAAAGAAGTGCTGCAGAGGGAGGATATCGAAGCATTCATCGCCTCCGAGCGTATTGTCATTTACGGAGCAGGACTGGGCGCAAAACAGGCCCTTGAGGTAGTAAGCAGGCTTAATAACTTGAAAGTCTGCGGATTGATTGACGATAACCCGGAGCTCAAAGGCAAGGTTCTCTACGGTTATGAGGTGCTCGGAGGTTTTTCTTTTCTGCGCGAGGCTTTTGAAAAAAAGGAAATCGACGGCGTTGTGCTTTCATTTCATTCCGAGATCAGGAGGAAGATCTTTATAAAGATCAAGCAGGAGCTCCCTGGTTTGGCGATCAAGACTTTGATTGACCCCCGGGCAATCCTTTCCGATGACGTGCGTCTGGGAGAAGGCGTGTTTATCGAGGCGGGGTCTGTAGTCGGCCCGGGTGTTAAACTCGGCAATTCCGTGATTGTGGATCTGGGAGCGGTTGTCTGCCATGATTGTTTTATCGCAGACCATTGCCACCTTTCCCCGGGCTCAACCTTGTCCGGCATTGTCGAGCTTAAGGAGAATGTGCTCGTAGGGGTGGGCGCAAGCGTGAATTCTACCGTTACCGTCGGTAAGAACGTTATCATCGCTCCCGGTTCGGCAGTGATGAATAACGTAGAGGACGACGTGATCGTAAGCGGTATACCGGCAGTCGTTATCGGAGGAAGCAGGCGTGGTAAATAAAAGCGGACTCCTCCTTGAATTTTTCCGCCAGGTCATCCTTATCCGCTATTTCGAAGAGAAGATAGACTGGCTTTTCAGCCGAAATCTCCTTCCCGGCACCGCCCACCTGTGCATCGGCCAGGAAGCCTCAGCCGTCGGAGCGATTTCTGCGCTTTCGCCAGAAGATTTCTGCGTCAGCACTCACCGGGGGCACGGCCATCTGCTTGCCAAGGGTGCTGACCCCAAAAGGCTTTTTTGCGAGATTATGGGTAAGGAGCCGGGATACTGCCGTGGCCTGGGAGGGACCCAGCACCTCTGCGGCATGGAGATAGCGTTTTTAGGCACAAACGGCATTACCGGCGGAGGCATACCTATTGCTACCGGAGCAGCCCTTGCCTTAAAGCTTAAAAAAGACAAACGCATTGTTGCCTGCTTTTTCGGTGACGGAGCAACCAATCAGGGGACGTTCCATGAATCCCTGAATATGGCGAGTGTCTGGAAAGCGCCGGTTGTCTATATCTGTGAAAATAACCTTTACGGGATGTCCACGCCTGTGCGCGAAGCAATGAACGTGGATAATATTGCCGAGCGCGCAGCAGCTTACGGCATGCCTTCGGCAATAGCCGATGGCATGGATGTCTTAAGCGTACGGGAGGCGGTTTTAGAGGCTGTAGAGCGTTGCCGCAGGCAGGAAGGGCCGACACTAATCGAACTTAAGACCTACCGCTATTGCGGCCATTCAAAGAGCGACCCGCGCGCCTACCGCAGCAGGGAGGAAGAGGAGCGCTGGCGGCAAAAGGACCCCTGTATTACGCTTGAAAGAAAACTCATCGAAGAAGGGATACCTTCCCGGCAGATAGATTTGCTGAAAGAAAATATAAGAGGCGAGGTCGAGGCAGCCTGTGATTTTGCCTTGCGGGCGGATTATGCCGACCCCGAACTTATCTGGACAGCCAGCGATAAGGATATTTGATGCGTACCATAACCTACCGCCAGGCGCTCTACGAGGCATTACAGGAGGAGATGCAGAGTGACCCCAATGTTATCCTTCTGGGCGAAGATATTGCCGAATACGGAGGCGCCTTCGGAGTCACCAAAGACCTCTGGAAGCTTTTCGGAAAGGAGCGGGTTATCAATGCCCCTATATCCGAAAATAGTTTTGTCGGGGCTGCCTGCGGTATGGCGCTTTTGGGCATGCGGCCGGTAGTAGAGATCATGTTCATGGATTTTATTACGCTGGCGGCTGACCAGATCATTAATCATGCGGCAAAACTCCCTTTTATGTATGCCGGACAGGTAAAGCTCCCCCTGGTCATACGTACCCCTATGGGGGCGGGGAGAGGCTATGGCGCAAGCCATTCTCAGAGCCTGGAGCGGCTTTTTATGGGGGTTCCAGGTTTACAGATGGTTGCTCCCTATACATGCGCGGATGCAAAAGGCCTCCTGAAGGCAGCCATACGCCAGGATTCCCCGGTTTTATTCATAGAGCATAAGCTTTTGTATGCTCAGGAAGGGGTAATTCCTGACGGTCAGGCCATACCTGAGTTCGGCAAGGCAGCGGTTTTGAAAGAAGGCAAAGACCTGACTATTATTTCCTATTCCCGCATGCTTGACCTGTGCCTTGAGGCGGCAGCGGGATTTGCGGGCGAGGCGGATATCGAAGTGCTGGACCTGCGCAGCTTAAGGCCTCTTGACATGGAAACGATCGCTGCCTCCGTTTGTAAAACAGGCAAGGTCGTTTTTGTCGAGGAAGGGCCGGTAACCGGTGGCATAGGCGCAGAGGTGTGCGCTTCTATCGCAGAGAAGTGCCTGGAATATCTTAACGGCAGGATCGTGCGGGTAGGATGCGAGGATTCTCCGATCCCCTCCTCCAGGGCGCTGGAAGAGGCAATGCTGCCGAATACCCAAAAGATCGCGCAGGCAGTGCGTAAAGCCCTTGCCTGGTAAGAGATGCTTTCGTTTACCTTTATTATCCCCACGCTTAATGCCCAGGGTCACCTTGAACGGTGCCTCAGGAGCATCAGGTCGCAGGAGTACCCGCAAAGCGCTATCGAAATCCTGGTGCTTGACGGAGGATCAACTGACGGGACGCTTTCTATCGCCACACGCTTTGGCTGCCGGGTGCTTGAGAATAAAAAACGCCTGGCAGAATACGGGGTGCAATTAGGCATGTTGAACGCCTCAGGAGACCTGGCGGTTGTTTTTGCCGCTGACAATGAGCTGGTTGGGAATTCCTGGGCGCAAAAGGTGAGCAAGGTCTTTGAGGATGACGGACAGATATCGGCGGTATGGGGAAGGCTTGCTTCGGGGGATGATGACCCTGCGTTGAATAAATATTTTGCCCTGATCCAGAGCGACCCTTTAAACTGGTTCCTGAACACTAATCTGATACGTTATAAGAAAACCGCGCGTAACCGCGGCAACGGCTGTTATGAATTCACGGTAGATCCGCGCAAGCCCCTGGTATGGGGCGCAAACGGCCTGGTGTACCGAAAGGAGAGGGTCCTGCGTATCTGGAAGCAGGAAACCTACCTGGGTGATAACGACGCCTTCCAGTACATGATCGAACAGGGGAATAACAGGGTTGTGTATTTTGATTCTCCCTTTGTCTACCACCATCATGTTTCCCGCTTAAGCGACTGGCCAAGGAAGTGGAGGAGGAACCTGATACACCACCTGCTTGATAAGAGGGAGTCCAGGAATATGAGTTGGGCTTTTAGCGGTGATTTTAAGAAGAGGTCTTTCTGGTGGTGTTTTTACAGCGCCGTGCCTGTTTTTTCCCTGCTGCATGCGCTTTACCTGGCCGCGCGGGAACGCACTCCCTATTGGCTTTACCATCCTGTTGCCAGTTTCTTACAGGTGATGACGTATGCGTGCCTGGTAGTATCGGAAGCAAAAGGCAGGCGCCTGGTAGCAGAGCTTTTTTTCAGGAAAAGGAGCAGCTAAAGTGAGGCCAGCTATTTCGGTTGTGGGTTTGGGGAAACTGGGTTTATGCGTTGCAGCGTGTTTTGCCGCCAAAGGTTTCAGGGTGACGGGGGTTGACATCGATATCGGCAAGATCGAGAAGATAAACCGCGGGATTTCCCCGATCGCAGAAACCGGTTTGCAGGAATTATTGAAAAAGGGCCATAAGAACCTACTGGCTACGCAGGATTATTCCCGGGCGGTCTTAAGAAGCGATATCACCTTTATTGTCGTAGCGACTCCCAGCCTTGCCGACGGAAGCTTTTCCAACGAGTACCTTGAAAAAACGCTGCACAGGATCGGGGAGGCGCTCAAAGAGAAGAAGAGCTATCACCTGGTGGTGGTGACTTCTACGGTCATGCCCCAGACGGTCGAGAAGGTGGCGCGCTTCATTCTTGAGAAGACGTCGGGTAAGAAATGCGGCAGGGATTTCGGGGTTGCCTATAACCCGGAGTTCATCGCCCTGGGCAGCGTTATCCATGATTTTCTCAACCCCGATTTCATATTGATCGGCGAGATGAGCAAAAGAGACGGGGATATCCTTGAGCAGGTGTATCTTGAAGTCTGCGATAACCGGCCGCGTTTCGCGCGCATGAGTCCGCTTAACGCCGAGATCGCCAAGATTTCGCTTAACTGTTACGTTACGACAAAGATAACCTTTGCGAATTCCGTTGCCGCTATCTGCGAGAAGATAGAGGGCGCTGATGCCCATGTGGTGATGAGCGCCTTAGGCCTGGACAGCCGCATAGGAAGCAAGTATATCCGGCCGGGGTTAGGTTACGGAGGCCCGTGTTTCCCCAGGGACAATGTAGCGTTTGCGTCGCTTGCGCGCATCCTTGAAACCAGGGCAAAGCTTGCCGAGATGGTTGATGAAGTCAACCGAGACCAGGTTACCAGGGTCATCTCCAATATTCATTCGATCATTGCCAGGGCCCGCAAAGACAAAACAAAGGCGCGCATCGCGCTTTTAGGGCTTTCCTATAAGCCCCATACCGCAGTAATCGAAGATTCCCAGGCGCTGGAGATCGCCCAGGTCCTGGTCAGTGAAGGCTACCGGGTGGCTGTCTATGACCCCCAGGCGCAGGAGAATGCCAAGGGCGTGCTGGGAGAAAGGGTTTCTTATGCAGGCGGCACTAACGAGTGCGCTTCAGGAGCGGATGTAGTTGTTATCGCAGTCCCCTGGCCGGAATTCGCCAGGCTGAACATGAAAAAACTCAAGAAAGAGGCGGTGGTATTGGATTGTTGGAGGATGGTGAATGGGAAACAGGTGAAGTATTTAGGAGTAGGAGCATAATATCATGAATGGTAAAAAAATATTAGTGACAGGCGCCGGCGGTTTTGTAGGCTCTCACCTTGCCAGGCAGCTTCACCAGGACGGTAATTTTGTGCGCGCGGTTGATATTAAATGGGACGGTTATCTCAAGGAGCCTTACTTCAGCGAGAAGCAGACCCTGGATTTACGCATCCTTGAAAACTGCCTTACAGCAACCAAGGGCATGGATTATGTGTTTAACCTTGCTGCCAATATGGGAGGGATAGGTTTTATCACCGAAACAGGCGCTGATGTTATGTATGACAATGTGCTGATCAACGCCTATATCATGAAGGCGTCCGTGGAGAATAAGGTTAAACGCCTGCTTTTTTCCTCCTCCGCGTGTATTTACCCGACTTATAAACAGGAGAGCCCGGAGGTTACTCCGCTTAAAGAGAGCGATGCCTATCCGGCTGACCCCGACAATTTTTACGGCTGGGAGAAGCTTTACAGCGAAAAGATGATGGAGGCGTTCCAGAAGGACTATAAACTGGATGTCCGCATGGCGCGCTACCATAATATCTACGGGCCAGAGGGGACGTATCGAGGGGGAAGGGAGAAGTCTCCTGCCGCGCTCTGCCGGAAGGTTGCCGAGGCAGGCGACCCGGGCGAGATCGAAATATGGGGTGACGGGAAGCAGACGCGCTCGTACTGTTACGTCGATGACTGCGTCGAAGGCACGATTATGCTTATGGAATCAGCCTACGATAAGCCCCTTAACATCGGGTCTGACAGGCTGGTAACCATAAACGAACTCGCCGATATAATCATTAAGATATCAGGAAAAAAAATATCGAAGAGATATAACCCTGGCGCTCCGCAGGGGGTGAGGGGGAGGAATGCGGATCTTTCGCTTTTAAAAGAGGTGTTGCGCTGGACGCCCAGGGTTAGCCTTGAGGAGGGCTTGAAAAAAACATACCAATGGATAAGCGCGCAACTGTGTTGATCAGGCTTTTAAGGCCGCATCATTGGGTGAAAAACCTTTTTATCTTTGCCGGGCCATTTTTTTCACTGAAACTCTTTGCGCCCGGAAATGCCTTTACGATGAGCCTTGGTTTTGTCTGCTGGTGCTTAATGACCAGCGCGATGTATGTGTTCAACGATATCGTAGACAGGGATTCCGATACACAGCACCCTCAGAAGAAAAAACGACCTCTGCCTTCCGGAGCTATAGGGGTGCGTACGGCTTACGCGTTGTGGTTGTTGCTTCTTCTGGGCTCTGTGCTTTTGGCTTCCTGGCTGGGGAGGGAGTTCTTCTACGGGATTTTTTTGTATTTTGCCATCAACCTTGCCTATTCGCTCTACCTGAAGCACGTGATCATCCTGGATGTTATGTGTATCGCCGCTGGATTTGTGCTGCGCGTTATTTCCGGAGCCGTGCTGATACATGTGGGCTTCTCTGAATGGCTGATTATGTGCGCTTTTATGCTTTCGTTGCTCCTGGGATTTTCAAAACGCCAGGAAGAAATTACGTATCTGGGGGTGGATGCGCATTCGCACCGCAAGGTCCTTAAGGATTACGAGCGGGGTTTTTTGGAGCGCATACCGTATACGCTTATCTCCGCAACGATCGTCTGTTATATGCTTTATACCGTTTCCCAGGAAGCAGTGCGTAAATTCGGCACCAAGAACCTTATCTATACCGCTCCCTTTGTGATCTATGGGCTTTTCAGGTATGCCTATGTTGCTTACGAAAAGAACAAAGGGGCTGATCCTACACAGGTGTTGTTTCAGGATTTGCCTACGGCAGTGAATATCATCCTGTGGATACTGGCAACCGCTTTTATCATTTACCTGCATTAAGAAAGGAGAACGAGCGTCATGAGAGTTTTAATTACGGGAGTACCCGGGTGGCTGGGCGGAAGGTTCCTTGAGATACTGGTTCAGGGTTTTGACGGCAAAGGCCCGGCTAACGACTGGAAGCTGCGTTGCCTGGTTATGCCGGGAGTTGATGCGTCTTTCATCTCGAACCTCGCCAAAGAAAAACCCGTTGAGATCGTGTACGGGGATGTTACCAGGAAGGAAACCCTGAGGGATGCCGTTAAAGATGTGGATATCGTTTTTCACATCGTCGGCATAATCCACCCGAAGAAGATCCGCGACCTTTACGCTATCAATACCACCGGCACCCTCAACCTGATCAACGAGGCCTTTTACGCGGGGGTAAGCCGATTTGTGCATATTAGCAGCAATTCCGTTGCCGGCACTAACCTCAAGCGCCATCTGCTTATGAAAGAAGAAGATGAGCCGCGGCCCTACATGAATTACGGTTTAAGCAAGTATTACGCAGAGTGCATAGTCAACAGCTATCAGGAATCAGGGAAGATGTCCACGGTGATCTTGAGGCCCTGCTGGTTTTACGGCCCCAATCAGCCCAAAAGACAGACCACGTTTTTTAAAATGATCCAGCAGGGGAACCCTGTCGTCTTCGGAAGCGGGCTTAATTTCCGCAGTATGAGCTATGTCGATAACACCTCGCAGGCGATGATCCTGGCGGCTACCAAAAAAGAAGCCGCAGGGCAAACCTACTGGATTGCCGATAGCCGTCCCTATACGACCCTGGAGATTTATCAGACGGTTGCCGAGCTCCTGGAAGTAAAAAATTTCAAGCCGAAATTCCTGCCCGGTTTTTCTTCTGAGGTTTTTCTGCTTGCCGATAAGATGCTGCAGGCGGCTGGAAAATACCAGACCGAGATACATGTCGCAGGAGAGATGAACAAGGATATCGCTTGCTCTATAGATAAGGCCCGCAGGGAGCTCGGTTATGCCCCTGCAATCGAGCTTAAAGAAGGGATGAGGCGTTCCATAGAGTGGTGCCGCAAGGTAAAATTACTTTAAGGCGAGAATGAAAATCCTGCTTATTGCGCCGCCCAAGGATAGTTATATGGGCGTTGCGCAATATCCTCCTATTGGCCTGGGGTACCTGGCTACCGCAGCCAGGAAAAACGGGCATCAGGTCCAGATACTTGATTGCGTCAAAGAAAAAATCGGGTTAAGCGCTTTTCCTTCATCGCTTGAGGCAATGGATTTTGATGTTGCCGGCTTTACCGTCTGGTCGCTGGCCTTGAAAGAGGTAAAAGAGAGCATAAGTATTATCAAGAAAGTCAGGCCTGAAGCGAGAGTCATCCTGGGAGGGCCACATCCATCTGCCTTACCCGGGGAAACCCTGGAGTTTTTTCCTCAGGCTGATTTTGCTTTCCGGGGAGAAGGGGAGATTGGGTTCCCGCTGTTTTTGGCTGCGCTTGAAAGCAAGAAAAGCGATTTCTCGGAAGTACCGGGCCTGGTGTGGCGCAAGGGGGGAGGAGCCATTGCCAATGATAGTGCCATGGCCACTGACCTTGATTCCCTGGGGTTTCCAAGCTGGGATCTGATAAGGCCCAGGGAATATTTCATGCCCGGGTCCCTGATCGGTAAAGATACCGCGGTACTTACCTGCACGCGCGGCTGCCCCTACAGCTGCACGTTCTGCTCCGCCTGGATAACCGCCGGTAAAAAAATCAGGAAGCGCTCCATTAAGAACATACTTGAGGAAATCGAATACCTGAACAGGGAATACGGCATAAGGGTGTTCGATATACCCGATGAGAATTTCACCTTTGATAGAGAATTTGTCAAGAATTTCTGCAATGCAGTCATGCCTTACAAGAGGCGCTTTGAGTTCTTCCTTCCCAACGGCATACGCCTTGACTCGCTTGACGAGGAGATGCTTCTGTTGATGCGCAAGGCTGGTTTTCGCCGGGAGGTGGCGGTAGGCATCGAATCAGGATCGGAAAGAGTGCTTAAGCTTATGAAAAAGAACCTTTCGCTTGCAATGGTGAGGGAGAAGGTAAAATTGCTGAACAGGGCGGGGTTCAGGCCGATCGGGTATTTTATCCTGGGGTTCCCGGGAGAGACCAGGGAGGACATGGATAAGACCCTTTCTCTTGCGCTTGAGCTTAACCTGTGCGCAGCCGCCTTTACGCCTTTTGCACCTATGCCCGGCACCGAGGCTACCTGCGGTTTGATCGAGCGGGGAGAATTACCAAAGGATTTCGATTTTACCTCGGTTACCACCGACAGGGTAGCATACGCGCCAGCAGGTATGACAAAGGAGGAGCTGGATGCCTTTCGCAAGCGCGCGCTACTCAGGTTCAATCTGAGGTGGCGCCCCCTGATGTACTATCTTACCAACTATAATAGCTTTAAATTCGCCTGGGCTAAATTCGTTAACCTATTTGTCAAGGGCGGGCAGGTTTGATGGGCGCAACCAACCAAAGCAATAACAGGAAGTTTGTTATTATATACATACTCTTTGTCTGTTTTCTTCTGGGCGCGCTCCTTTTTGTTTATAAGATTTCCGCGCGCAGCCTCCGCCTCGGGCTGATTTCCTTTGTCAATAAGGTGCGCTACGCCTCGGCCGTGCATTCCGCGCGCACCCCTGCCAAGAAGGAATGGCTTACAAACTGGCCTGCTATTGAGGAGAGCTGGAATAAGATAAACTACCTGGTGCATGTGCCGTATTTGATGTTTCAGTATACCCCCAATGTCAGGAGCCCGCATTTGAATACCAACGATATGGGGTTCAGGGGTAAACAGGATTATTCTCATCTGCCCTCTGTGCCGGTTGACGAAAGCTACCGCTATATCCTGCTTTTGGGCGGTTCTTCTGCTTTCGGGGCTTTTAGCGTTTCCGATGAGAACTCCATCTCCGGCCGGCTGGAGGCTATGTTAAACGAAGCCTACACTAAAGGCAGGCCTTTTAAGGTCATTAATTTGAGCGCCGGTTTCTATAATTCCTTCCAGGAGTTTATCGCCTACGTTCTCTACGGCCTAAAGTTCAAGCCCGCGGCTGTGGTTACCTTTGACGGGTTTAACGATGCCAGCGTTTCCTGTTCAGTGCACGAGGGTAAGCGGGTGCCTATGGTTTCCGGTAATTACTATTACACAAAAGAGGTTTTGGATGCGATTAACAGGCAGTCCCTCAGGACCCAGAGAAATCCTGCTTTTCTGACCCAGTTGAGCACCGAGACTGCCTGGGACAAGGAGTCAAAAGACTACATAAATGATGTGGCAGAGCTTTACGCCCGGAATCTCGGCCTTATTTGCTTGCTTGCCAGGGAGCAGGGCTCGAAAGTTGTCCTGACCCTGCAACCTGTGCATGTGCTTAAGGATGGCCGTCTTGCCTGGCGGTATGGAAGAGAAGACCTGGAACAAATCTATCGCCTGATGCCTCAAAAGGTCAGGGGGGTGGCGGAAAAATACGGGGCTGTCTTCATCGACTTCCAGGAGATCTTCTCTAAAAGCCCTGAGCTCAACGATTATTTTGCGCATACAGACCCCGTGCACCTTATTGATAAAGGGCAGGAGGCTGTTGCGCGCTCTATGTTTGCTGCCCTTCAGAAAATGCTCAGCGATGAATAAGAAAACGGTTTTCATCCTTACAGCGGTTGCCGCAGGGTTCCTCTTGAGGGTCGGCGGGATAGGGTATGGGCTTCCTGAGCTTTCGCACCCCGATGAAGCGCGGGTGGTGCTGGATACCCTCTCCATGGCTCACCGCATGAGCCTTATCCCGGAGAGGCCGGATTATGCTCTTTTGTATCGGTACCTGCTTCTGGGGCTCTTCGGGGCATATTTTCTCGTCGGTAAGATTGCCGGCCTTTTTTCGAGTCCTTATGATTTCGCCTTTGCTTTCATGACCAATCACTCGGGGATATATCTTCTGAGCCGCATGGTAAGCGTTATTTTCGGCACGGCGATCGGGCTTGCGGCGTATTGGCTGGCAAAGAGGGTTTTTAAAAAAGGGCCCGTCGGAGTCTGCGCGCTCGTCTTTTGCCTGTTTGAGTTTCAGCTTCTGCAGCACTCCCAGTGGGCACTCTATGCGGTTGTTTTTTCTTTTTTCACGCTCCCTGCATTTTATGGTATGTTCAGGCTTTGCGGCGGCGGCTCGCTGAAGGATTTTATCCTTGCAGGAGGCGCGGTAGGCCTGGCTATTTCGGTGCAAAATCAGGGAATATATCTTTTGCCCGGCCTGGCGATAGCTGCTTTTTACGGGCTGCGCAATGCGCATGATAAGCCGGGGTTAGGCGATTGCCTTAAAAGGATCTGCCTGATGGCGCTGGCTCTTATCCTGGTTTCCCTGGCAGGGAATTTCTATTGGTTCTTTATTTTCGATAAATCCCTTGCCAAGACCCTTGAGCTTATGGGGGTTACCCAGGTTGGTTTTTCCTCAATTGCGCCCTACCGCTACAATATTGCAAGCATGCTCTGGTGGTTCATGGGTGAGCTTATCAGGCAAGATGGCCTGCTTGGCATCGCTATGATAGGGGGAATCGCATACAGCGCCTGGAGGCGCACGCCGCAGGACCTCATATTCTTAAGTTTTCTTTTTATCTACCTCTGGTCGGTTTCTTCCTGGGGGTTCAGGCTGTTACATGATCTTCTCTCGCTTTTGCCGATCAGCTGTATTTTTGCGGCACGATTTCTCACCGAGGCAGGCGAGCGGTCCTTCAGGAGGCCTGCTTTCTATGTGCTTGTTTCCTGCCTTATTGTTTCTCCTCTGGCGCTGGATGCGTATAAGGCCGATCTTAAAAAGAGCCGGCCTGACACGCGCCAGCTTGCTGCGCGCTGGATTGAAGAAAATATCCCCGCAGGAAGCATGATTGCCGTTGATTGGCAGGTATTTTCCGTCCCTCTAAAGAGCGCCATTCCTTTTTTGTTCAGGAACCCGATCGCGCAAAAATACTATGAGCGCATGATGCCTGAAGAGCTCAAGCAGCGTTACGGGAAGTATCTGGAGGGGCAAAAATCCTACCGGCTCTTTGAGGTCATGTATGCGACTGACGAACCGCTTTGGCCGAAGGATATGCCGGCATCAGCGTTTGAAAAAGCGCAAAAGAGCCATGTCTTTCGCGACCTTTACAGCAGGTTCAATTTCAGGAGCATTCCGGATATCAGAGAGGCTCAGGCGGACTACATCGTTATCACCAGCTATGCCTGGGGCTTTTTTTTGCTTGACGGCGATCCGCATAAGGAAGGGCTTTTCAACGCATTTATCAAAGACAACCCCAAGGCATACTATCGCCATACAGACCGCTACATCGAGGATAACCGCCACGGCCCTGTCTTCTTTTTAGCCAGGCAGGCAAGAGAATTCTACGAACCGTTATTGTACAACAGGGCAGAGGGGATTCGGCTTTTAAAAGAATTCGCTCCGACGGACAACCTCGGCCCCCGCATCAAGATATTTGAGCTGGATCATGAACGATAAGCCCTTGGTCAGCGTTATTATCGTTAATTTCAACGGAAAAAAATACCTGCGGCGGTGCTTTGAATCCCTTTTAGCCGGCACGTATAAGAACATTGAGATTATCTTCGTGGATAACGGCTCAAGCGACGCCAGCATTGAGTTCGTGCGCGAAAATTTCCCGCACGTCACCGTTATAGACAACCAATCGAACCTCGGGCTTTCAATTGCTTCCAACCGCGGCGCGCAAGCCGCAAAAGGCGCTTACCTTTTTTTCTATAACAACGATACCATAGCCGATGAGAGGCTTATTGAGAAATTGACGCGCAAACTCCAGGAAGAACCCGCAACAGGCATCTGCGGCTGCCGCACCCTTACGTATGACGGCAAGACCGTTATTAACGAAGGCGTGCACTGCGATATCTTCGGCTATCCTTACGGCAAAGGAGAGATTTTTTACGTGGATGCCGCGATATTCATCAGGAGGGATTTATTTGAACGCCTGGGTGGGTTTGACGAAAAGATGTTCCTGTACGGCGAAGACAGGGATATATGCTGGAGGTGCTGGCTTTACGGTTACGCGGTAAAAGTCGTGCCTGAGGCGGTTTTTTACCATGATAGCGCCTGCATCAGCGAAGACCTGAGGGCATATATAACCAGCCTGAATAAGCGTTTTCTGGGAGAGTATAACGCGATGAGGTCACTTTTAAAAAATTACAGCCTGCCGTTTCTGGTTGCTATCATGCCTTTATATATCGCAATCAACATTGCCGAAGCTTTTGCTTTTATCGTTTCAGGCCAGCCAGAGGTATTCGGGAAGGCCTACCTGAAAGCCTATGCGCAGCTCCTCAGGGACCTTGCCGATATCAGGGAGAAAAGGCGTATCATTCAGCGGGAAAGGAAAATCTCTGATTTTGAGCTTCTCAGGCACATGATGAAAATAAGCGGGAAGCTGAGGCTGCTGTTTAAAATGGGCATCCCGCACTTCGGGAAAGACATAAAATATACCGGAAATTAAAGAGATGCTTGAAAGCCGGGATGTGCTTTTATGCGGACTCGCATTTACCAGCAGGACCGAGACCGTGGAAGATTACCTGAAGGACAAGGTCAGTTCGCTTACGGTCATCGCGCTCTCAAGTTGTTTCTTGAAAGAGAACCTGAGCGCCTGCAGGATATACGAAAAAGGCGTGCTCAAGAAAGAGTTTAAGGTGGCCAATTTCAGGATAAAAGACTACCAATGGTACCGTCAGCCGCTCGTACTGCTCGTTTTTGTCTTCAACTGGTTTTCAATCGTCAGCACGGTTCTTAAGCTCAGGAAGAAATTTCATCTCTGCATAGGCATTTCGCATTCTTTTGCTTTCGCAGGCCTGGTCCTGAAGAAGATGAAGAGGGTGCAGAAGCTTCTTTATTACTGCATCGATTATTACATCCCGCAGCAGAAGCTGAATTTTAATTCATTGTTCGTAAAATCAATAAATGTCATAGAGCGTGTTATCGTCAGGAACGCGGATTTTGTCTGGGACCTTTCCGAGAAGATCCAGGAGTACCGGGAGAGATTAGGCAGGGTCAGGAAGGGGACGTATAAAAGCACGGTTGTGCCTCTGGGTTACAGCAGAAAGATGAGAAAGAGTGTTCCCTTCGAGGAGATAAACCGCTGGGATATAGGTTTTGTAGGGACGGTTTCGGCGAACCACGGCCTGGAAATTCTGGTTGAGGCTATGCCCGGGATACTAAAGACATTCCCTCAGGCCTGTGTCAAGATTATCGGGCAGGGGCCGTTTCTGGCTGAGCTGCGAGAACTGGTCCGCAGGAAAGGCCTGGAACCGTATTTTACTTTTTTCGGGTTCATAAAGGAAGAGGATAAGATGCTGGATATCCTTTCCCGCTGCGCCGTTGCCCTGGCTCTCTATACTACGCGCGGCAACGAAAACATTGTCTGCGCGGATACCGGCAAGCCCAAGCTCTACGCATTTATAGGCCTGCCTATGGTAGTGACCGCATGTTACCCCCAGAGTTCCCAGATCGAGAGGAGTGGTGTTGGCATCGTCATAAATGATGAGCCCGTAAAAATGGGCGCTGAGCTTACGCATGCCTTATCGCGCCTTCTTGGTTCTGATGAGGCTTTACGCGCATTCAAAAAAAATGCCTTTGAATTCGGTAATTCCTTTGTATCCGACGCGGCGTTTGATAAGGGTTTTTCTGAATTGACGGAGAAGATAAATGGTGTATGATACCCTAAACCCCGAAGTGCTCAGGTTTCTGCTGCAGGAGGCAGAAGAGGGAGCGCGCATACTTGATGTCGGCTGCGGCACCGGAAGGCTTGGCAAGGCCCTGAAGGAGAAAGTTAATTGTTTTATTGCAGGCATCGAATGCGACCCTGAAGCGGCCCGCCAGGCATCTGAGGCGTATGATGAGGTATTGGTTACGGACCTGGAGGCGCTCATTGCCGGCAGGGAAGGGTTTGACTGGAGCAGCAGCTACGATTGCCTGGTTTTTGGCGATGTGCTTGAGCATACTTCGCAGCCGCTTGGCCTATTGAGGTATTTCAAGGGCTGCCTTAAGGAAGATGGGGTATTGATCGCTTCCATACCGAATGTGGCCAACTGGATGATACGGCTGAGGCTCCTGTGCGGGAATTTTGATTATTCGGGGGGCATACTCGATGCAGGGCACCTCAAATTCTTCACGTATAAAGGGGCGAGAAGGCTGCTTGAAGAGGGAGGTTTCAGAATCCTTGCCGTCAGGAATAACAATCATACCTTCCTTTTGAGAATGCTGGGAAGGGTTTATAAGAGGATGTTTGCGTTCCAGTTTGTGTTTAAGTGTGTGAAAGCTTAACTTAATTCGCAGACGGCCCTTACGGGCCTACAACTTACGTCGCAAGGCGTAAGGAGAGGGCTCCGTAAGTTGTCTGCTCATTAATATGTGCGGGATATGCGGATTTGCGGGTTTCAGGGATGATGCCTTATTAAGGCGGATGACCGAGGTAATTGCTCATCGCGGCCTTGATGATGAGGGGCACTATTTTTCCGACAGGGCAAGCCTGGGTTTCAGGAGGCTCAGTATCATTGATTTGAGCACCGGTAACCAGCCCCTCTCGTCGGAAGACGCCAAGGTCTGGAGTGTGTGTAACGGCGAGATCTATAACTTCAAGGCGATCAAAGACGAACTGCTTAACAGAGGGCATACGTTTCGTACCCATACCGATACCGAGATCATCCCGCACGCATACCAGGAATGGGGCATTGATTTCGTGAACAGGCTTAACGGCATGTTCGCTATTGCCCTCTGGGATGAAAGAGAAGGGAAACTTTTTCTTGTGCGCGATAGGCTTGGGATCAGGCCGCTGCATTACAGTACCGTGGCAGGAGGCCTTGTTTTTTCCTCCGAGGCCAAGGCAATACTGAAGCACCCCGTTTTCAACAAAGAGCTTGATTATAACGCAATTGATGATTTCCTCACCCTGCGCTACATACCGGGCGACGTAACCTTTTTTAAGCACCTGAAGGTGCTTGAGCCGGCGCACATGCTGATCTATCAGGACGGGCGGGTGCAAATCAAGAGATACTGGGATATTCCGATGCAGCAAAGCCTGAAATTAAGCGCTCGGGACTACCGGGACCATTTTTATTCCCTGCTGGATGATTCAGTGAACAGGTGCCTTTTAAGCGATGTGCCCCTGGGGGTGTATTTAAGCGGAGGCCTGGATTCAAGCGTGATCGCCGCATTCGTAAAAAAGAATTACGACAAACAGCTTACCGTCTTTTCCCACGGGTTTGACGGCCAGGAGGATGAGCTTAAGTATGCGCGTGCGGTAGCCCGTCACCTGGGCGCACGGCACCACGAGGTATTCATCAAAGAAGAGCATCTGGACCTCCTGCCGGAGATTATCTACCATATGGATATGCCTATCGCTAATTCCGATATCATCGGGTTTTACCTTTTAGCCGACCTGGCGCATAAACATGTCAAGGTATTCCTTACGGGAGAAGGGTCTGATGAGCTCTTTGGCAGCTATGTCCATCAGGAGACCCTTTATTACGGGCATCGCATCAAAAAATTCATTCCGAAATTCCTGCTTAAAGGGGTTCTTCCAGCCCTTATCAAAAAAAGCCCGCTTTCGCTTATCAATATGTTTTTCCGTTACCCGGGGTATGCGCTTGATGAGGAATCGCGGTTGAAGCTCCTGGAGTATTTTCATTCCGGCAATTTAGCCTCCGATTACTTTTGCCTGAATTCACTCTTCAGTAACCGGCAAAAAGACAGCCTCTATTCGGCTTCCTTCAGGCAGAACCTCAACGGGCCTTCTCCGGCGCTAAAGAGCCTCCAGGAGGTCTTTGAGGATAAACGGATCAAGCATGCATTTAACCGGTTGATTTACCTTGAATTCAAATACTGGCTCCCTACCTATCACCTCATGAAAGAGGATAAGATCGCCATGTCATTTTGCCTTGAGTCGCGCTACCCCTACCTGGACCATGAGATCGTGGAATTCATGGGTGAGGTGCCTGTAGGCATGAAGAAAAAAGGATTAAAAAGAAAACACCTTTTAAGGGAGATTGCGCGCGGCCTTATCCCCGAGGAGATACGCAACAGGCCCAAGGGGCCGATACTGGTGCCGATTAACAAATGTTTTGACCGGAATTTTCAGAGGATGCTGGGAGAGTATTTTACCAGAGAGAAGGTGGAGAAGAGGGGGTATTATAATTATTCTTATGTGCGGGACCTTATTGCAGGCAGAAAAAAGAACCCGTTTCTTTTTGACCGCCAGCTTTTTGCGCTCCTCTCTCTTGAAATATGGCACGATATTTTTGTGGATCAAAACCCATGAATAATAATTTCTGGAAAGGTAAAAAAGTTCTGGTAACCGGAGGCACGGGATTTCTGGGAAAATATATGGTGGAAGCCCTTTGTAAGGCAGGCGCAGAGGTCCTTGCGATCGATTTCCGAAAACCTGCCTGGGAGATAATTGGCTTTGACTTCCGGGAAGCCGATATACGGGACAAAGAGAAGGTCAGGGATGCCTGCCGGGGGATGGAGGTAGTATTTCACCTGGCGGCAATCCCCTCCATTGCCAGGGCAAAGCGCACCATATATCACGATATTAACGTCGAGGGGACCCGTAATGTCCTTGAGGGGGCGCTTGATCATAAGGTGCATAAATTCCTCCACGTCTCAAGCAGCACGGTTTATGGGATACCCGATGAATTCCCTTTAAGCGAAAAAAGCCCGGTTCACCCTCTGGGGAAATACGGCAGAAGTAAACTTGCCGCAGAAGATGCATGCAGGGAAGCGGTCCTGCGGGGTTTGAGCGTCAGCATCATCAGGCCCAGGGTGATTATGGGCGCAGGGAGGATCGGGATATTCAGCATCTTATTTGACCGGGTGCGCAGAAACAAACCGATTTACATAATCGGAAAGGGCACCAATGCCTTTCAATTTACCAATGTTTCGGATATGGTCGAGGCCTGCATCGCAGCTGCCGAGCGTCGGCAATCAGACCTTTTTAACATCGGCTCCGAAGAGATCCTGCCGGTTAAAGAAGAACTCGCCGGCCTCATACGGCACGCAGGTAGCTGCTCAAAGGTAGTTTCGGTTGCGCCCTGGCTTGCGCGTGCAGGTCTTAAGATCCTTTCCTATGCAGGTATCTCTCCGCTTGTTGACGAACAGTTCAGCATCGCCGATAAGAACTTCAAGCTTGATACAACGCACGCCAGAGAGGTCCTTGGCTGGAGACCGCGGTATTCTAACCTTGAGAGTCTCATCCAGGCATACGATTGGTATGTAGGCAACATAAAGGAGGAGGGCGGGCAATACCGGAATATCCTGGGGGTATTAGGAAGATTCAAGCACAGCCAGATGGGAGGATTCCAAAAACAGCCATGAGCGACGTATCCAAGAAGGCCATCCAGGATTTCTGGACCAAAAACGTTCCCGGGTGGGATATATTTTCAAAAAAATACAGCCCGGATGATAAGCAGTTTTATCTGGAAGCGGATAAATTCCGTTACCAATACGACGACTATATCCCTGCCCTGATCGATTCCTTTGCTCAAAAAGAGGCAAGGATACTTGAGATCGGCTGCGGCCTGGGTTCAGACAGCCGCTCAATCGCGCGCAAAGGAAGCCGCATTACCAGCCTTGACCTCTCCTGCGGAAATGTTGCCTTTACAATGAAAGGCATAGAGCTTCTGGGGCTGACGGGTAGGGGTGTATGCGCAGACGCCGAAAGGCTTCCTTTCAGGGATAATGTTTTCGACGTAGTCTATTCGTTCGGAGTGTTGCACCATACGCCTCGCACGCAGGCAGCTATCGGCGAGGTGTACCGGGTTTTAAAGCCCGGGGGAAAGTGCGTGGTTATGCTTTATCATAAAGGGTATGCCTACTACCTGCTTTTGCTGCGTTACGGCTGGCAGATGTTCTTGAAGAGGCTTAGCAGCGAGAAGTTGATGAGCCGCTATGATTCCACGCCGCTCTCCAAGCTTTATTCCAAAAAAGAGATACGCAGGCTCTTCAGCCAATTCAAGGCGATAGAGCTCCAGATGACCACCTACGGCGGCGTGCAGCTGCATCCGGTATTCAAATTTGCCTACTGGCTCTTAAAGAGGAGCCGATGCCTTATGTGGCATTTCGGATCATTCATTATTATCAAGGGCACAAAATGAAGGGTGTCGCCTTAACAGCAGCTAGATTAATCGACTATTGCTCGGCAGCGGCTTCCTATAAGCAGAGGCTTGCTGCCTTGTTGGCCGTGCCTACAGATCTGATAGAGGAACTTTACCGGGAGATAGACGGTTCCTCCTGGTTTAAAGAGATCTTGCAAAAGAAAGGGGTGAAAAAAAGGTATTTTGATTTGAGTATGTTTTCTCCCTTACGCGCTCCGTTGCTCTATGTGCTCTGCAGGATCGCGCAGCCCGAGAAGGCCGTTGAAACCGGGGTTGCCGAAGGCTTCTCTTCCTCGTTTATCCTGGCAGCCCTGGAGAAAAATAACAGAGGCAGACTCTATTCGATAGACCTGCCGAACCAGCCGGGACAGGTACTTACCGGCAAGGCATCCACAGGGTGGCTGATCCCCGCGCAGTTAAAGCAGAGGTGGTCTTTGACCCTGGGGTCTTCCAGAGAAAAACTCCCCGGCCTGCTGGAGGAGCTCGGAGGTATCGATATTTTTTATCACGACAGCGACCATAGTTACGAGAATATGATGTTTGAGTTCCGTGCCGCGCTACCGAAGCTTTCTGACGGAGGGTTTATCGTTTCCGATGATATCACGGACAATCGCGCCTTTGACGACTTCTGCGCCCTGCTGCAGTGCCGCAGAGAAAAGTTCTTTAAGTTCGGCGTCATAAAATACCGGATGCCTTACCATGATTAGAAAAACTATTCTTCTCGCTTTGGTTTCTTGCGGGGTTACTGGTATCTTCATGTATCCTGCTGTCCTGAAGCTATCTTCAGTTATCCCGGCTTTTTATTCTACGGACGAGCCTTACGGGGTAATCTGGAGTTTCTGGTGGTTTAAGTATTCCTGGCTGAATGGGATCCCGGCAGAGGAGGTGGGGGTGCTTGCCTATCCGCACGGCATGAAGATATCTTTTTTCCCTCTCTGGGGGCATATTGCAAAGCTGTTATCGGTTTGTTCCAGCGAGATAATCGCCTACAACCTCATACTCCTTTCATCTTTTGTATTATCCGCAGTAACGATGTTTCTGCTTGTTTTTACCCTGACCGGGAATACCTGGGCGGGCCTGTTTTCAGCGCTCGTGTATGCATTTTGTCCTTTTCACTCGGTAAGGGCATGGCAGCATTTCGGCACCGCCCAGATCCAGTGGATGCCGCTGTACCTGTTTTTTCTTTTCAGGCTCTGGCAGCTCAAGGACTGGAGGCATGCGCTATTCCTGGGCGTATCCTTAGCGTTGAATTATTATTATGACGTGCATTACGCCTATTTTATGGGGTTGGTTACGGTTTTATTTTTATCCTTGTGCCTGCTCTCCAAAGTGGAAATAAGGCAGAAGGCCGCTTTTGTGCGCACGCTTTGCGCAGCCTGGGTCCTGGGTATTATCCTTGTGCTTCCCGCATTGCTACCGTTTGTTTCCAGGATCATAGAGGCCGTGCAATCGGCACGCAGCCCCCATGCATACAGCCTGGCGAAGAGGGCCTTTGATGACCTGTTTTCACAGTCAGCCAGGCCCCTGAGTTACCTGCTCCCCTTTACCGAACAACCAATCTTTGGCGGGGTGACCCGTATTTTTATCGGTTCAGGCCTCTGGGGAGAGAGTTTGACCGAACATAACATCTTTCTGGGGTTTGTGGCCCTGGGGCTGGCGTTTTTTTCATTATACAGGAAAAAAGAGGTTATTGCCTATTACCAGGGCAAAGGCATTGACCTGCGTTTTACGATGAATTTCTTTTTTCTTCTCTGCGTTGTCTGCTGGCTTTTTTCCCAGCCTCCCTGGTGGAATATCTTTGGATTCAAGTTTTACCTGCCGTCATTCTTCCTGTATAAGGTCTTCCCGATGGTCAGGGCGTATGTGCGTTTTGCCGTGGTTGTTATGCTGGGAGTAAGCGTCCTGGCTGGTATCGCTCTTGCTCCACTGCTTAACAGGTTTAGCGGCGCTGCCAGGAGGGGAGCGGTTGCATTGCTTATTATACTGGCGGCGTTGTTCGAGTTCTGGTATATTCCTTCGGAGCATGCTGTTGACCTGAGCCGCTACCCGGCTGTTTATGATTGGCTTAAAGATCAGCCCTCCGGCATAGCGATCGCCGAATACCCTCTTGATATCGAGGGTCCGAATGAACTTTACAAATTTTACCAGACTAAACACCACAAGCCCATTATTAACGGCGCATTTCCCGGTACTCCTGCGCATGAAGCAATCAAGCGCTTGCAAAAACTCTCTCAACCTGCTACTATTACTGCTTTAAGGTCATTGGGCGTTGATTATGTCTTTCTGCATCTGGATGATTACCAAAAGACCGGGTTAGCCGAGGAAGCAGAAGAGGTACGAAGCGTGCAAAATAACTCGGCACTCAAGCGCGTGTATGCCGATGCCGGCATAGAAGTTTACGCAATCTCCGGCAATGAGCATGCCGGTAAGGAAAGTCTTCTACGATGAAATTTTTGCTTGTTGCGCCCCCTAAAAAAGGCCTGGCAGGGCATGAGGAGAGCATACCCATCGGTTTGGGGTATCTGGCAACTACCTTGCGTAAATTGGGCCACGAACCGGACCTGAAAGACTGCCTTATCAGGGATTGGGATAACGAAGCGCTCCTTAGCTATATCCGGCGCTCAAAACCGGATATCGTGGGTATAACGGTTTATTCGCAGGCCCTGCGCAATGTCCGGGAGATATTGGAGATGGTCAAGAAAGAGAACCCAGGCATTATTACTATTGTCGGGGGTCCGCATCCGACAGGAGTGCCGGAGCATGCTTTGCGGTTCCTGGAGTGCGCTGATTTCGGCATAAACGGAGAAGGAGAGATCCCCTTGCAGCACCTCATGCCTATCCTCGAGAAAGGGGAAGGCAGATATGAAGATGTCCCCGGCCTTATCTGGAGGGAGAAAGGCCACATCCGCTGGAACCAGAAGGTCGAGTATGACAATCTGGATGAATTGGGTTTTCCTGCCTGGGATCTGATCGATCCGCCTTCTTATTTTGATTCTCCTGACTTCAAAGGCAAAGTAACTATCATCCACACTACCCGAGGCTGCCCATACGGTTGCGCCTTTTGCGTTAAATTAGGCAGGAAGCTTCGTTATCACAGTATCGAAAAAATTTATGAGCAAATACGGCTGTTGCATGAGCGTTACGGAGTTATACGTTTTCTGATCGGGGACGAAGGGTTTCCGATCAACCCGAAATTCCTGAAAGATTTCTGCAGGTACGTAATCGCTCAGGGCGACAACTTCAGTTATATGGCAGCCTGCGGCCTTCGGCTGAATGCCATTGACGATGAGATGTGCGAACTTTTGAAACAGGCAAATTTCTCGCGCATGGTGGGTATAGGGATAGAGGCCGGGAGCGAGCGCGTGCGTAAGCTTATGAATAAGAACCTGCCTACCGAGGTCATTTTCAGGGGCGTAGAGATACTAAACAGGCACGGGTTTAAACCCGCCGCTAACTTTATTATCGGATTTCCCGGAGAGACCAGAGAGGAGGTTGAGGAGACCATACGCCTGGCGCGCAAACTGAAGATCTGGGCTGCGTGTTTTGCTCCCTTCATTCCCTTGCCGGGCTCCGTGGCTACCAATAAGCTGATCGCGGACGGAGAAATCCCTGCGGATTTCGATTATTCTTTGATTGACCTCGATTGCGTGCTTTATGCGCCCAAAGGCATGACCAAAAAAGAGGTAGATGACCTGCGCAAGAAAGCGGTATTCCTCTTTAACATCCAGCCGCGCATGCTCTGGTATCATATGACCGGCGGAAGGCTAAAGTGGTCGATCATCAAGGTATTCAGGATATTCTTTCCTATGTGGCTCGTTCCCAGGCCGTGGCGTAAATACATCGCCCAGTAGCAGGAGGATAAATCTTTTTACCGTGAAATTCCCAAAAAAAGAAATAGGCGTTCTAATCGGATCAATACTTTTTGCGTTCCTTCTCTGCGAAGCCCTTTACCGGATGTATGATTTTTATTACTACGGAAGGCAATTGAATAAATTCGCAAAAGACCAGGCTATCCTGCAGCTAATCCCTTATGATCCGGTTTTGCAGTATGCGTTGAAACCGGGAGGTTATTTTCTGCTGGGAGGCAAGATCCCCTACAAGATCAACAGCGCGGGCTTCAGGGATTACGATATACCGCTAGATAAAGGGGCTTCCCGCAGGATCATCATACTGGGGGATTCTAATACCTTTGGCTGGGGTATTAGAATGGAAGATACCTTTCCCAAGGCATTGGAGAGAAAGCTTAAAGATGAGGGTCTCAATATCCAGGTGATGAATGCCGGGGTATACGGCTATAATACGCGTCAGGAAGTTTTGTTCTTGCGGCATGAACTCCTGAAGTATAAGCCTGATACGGTAATCATTGCTTTTCATCCCAATGATACGCAGGTTAACGGCACCTTTCCGAATCACCCGTTCATAAAGAACGGCGAATCTTATTATCATTCCTGGTTTTTTGAATTCTTAAAGTCCCGGATTAACCGTTTTCTGAACAGGAATAAGCGTGATTCCACCTGGTGCACGAGCAAGACAGGGGATTTCTTCCCCCTGAAGGTAAAACTCGCCAATTTTTGCATTACCTATGAGCAGGGCTTTGCTGATGATTATCCGGGCTGGGCAAAAACCAAAGAAGCGTTAAAAGAAGCAAAGAGGCTATCGCAGGAACATGGTTTTTCTCTTTTGTTGATGATCCTGCCTGATTTTTCCAGGGATTTTGCGAATTATGGCCTGGAGTGGGTGCATGAGAAAGTCAGGGAGTTCGCCAGGAACGCAGGTATCAACGCGCTGGATGTATACCCGTATTTCAAGGGAATGGATAACACTTCACTGCAAAATACCGAACTGGGGGATACACATCCCAATAAGCGGGCGCATGAGATCATCGCAGAGGCGCTCCAGGCGAGGCTCCGGGAAAGGGGTTTATTAGAATGAACATTCTGGGAATTTCCTGTTTTTATCATGACAGCGCGGCGGTCCTGGTGCGTGACGGCGAGATAATCGCAGCCGCGCAGGAGGAGAGGTTTACGCGCAAGAAGCATGACTTTAACTTTCCCGCTCATGCTATTTCCTGGTGCCTGAAGCAGGGAGGGATAAGCGCCAAAGGGCTCGATTTCGTGGCCTTTTACGATAAGCCTTTCATTAAGTTCGAAAGGATCCTGGAGACGAGCCTTGCTTATGCCCCTTCGGGTATCCGGCAGTTCATTCAAGCGATGCCCCTCTGGCTTAAGCATAAACTCTGGATCCCGGAGCTCATCAGGAGCGAGCTTAATTATAAAGGCAAGATCATTTTTGCCGATCATCATGAATCGCATGCGGCAAGCGCCTTTTATCCTTCGCCGTTTGAGG
>Ga0101944_10002545_pt1 | contig 28951 bp, 20 predicted proteins | sample DewCreD2012metaG_FD_75245 | JGI IMG/M metagenome (GOLD analysis project Ga0101944, IMG submission 75245) | Hot spring sediment bacterial and archeal communities from British Columbia, Canada, to study Microbial Dark Matter (Phase II) - Dewar... ... | reverse complement strand
GGGATGAGAAAGCGCGGGCCCCAACCGATGCCCCCCCCCCAGTCTTTCCAGGTGGAATAGAAGATCAAAAACCCCAGCGTCACGGCGGCCAGCAGTACGCCTAACCAGCGGTCTTGTTTCCAGATTTTCCATAGGCCGGGCAGTGCCAGCAGGCTGAGAGGGAAGAAGAGCAGAATTCCCCGGCCTGGGCTGATGAGGTTGCCGGCCAGGGCCGGCAGTATGTGGAGCGGCGAGAGGTTGAATTCGCTGCCTGGCTGGTATCCAACCGATAAAAAACTGCCAAAGCGCGAGTAGTTGATCCACTGGTTGATTCCCAGGAACACGGCGAGCGGAAGGGAGAAGGCCATCACGGGCTTAAGGCGGCCCCAGAGGCCGGGTTGGGGCCCTGCGGACGACGCAGGCCATAGGACCAACAGGGCCATGGGGAATGCAGGGATGACAATAATCTCTGGCCGCGCTAACACGCCAAAACCCAGGACAATACCAGCGGCGGCCAGTGTGCCCGGCGACCAGCGGCGGCGCGCGCGGAGCAATAGCACAACCGCGCCAATCACCAGCAGGCTCGCCAGGGGCTGGGCGTAATCGAACCGCGCATAGACAGCCGCTGGTGACGCCAGCCCAAAAATGAGGGCGGCGAGAACGGCCTTACGCTGTGAAAGTCCGATTTCGAGAGCGAGCGCATACACCAGCACCGCCGTCAGCGCCGTAAGGGTTGGATTAACCCATGAACTGTATAGATAAGGCCGGTTATCGAGCAAAGCCGGGTTAAAAAGATTGGCCGGATCGTAAGGAATCTCCGTGATTTCACTGGACTCCCGAAAAAAAGTGGCTCTGAGCAGTGCCAGCACCGGCATGTAGAGGAGCGTTAGCCCAATGGGCCACTTGCTGGTGCGAAATTCGCTCCCCCACAACAAGGGCGGATCCATAATGAAAGAATGTTTGAACAACAGCGTCTTGGCGTACTGGAACATCACCACGCCGTCAATCGAAAAGTGATGACCGGGTAAGAAAAAGAGATACACAACCAGGCAGGTGAGCAGGATGGCGGCCGGCAGCCACCACCGCAGGCAAAACAGGCTGGCAAAGCGAAGGTGAAATTTCTGCACAGACAAAGGAGTGATCCTCATCGGGAGGGCGGATAAGATAGGGGGTATTATACCGGGTTTTGGCATGAGCGTTCGTAAGATCATAGATGCCCTAAAATGGCCAATTAACATCTATGATATAATTTTCGAGCAAGCCATCTGCTGTTCGAAAACTTGAAGTGCCTCATTTAAGAAATGGAGCGATTATATGAAAAGCAGCGTAGTCGCAAGGTTATGGCGATTGGCTTTGGTCATGGCCGTACTCGTTAGCCTGGTGCTGAGCGGCAAGATGACAGTAAGCGCAGGGGGAAGCAAGTTGCTGGTAGATGAGGTAATCCCGGAAGGGCATGATTTTGCCTCCGTCGTGCTGAATGACGCCTGGGATATGAACCAATATTCGGACGTTTCTCAGAACATCAACAGCGACGGTCAGTTCAATTATTTGACCAACATCAACGTAAGCAACGGCATTTTCTCGGCCACAGCGGTAGATGGGATGGGCGGAGAAGGTTTTTACGTCCTCTTCCCCCGGCATCACGACACGCTGGCTTCTGGAAAAGTCGGCGAGCGGTTCCCAATAAATACTGCCAAATACCAATGTCTCTACCTGGCCATGCGAGTCGAATCGAGGGCTGGCACTTCTCAATATGGGCCAGACCAGTTTAAGGTCTATTGGTTTGCAGACGCATCTCTGACCGGCAATCAGTGGGGGCGGCACGCGCAGGTGATCTATGACCTCAATTTCGATCAGCCGGTCCATTATTGGAAGTTATTTAAGGTGAATCTAGCCAGCGCTTCTGGTACCTTTAACGTTCCGTGGATGAACCGCGCCAATTGGCAGGGTCTGCGCATTGACCCGACCAACCAGAGCAATATCCCCTTTGCCATTGACTGGGTGCGTCTGACCGACTGCTCCCCTTCGACCGTCGCGCTTTCCTGGTCATCTGCCGGGGCGGGCAGTGTCTACTCGCTGTGGGCCAAGCGCCAGGGGACCAGTCATTATATCCGCGTGGCCGCCGACCTGAACACGACCAGCACGAACCTCGACATGCAGGGCATGGAGCCGGGAACTTATGATCTTTTCGTCAGCACTGCCAAAGACTCTTGTTGTACGGCTCCAGTAAGCACGGTAACGGTCAGCCGCGCGCCGGTGGCGAAGTTCAGCAAGCCCAGCTTTACATCGGGGGTTTCTTACCAGGCCGTCGGCGGCGTGGAGTGGGATATGGATGGGTCAACGGATGTTGATCGGGTGGACTGCGCCGCCGCGCAGTTCAGCAACGGCAAGCTGATCCTCGACACGCCCACGTTTGCGGCTCAGCCGGCGGAATGCCGGGGTGGGGATGTCAGCGACCCGAAGATTTTCTTGCGCTCGCCGGCGGCTGTGAACACCCATGAATACCGCTACCTCACCTTCCACATGCTGGGCGAGAATGAACCGGGCAAGAACTGGCAGGAATACGGCCTGGGGATGATGATCCGCTGGATTTGGGGCAGTAACGGCTGTTACCTGGTGAGCAACGCCGTCGCCTATGATGTGGGGTGGAATACTTATACCGTTGACCTGTGGGATGCCAGGGGCGGCGCATCGGTCTCGCAGGTAGGGAACTGTCCGGCAAATATGGACACCTGGCTTGAGTCTGGCACGGCCTCAGAATTTCGCTTTGATCCCAATGAAAATATTTCTGGGCATAATTTCCACCAGGAAATTGATTGGATCAAGCTGACCAAAACGGATGAGGTAAGGGCTGGGCAGGTCTTCCCGGTGGGTGTTACGCTGAACCACACCAACAACAATGCCCGGTATACCCTGTACTATACGACGGACCCGGTCGGCGCTCCCAAACAGCACCTGGCGAACGTGGTGGAGCCTGGCCCCGGCCCCACCCCCGTTCCAGGGATGAAGCACATTTACCTGCCGTCAGTCTCTTATGGGCCGGCTTCCACTACCCCCGCTGGTAAGTTGTGGGACACCGCCGGGGTTCCGGCTGGAACCTATTACATCTGCGCTGAGGCGTGGGACGACATCAATACAGCTCCGGCCTGGTCGAACATCACGTGCAGCGAGGCGCCGGTTAAAGTTGTCCAGTAATCTAAAGTTCACGTATGCGTATCGGCATTGATGCCACTGCCCTGCCCTCACAGCCTGTGGGGGCAGGCAACTATATTATCCATTTTACGCGCGCGCTGGCCGGGCAGGCCGCTGACCAGCCGGACGTGGAACTGTTCATCCTGGCGCAGGCCGGGCGGCTGCCGCTCTTGGGCGTTGCGCCGTCTGAGCGCGTTCATCTGGTGGCGCTGCCCGACCGCAGCGCGCCGCGCCGCCTGGCCTGGGAGCAGTTAGGACTGCCCGCGCTGGCTCGCCGGCTGGGGCTGGACCTGCTGCATTCGCTCCACTATACTCTGCCGGTGCTCGCGCCCTGCCCGGTGGTCGTGACCTTTCACGATATGACCTTTTTCCTCTTCCCGCATCTGCATACCCTGCCCAAGCGCATCTTTTTCCAAAATATGATCCGCTTCAGCGCGCGGCGCGCGGCGGCACTGCTGGCGGTGTCGGAATCGACCCGGCAAGACAGCATCCGCCTGTTGGGGCTGGCCCCTGAGCGCATTACCACCACGCCGCTGGGGGCGACGGAGGGCTTCGTGCCCGTGCGCGACCCGGCCCGGCTGGAGGCTGTGCGCCAGAAGTACCGCCTGCCAGAGCGGTTTGTGTTAAACGTCGGCCTGCTGGAACCGCGCAAGAACCTGCCCGCCCTGCTGCGTGCCTTCCGGCGCATCAGCGCGCAGTTCCCCCATCACCGCCTGACGCTGGTGGGGCGGCAGGGGTGGATGTACGAGCAGGTCTTTCAACTGGTCGAAAGCCTGGGACTGAAGGAGCAGGTGTGCTTTACCGGCTACGTAGAAGGCGCTGACTTGCCGGCCATCTACAGCCTGGCGGATGTGTTTGTGTATCCCAGCCTGTACGAAGGCTTTGGCCTGCCGGTGCTGGAGGCCATGGCGTGCGGCGCTCCGGTGATCACCTCACGGGTGTCGTCACTGCCCGAAATCGCTGGCGAAGCCGGAGTGTTGGTAGACCCGCAGGACGAAGACGCTTTGGCCGGGGCGCTGGAACGGCTGTTGAGCGACCCGGCCGAGCGGGCGCGCCGGGGCGCATTGGGCATAGAGCGTGCGCGCGCCTTTACCTGGGAGCGCACCGCCCGCCTGACCTGGCCGGTCTACCGCGCGGTTGTTGCGATATAATAGCCTCTATGTCTTTCACATCCAACGAAGATTCCATCCCTGCCGCCCGCGCGGATGGTTGGGTTCCGCTGGAAGTTCTGGAACGCGCGCTCCGCTATGGCTGGCTGGTCATCGTCTTGGTGATTGTGGGCGGACTGGCCGGGTGGGGTATCTACCATGTGCAGCCCCCGCTCTATGAGGCCCGCTTTGGCTTTACCGTCAGCTATGACCTGACCAATATGGGCGAGATGACCCAATACGAGCAGGATTTCACCAGCGGGGCCGTGGGCGATCTGATGTACGCCAGCGATATCCTCGAAAAAGTCGCAGAGCGGGCGCAGGCGCAGGGGGTGCAGATTGACCCCCAGGAACTGCGGAAGATTTCTACCCGCGAGCGCCAGGCGCAGACCTGGTACGTGCGCGTGCGCCACACCAATCCCGATACCGCCGCGCTGCTGGCAACCGTGTGGGGCGAAGAGGTTGACCGGGTACTGCGGCAGGTGTATCAGGAAGGCGTGAAGGCCCAGGGTTTGCAGCGTTACCTGGAATCGTTGGAGGACTGCCTGAAGCGCACTGCCCTGATCGAACCGGTGATGCAGGAATGCAGTGCGCAGAACCTGCCGGCCCTTCAGCAAGAATTGAACGCCACCGGTCAGGCGCTGGCCGCGGCCAAACTGGCGAGCCGGGGCGTGCTTCCCAGCCTGGGGATCAGTTGGACGGAAAAGGCCGCGCGGCCTGACCGCCCGGTTTTGCTGGGGCTGGGGCAGATGGTACTGGCGGGCGGCGCTTCGGGCTTTCTGCTGGCAGTGGTGTTCATCGAAACCGGCCTGGCCGGACGGCTGATGGGGAGGCTAAGGGGTGGTTAGAGAGAGGAATCGCCGGGTGGTGCGGACCATCTGGGCGGTGCTGTTGGCGGCCCTGCCGCTGACCAGTTTCCCGCTCTCAGCATACCTGATCGGCTCTACCATGGTGGCCCCGGCTTCGGGGCTGGTGTTGGCCGTTTTGATGGTGGTTTGGTTTCTCCCGTATCTTTTACGGCGGGGAACGCTGCCGCCTCAATCCCTGCCGTTGATGGGGTTGGTGGTGGTGGCCCTGGCGGCCACCCTGCTGGCGTATTTCTCTCCCGTTCCTATTTTCCGCGAGGTTCCCCAATGGCGCACCAACGCCGAGGCCGTGGTGACGCTGGTGCTGGGCATTGCGTTTTACCTGGTGGCGGCCGCGTGGCCGCGCAGCCGCGCCGACCTGGCGTTTTCGCTGCGCTGGCTCAATTGGGGCGGGTTTGTAATGGTGGTCTGGTCCCTGGTGCAGGGCTATTACTGGCACGCCCACCATTATTACCCGGCCTGGATGCACACGATCCAATCCTGGTTGTCTTCCAGCATCCTGTTTCCAGAGCGGATCACCGGCCTGGCCTTCGAGCCTTCCTGGCTGGCGCATCAGTTGAATATGACCTACCTGCCCTTTTGGCTGGCCGCCACAGTGCGCGGAACCACGGTTCACCGCTTCCGCCTGTGGAAAATTTCGTTTGAGAATCTGCTGCTGGCTGGCGGCCTGGGAGTGTTAGCGTTGACGGTTTCGCGGGTGGGAGTGCTGGCCTTTTTGCTGATGGGCGCGCTGCTGGCCGTGCTGTTGGGTCTGAATGTGGTGAGTTGGGCGGAGGCGCGGCTGTTGAAGGGCCACCGGGGACGCAGACGCCTGCGCCTGGCGATGACTGTAGGCATGGCGCTGCTTTATCTGGCCGTGTTGATCGGCGTGGCGTATATCTTCAGCCGTTACGACCGGCGCATGGCGCGCATTTTTGACCTGCAAGCCCTGCGCACTCAGGGGATTGTCTATTACGCCAACCAACTTGTGTTTGCCGAGCGCGTGGTGTTCTGGGAGGCCGGTTACGCGATCTTTAACGATCATCCGCTGTTGGGGGTGGGGCTGGGCAACGCGGGCTACTACTTCCCGCAGAAGTTAGGGGCCTTTAGCTGGAATTTAACTGAAGTGCGCCGCGCTATGTATGAGTGGATGACGCTGCCCAACATTAAAAGCCTGTGGGTGCGGCTGTTAGCTGAGACGGGCATTGTGGGTTTTGCTTTCTTTGCTGGTTGGTGGTACCTGATATGGCAGTCGGCGCGCTTCCTGTGGTCTCACCGCGATGGCCTGCTGTATACTTTGGGGTTGGGCGGGGCTTTTGTGCTGGTGGGTTTGCTGGCTGAGGGGTTTAGCGTAGATACTTTTGCGCTGCCCTATTTTTGGATCTCAACTGGGCTGGTGACGGCCGCCTGCGAGGTGGCCCGCTGTTTGCCAACGGATAAAAGGGTGGAAATGTGGAGGTGAAAGGTGAGTGACGAAGCAAAGTGGGCCATCATTATCGGCGGATGCGTGCTGGTCTTGTGCCTGTGTCTTACTGTGGCCTGTGTTGTCGCAGGGGGGCTGTCTTTCTTTATGATCCAGGACACTGGATCACGGGTGTACCCCACCGTTGAATGGGAGCTTGAAGCCACAATTGAGCCTGGCGACTCGCGCGTCCCTACGCGCCGGCCGCCGACAGCCACCCCCACTCTGCGCCCTATTGAGGCTCAGGAGCCAGCCGATGAGGGCGCGGTTGAAAATTTGCAGCGGTTAGAGGCGGTCATTGTGCCAGAGAATGACCCGCACGACCTGGCTTTTCGCCTGGAGGGAAAAACCGATATCCCGGAGACGGTCGAAGGCCCGGCTGAACCGCTGAAAGTGGGCGCTGCTGAAACTTTTTGGGCCCTCAATGTAGACACGCGCGAACAGTTTCAGATAGAAGCCACTCTGCGCTATGTGACCGATCACCTCTATTTCTTCATCGAAGATGGGGTGGATTATGATCAGGACGACCTGAAGCGCCTGTGCGAAACCTTTGAAACCGAAATCTACCCAACCGACCGCGAATTCTTCGGCAGCGAATGGACGCCGGGGGTTGATAATGACCCGCATCTCTACGTGTTGTTTGCGGGTGGATTAGGCAACAGCATCGCGGGGTATTACTCACAGAACGATGAACTGCATCCTGAGGTGAACGAGTATTCTAACGCCCATGAGATGTTTTACCTGAACGCCGACAATATTAACCTGGGCGAAGAATTTACCTACTCGGTCATGGCTCACGAGTTTCAGCACATGATCCACTGGTACCGCGACCGCAACGAAACATCCTGGATCAATGAGGGCTTTTCGGTGCTGGCGGAACTGCTCAATGACTACGACGTTGGGGGGTTCGATTACCTCTATATCAGCCAGCCCGATATTCAACTGACCTATTGGCCTTCACCGAATGAAGGCAGCGGCCCCCATTATGGCATGGCTTTCTTGTTTTGGACCTATTTCCTGGACCGTTTCGGCGAAGAGGCAACTCAGGCTGTGGTGGCGCACGCCGAAAACAGCATGGAAAGCGTTGACGCGGTGCTGCAAGAGCTGAACATCGCCGATGCGGTTACCGGCGAGGCCATAACAGCCGACGATGTTTTTGCCGATTGGGCCATTACCTCTTATCTGAACGATGAGAGTGTTGGCGATGGCCGTTATGCGTATCAACGCTATCGCTCGGCTCCGCAGGCGGGCGATACCGAAGTGTTGGACCGCTGCCCCTCGGATTGGGAGAGCCGCACCGTGCGCCAGTACGGCGTGGATTACATCAAGATTGACTGCTCTGGGAGCTATACCCTCGAATTTGAAGGGGCTACTGAAGTTGGCGTGCTGCCGGTCGGCCCTTACGAGGGCCGGTATGCCTTCTGGTCGAACAAGGGCGACACCTCTAATATGACGTTGACCCGCACCTTTGATTTCACCGGCGTCAGCGGCCCCCTGACCCTCATCTACTACACCTGGTATGATCTGGAAGAAGATTATGACTACGTGTACCTCGAAGTTTCGGAAGACGGCAAGCAGTGGGAAATCTTAACCACCCCCTCTGGCACAGACCGAGACCCGGTGGGGAACAGCTACGGCTGGGGTTACAATGCCTTTAGCGGCGGCTGGATCGAGGAAACCGTTGATCTTTCGCCGTTCGCCGGCAAGCAGGTGCAGATTCGCTTTGAATACGTGACCGATGCGGCTGTCAACGGCGAGGGCTTTATGCTGGACAATATCGCCATCCCTGAGATTGATTACCTGACCAGCTTTGAAGAAGACGACGGCGGTTGGGAAGGGCAGGGGTTTGTGCGGATTGAGAATGATCTGCCCCAGTACTACCGGGTTTCGCTCATCCTCCAGGGGCGCGAAACCAGCGTGCAGTACCTCGAACTGGACGAATCTCAAAGGGCCACAATTCAATTAGATCTGGGGAACCAGGAAGCCGTGTTGGTGGTCAGCGGTATCACGCGCTTTACCAACCAGGAGGCAACTTACCGCTTCAGGGTGTCACCGTAAAACAAGTAAAAAGCAAAAAGAAAGGCCGGGCCGCTTCTTTCTCACCAGAGAAATTGCCAGCCCGGCCTTTTGGTATATGGCGTTAAGAGGATTACTCTGTAACGACTTCTCCGCGCAGGTTCGCCAGTTCGCGCTCCAGTTCCATCCGGCGCGCGTTAGCGGCCTTTTCCACTTCTTCTTTGATGTGGCGCGTGTAGCTCTTAACCTCAGTGCGGAGTTCATCCCCAGACATCGGCGCGAGAAGCAGGGCAATGGCGCTTCCAACCAGCCCGCCCAGGATCGCGCCTAGAAACAAATTTGCTACCCTCGTCATAGGTTCTTCCCTCCTGAGACAAATCTTACGATTGTAATTATTATAGAGCATTTGAACGATTTTTTCCAATGTGGACGCGATTAAATTACAGCGGATGCGTCTTGGGCCGGGTGTTGTGGTGTGGGAGCCAGGCCCAGGCGCTGGAACAACAGCGGGGCGGCGGCAGATACCCATAACCCGATGAGGGTGTAGCGTAAGAAGCGCAGGCTGAAACTTAACACATCGGCCTCGCGCGGGAATACTTTGCCCAGCAGGTACCACAGGGCCAGCACGCCAACCGCGCCGACAGCATAGCGCAGCACCCGCTGAAGGGGGGCGCCGGAGGCGTTCCAGAATGCGCCGTGTTGGTGATGCCACCAGGCCACGCCGGCCAGCATCCCAAACCAGGTTCCGGCAACGGTGAAAGCCAGGTCTACATTAAAAGGGTCAATCACGTTGTCGGGGACCGCCGCCAGAGCATTACGCGCCCAGGTAGTGGGCATTTCCCAACGGGCGCTGGCAGCCGCGCTGAGGAGAATCAGGCCGGCCAGAGCCAGGGCCGAAAGCAGGGCTGCCAGTATCTTGTGCCCTAAACTGAGGGTTTGGATCCACTTTAACAGGGGCGCTTCCACTTTTAAATACCCCCACAACAGCGCGCCCCCCAACAACCAGCCCACCAGCACGTCACTCACGAAATGCATGCCCAGGTAAACGCGCGAGAGGCCAATGAGAACAATGAGAGCCACCAGGACACCCCGCGCCGCCCTGGATTTGACGCCCGTCGCCAACATGCCCCATACCGCTACGCCGTTTGAGGCATGGGACGACGGCAGGCCAAACGAGGTTTCAGCGGCCAACCCCTGCACCCCAGCGCCCAACCAGTAAGGCCGAGGCGTGTGAAAGGCAATTTTCGCCGCGCCGCTGACGGCATTGCTGAGCAGAAGCATCAGGGCCACCCGCACCCCCATGGCGCTGTCGAAGCACCAGTACAGGGTAGGCATTAACAGCAGGTAAAACTCTTCCTGTCCCAGCATCGAAAGGGCCTGCATGGGCGTTACCAGCCACAGCCCCAGCGATTGCAAGAAGAGATTTACCCAGATTTCAATTTCGTGAAGGCCATCCATGTTGATCGCTCCGATAAATGAATATAGGCTGTCCTACAGGACAGAGTTGATCCGCAAAGGTTGACGAGGCAGTGGATTCTATTGTACACTCAGCTTATGAATACAAAAACCCAAAGATGGTGGGACATTCCCGCGGTCGTTTTGTTGGTGTGCGCTCTGTTGAGTGCCGCGATCCGCCTGCACGTGACCGGTTGGACCGATCACCTTGGCCGGCTTGAGATCGTCGTGATCTTGGGGGCGATCTTGGGTATTTTCCTGGGCAAGACCATCTGGCGTGGGCGGACGGCCTTTTTCGTCGGGCTGATGTATACGCTCATTGCCGTTCCCTGGCAGTTGGTGGTGATGATGCCCAAGGGCGAATGGCTTTTCCGGCTCAACCTGCTGTATGCCCGCCTCTATTGGGCAGTGGCCGATTTCTTAAAAAACCAGCCGGTGAAAGATCCTATCCTGTTTCTGGCGACGATGGTGGCGCTGTATTGGCTGGCAAGTCTGCTTTCGGCCTATGGGCTGGTGCGGCGGGCCAACCCCTGGCTGCCGCTGTTGTCTTTGGGCGTTATGGTGCTGGTGATCGAATATACGGTAGAGCTGTACCGTTATATCAAGGTGACGGGCGGCACGTACAGCCTGTTTTACCTGATCTTCTGCCTGCTGCTGTTGGGGCGGCTGTATTTTGTCCGCTCGCGGCGCGAGTGGGAACAACGGGGCGGCACGGTGGAACTGGAAGTGGGGTATGACCTGGGCCGGGGCGCGCTGGTTTCGGCACTGGTATTGGCCCTGGTGGCCTGGAATGCCCCGCGCGTTTTTAACATCTTCGCCAGCGATAACCCGGCCCAAGAGCGCATTTCGCGCGAGTGGCAGGCCTTCCGCGACCGGATCAACAAGGCTACAAACTCGTTGAAAAGCCCCAGCCCGATGGTAGTGGAAGGGTATGGCAATAATATGTTCCTGGGAACCGGCGGCCCCCTGGGAAACGAAGTGGTCTTTACGGTGCGCCCTTACGAAAAAGAGCGCGTCTATGGCCGCATTTACTGGACGGCCCGCACGTATGATACCTACGTAGGGAACGGCCAGTGGGTCACATCCATTGCAGGCACGCAGCAGATGGGGCCGGCGGTTGACTTCCTTAATTATCCTGACTGGGAAATGCGCAAAAACTTCGATTTCACTTTCTCCTCGCGCATTTCTCTCTTGCAAACCCTCTACTACCCGGCTGAGCCGGTCAAGATCAACCGCGAAGTCCAGGCTGTTTTGGATAAGAACGAAAATGGCGAGGTGGACTTCAATGCGCTGATTATGGACCCGCCCCTGCGTGCCGGCGAAGAATACCGCGTGACGGCCCTGGTGCCGCAGCCTTCCACCAAAGCCATGCGCGAGGCCAGCAGCGAGTACCCCGAATGGGTGAAGGAACGCTATTTGCAGTTGCCCGAAAACTTCTCGCCGCGTATTGCCGAACTGGCCCAACAGATTGCCGGCAGTGAAGAGACCAATTACGATAAAGCCCTGGCGATCACCCAATACCTGCGGCGCACAATCACGTATTCTGAATCCATCCCCCAACCGCCGCGCAACCGCGATCCGCTGGAGTGGTTCTTATTTGACCTGCGCTCGGGCTTCTGCAATTATTATGCTTCAGCCGAAGTGGTGATGCTGCGCTCGCTGGGCATTCCGGCGCGCCTGTCGGCGGGGTACGCCCAGGGGACCTGGGACCCTGAACAGGGCCTGTATACCGTGATCGGCAAAGACAGCCATGCCTGGCCTGAAGTGTACTTCCCCAATGTGGGGTGGGTGCCTTTTGAGCCGACGGTGTCACAGCCGATGGTGGCTTTCCCGTCTGGTGATACTGATGGCGAGGACAATGCAGAGGCCCTCGACCCGCGCGGCGGGCGTGAGATGGACGATAATCTTTACCCACCGCCTGGCAGTGAAAATCCCTATGAGGATTTCCTGCGCGCCCAGCAGAATAACGGCGGCACGCTTCCGGGCGGGTTCTTTATCGCTCCCTGGATGGTCGTAATGGTGGTGAGCGTGGTAGTGGCCGCAGTATTGGTGTATCTGGAGCGCCGCCGCCGCCGGGTTTCATCTCTACCACTGCCGGCCTGGATGGAGCGCACTTTAGATGAGCGCGGCTGGCGGACTCCGGGCTGGCTGCGGTTGTGGTCGCGCCAGTCACTGCGCACGCCTATGGAGAACCTGTTCGCTAATGTGGGTATCATGTTGCGCATTTGGGGCCAGATGGCCGACCCGGCGCAGACCCCGGCGGAGCAGGTAGCTTTGCTGGTCAGCATCGTCCCAGGCCTGAAAGAGAGCGCAGTGGCCTTGCTCGAAGAATACCAGCGCTCGCTGTACAGCCCCTACCCGGCCAACCTGTTGCGTGCCCGCCAGGCCGTGGATGAGTTACGCAGTACTGGCTTGAAGAATTGGGTTTTGCGCCTGGCAGGCCTGGAACCGGCTTAATATATAATATTGACACCGCTTTTGATTCATCCGCGCGTCTTGCGGGGAGCATAGGCTCTCTTAGGGCGTGCAGTTTCAGACATAAGGTTGCGAGGGCGTTATGTTGAAAAATCAGCACGCTTCGGCCTCTCAGGCAATGGATGCTCAATTTCGAGAGGTGTCTGCTCTGGTAGAAGAGATTCAGACGATCCTGAGCCAGCGTCCTGGCAGTGCTCCGCCCCGCGTCTATGAGCAGTTAAACCGCCTTTACGAAAGCCTGGGCAGACTGCGCAAACAGGCTGTCAACCTGGAGGGGGAGTGGCGCAGCCTGGTAGGGATGGCTGAAGTGTCTCAGGCGATGAATTCTACCCTGGAACTGGACCTGGTTTTGCAGATCGTTATGGACACGATCATCCAGCTAACCGGGGCAGAACGCGGCTTCTTAATGCTGCGCGACGGTGATGGAGATATGGCAATCCGCGTGGCGCGCAATTGGGAACAGGAGTCGCTGGACCCTTCTGAATTTGCCATCAGCCGGACGGTCATCAACCGCGTGGCCAATGAAGGCCAGCCGGTACTCACTACCAATGCCCAAGAAGACCCTCGATTTGGCGGACAGCAGAGCGTGGTGGCTTATAACCTGCGCTCGATTCTGTGCGCTCCGTTAAAGCTAAAAAATGAGGTGATCGGGGTAATTTACACCGATAACCGCATTAAAAGCGGCCTGTTCACCCAGCGGCATCTGGACTCGTTGGCGGCATTTGCCAACCAGGCGGCCATCGCCATTGATAACGCTCGCCTGTTTGCTTCGGTACGCCAAACCCTGGCCGAAGTGACTGAGTTAAAGAACCTGATGGACAACGTGTTCTTCTCCATTGCCAGCGGGGTTGTCACTACCGATATTGAAGAGCGGATTGTGCTGTGCAACCGGGCGGCGGAGAATATTTTGGGGCGGGTAACTGGGGAGTTAATCGGCCAACCCCTCAGCGCGGTGATGGCCAGCCTCTCTTCAACCCTGAAACCGCACCTGAACGGCGTTTTAAACGAAAATGCCGTCGTGACCGGCCTGGAAGTCACCTCGGATTTTGCCGACCGCGGCCCGCTCGACCTGCGGCTTAACCTTTCACCGCTGAAAGACGTACAGCAAAACACGCAGGGCGTCGCGATTGTGATGGAAGACCTGACTGAGAAGAAGAAGCTGGAAGCTCAACGCCGCCTGTTCGAGCGCATGGTTTCTCCGGCGGTGATCAACCAGTTGAACCCTAACAGCTTGCAGTTGGGCGGCAAGCGCACGGAGATCACTACGCTGTTTGCGGATATTCGCGGCTTCACGCATTTCAGCGAGGCGCTTTCGCCAGAAGAACTGGTGAGTATTTTGAACTGCTATCTGAAGGTTTCGGCGGAGGCGGTGCTGAGCGAAGAAGGAACGATTGATAAATTCATGGGCGACGCGATCATGGCCCTGTTCAACGCGCCCATCCCGCAGCCCGATCATACTCTGCGGGCGGTGCGAGCGGCCCTGGCAATGCGCGCGGCCATCCACGAACTGCACAATACCCTGCCGCCGCACCAGCACCTTAACTTTGGCGCGGGCATCCATGTGGGCGAGGCCGTTTTGGGCCTGATTGGCACGGAAAGACGCCTGGATTACACCGCCATTGGCGACAGCGTCAACACGGCCAAGCGCATCCAGGAAAATGCCAGCGCCGGCCAGATTTTAATCAGCCAGCCGGCCTATCTCCTGGTTGCAGACCAGGTGGAGGTGCGCCCGGTGGAGCCAATTGCGGCCAAAGGCAAGAGCGCCCCGGTGCTGGCTTATGAAATCCTCGATCTAAAATAAACAGCGTTTTCAAAGGCCCCCGGATGGAGGTTTTTGATAGGGGGTTACTGCACTTCGACGACGATGAAAAAGGGGTCGCCGAAAGGCTCGCCGTTTGGAGCGACGGCCTGCCAGGCGCTGCGGTACGAGCCTGGCTCGGCGGGCGCTTTGAACACGATGCGGATCACGGCGCGCGTGCCGCTGCGCGCCGGATACAGGGCCTGTTCGGGCTGTGCGCCCAGGTCTGGCCCGGCCACCAGACGGATGCGGTAGTGTTCGTTCCAGTTGCAGTTGCCGCTGTTTTCTACTTCCCAACGTTTATCCAGGGTGGATTCTGGTTCGACGACCGTGCCATCTGGAATGGTGACATCGGCCAGGAAGGTGAGGTTATCACGGCAGGCGGCGGTTTGGGTCGGCAGGGATGGCCCTGCCGGAGTGGGCGCGGGGGTGGAAGTAGGGGGCAGATACGAGGCCGGGGTGGGCGGGAGAAAGGGAGTGGCGCTGCCCTGCCCACTGCGTAGCAGAGTGGAACAGCCGGTCAGGCTTAAAACAAGAAAAAGGACCAGCGCAAGGCGGCCTGTCAGGGCGCTTCGGTTCACCGGTCCTCCTTCTGAGCCTGTAGAATGGGTGCAGTGCACCGCACTCATTTTACATCCGATTTATTTATTCGTCGTCGCCGCCGCCATCATCCCCGCCGCCCCCAAGAGGCAGAGGAACTTCACCGCTGAGGGCGCGCTGGCGCACGGTCTGTTCGATTTCACCGCAGATTTCGGGGTTCTGGCGCAGAAATTCTTTGGCGTTCTCGCGGCCCTGGCCCAGGCGAATATCGCCGTAAGAGAAGAAGGCCCCGCGCTTGGTGACGATTTCGAGTTGGGTTGCCAGATCAATAATATCGCCCACTTTCGAGATGCCTTCGTTATACATAATGTCAAACTCGGCAGTGCGGAAGGGTGGGGCAACTTTGTTTTTAATCACGCGCACGCGCACGCGGTTGCCGACCATTTCGGGGCCGACCTTGATGGTCTGTACGCGGCGCACGTCCATGCGCACCGAGGCGTAAAACTTGAGCGCCAGGCCGCCAGGGGTGGTTTCGGGGTTGCCGAACATCACGCCGATTTTCTGACGCAGTTGGTTGGTAAAGATCACGGCGGTTTTGGTTTGGTTAATTGCGCCGGAAAGCTTGCGCAGGGCCTGCGACATCAGGCGCGCCTGCATCCCCATGCTGGCATCGCCCATATCGCCCTCGATTTCAGCGCGCGGCACCAGAGCGGCGACCGAGTCAACGACCACTACATCTACTGCGCCGGAGCGCACGAGCGTTTCAGCGATTTCGAGGGCCTGTTCACCTGTATCGGGCTGTGAGATGAGTAAATTATCAATGTCTACGCCGCAGTTGGCCGCGTAGCGCGGATCGAGCGCATGTTCCATATCAATATAAGCGGCCATGCCGCCCATGCGCTGCGCTTCCGCGACAATGTGCTGGCAAATGGTCGTCTTGCCTGAAGATTCAGGGCCGTAGATTTCGATCACTCTGCCGCGCGGGATGCCTCCAACCCCCAACGCCAGATCGAGGGAGAGAGACCCGGTTGGGATGGCCTCCACAACCATGTGCTGGGCTTCGCCCATGCGCATGATGGAACCCTCCCCGTACCGCTTGACAATATCGCCCAACGCTTTATCCAGGATGGCCCGGCGGGCGTCATCCATGGGCGGAGGTGCGGCCGGAATGGTCTGTTGGGGTTGTGCTGATTTACGCGCCATGTTTCATGTTCTCCTGACTTTCGTCCACCTTAAAGATGATCTGTAACCAAAATCTATGCGAGTTGGTGTAGTTCAATTATAGTACAAATGTTCGGGTCGTCAATGGGCAGTTTATGGTTTTGTCATCTTCACTGCCCCTATTGTACGACAGAAAGCGCATAACCCCACATTGGAAGTAGGCTGACCACACCCTGGGCAGGGGTGCAACTGCGGGCCGCTGGCGGCGGTTTCTTCTGCTTCTTCCCAGGGTTCTTCTCGCTGGGGCAAAGGGAGGAATGCTCCGCTTTCTCTGGCTTTGAGAAACCCTACGTAAAATGCCAGCTTTGTGCCTGGCTGATCTTCTTCGATCTTGTTGAGCATATCTTTATAATACAACTGCTTGCTGCCGACTGCAAAGGGGCATTCTTCTTCAATGTATGCAATGCCGCGCAGCAGCGAGTAGGCGGCTGTCTCGCGTTCATAAAAGCGGCAGAAGGGCTTTACCTTGCGGGCGAAGCCGGGCGCCGCCGCCAGCACCGGCGACTGACGCGCCAGCAGGTCTATGTGCCAGTTCATCAGATTGCCCATCAGTACAGCTACTTCGTCATCCAAATTATGGGCCGTTGCCAAGACTTCGTACCCGGCCCGCCGCGCGAAATCTTCCTCGGCCAGCGTTTCGCCGCCGTCGCCGGCCTGCCCGGCGAGACCCTCGCCCGCCGCAAAACCAAAGCCTTCACGCGCAATCCGGTTCATAATATGGCGCTTTGCCAGGCCGCACACGCCGCAGGGCTTTTCGCGTCCGCGCCGCGTGCGCCCCGCCAGCGCCGGGATTGAAGCGCCGTAGGTCTCTTGGACGTTGACAATGTGCAGCTTTAGCCCGCGCTGTTCGGCAAAGGTCACGGCGTAGCGTTCGGATTCGTCTGAATACCCCTCTTCTCCGGTGATTCCCAGGTTAATGTACAGCCCATCGGCCTCGTATCCCAGCCGGTGGAGGACATCCCAAAGGGCCAGCGAATCTTTGCCGCCAGAGACGGCCACCAAAATGCGCTGGTCGCGCCGGAACATGTGGTATTTCTGAATGGCGCGCTCGGTCTGGTCGGTGAACCATGCGATGAAGTGATCTTTACATAAGGCCAGGCGGTGATGCTTCATGCGCAGGACGGCGCGCTGATCGCACTTATTGCACTTCATGCTGGTCTGGCTGATATTCATGTCGTCCCTCCAGAGATGACCGGCACAATTTTCACCACATCGCCGTCGCGCAAGACATCATTTTCGTTGAGCAGTTCACCATCGCGCACCAGCAGGTAGGCTTCGGGCGAAAGCTCCAGGCGCTGAAGCGCATGTTTGACCTGAATCGCTTTTTCTTCAAGCTCAGTTTCTTTTTTGCGCAGGATGAGTTTAATTGCCATTCGACTCCTCCCTGGTTTGGCCCCCAGTCAAAAAGGATTGCTCTTGCACGCATAACAACCATCCGGCAGCCGGTTCGGTGGGTTGGGCCGGGCTGAGCGCCAGAACCGGCAGTCGTAACCGCGCCGGGTCGAGATCGTCAATGGGCAGGACCTTCACCTGAGCATTGACCCAACGGCGCGGCAAGAAACCCAGCGCAGATGGATCGGCTCCCACGCCCTCGCGCAGTTCCGCCGGGCCGGGGGCTACGTAAAAACTGCCTTCGGGCTGAGGCTCTTCCAGCACGCGCTCCTCATACGCCTGGCGGATGTCTGTGCCTGCCGGGTAACCCCACATGTGAACTTCGGTCTCGTCCGCTCCGGTGCTGGGCCAGGCGTGCAGTTTGCCCGTGAAGAGATCGCGCACGCTCGCCAGCGAAAGCCGCTCGATGGGGTTGGCAGGGTGCGCCACCAATGCCAGTTCATCTTCTCCCAGCACCGACGCGTACCCGTTCCAGCCGGGCGGCGGTCCCCAACGCAGTAACAGGCGGACGTTTTCGCCGTCCGCCGCTTCGTCTACGATGAGCGCCAGGTTTTCACGGCGGGCGCATTCGTAAAAATCGTTTTTAAGGTCCAGCAGAGCGGCGCTGGCCTGCACTTCTAAAATGACCGGGCTGGGCAGGGGCGTGGGAGTGACGGATGGCAGACAGCCGCAGAGCGCCAGGACCAACAGCCCGCATGCGAGCTTTCTACCGCGCATAAGACATAATCAGCACTACTCCTGCCAACGCCAGGCAGTAATAGGCAAAGACCGCCAGCGAATGCCGCGTCAGGTACGCCAACAGCCAGCGGATCGCCAGATACCCCACCACGGCCGCCGTCACAAACCCGGCGGCCAACACCGGCAGGAATTGAGCCAGGTTGGGCGTTTCCAACAGGTCCAGCGCAGCCAGCAGTCCGGCGGCCAGCATGACGGGAACAGACATGAGAAACGAGAAGCGCGCCGCAGAAGTGCGGTCTAAGTGGCGCGCCAGTCCCCCCGCAATACTCGCGCCGGAGCGCGAAATACCGGGGAAGATCGCAGCCGCCTGAGCTATGCCCATCCACAGGGCATCCAGCCAGTTCATCTGCTGTAATGGGCGATCACGCCGCCCAATGCGCTCTGCGGCCAGCAGCAGCCCAGCAGTGACCACCAGGAAGAGGACCGCGGCGCGCGCGTCGCTGAACGCCGCTTCCACCTGGTCCTTGACCAGCAGTCCAAAAAGACCTGCCGGAATAGTCGCCAGGATAAGATACCACCCCAGGCGCGCCTGTTCCCCGGCAAAGGGCCGGCCCTGCAGCAGTCCGCGCACACAGGCCATCAGGATGCCCTTCAGATCTTGCCAGAAATATACCATGACCGCTACCAATGTGCCAATCTGCACCAGTACGCCGAATACAAAAGCCTGCTCTGGTGGAACCTGCCATCCGAACACAAAGGGGACGATGACCAGGTGAGCCGAGCTGGAGATGGGGAGGAATTCGGTCAGTCCCTGGACAATACCGAGGATGATCGCTTCGATGAGTGACATAATATGGTCTCTCCTTATGGAGCGTGGTGAGTACGGGCGTCTGCCTGGCGCGGCGCGAGCCTTATATCTGGCCTTGCGCCTGGTAGCTTTCGAGGAACGCGGCGGCGAACCGGTCGAAAGTACCATCCAGAATGGCCTGACGGGCGTCGCGCATCAACTGGAGCAGGGTAAAGAGGTTGTGGATGGAAATCAGAGTAGCGGCCAGCATTTCTTTGGCGATGATCAAGTGGCGCAGGTAGGCGCGGGTGAACTGGCGGCAGGTGTAGCAGTCGCACTGCTCATCAATCGGGCGGGCGTCGCGGCTGTAGGCCGCATTCAGCAGGTTAATGCGCCCGGTGCGCGTCATAGCGGCCTGGTGACGGGCCAGCCGGGTGGGCAGGACGCAGTCGAAAATATCAACCCCGCGCAGGATGCCGTTGATTAAATCTTCCGGCGAGCCGACGCCCATCAGGTAGCGGGGCTTGTCTTCGGGCAGTACGGCGTTGACGATTTCGATCATGGCGTTCATTTCGGGTTTGGTCTCGCCGACCGACAGCCCGCCAATGGCGTGACCGGGAAAACCCAGTGAAGCAATCTTCTCGGCGGATCGCTCGCGCAGGTCTGGGAACACTCCGCCCTGAACGATGCCAAAGAGGGCCTGATCGGGCCGGGTTTTGGCGGCCAGACAGCGCTCTGCCCAGGCGTGGGTGCGCAGCATGGCGCGCTCGCTGTAGGCGCGGTCGTAAGGGGGGGCGCATTCGTCAAAAGCCATGATAATGTCGGCCCCCAGCATTTCCTCCTGGATTTCAACAGATTTTTCCGGGGTAAAGCGGTGGGTTGAGCCGTCAATATGGCTTTTGAAGGTAACGCCGTCTTCGTCAATTTTGCGCATACCGGCCAGCGAAAAGACTTGAAACCCGCCGGAATCGGTCAGAATGGGATGCGGCCAGCGCATAAACTCATGCAGGCCGCCCATCTCGGCCACCAGGTCTGCGCCGGGACGCAGGTAGAGGTGGTAGGTGTTCGCCAGCACCAGGCTGGCTCCCACTTCTTCCAGTTGGGCGGGCGTCACTGCTTTAACGGTGGCCTGGGTTCCTACCGGAGCGAAAACGGGCGTGAGAATCTCGCCGTGGGGAGTACGAAAAACACCCGCCCGGGCGTTCCCCTGGCGGGCGATCAACGAAAATGAGAAGGGTGTTTTCTGGTTTTCTGCACTCATCTTAAGGGCGGATTATACCCTTTTTTCGAAGGGATCTCAAACTGACGGTGAGCGCAGAACCTGTTTCATCCTCTTGCCCGCCTCTGCTTCTCCGTTTATACTTGGTTCATGCTCAATGGAGCTTACTCCACGTGGTTAGAAATTGATCTAAGCGCGATTCAAAATAATATTCGCCGGATTCAGGCCATCAGCGGGCGGCCGGTGCTGGCGGTGATTAAGGCCAACGGCTACGGTCATGGATTGGTTGAGGTGGGGCGGGCGGCGGCGGCGGCTGGGGCAGCCTGGTTGGGCGTGGCGCGGCTGGAAGAGGCCCTCTGGCTGCGCGCGGGTGGGCTGGACCTGCCAATTTTGGTGCTGGGGTACTGCGCGCCGGAACGCGCGGCAGAAGCGGCGGCCAATCGGGTCAGTCTGGCGGCCTTTCACCCCGACCAGGCTTTGGCGCTGGCCGCTCAGGCGCGCCAGGCCGGCCACACTCTGCGGGTCCACGTTAAGATTGATACCGGCATGGGCCGCTTAGGCATGTTTGCGGCGGACGCTGTGGCGTTTGTCAGTCTGCTGGCCTCGACGCCCGGCCTGACGGTGCAGGGGATTTTCACTCATTTTGCCCGCGCCGATGAGCCAGAGTTAAATCAGACCGACCGCCAGATTGACGCCTTTGATGCGGTCCTGGCGAGCCTGCAAGCGGTGGGCCTGCGCCCGCCTCTGGTACATGCCGCCAACTCGGCCGCTGCCCTGTACTTTCCGCGCGCTTATTACGACATGGTGCGCCCTGGCATTGCCATTTACGGCCTGCATCCGGCCCCCGAAGCCCCTTTGCCAGAAGGCTTTCGCCCGGCCCTGAGCTGGAAAGCCCGTCTGGCCTCGGTGAAAGAACTTCCGGCTCGCCATGGGGTGGGGTATAACTACCGTTACATCACCCAAAAGCGCGAGCGCATTGGGGTGATTCCGGTGGGCTACGCCGATGGTTTCCGCCGGCGGTTGGGCAACTTTGCGCTGGTGGGGGGCCGGCGCGTGCCGGTGGTCGGCGGGGTGTGCATGGATCAATGTATGCTTCAATTGGATGAAGTGCCAGACGCCAAACCCGGCGATGAAGTGGTGCTGTTGGGCCGTCAGGGAGAGGCCGCCATCACCGCCGAAGAGATTGCCCAGGCGTGGGGGACCAATAACTACGAGGTCGTTTGCGGCTTGCAGGCCCGCGTGCCTCGCCTGTATTTCGAATAGGAGATCCTTTGCCATGCCGTTTCACCACAGCAAACGCTGGGAAGTGGCTCCGGCGCTCCCGGAGGAAGTGGATCGGGAACTGGCGGCCCTTTACCCGCCGTTTTTTCGCCAACTGCTCTATAACCGGGGAATTCTTACCCTGGCGGAGGCGGAACGCTATCTCCAGGGGCAGGTGGAGTGCGATGACCCCGCGCTCATGTTGGGCATGGCGGCAACCGTTGACCGGCTGGCGTGGGCGGTGGAGCACGGCGAGAAGATCGTAGTCTACGGCGACTACGACGCCGACGGCGTAACCGCCACCGCTCTGATGGTTCAGGTGCTGGAGGCGCTGGGGGCCAACGTCAGGCCGTATATCCCCAGCCGCTTCGATGAGGGCTACGGCCTGAACCTGGAGGCGGTCGAACTGCTGGCGAAGGAGGGCGCGCGGCTGGTGCTGACGGTTGACTGCGGCATCCGCTCGTTTGAAGAAGCCGAACGGGCCAGGCAGTTAGGGATGGACCTGATTATCAGCGACCACCACCATCCCCTTCAATCCCTGCCAGATGCATTTGCCATTGTCTGCCCCAGGCAGGAAGGCGAAACTTACCCCGATCGCAACCTGGCCGGGGTTGGGCTGGCGTATAAGATTGCCCAGGCCTTGCTGGCGCGCTTTCCGTCCAGCGGGTTGGAGGCCGCCGATTGGCTGGACCTGGTGGCGGTAGGAACGGTGGCGGACGTGGCTTCGCTCTTGGGCGAGAACCGCATGTTGGTGCGGCGCGGGATCGAACGTCTGCGCCAGGGCCGCCGGCCAGGGCTGGCAGCGCTGGCCGGGGCCGCCCGGCTGAACCTGCCCAAGCTTTCTACCTTCGACATTGGCTTTGGGTTGGGGCCGCGCCTGAATGCCGCCGGGCGGATGGACAGTGCCATGTCGGCGCTGGAGCTACTGCTGGCAAAGGATTCTGCCACTGCTGGAAGGCTGGCGCAGGTGTTAGATAATCATAACATCCGGCGGCAGGAGGTGATGCGCGACATGCAGGAGCGCGCTGAAGCGATTGCTTTAAGGGAAGGTGAGGAAGCCATTTTGTTTGCCTTTCAAGAAGATTTCAGTGAAGGCATTTTAGGGCTGGCGGCGGCGCGTCTGACAGAGCGTTACTACCGGCCCGCTGTAGTGGGCAAGATCGAGGGGGAGTATGCGCGGGCTTCCTGCCGTAGTATCCCAGAGTTCCACATTACGCGTGCGCTAGATGAGTGCAAAGATCTGCTGGTGCGGCATGGCGGCCACTCTATGGCCGCCGGGCTGACCCTGCGCACCGAACATTTAGACGAACTGCGCGAGCGCCTGGGGCAGATTGCCGCGCGCGAACTAGGAACCCGTGAGCTTCGCCCGGTCATCCGCGCCGATAAGGAACTGGATGCGTCAAAAATCCATAGGAAGTATATTGATTCCTTGATGAAATACCTGGAACAGCTTCAGCCCACCGGGCAAGGTAACCCCGAGCCAGTGTTTGTCTCGCGTGGGTTAAAAGTCCACAGTTACAGACAGGTCGGAAGCGACAAGTCTCATCTAAAATTCTCCGTATCGGCCGGAGATGTCGTTTTCTCGGCCATTGCCTTTCGTCAGGGGGAGTGGGCCAACCATATGCCCCCCAGCGTGGACCTGATGTACCAGTTTGAGATAAACTATTACAATGGAGAAGAAAGCTTGCAGTTAAAAGTCCTCGATTTGCGCCCGGCGGGGTCTGCTCCTTTAGAGATTGGCGAGCCGCCGATCCGCGGCGAAGCGCACTGAATTAGTCATTCAGCGTACCATGCTATAATTTAAAAACGATTCTTTTCAGATTGACCTCTCCACACGGAGGAAGAATATGGCGAATGCTCCTGCCCGCCCATCTGGCAGTTTACCTGGTTCATCTACCCTGCGCGATCCAGCCGCTGTTCAGGCTCAACCGGCCAGCACGGCTTTTGTCCCACCGCCGATTATGTCAATTGAGGATACCGGCCTGTCCTTCTTGTGGCTGCAAGATCTGGTGTTGAAAATTATGTACTTCCAGGGGTACATGACCGGCTATAAGGTAGCTGAAGAGGTCGCCCTGCCTTTCTCTGGCGTAGTGGATCAGATCATGGATTCGCTCAAGAAAGAAAAGCTGATCGAGGTGCGCTCTTCGCAAATGGGCCTGGGCGAGGGGGCTTACCTGTATGCCATTACCGGCGCGGGGATTGCGCGCGCGCGCGAGGCGCTGGAGCGCAGTCAGTATGCCGGGCCGGCGCCTGTGCCGGTGAAAGTCTATAATGAATCGGTCAAGCGCCAGGCGCGCAGCCGCATGACGATCACCAACCGCCAGATGCGCCAGGTTTTGGCGAACCTGGTGCTGTCTGAAAAAACCTTTCAGACGCTGGGGCCGGCTGTTAATTCGGGAACATCAATCTTTCTTTACGGCCCGCCCGGCAATGGGAAAACCAGCATTGCCCGCGCCATCGGCAACATGATTATGGGGCAGAATATTTACATCCCCTACAGCATTTACGTGGATGGGCAGGTCATTAAGATGTACGACACGGTCAACCACCAGTTGGCTCCCGACCAGGAAGCCACGGCGGTGGGAACCGGTTCTCTGCGCACCGGAGCCAGGCGCGACCCGCGTTGGGTGCGCATCCGCCGGCCTTTTATTGTGACGGGCGGTGAGCTAACCCTGGCCGGCCTGGATCTGGTGTTTGATGATACCCTTAAGTTTTATGAAGCTCCCTTCCAGGTAAAAGCCAACGGCGGCATCTTATTGATTGATGACTTTGGCCGCCAGCAGGTCCGCCCGCGCGACCTGCTCAACCGCTGGATCGTGCCGCTAGAGAACCGCATTGACTACCTGGCGCTGCATACCGGCCGCAAGATTGAAATTCCATTCGACGTGTTGGTGATCTTTTCTACCAACCTTCCACCCAAAGACCTGGTGGATGAGGCTTTTCTGCGCCGCCTGCGCCACAAGATCGAAATTGGCGATCCAACCTACGAAGAGTTCCGTGAGATCTTCCGGCGCGTGGCCCAGGCCAAAAACGTGGTCTACAGCGACCAGGGCCTGGCTTACCTCCTGCAAGAGTGGTATATCAAGCGCAACCGCAAGGTACGCGCTTCGCATCCGCGTGACCTGTGCGACCAGATCATTGACGTAGCCCGCTACCTGAGCATTGAGCCGGCTATGACCCGCGAACTGCTGGATCGGGCCGCGCAGTCTTACTTCGTGGAGTTATAATTCGGGCTCTGGCAGAACGGGCGCAAGGGCAGTCGAGTGCGTGGCTGGCATATACTCGACTGTCCTTTTACCTATGTTGTCCCTACGATTCACGGATTGGCAGAGAATGTCTGATAAATTGGTGAATTGATGGTATTATTACGGACGATCCTTGCCCGGCAAGGCAGGTCCTGAATGGAAGGTGAAGCTGTTAATGTTCCCAGAACAGGCCGAGTAACCATGAGGGTGCAGTTTCGACTGTTAAGCACCTGGGTCCTGGTGATCCTGTTGGTGATGGGGCCGCTGGCCGGTTCAGCAGGCCAGGCCCGCCAGGAAGATCCCGCGCTGATGAAGGCGAAAAATTTGCTCGCCAAGCTGACCGTTGAAGAACGGGTCGGTCAGTTGTTCCTGGTGACGTTTCAGGGGACGCAAACTGGCGAAAACACGCCGGTGTATGACCTGATCGCCCGGCAGTTGGTGGGCGGAGTGGTTTTACTGCGCGAGAACGATAATTTTTCGCCTGAAGGCGATATTCGCGCCAATACTTATCAGTTGATTGCCAATCTACACCAGATTCGCTGGGACGCGACCCAAAATGGCATAGCCAGTACGGCGACGGGCGTTACCTTTACTCCCCAATATATTCCTTTATGGGTTGGTATTGCGCAGGAAGGCGACCTTTCTGCCGATAATCAGATGTTAAGCGGCGTCACAACGCTGCCCAGCCTGATGTCCATTGGAGCCACTTGGGACCCTGAACTGGCGCGTCAGATTGGGCGTATCATGGGGCAGGACCTGGCAGGATTGGGGTTTAACCTGTATCTGGGGCCTTCTTTAGATGTGTTAACAGCCCCCCAAATTGAGGGCGGCAACGATTTGGGCGTGCGTTCCTTTGGGGGCAGTCCTTACTGGGTCAGCAAGATGGGCCAGGCTTACGTGAGTGGACTGCACGAGGGAAGTAGCCGCCGCATGGCGGTGATCGCCAGCCATTTTCCGGGGCGCGGCAACGCCGACCGTCTGGCCGAAGAAGAGATTGCCACGGTGCGCAGCCCGCTCGAAGAACTGCGCAGCGTTGAACTGGCCCCCTTCTTTGCAGTCACCGGCAAAGCGCCAGAGACCGCCGCCGTCGTGGATGGCCTGATGGTGTCGCACATCCGCTACCAGGGGTTCCAGGGCAATATTCGCGCTTCTACTCGCCCGGTTTCAGCCGATGCCGCCGCGCTGGATATGATTTTAAAGCAGCCCGAACTGGCAAGTTGGCGACAGAGCGGCGGTCTGGTAATCAGCGATGATCTGGGCAGTCCGGCCATCCGGCGGTTCTATGAGGCCAACGGCGGCGTTTTTAATGCGCAACAGGCCCAGCAGGTTGTCCGCGAGAGTTTCAACGCTGGCAATGATCTGTTGTATCTAAACCACCTCGTTTCGGTGGATGACCCGGACTCTTATACGACCATTGTTCGCATCCTGAACTTCTTTGCGCAAAAATACCGCACCGACCCCGAGTTCGCCCGGCGGGTGGATGCGTCGGTGGAGCGGGTGCTGGCGATGAAGTACCGCCTGTACCCAGAATTTGAAATCAGTCAGGTACTGCCATCTGAAGAGGCGCTGGCCCAGGTGGGCAACAGCGCGGCGGCGCAACAGGTGGTGATGGATGTAGCCCGCCAGGCGGTCACGTTAATCAGTCCGGAAGCGGACGAACTGCCGAATGTCTTGCCCCAGCCGCCCGGCGCGCGCAGCCGCATGGTGTTCTTGACAGATGTGCAAGAACTGGCGCAGTGCAGTCAGTGCGCCAGACAGGCCCCCATTCAGGTGGATTCGTTGCAAAACGCTGTGCTGCGTTTTTATGGCCCGCGCGCCACCGGCCAGGTTTCGCATACGCAGATGTCTTCTTATACTTTTAGCGACATCGTCAAGATGTTGGATGAGGTCGAGCCAGCGCCATCGCCAGAGGAAAGCGTCTCACTGAAAGAAGACCTGCAGATGGCGGAGTGGGTGGTGGTGGCGTTGGGCCGCCCTGATCCACAGCGGCCCGAATCTCAGGCATTCCGGCGCTTGCTCTCTGAGCGGCCTGATCTGCTGCGCAGTAAAAACGTAGTCGTATTCGCCTTTGATGCGCCCTACTACCTCGATGCGACCGACATTTCGCAGATCACCGCCTATTATGGCCTCTATAGTAAGAGCGACCCGTTTGTAGATGTAGCCGCGCGCGTTCTCTTTCAAGAATTAACCCCTACCGGTGGTCTGCCGGTGTCGGTGTCGGGCGCGGGCTACCTTTTGGCAAACGCCACCGCTCCAGACCCTGACCAGAATATTCCTCTGTTTATTGACACAGCGGGAGCCAGGCCGGAAACGACGCTGACCCCCACCCTGCCATCTACCGAGATCGCCACCCCGGTCACCCAATCCTACGGCGTGGATGATGTCATCCCTCTGCGCACCGGTGTCATCGTGGATCGCAATGGCCGTACCGTGCCAGATAATACCCGCGTGACGTTTCAGATCAATGTGGTGACTTCTACCGGCCGGTTTTCGCAGCAGATTGAGCAGGTCACTATGGATGGAATTGCTCGCGTCACGTACCGGATTGAACAGGCCGGGTTGATCGAGATTTACGCGGTCAGCGGGGGGGCAAAGTCAGATATTGTGCAGTTGGATGTGCGCAGCGGCGAGAGCGTGCCGACGATTGTCGTGCAGCCGACCACCATGCCCACGCCCACCGTTACCCCTTCTCCGACGGTGACGGCCACTTCTACGCCGACCCAAACGCCCACGCCCACACCTACGCCGCTGCCCGATGTGGCCGTGAGGGGGACCGATTGGTTCCTGACGGTGATCCTGGCCCTGGGAGTCTCGGCAGGCATTTCGTGGTTGGGGATACGGCGGGCGATCACCCGCTGGGGCCTGCGCTGGGGTCTCTTGGGTCTGATCGGCGGCCTGCTGGCCTATAATTACCTGGCGCTGGAACTGCCCGGCAGTGAGAACCTGCTGCGCAGTGCCGGGACGAGGGGCGTGGTGCTGGTGACTCTGCTGGGGGTCAGCGTGGGGCTGTTGGCGGGCCTGACCGCGGAAGTGACCATCGGCTTACTGATTCATAAAAACCTGCGGGTGGAAGGACTCAGCGTGAGCGCGTATATGCCGGAAGAAGCGCAAGAGGCCTGGACCGAAATCACGGGACTTCTGGACAAAACAGGAAGAAAGCCGCTGGTCGATCATGTTTTTGATTTCGAATCCGTACAGGCCGCATTCGACCGCCTGACTGAAGGTCCTCTGGGGAAAGTGGTGGTTCGCGTGGGCGCGTGAATCTGCTCGGATTGAATAAATCCCAAGATCTTGCGTTTTTATTATTGACATCCTAAAAAAAGCACAATCCGTAGCAAAAAAAGTTTGAGAAAAGACTTGACTTTGGCGTGAAAACGTGGTAAACTGTCCCTCAAACAGCGGAGAATTTTTGAGGTGCACTGGTTGACTGTTAGTTCAACGGTGCGGGAAAGTTTAAGTTTTTTGCGGCGCCTGGAGCGTGTGTTGCGCCCGGGCGCGCGTGTGAATCAGGCATTGCCATCTCCGGACCGCACAACCTGGAGCAGAAAGGAGGGATGCGCGTTAAAGGCCGTAGGGGCCATAACTCCGTGCGGAACGGGCTCAGATGTGGCGATATATAGAGGTGCCGGACCGGGTCCGGTATCCGTGTCGCGCGGCTCGCGTGGCACAGGTTGGTCAATGCAAACAACATAGGAGAATACGTACATGCGTACGATGAAAATGATCGTTTTGGCAGCGCTCGTCCTGACGCTGGGCGGCATTGCGATCGCTGAACTGCAGAATGTGGAAGTGGGTGGCAAACTGCACATCCGCGGCAACTACTGGTCCCTGGATGACGGCCAGGATCAGGAAATCTCCTTCTACGAACAGCGCACGCAGCTGAACGTGAAAGCGGATTTCACGGACAACGTGACGGCGTTCGTGGAACTGGACAGCTATGACATTTGGGGCGAAGATTTTCGTTCCAATTACTTCACCGGCGCCGATGGCCGCCAGGCCAGCACGGATGACGTCGAATTCTACCAGGCCTACATCGAAGCCCGCGAAATGTGGGGAACGCCCCTCATGATGCGGGTCGGCCGTCAGGAACTGGTATTCGGCAGTGAGTTCCTGCTGGGCAACAATGACACGGAAGCCCTGTTCCGTGGCCTGTCCTTTGACGCCATCCGTCTGGCGTATGTGACCGACACCTTCCGCGTTGACGCGTTCACCGCGAAACTGGCCGACAGCATCATCAGC
>Ga0101944_10002544_pt1 | contig 28956 bp, 30 predicted proteins | sample DewCreD2012metaG_FD_75245 | JGI IMG/M metagenome (GOLD analysis project Ga0101944, IMG submission 75245) | Hot spring sediment bacterial and archeal communities from British Columbia, Canada, to study Microbial Dark Matter (Phase II) - Dewar... ... | reverse complement strand
CAGTCGCAACCAGACCACCGAAAGAAATGACCTGAACCGCCGCCGAGCTGCCGCTGACTGCCATGGCCTCACTGAGAGGCGAAGCTGAACCGCCAAGCCCATCTGCGCCAAGCAAACCCACCGCAACCAACCCAACCGAAACATAAACCAACATAGAGAGCCCCAACGAGAGCAACAGAGCACGGGGTACGTTACGTTTGGCGTCTTTGATTTCTTCGGCTATGACGGTTACCCTTGCGAATCCGCCGTATGCGAAGAAGATGAAGAAAGTAGCGTACAAAACGCCGCTGGACAGGGGGGTGAAAGGTGCAAAGTTGGCTGTGTCTGCGAACAGGGCTCCGAAGACTACGAAAAAGGCTAAAACTGAGAGTTTTATGGCTACGAAGATGTTGTTGACGGCGGCGGATTCTTTTGCGCCAACCAGATTGAGAGCGGTGAAGACCAAGCACATAACTGCAGCAACCACGTTGACAGGCACACCCGGGATTGCCGCCGAAAGGTAATACGCGAATCCAAGCGACACCGCCGCGCCCGTAAAAGTGTTCGCCACCAGCCACATCCAACCCGCCAAAAACCCAGCATAAGGCGAAACCAACTGCCGCCCATACTCGTAAGCGCCGCCCTCCACAGGCTGCCAAGCGGTTAGTTTGGCGAAGCTTGTGGCGGTTATGAATGCGATTATGCCCGCGGCGATCATGGATATGATGAATGCTGAACCCGCGTATCCTGCGACGATGCCTGTGACGACAAAGATTCCGCCGCCTATGATGGCGCCGACGTTTATGGCGACGGCGCTCCACAAACCGATAGAACGCTTAAGAGCGGGGGTTTTGTTTTCCGCCACAGGGATCACAACTTTAAGGCAAGAAAACTAAACGAATCTATAAACCTTCCAACCAATATCACCGCTTTTAAGCGTTCTCTAACATAGCGAAGCATCAATGCTTAATTGTTTATAGATAAAAACTCTACAAAAACGTTTGATTATGGGTTATAGTAGTTGGGGTTTTCCAGTAGGTTTGCCATGGCAAATCGCCGCGCCAAATTCACATCAACCCAAGGGCTGTCTTTTTTCATCCGCGCCACCTCAGCCGCCGTGCCCATCTCGAGCAGTTCTGGGGATAGCTTGGTTTCTGGTCGCGGAAAACCCAAAGCCGCCATCTTCAGCGGGTCCACGTGTGTTCTGACGGAGAGGTTTTTGTACCATTGTTCCGCGGGGGTTTTTGGTTTAGCGTTTGCCCATGCCTTCTTTTCCCGCTCGATTTGGTCTTCGAAGTCGGGGAAGTCAAAGGGTTCTTCGTCTACGATGTGGCCTAATTCGTGGCGTACGATTAGTTTGGTGGTGTCTGTGAGTTTGCCCGCTTGGAAGTCACGTTTGGCTGCTACGGTGAGGCTGGCGTCTGTGGCTTCGGATAAGCCGCCGTAGTCATAGGTGTCCAAAGCGTTGAGTTGGAATCGGTTGAGTCGGTTTGCTGCTTCTGGGCCGTACTGTGTTTTTAGGAATTCTTGGGCGTATGTGCGTATTTGCGCCTCTAGCCACTGGGCTGTTATTTGCAAGTGCCTTCTCCTTCCTCAAGTCAGAATACGCGATACAGTATTTAAGGAGGTGTTTCAGCAGCCGCTATATATCCAAAAACGCACCCATGCCCAAATGAAAAATGACCAATCGACTTACCTTACTATACACAAAGAATGAGGAATTCATTAGCTGCGATTAAAGTGTTCATGTAAACTTCGGTTAAGCTTTTAAACAGAACAATACAATTCCCTAAATGGTGTACAAAAATGAATAGCTGGCATGCAGTAGGATACATTACTTTAGCTTTTGGTTTTGTGTTTATGGCAAACTTTCTATACCTTACGGCTGGACGAGGGCACGACCCATATTCAGAATTAAACTGGGTAAACGCCATGATTCTCTCATGGATTGTTTCAGTAGTTACGGCGATTAAGGGTTCCAACTTAACTATAACGGCTAAATCTGACTGAAAAAACTAATTGCTTTATACGAATACCAATTTTTACTTCTAAACATTTGATGGCACTTAGATTGATTTAAGCGGTTCTTTGGGAGAAAATAAACAAGCGGTACATAATTACGTCTTCAACTTCGTTGGTTTCAACTTTGTTTATATAAGGGAGGGGAGGTCCTCTTGGAGACGTCGCGTGGTTCCAGCTTTTGCGGATACGGAAGCGTATGCGGCTTTAGATAAGGGACCATAGCGCCAAGAGCATCAGTCACAGTTTGTAAAGCTTAAATTTGTTTAAGGTATCCATCTTAACTGGTGAAATCATGGTTTATTGTTCAAATTGCGGCGCACCTGTCGCTGACGAAGCAAACTTTTGCCCCAAATGCGGCACCAAAACCCCAAAAGGCACAGCATCCAACGTAAAATATCCTTCTGGCGAGTTAGAAGATGCCTTTTACCGTGCAGGCAAAGAGCTTGAACGGGCTTTTATGATTGCTGCAAAAGAAACTGAAGCAGCACTTAAAAGAGCACGTGAAAGTATCAAAGACAAAAATGTCGAAACTCAACCCCCAACATCTGTCGTATGCCCAAACTGCGGAGCCCAAAACGTCCAAAGCGCAGTTTTCTGCAACGCCTGCGGTAAAAAACTCAACCCCTAAACTTTCTTGGAAGCCCACAGATGCAAAAAAACAAGACACTTATAGTATACGAATCCAAGCAGGGAGCAACCAAGGGTGCCGCCGCAAAAATTGCCGATGTCCTTCGCACAAAGTTTGGGTTGGAAGTGGATGTGTTTGACCTCAAAAAAGAAAAAGACATACCGCCCCTAGAACAGTACCAAAACGTGGTGGTCGGCGCAGGAGTTAGAGGCGGCAGAGTTTACGGCAAAGCACTCAAATTTTTAAAAAACGATTTGAGCAGTAAACGTGTGGCTTTTTTCACCTCATCATCTTGGGGTGGTACACCGGGAAGCTACGAAAACGCCAAAACCCGATTCGTAAACAAAACTCTCTCTAAATATCCCAACATAAACCCAGTTGGGGCGGAAGCTTTTGGCGGTCGCATCCGATACTTCGGAAAAACTATGCTTGACAACACTGATGCAGCTAAGGTTGAGGCGTGGGCGGAAGAGCTTGGCAAAAAATTCAGTTAATAACTGCGCTAAGGCGGGTGCGCTGATGTGTCCAGTGTGCTACGTTGAGTATGTTGAGGTACATTTTGATTTTGAATTGGACGGTGCTGTTTTGCGTGACGTGGAAGCGCTGCGTTGCCCTGTATGCGGGGAGGAAGTTTTTTCGCCCGAGCAGCAGGAAACGATTAGAAAACGCCTAGAAACACAATAACGCAAACACACAACTTTTGTATTATCAGTAAAGAGCGCCCTCATTTGAAGATGAATATAAAACGGTATTGAGAAAAATGAAAGAAAAAAGTTAGTTTTGATCTACAAGGTGTGCGGTGCCGTCTGGGCAGTAAACCTTTTCGTTTTTGCCTACTTTACGGTATCTTTCGCTGCACATGTGGAGCATCTCACATCCATCGCAATCTCTGCTCAACACAGATTTTCGCCTCCTGTTGGGGTTTTGTGCATCAGTAAGTTGGGCTTATAAGGTTATGTAATATGGATGTATATCGCTGGAAGTAGCGGTGAGCAGGGAGAAGGCTGTTTTGGATATGCAACCACTCTGTGGTTTCGTGGCTAGTCTACTTTACCTTGATTTTTTTAACGCGTGCCGAACGCGGGAACGGACATACCCCATGAATATGAAGGGCAAAGCAAACATGCCTGCTGCCAACGCGAGGGTTGCGATATCCATCATGCCCGGTCTCCATCCCTTTTCTGGTTTTTTGGGTTTTGCTCTGAACAGATTATTGCCATTGAATGATATAAAGGGTGTTGAGAACTGTTCATAAAAATTAAGAAAAACTCGTCATACATCCAGAAAACCCTGCAAAAAACAATTAACTTGCTCAGAAGTGGCCCATAAAACTAAAAAAACGCTTAATGTTGACGATGCTTTAGGGGTTCTCTTTTGCCCACTTGATTCTTTCCAGAACTTCTCCAAATGCGCCACGTCACTTATTTCCCACAAGGTGACACTGGCGCCGTATGCCGTCTGCACAAATACACATACAACCGTCCATCATGCCGACGGTGATTTACACTTTCTGGTTTGAAGCGCCTATTCAGGGGTTAGAGTGGGCTTAAAAAGTTAAATCATAGGCTTGCGGATAAGCACGCCCTCAATTGAGCGAAGCAACTGATATCCGAACAGAATCGCTGCGAAGTAAGTCGGCCACAGGATAACTGGCCAGTTACCAGGCGTGTAATTCCACAATCCAGTGGAGACTGCGAAGAACTCCATCATAGCAAGCGATATCATGCCGCCGAATGCGAGAAATATCTGTTCTTTTGCTTCGTGTTTTGCGTTCCATTTTCTTCTGGCAAACATCAGAACTGCCCATGCACCCAAAAAGGCGAATAGGAGTATGTACCAGCTTGAGTTGAAGTCTAAGAATACATTCATCGTTTTTTGTCCTTTCCTAATGTTTTATTGTTTTTCTTTTTCGGTTTTTACGTGACTTATTGTGGGGGACTTTGTGGTTTGGCCAGCATTTCTGGCAGAACACTGGCTTGTCGGCTTTGGGTTGGAAGGGCACTTCACATTCGCTTCCGCATTCACTGCACACAGCATTGAAAGTTTGAGGTGCATGGAACGCTTTGAAAAGTTGGTACTTCTTCAGCCGCGGCCAACCAGTTTTGGCGTACTTGAGCATTTCGGGGTTGTCTTTAAGCCAACGCAACATGTGAAAGAAGCTTTTGCCTCTCTTCTCGTCCCGTTCTGGTAGCGGTTCGTAACCCAAGTTGCGGATTTCGTCTAAGTAGGCGATTTCCACTAACCTCTGCGCTTCGCCATCCACATGGATGCGTTTGACCCTGTCTTCGCCGTAGACTTTCTGCAACTCTTCTGCTGCAACGTCAAAGATGCAGCCTTGGCAGATATGGATTGGCTCGTCAGGTTTGAGGTTAAATTTTGAAACCAATCTTAAGACGACGCGTGAGGATTCTTGGAGGTATTCTTTTTCGCGGAAGATGTCTTGGTAGAACCTTACGTCGATTAAGTCGTATTTGAATTCGCCTGTGTCATCGTGGTATGCGCCGACTACAACGCCGAAAAGCAAGTCACCGCTGCCTGCGTCATCAACGATAAGAGTCAATTGGGTACTTTCACGCTCTCTTTGTCCATGCAATACGGCAGAGTTGTATAAAAACCCGACTTAGTCTAAATCTACAAAAACAGGGACTCATAGCGTGGTCTGGCCGGATTCAGTGTTGCCGCTTGAGGGATGGAATTCGGCGTTGTGGCGCTTGTAGATTTCTTTTCGCCATTTGCCTTCCCAACTGTCCCACCCCGTTTTAACCAAGCGCTCCCGCACATGGGGATTTTCTGCCACCCAATCTAGAAAAACAAAGAAACGCCGCTTATCCTTAAGCAACTCTTTGGGCACACCGCTCTCGACACACCATCGCAAATAAGCGTCTTCGACTAGCTGGTTGAGTTCCCCTGTGGATTCGACTTTTTGAACTTTGAAGCCTTTGGCTTGCAGATGTGGGATGACGCCTGAGAGAACATATTCTGAGCAGACTTTGAAGCAGGTTTCGCGGTCAGGCTGCATGACTGTAACGATTTCGTCAGCGATCTTTTTTGCGTTTTCTAAGTATTTTTTGCCGGCAAAGTTTGGAGGCTGAAAAGCTGAGGTAGGGATTCTACGTTCCAGAAGCATACGCTGAGGCGGTTTAATTGCGCCGACGACTACCCCCAGTAAAAGATCGCCCCACCCGTAAGCGTCTATTAGTATCATGTTGCCTGGAAGATAACAGTTCAGACCCAACTTAATTCACTGATTCAAACAGTAGATAGTATAAGATAGGTTTTATGTTTTAAATTAGTTCTGCGCCTTCGTAGCTTTCAAAGTCCAAAGCATACCTGTCACGGCACATTCTAAACTAAAACAGAAAACACAAAAGTCAGGTTTCTACCCGTTTAAGCGCCGCTTGCACCCTTTCCTCATCAGAAAGACAATCCTCTAAAAGCGCATTAGTCACCGCATAGAGCTTAAGGTCATTTATAACCGCGATCTTGCGCAGTTGCTTATGCAAATCCGCTCTAACTTCCACAACAACACGTTTACTCATACTTTGCACCTATGGTTTTGCTGTTTTGTACCTGCTTAAACTGCTTGTTCTGCTGTGTAATGCGTAAACGTAGTCGGCGAGGAGGGGTTTCTCTTTGCCCAACTCGAGTGTTGTTTGAAGTGTCTGTGTTTTGCCGTCTACGTGGTACTCGGCGCTTTTGACTCTGAAATAGCTGTTTACTCCCTCGTTGGGCAAATAGACCGCTATCTTGTCGCCTGCAAGTATCGGCGTTGTGCCATAGTCAAGTACTGTGCTTTGGAGGGTTAAGGTTTCTGCGGGGTCTTTGAGGTTAGCTAGAAGCGCCTTGGCGCGGCATTCACATTCTGCGTCGCTGGCTAATTCCTCGTTCACCTCAACGATTTCGCGTAGTCCAATGTTAGTTTGGCTGGTTTCGTCGTTTTGTATGCTGCTGTATCGGCGTCCACCAAAATATAAGCCATCCACCCAAAAACTACCGGAACCTACACCCGTAAACCAAACAGTTACCTTCACCCGTTTAACCAGTGTCCAATTGAAGCCTGACTGTGTTTGCCATTGGTCGGCGGTGGCGGCTCCGACGGGGACTTGGGTTTGGAACCATTTGTCTGTGCCCACGGTCATCTCATGTGAAGCGAGGTTGTCGTAGATGTCGTGTAAGATTATGGTGGCGTTGCCGTTGAAGGCGGATTCGCGGGTGAGCCAGAAGTTTAGGGTTGGGTAGAGGTTGGTGTTGACTTCTTTGCCGCTGTCAAGTGTTAGTTGGCAGGAGGCGGAGTAAAGGTTTTGGGCGGCTGTTTTTATGCTGGCTGAGCCCTTGATTTTTGAGGTGGTGTCAAGGCTTATTGTGCCCAAGGATGCGGTCCACTGCCCGTCGGATGGTGAAAGCGACTCTGTCCATTGGTCTTTGTTTTGTGGGATGCTTTTGTCGGCTGCGCCGTAGACGGTGGCTCGGTTGCGTATTCGGGTTATATCTTTGGTGTATTCGCTGGTTTCTATACGCTCAGAGAGACTAACGGAGCTGGTTTTGGTGTTTTTGGGGAAAAACTCGAATTTCGCATCTGGAGCAACCCTGAAATCAAACCCAATTACCCCCTTATCGTCGGCGCTGTCGGCGATTTCCCGCAAGATATCTATCACGGGAGTGTCTTTGTATTCAAGTTTAGTGTAGGTGGTGTCGGTTGATTCAACCAATTCAACTCCGCCTCGGCTGTGGCTTAAGCCGGAGTAGTAGTCAAGGAGGTCTTTGACTATGTCTTCACCCTTCATGTTCTCATAGGTGGCGGTAACTACTCGGCGGAAAAGGCGTTCGCCCCAACAGCGCCCACTGACTGTGAGGTAGTTTTCTGTGGGTGAAGATTGATATTTGACGCTTTCGACCCTGCAGGTGATAAGTTGGGGGCAGTTGGCACCTCTGCCGACGCTTATGCTGCCGTCTAAACCAACAGTTATGGGGTAGATGCCGTTGGGGCTGTATTTGCCGTTCCAATTCTGTAGCACTACTTCAAAGCTGCTGACTTCTTTAGTGCAACCCAAATGGACATTCAATTCGACTACATCACCTTGCGGTGGAGTAATGGAGCCAAAAACGATTGCTACCGACGGAGCATTTACGCTCATTATTCGACGCCTCTGCGGTAGAGTTCTGCTTCGCCTCCGCGAGTTATGCTGCGGGTTCGGATGGGCGTTTCGGCGGCGGTGCTGTTGAAGGATTGTACGCTCGCGGTGGCGGTGTTCATGCTGTTGGCGAAGCTGTACATAGCCGCGGCTGCTGCAACGATAACGGCGATTCCAACGCCTGTTAGGGCGAGAAAAGTTGCAAAGCTGATGTTGAGGCTGTTCTGTACCGCCGTGGCAAACGCGGTTGCGGCAGCGTAAACTTTCTGTGCTACCGCGACGCCCGTGCTTGTGCGCATAAACAACCCCATCGTAGAGACAACCATCATGGCACTTGTTAAGGCGCGGGTTTGGGCGTCGTTTAGGATGCCGAACTGGTTTGCGACGTAGCTTATGGCTGTTCCCGCTGCGCCGATACCTGCAAGTGTGGAACCAAGAGTTCTAATACGCTCGGCAAGAGATTCCGCGTCGGTTTGGATGCGGTTAAACTCGTTGCTTGCCCGATTAACTGCCCGCACCGTGATTGCGATTTCTCGAAAACTCATAGTTGCGCCTCCGCTTTAGCAGAATCCAAGGCATCCAACAAAACGCGCTCTAGGCTGGGTAAGTAGGCTTCAACCGCCGGGGTCAAGTACGGTTGGGCACGCATGTTGCTGGTGCCGAATTCGACTGCAGCGGCGTAGGTGGCTTCTGCGCCGACTTCAATTTGCCAATCCTGAGTTTTGGCGTAAATCGTGCTCTGCAGATACCCAGTTCTGACAGGCACAAGTTTCTCAGCGTTTGCCTTGACCGATTCAGCCCACTGCCCCAACTGCGCCCCTATGCGCTTCTGCACGGCGACGTCAAAACGGTTTAGGGCTTGCGCGAGTTCTTCTCCGTCAGATATTTCAAGGGATATGGATACGCTCATGTCTTTTTGCTTCCTTTTCGGTTTTGTTTTTTTCTTCTTCCGCTTGGCGGTCTATTTCGTTGAGGATAACGGTGTATTGGTGGATGACTCGGGCGGGTTGGCGGCTGAGTTCTGTTGGGGTCCAGCCGAATTCTTTGCAGAGCCTAAAGTCTGTGATGGCGGGGTGGGGTTTTTGGCGGCGGATGGCTCGGATAAAAAAGCGGTTTCCTCACGAGTCAAAGCGCAGAGACCGTTGACGATTTGCGAGAGTAATTCGCCCAGCGCGATTGGGACGCCGTTTTCTTCGCCCAGAAGCTTCTCCAAAGTGAGGGGCTGGTTTTGTGGTTGCTCTTTGAGGGATGCCCAGATTGTTTCGGCTTGAATTGCGATGAAGTCGCTGGATTGCACCTGCCCTGAAAGTGGGTGGTACTTGGTGTGCTTTTGGATTATGCGGCTACGTTTTGCCCAAGTGATTTCGCTGAAGACGTATTGGCCTTGGTATTCTGCGCCGTATTCGTTGCCCAGTGTCAGGGTTTGTTTTCGCATTCTTCTTTTCTCCTTTTAGGTTATTGTGAGGGATTTTGCGGTGAAGGCGGCTTTGAGGCTGACGAGTTCCTCGATGCGGGTGGGTATGGAGACGTTTTCCCATTTGCAGTCTCCGAGGATAGCTTTGTTTGAGCCGCCCAAACCGAATTCTAAGTCAAATTCGGTGTCGTTTATGATGTCGTCGAATTCCTCTTTGGATTCGAATTCGAAAACCACTTCGCCGCTTAACTCGCGGTGCCTATTGGGCAAGTACTTGATTATGTTACCGTTGGGGCTGCGTATGACTGGGATTTGTTTTAGGTTGTTGTTTACGGTGAATTTCCAGTCGGTGACGCGGTCCAGTGTGGTTGTGTCTTTTTTGATGTAGCTTTCGTAGAAGGGCACTGCGCCTGCGTATTCGCTGTAGGTTGCGCCTGAGATTTTTGAGGTGGACGCGGTTACGTCTTGGCTTAGAAGCTCAGCCGACGCCTTTACCACATCGTCGATGCTGCATTCCACGACGACGGATTGGAATTTGCAGCCTGTATAGAGCAGAGAAATTATGTCCGTTGCCTCAGAAAAAGCGCCCTTATAGTACAGCACCTGCACGCTTAATGATTTGTTGAGGTCAACTTTGCAGTTCTGCAGGAAATTGATCGGGGCATCGCTGGGAATGGGAAACGAGACTTTTAAGCTCGGTGCGCGTTGACCTTTCTTTATCGCTTGCAAATCGACGGAGCCTACTCCGCGGACTTTGATGTTGTTGGAGTTGATTTGGGGTTCGATGCTCTCGGCTGCTACTCCAAGCATCGCTGGGTTTGTGGGGGTTTGCCCGAAAACTGATTCTTCCACGTAGAAGAGTTTGCTTTCATGAGAACCATATGTTTGTGGCATTTTTTTATTCTCCTATTTTTTCGATATACCATGATTTTACGGTCAATTCAGTGCGGTACACTGGGGGTTTTAGGTCTGCGCGGTCGAGGTTGCGGCTGCCTGCGACATCGCAGTAGGTTATGCCTTTGACGGAGACCACGCAAGATGCAGAATCGCAAGTCAAAACCGCAGGTGTCACCCCGTCGCTTGCACCGTTTGTTTCCGCCAAAAACCACAAGAAACCTTCCTCGTCGATGTAATCAGCCAAGTTTGCGGTTAAACTTAAGGTTAATTGCGCGTCACTTTCTGAGGCAGCGTTGTTTTGTGTGTTCTGCCAAGCCCCCGCCACATTGTTCCAAGCTTTGACTGTGACGCCGTTCTGGGTTGCTGCTGAGGCGAAACCCTCGAAAGCGAAAACAGCCTGCTTAACTGTGTTGCGGCGGCTTTCGAGTTTGAAACCAAACAGCAAAACTGCCCGTTCACCGCTCCCACTGCGACTTACTTGGCATCGGCTGTCGTCGCTGTACCAAAGGTTCTGGTAGTCGCCGACCGATAACTCTGTCCAACCGTTGGCGGTTGGAGCTGCTTCGATGTTGCCGCTGTATGCTTTGCTGGTCTGGGTGTTTGGGCTTAAACCTACATAGTTGTAGGTTGTTTGGTTTGGGGTTCGGCAGTTTTGACGGATTATGCGGTTTATTTCGTCGGCGATTTTTTTGCGGATTGTTGTGGCGGTTTCGGTTTGGGATAGGGTTTCTGTTGCCCAAATATTCACGCGCAGAGTTGAGGTGCGCCGTCGAATTTTACCCGACAAATCCAACTTTGAATCCACGTTTTCCGCCAAAGCAACTGTAACTTGCCCGTCTGAAACTTTGAATGCGTCACTGTTTTGGTATTCCCCTGAAACTTCAACTGAAGCCAAACCTCCGTTGTCCAAGACCACACGCATCTGAGTGCGAAGCAACCGCATTATCGTAGCGGCGGGGTCTTCGGTTTCGCTCATTGGTTGTGTAGTCTCCTTAGTGTGGCTTTGCGAAATGCGACATCGCTTTTCAGCATGAAGTCTTGGGTGGTGGTTACTTCGTAGTCTGTGCCGTTGCGGGTTACTTTGTCGTGACGACGTATCGGAGCAAAAACATGTACTGTCAAATAATCGTTGACGAGGTAACCTGGTTCGATGAGCATTTCTTCGGTTTTTTGTGGCAGAACAATGGCTTTTAGGTCTGTTGGTTCGCCGTATGCTGGGGAGTCTCCTGCTTCAGTGAGTGGGTGAAGGGTTAGGTTTTCGCCTTTGCTTCTCAGCACCTGCGTGAAGCGGGTCAGGGGCGGCTGGTAGCCCGAAAGCATCTCGCCAAGCCAGCAAACCGTTGCCATCGCCTGCTTATTCTCAATGGGCACATAATCCGTTTGTCTGGGTCCCCAGAACATGAATTCCTGTGCGTGGCTTAGGATGGTTTTTGCGCTGAAATCGTACGCGGGTTTGTCGTGGCGTTGTCGGATGTTGCCTAAGATGCCTGCAGTTACGGCGTCGTAGTAGTCGCATGCGAGTTGCTTGGTTTTTACGTTGATGTAGCCTGCCCAGCAGATACCCGAGTTGTAGGCGGGAAATTGGGGTGAAGCCCCGATGGCGTTTATGGCTTGATAGGTCTTTTGCACACTTTTGCTGTAGCCTTCATAGTCGTATAGTCCAAGCAAAGCATAAGCAACAGAGTCATCATAGATTATGTCGTCACGTAAACCAACTCTGTGCCAAGCGTTGTCGCCGCTGGGTTTAGGGTCAAAATACAGATATATTTGCTCAAGGCCTGGGCGGTAAAAGTTGACTGCGTCTTCGATTATAGTTTGGTATTGCGCTTTGTTGAGGGGGTCAGATTCAGCAAGCAACCGAAGCCCAACGACACTGTAGAGCGCTTCGACATCCATTTGGGGCAGCCATGCATCAGCGGTGTTTACGGCTCTTGCGAAGCCACCGTAGTAGCGGTCGTGGATGCCCAGCTGTCGGGGTTTTTGTTGCACGTTTAACAGGAAGGTGCCTGCTGATTTGGCGCTGTTGAGGTAGTTTTCGTTTGAGGTTAATTCGTAAGCTTTTAGCAGCGCGGGCATTGTGCGACCTGCATCCACGGCGTAGCAGTATGTGCTGCCTTCCGCGCTGACAAAGCCGCCGTAACCTTCTCTATTGTCGTCTGTGATTTGCTGGGTAAGCATCCAGTTGGTTAGCTCGACGATTTTTGCTTCTATCTCAGCACTGCGATCGTCAAACTGAGGGTCAAAGTATGCTTCGTAAAGGAAATCCACCGCGAAACCCGCGGCAAGCGCTGCTTTCCCCCAAGTCAAATCTGGTCCTTCACCAGGTATAATGTAGAGGTAAGGCGCATAATCCATCACAAACTGGTAGTAAGCTTCGGGGACGGGCATCGGTTAGGCGCTCCGTAAGGTTGGTTTTTTTAGGCTGCCAAGGATACGTTCTAGTTCCTGCTGCAGAACCATTAGAGGGGGGGCTTTGTCGGTTACGGCGAAGTTTTGGTCTCCGACGCTAAAGTCTAACCCGACTGCGGAGCCGCCAGTCAAGTAGCAGATGGCGTAAACGGCGGAGAGCAGAGTGATGAATTCTTTTTCGGCATCAGAGCAGTTGCCTGAGTCGATGGCTTTGTTTAGTTCCAGCGAGAGCGTGGTGGCTGCACGGTTAACCATTTTCTGCAGTTTATCGTCGGGAATATCGGTTGAGGTAACGTTAATTGTGTCTCGAACATCGCTTAAGGTAACCGCCGCCATCAATTTCCGCCTCCTTTTGCGGGTGTTTCATCCCAGAGTTGCCAGCCGAATTTGACGGCGTTCTTGCGGAACTCTTCCTGCCGAATCAACCCCTTCTCAGCCGCACTCAAAAGGTCAGCTATGTTGGCTTCTTTGGCTTTGTAGGGACTCCAGTTAAGCCGAACCTGCGCTTTAACGGGGTCCAACCCCGCCTGCGACAACACTGTATCAAAGAGTTCCCTCTCCACCTGCCGCTTAATGTAGCGTTGCACGGGCTGAATGAGCATGTTCTGCAACTCCAAGGCGGCGTTAGCGGATGCCTCTGTGAAACCAGGCGTGCTAAAAAGCCGCGGCAAGGGGGTTTCGCAGCCCAAGTAAAACTGGTTAATCAAGTGGTCAACGTAGTATTCAAAGCGGGCGCGGGGATCTATCGTGACTGGGCGTATGTCGCCTTTGCCGTTGTAAAACAGCCAGGCACCTTCTTCACTGCGATTTTTGATGGCTTGCTGAAACTGCTCAAACGTCGCGTCATCAGCCCGCTCCAGCAAAGCCAAAACGTCTGGTCCAGCGTACTTCTCAAAAATCCGGGGCATAATCCGCTCAATCTTCGCCTTCATGGCTGAGTACGCTGGACGCTTATCACATCCAAAGGCAAGCGAGTGCAACAAAACCTGCAGCACACCCGTGCCGTAACCCGAATAGTCTAAACAGTTGATACGCCAGTGAACGATGGCTGTGGCGTCAAGGTTTTCTCCGCCGTATATGTGGCGTAGTTTGTAACTCTCAATTTTGTAAGGAACACGAAGAGTTTTTTCGTCGAGGTAGCTTTGTTCTATCCGTTCTACGGCGTCGATTGGTAACCGATGTAGGGCTTTGATGTTCTGGGGGGTTAGTTTTAGCCAGAAGTCGTTACCACAAGCTATGAGCATCCTTGCCATATCGCTGAGCAAGGCGTCGAGGTTCACGTTCTCATTAAAGCCATCGACGACACGTTTTGCTTGTGCGGCTTTCTCGTAGTTGTCGTTTACCGTAGTGTAGAAACCTGAACCAACAGCGGAAGCCGCCAGCAAATCCACACTGGCCTTACAGGTCGGGTCACGTTGGTAAAGTTTGATTACGTCTGAGAGGGGAATGCTTGGGGTTTCGTGAACCAGAGAAGTCTGCGGCGAGACGTAACCACCTTTGGGTTTAACCGCAAAAGACTCAACAAACCGACGAAACGCGCCGCTCATTTCAGAGCCTCCAGTAGCTTTTTACCCTTTTCAGTAATGGCATATTTTGCGAGGTGCCGCGTCGAACTCTTCTGTATGAATCCGCCTTGAATCAGATAGTAAAAAATACTTTCGAAAGTGGCATGTGTTCCACCACATTTTAGAGTGTTATGTTCAAGGTCAGTTCGACGCATTGCACAGCGACTGAGATCTTTAAGGATCATTGATGCAAGGTTCATTCTTTCAGTTAATCGTCTCAATTAAAGTCCTCCAAAAGTTGTTTCGAAAAAAGGGGATGAAAGATTGGCCATCTGTTGTCACCTTATGTTAGGGTGGTTTTGATGTTGGTGAGTTTGGCGATGGCGTTGCTACGCAAAACACCTATACCGAAGCGAGTTGTGGCGCGGACACCGTACTTGCCGTTTTTGATGTCTTCCCAGTCTTCGACGGTTACATCTCGACGCAGAAGCATAACAGAAGCAACACGAGTGTCGATGGCATATGCAGTGCCGTTTGGAACAAGGGTGCTTGCTTGCACACGCATACCCAAGACGCTCGTTACGGTTGCTTCGTCGATGTCGGTTTGCCCAGACGGCAGATACTGCGCGTGGATGAATTTGTCGTCGTTTAACAGTTGATGAAGCTGGGTTTCGTTGACGGCTAAGACGGTGGGTTTCCAGTTTTGAGATCGCACTGCGTTATGTAAGCTGACTACACCCTTCCAGTCGAGAACTGCTCCATTGTTGTTTAGGGCACCTCCGCCTGCTAAATCAGCATCAGCCACAGCACCATAAAGCGCCAACACACGGTTGGTTTCTTGTTCGCCAAGAGCGCGACCGACTTTTTCGACCATGCGGTTCATAACGTTCCAAGTGGCGTCTTCTAGGAACTCGCGGGTCCACTCTTCGGAGGATTCTGCTTGGATGTTGGTGTAGACGTCTGCGACGCCGTTTTTGGTGCCGCTTAAGCGTGTGGCGGCGCCTTCGGCGTATCGGTAAGCAACTGCTTTTTGGTCAAGGGGGAAACGCTCCATTGGTTCGGTGGTTGGCATGACGGTGATTATGTCTCGTCCAATCATCTCTGGGTAAGCGGCTTGCACGAGTGTATCGTGTAGGCGACCCAGTGCCTGAGCGGAATCACTGAACAGGCCTTCTTTTATGCCTACTTCGCAGTAACGCCTCAGGAAGGGGTGGGTTGTGGTTTTATGTCTTTGAGTTTCGATGTGTTCTTTGAATTCGCTGTCGCCCTGAATTAGGAATTCAAAAAGTTTAGGCTTCATTCTGGATCACTTCTCCACGTTGATGAAAATCAGGTCACCATCTGATGCTGCTGACTCAAGCGCGGTTCCGAGTTTGCGGTTGTAGAACACGGTGTAAGTTGCTGAGCCACCTTCATTGACTGGTTGGTCGACGAGTTGGGTGACTTTTGCGCCTGCCGCACTGCAGACCGCTTTGCCCCGCGTGATGATGCCATCGGCGGTGACTTTGACTCTGCCCCGCCTAAGCACTGGGCACATTTGGCCCGTCGAAGCGGTTTTTACTGCTATACCTATGGCGTCGTCTCCACCTGGACTAGCAGAAACCTTGTCGTCAGCGCTCAAGTAGACAGGTGAGCCTTTAGTGATTGACGCTGCAGCTTCAAAAGACTCGATAACTGCGTTGGGGTCGTCTGTTTCTCCCGCGGCCATCCATGGTTTGTTGGTTAAATCAGTCATTTTTCATCTTCTCTTTGGTTTTTCGTTTTCTCCGAGTTCATCCTCAGTTACTTGCGGTCAATTTTGTGACTATCCTGCATGTTGCGAAGACGATAGATAACCCTGTTAAGCTCTTGGCACATGCGCTGTGGTCCCAGACTCCAACTCCGCTGCACGATGTGGTTGGGCACAATTTCGTCTAGCATGCGAATGACTTGCTCGATTGGAACGGTGGGTTCTTTGGGTTTTTTGATCAAGCCCTCCGCCAAGTTGACGGTTGACTTTGAAAATCCAGCAGGGCTTTCCTGCTCTTGGAAACACTCGAGGATTTGGATGTTAGTCTCAGGTATCCCCGGAACCGCAACAAGGCTCATCTCCGCGTTGTAGAGTCCATGAGGAACCTTACCGTTGACATAGTCGATGGTTTGGTAGTCTGCCCCGACGCTGACGTGGCGGATTAGGCCTTTTCTGATTTTTTCTGCAGTTTCTTCATCGTAGATTTCTGCCGTGTAGTGGAGGTTTTGTCCATCCCAGCGGGTGTCGGTGACTTTCCCTATCGCTTCTTCTGCCGAGACATGTTCAAGATAGACGGGGGCATCAACCAGTTTGCCTGAGAACGCCTCCAGTTCTTCTGGGGTGTAGATGTTAAAGTTGCGGCTCATGCCAATCGTTAAAGCTACGCCCTCGATTCGCAGGGGTTTGTCGAGGACTTTCTCTTTGACCGTGAAGGGTAGAACCGCGCAGAGGTGCTCTTTAGTCGGTAGATGCAGCTTGTTAAACCATGCCTTCGCGTTTTCCAGCGTCCAACCTTTTTCTTTACTGAAAAGATAGCTTTGAATCGCCATCGTTTGCTTGCCTTTGGGCTTAGCTATTATGGCTTGGATGCCTTCTTTCTCGTTTAAGGTAACAGTTTTTTGAGTGCCTTCTTGAAAGTCAGCGGGATTCTTGTGCCCGCTTTTGATGAATTTATCAGTTTGTTCCCATGGCATTTTACTAAACCTCACAGGTCTAACACACACTAAATAAGCAATGAAAATGAAAAGGCGAATTGTACCACCTGTTGTGCCACGCGTGGGCCACTCTGTGGACCATCCTGTGGGGTCAAATGCAAAAAATGGAGTAGTGGGGGGTTAATGGTTAGGCGATGTGTGGTTAAAGTTGTGCTTAGCAAGGAGCAAAGGGAAATTTTAACGGAGTTGTCGAGCAGGTTGGGTACAAGTGAGAGTGAGGCGTTGCGGATGGCGTTTATGGATTACGTTAAAGAACTAAGCTTGATGGCTGAGACGCTGCATCGAGGTAAATCCCAGAATAGGGAAAACGTGAAGAGCTAGCTGTAACTTCGCGGTTGCTCTGTCGCCTCCTCCCCTCCCTTATATAAATAAAGTCACGTTGTGGATGTTTGCTGCTGTTTGGTTGTGGTTGCTCTTTTGCTTTAGAATAGATTGGGTTGGTTGGTGGACAGTTGGTTTCTATGGATTGATGTGGGCGGCGTAAAATTTTTATTTCTGAACTTGTATATGTATGCTATACAAGTAAATCATGTATAGAGGTGGATTGAAATGGTCGAAGACAAACAAAGAAGGAAACCAACAGTATCACCAGCAACCCCTGGAACCTCAATAGCAAGAGTGAGGGAACAAGGATTAGAGAGAAGCATCGACGACATCTTCACCGAATTCCGAAGATCCTTCGACGACCTCATGCGACCCTTCTTCCCACTATACGAAACCACAGAATACAGGTTACCCACAAGATACGCCCAAGTTGACCTCATCGACAACGGTGACTCCTTCACCGTAAACGCTGAACTTCCAGGGTTCACCAAAGACCAAGTAGACGTACAAATAAACAAAGACGGCTTAGCCATAAAAGCAGAATGCAAAGAAGAAAAACAAGAAGAACGCAAGAACTATCTGCACCGAGAACGCGCCTATTCCTCGCTGCAGCGGTTCATCGCTTTCCCAGAGGAAGTTGACCCCTCTAAAGTTGAAGGTTCCATGAAAGATGGGGTTTTGGAGTTAAAGGTACCTAAGAAAGAACCTAAACCTGAAGAAAAACCCAGAAAAGTCGAACTCAAATAAACCCCCCATTCTTTTTTTGTTAGGAGATCAACATGACCGAGCAAACTCAAATCGATTCAATGCTTAAAGCAATCGAAAACCCCATCAGAAGAAAAATAATCAAGCGACTAAGCCAAGAACCGAGTTATCCTCTCGAGTTATCAAAAGAAATCGGGGAAGCACAGCAACTCGTAACCAGCCACTTAGCGATTTTGGAGAAAGCGGGAATTGTAGGCTCAAGTCTTGTTGCCAGCCCCTTTGGGCCAAACAGACGGTCATATTTCCTCAAACAATCAGGCTACATTTCACTGAGTTTTGGACCGCATTTATTCAATGAGCAACTCTTTAACTTTCAAAATTTACCCCCAGAACTTTCAAGTCAAGCAGCAGAGTTTATGAAACGCATCGCCAACATCGAAAAATGCAGTAACGAAAACAAGATTGAACCTTTTTCCGTCCTGCTAAAAGACATCGACCATAAATTGTCGGAGCTTGAAAATGAAAAGACTGTTTTGCTTTTCATCCGCAACTTGGCGATGAAGCATGCGACACAGGAGTTGCAGACCCAAGATAAATCTCATGATGAGCGCAGAGTTCTACATTTCATCCTTGATGAACGTTCCACAGATATCGAGAGCATTTCTAAGGCTTTGAATCTAAAAGAATCCATCGTGCGGGGTATGCTTGAAAAACTAAGAAATGACATACCATAACAAGACAGGAGATGCTACGTTTGCAGGTTTACCATATCAGAGAAAGCCCTACAAAGTACCACTGTTGCGATTGCGGAAAAAGGTTAGTATCCAGAGCAAAAACCCCTCACTGGCGAAGCATCCCCGCCGATCAGAAACGGTGCAGAAGCTGCTCCATGAAGCATAGACTCGAATTGAAACGAGCAAAAAAATCCCTAAACAGCTTCTTTGTTCATGCTGTGGAGCAACCTTCGATCTTAAAGCATGCAACGTTATAGGAGTTTATTGTAGCAAATTTTGAAGCAACTTGATTGCTGCCCACGCGGCTAAGGCGCTTGTGTGAGGGTTGTCGGGGTGGGGTTGGTTTGCGAATTTTAAGTGCATTTCGCCGTAGCGCCACTTGACAGCGATTTCGTGTGTGTTGCGTGTTGTAGCGGGATCAACCACGACTTTAACCTTGACCTTAACCGGTTTTACTGTTAATGCTAGTGTGGCGGCAACATTCATTTCCCGTGGAAACTGCTTTGCGGCTTCCTCCGCCTCACCTTCAAAAGTTACTGTCTCCTGTGTAACTTCTTTCCCCAGTGCCTTGGGGCTTTTGCGGGTGGTTAGGGTAATTTCGTTTATGCCTGCGTTGGCTGCCGCTGCGATAGCGTCTAAGCCACCTATGGCACCCGCAGGAAAATGCACACAAGGATTGCTGGTATCGTGGTCAAGTAGTGCGCCTGTGCTCATGAAAATAAGCTCCGCGCCTGAATTGACTAACCTGTCGAAGTATTGGTGGACTGCGCCTTGTCCTGCGGCTTCAACGATGACTTTGGGTTTAGCTTCTAACAATTCATCGAAGGTTGGAACGATTTTAACTGGAAAAGTAAGTAGGTTCTTGAGTTTGATTGCTTGGTCAACGTCTATGTCAAAGACTACCAACTCGTCGCAAGCTACGATTTTTCGTTGTATTGCCTCTGCCAAAACGGTGCCGATTGCACCGCAACCGATTAAACCTACCTTCTTTACCATAAGAGTTTCATCTAGTATTCGGGTTTAATGTAGACTTCGTACTGGGCTACTTGTCTACCGTTTGCTGTGCCTGTTTGGACGATGAGAGCTTCGATTTTAAGTGTTGCTTTGATATCGGCGGCTGCTCTACGGATTGCTTCGGCCACGGACTCATCTTTGGCGGTTACCGTTAGGTTCTTGATGGGCGCGTTTAGGGGTTTTTTGTTTTCAGCTTTATCGCGGCGAATTTCACTCATAACCGCTGTGACCAAGTCGCCGTCCTTCTCAGCCAATTCATCCACCAAAGCAGGGTTGAATTTGGGCCACGCTGAAACCTGTATACTTGGGTAACCTTTACCTTCTTTGAACATGTACTGATAGATTTCCTCGGTCAGGTGCGGAATAACTGGAGCGAGAAGTTGTAGAATTCGATAGAGGACTTCGTAGAGGGTGTGCTGTGCGGCTGCGCAGTTAGCTTTGCCGTAGCTGTCGGGGCGGTAGAGACGGTCTTTAACAGCTTCCACGTAGAAGTCGCAGAAGACATGCCAGGTGAAGTTGCGGATGGCTTCAAGTGCGATGTTAAATTGGCACCGCTCAAAGGCGTCTGTAACTTCTTTGGTTAACTTTTCAGTTTTACAAAGTATCCACTTGTCAAGAAGCTGTAGCGCCATTTCACCTTCTGCTTTGGGGTCATAATTTGCTAGCAGATTGCTTGCAAAACTCGAAACGTTCCAAAGCTTAACAAGGAAACGTCGACCGTACTCTACATCTTGAACGCGGTAAGGTATGTCTGAGCCTGTGGCTCCACCACCAGCGGCCCACTGACGAACTGCGTCGGCGCCGTTTTTGTTGAGTACTTCGGGCGCGGCAGCGTAGTTTTTCAGCGATTTACTCATTTTTCTGCCATCTGCGCCTAAGACCATGCCGTTGATGAGTACGCTGTTGAATGGTCGCATGTCGAAGAGGGCAAGGTGACGCACCATGAGGTAATAGGCCCATGTTCGGATGATGTCGGTGCCTGACGGGTGAATACTTGCAGGGAAAAGACGCTGCCAGTCTGGGCGGTCAGGCCAACCTGCGTGCACCGCGCAGGTTATTGAGCTATCCATCCAAGTATCCATTACATCTTGTTCGCCTTGGAAGTCTTTACCGCCACATTTGGGACATTTCTCGATGCGTGGGCCCTCAAGTTTGGGGTCGATCGGTAGCCAATTTTCTTCAGCTACAATCAACTCGCCACAGCCTTTGCAGGTCCAAACAGGAATCGGAGTAGCAAAAAGACGTTGACGACTAATGACCCAGTCCCAGTCCAAAGCTTTCGCCCAGTCAATTAGGCGGTTACGCATGTAATCAGGATACCAAGGTATGGCGTTAGCGTTCTCCTCCACTTTCGCGGTTAGCGCCATGGTTTTCATGAACCACTGTTTAACTTCAAGGATTTCAACAAGAGTTTTGCAGCGCTCGCAAACGCCGACTTCTTGCTGGATTTTTTCGCTCTTCTCAAGTAACCCTGCGGCTTTTAAGTCTTCAACTATGGCTGCCCTCGCCTGATTCACGTAGAGTCCCGCATATTTGCAGCCTGCTTCGCTGATTTGGCCGTTCTGCTTTATCAGGCGGATAACTGGGAGTTTGTGTTTTATTACTGTTTTTACGTCTTCTTTGTCACCGTAGGTGCAGATCTGCATTGCTCCAGTGCCGAATTTGGGGTCAACGGCTTCGTCGGCTATTATCGTAACTTCTCGATTCATTAGGGGTACAGAGATTTTTCTACCGACATATTTGGCGTAGCGTTCGTCTTTAGGGTTAACCTCAACCGCGACGCATGCGGGGATAAACTCGGGACGAGATGTGGCGATTAAAAGGTACTCTTCGCTGCCTGCCAAGTGGAATTTGATGTAGTGTAAGGTGCCTTCTTTTTTTATGTGATCGACTTCCGCGTCGGCTATGGCGGTCTCGTCACGTGGGCACCAATTGACGGGGTGCGTGCCCTGATACATATATCCCTTCTTGTAGAGCTGCACAAAACTGAGTTGGGTGCGGCGCCAATAGTCAGAGTTCATTGTTTTGTATTCAGTCGTCCAGTCGATGGATGCACCGAGTTTTAGGATACCCTCTTTCATCATACCGATGTACTTGTCAACAAGCTCGATGCACCATTGCCTAAACTGTTCTGGGGGTACATCGCGTTTACGGATGTTTCGGGCTTTCTCAACCTGAATCTCTATACCTAATCCGTGACAATCCCAGCCCTGCGGGAACAGTACATTGAAACCCTGCATTCGCTTGTAGCGGGCAACCATGTCAAAGTAGGTCCAGTTCAAGACGTTGCCCATGTGCAGTTCACCTGAAGGGTACGGCGGGGGCGTATCGATGCTGAATGGGACTCGGGTTTTGTCGTTCCAGTCGTAGCGGTTGATACCCATCTCTTCCCAGCGGGCTTGCCATTTAGCTTCAATTTCGGTGAAGTTGTAGTCTTTAGGCATAGGTTGCATGGTTAGTTGACTCCGTAAACTTGTTTGGTTAAATGCTGTTGAATGTTTAAGTCTTACGCATCAGAGCCTGACTTGTATAGAAGAAAAATACCGCCTGAACTGATAATTCTCCCAGTTTACATTAAAAGAGGCAAATATGGTAGATTTACCTTAATGACTTTGCTAATTCTTCTGCGTATTTGCATAACGTATTGATTTTGGGTGGTTTTTGCAATCGCTATGGGGATAGGGCTTTTAGAAATTAAAATTCTGGTGCGAGGGACCTTTTTTGGTGCCCATCTATCATGAAAAGGCAGATCAGTCATTAAATCGATCTGTTTGATTGCAGGGTTCTTAAAAACTTCGCGAATTACCGCGTTGTTGATGTACATTCCAGGATAATATTTTTTGTAGCGGTCATCAAATGAAGTTTTACAGATGAACGCCGTATCTTTGTATTCAAACCAGAAGCTATAAGCAATTTTTTTCCCGTTAACTTCTAGAAAGGCCACTTCCCACTGAAAACCTGTCGTAGTGAGTTGAGTACCTGTGGCCGCAGTGAACAATTCAATTAACCCATCATCTTTTTCGATGCCTCGCTGCAGTCGATAGGTCTGTTTCCAGCTTTCTTTTTCAATTTCCAATAAATACTGTTCAACCTCAGTTATGGAGTATTGATTTGATACAAATTCAATTCTCCAGCCACCGTTAAGGCTCATTCTTTTTTCGATGCTGCGAAAAATTTTTCTGTAATTTCTACCTCTGCGCCTTTCAAATTCAGCCCAAGTGCCCTCAACACAAACAACCGAATGAAACGATGAAGGCCGAATTAGATGATAAGGACCTCGACCGAATTTGCTCATTCCTTCTAAGACAGCGAGGTTTTTAGTTTCTGAAGGCATCACGAAATCGATCAAAGTGCACCCGATTTTTTTAAAAAGAAAATCTATTGTTTCGTGAATAAATTGTTCTCGATATTTTTCTTCAACGACAAAATCTGGATCAAAATCAGGTCCAGTTAAGAAGCTTGCAGTGCGCAGAAGGCCTTTTTCTGAGCTAATGGCAACAGGTGCGATTCCTACTGTTTTATGCTCAGAATAATAGACTATCAACATTGGTTTCTGCTTTGATTTTATGGCTGAATTGATGAATTGCTCGATGAAGCTTTTGAAGTAGTAGGGGGTTTGGCTTTTGCTTGCTAAGGTGTTCCACTCTGTTATGTTCAATATCTGATCTATGTTGTTGAATGCGCGAATTTGAGCCAAATAACATCTTCCTGCGTGCCAAATTTCTGCTGGTAATGTCTTTTTCTTTCAATTAACGTCGATGTTTGCTAAAATTTGCTGTTTTATATATTATACTTTATTCTAAAATTAGCTTTATCCGCAACTTCAGTTTAACAGCAGATTTTGCTCGGAAACCAGAACACTCCAAAAGAAGAACCAAATTTGGAACAAGAACAATGAAGAATGGAATGCCGAAAATTATTAAAAAATAAAAAAGAAATTAACTAATTTGAAAGATGCCAAGGTCTACGCTTAGTATCTTCTTGGTGGGCGTCTTTTGCTGTAGCACTCGCGGCAATATACTGGTCTTGTGCCGTCTGGTTTGAAAGGAACATCACATTCTTTACCACAGTCAGCGCAAGTTGCCTTGTGCATCTCTCTGTTACCGTATGACATTTTTGCTGTTTCAACTCCTACTATATTGGTGTGCAAAATCCGTTCTGCACAGTACCCACATAGACAAACTCCCTGCTTATAAAGTCGATGTTTTTAGCGTCCATCGCGGTATCATGTATAACATATCTAAAACGAAAAAATGTCCAAATATAAGCTACCAATTGGATGAATAGTCAACCTAATATAGGTAAAACACCCATATACACAGAAGGTTCGGGCAATCCTACAGTCTTTAGAGAAAAAGTATCGGTTCGCAACGGTGGCTTGCTTTTTCTCAGGCACAAAATAGATGTGTGGAAATTTGAGGCAGAAAAAATCTACTTTAGGCGAACATCTCGCATTACTATCCGTAAAATACAGCGTTTACCCAAACGAAGTCTTCCAAGCCCTCGTTGTTGCAAAACAAACCGAAAAAACCGCCTCCTGCGGAAACCTAACCGTAGAATACCGCGGCAAAATGAAAGGCGAAACAATCTTTCTCATAACCAAAGACAACGATGTCGTAGCCCAATTCCGAGTTGAAGAAGCCTTCCTCCACCGCAAAGACAACCCCTTTGAAAGCTGGATGAGCACTGATAAAATCAAAAAGAAAATCGCCAAACAAAACACCGACTCCGTCTACACCCACATAAAAGACCTCCGTGCAGGAATGAAACGCGTCAACCTAAAAGCTCACGTACAAGAAATTCCCAAACCAGCCCAAGTCCACACCCAATTCGGCAACACCGTCATGGTCGTAAACGCTATTGTAGGTGACGAAACAGGCAAAATTAAACTATGCCTCTGGGAAGGTCAAATAGGACAAATTAACGTCGGCGACAACATAGAACTTAAAAATGGTCAGGTCTGCATTTTTAGAGGCGAAAAACAGTTGCGCCTAGGCAAAAATGGCTTGTTAACGGTGCTCGAAAGCGCACAAGAAATAAAACCCATAGCAACAGTCAGATAAAGTTGAATTCTATCTTCTTTTGCCAAATAAAGCCCCGATTAATTTAAATAAATACACTACACACATGCATAGATAATAATGCCTTGGTATACCGTCCTTGTTCTTTTTGCAGGAATCGCAATAGTCGTCTACGGCGCAGACGAAGCGATAAAGCGACTCTTAGCTTTATCCAAATTTTTCCGTCTATCTGCTTTTGTTGTAGGGGTGGTGATAGCGGGGACGCTTGCGGTTTTGCCCGAGTTATCTATTGGTGTCTTGTCCGCTATTGAGGGTTCATCGACTTTCGGTTTAGGCTTAATCTTTGGAGCCAACGTAGCCGACTTAACGTTAGTTATAGGAGTTGTGGTGTTGGTTGCAGGAAACCAGAAGATGACGCCAAGCATGCTGAAAAACTTAAAGATCTCTTTCATAGCAGTTTTGCTTCCAGTGTTTCTGCTTTTAGACGGAGAGATATCAGCCATTGACGGCGGGATATTGATTGCCGCTTTTGCAGTATATGTTCTTTGGCTTCTTAGAAGCGGACGAGGCGAAAGAGAAATTGCTGAACGCATGCGACTATCAAAACGAGTAGTTCGCTTAGGCATAACAGTTTTCCTCTTAGCTATCGGAATAACAGTTTTGTTCATAGGCAGCGAACTTGTAACTACATCTGCACGAGAATTAAGCTCAACACTAGGGTTGCCGCTGTTCTTGATTGGTCTCGTAGTCGCAGTTGGCACTTGTTTACCAGAGATGGCTTTTGCAATTCGAGCATCAGAAAAAGAGGGCTCTATTGGAATCGGAAACATTTTAGGAAACGTCCTTGCCGATTCAATGTTAACAATAGGAATAATCGCAATTATTCACCCCATTAGGGTACCTAACATGGCTTCGCCGATAACTGCAGGAGTGTTCGTGGCTTTATCAGCAATATTTGTTTATTTACGTTCAAGAGATGGCGAGATAAATAAGCAAGACGGAATTTTGCTCATTAGCGTTTATGCACTTTTTGTTTTGATACAGTACCTCTTTGAAGTAATCAAAATATAGGAACAAACTCTGAAACCCCCAACAGCTATGCCAAATTAGCCTAAGTATAATCCAATGCACAAAACGCGTTTACAACTTCGCCACACATGACCACACGAGTCTCCAAGGTATTCTTGGGAAAAAAATCCCCTCAATTGACACACACAAAACAAAACTTAAACAGGAAAAGAGTAAAATAAAACAAAAAAGAAAAGAAGCGAAGTTTTAGCTGCTTATTCAGTTGTGGTGTTTTCTGCGTTTTCGTCGGTTGGGGGGGTTTGGTCTGTGGCGGTTTCCACCATTTCCGAATGCGCCTGCTGAGGCGCTTCTAAAGGGTGGGCCGTTATGTGGGCCTCCTCCACGATGACTGGTTCAATGACCTGGGTTTCTATTTGTTCCAATGCTTTTTCGAGGGTAATTTCAGCTGGAGCATGCTCAGTTACTTCGAAAACCTGAAGCGGGGTCTCCACGACGGGTTCAGCGGCTGCTTCAACCACTGGCTCAGCAATCACCACTGCCTCTTCGACGGCTGCTTCTGCAACTGGTTCGGGTTCGGCAATTACTTCTTCTGCAACTGCTTCGGTTGAAGCCTCCTCAACTGGGGCTGTTTCGATTGGGATTTCTGCTGCGGGCGCTTCCTCCAGAGATGCGGGGGGTTGCTCGATCGGAGCGGCTTCAACTGGAGCAGTTTCGATTGTAGGTTCAGTTACGGCGGCTTCAACGATTGGTTCCTCAACTTTTTCCTCGATAACTGTTGGTGTTTCAGTGGTTAGTTCTGCCTGTGGCTCCGCGATTGCTTCAGCAACTGGAGTTTCTTTAACTGGCGCGGCTTCAGCTACTGGAGCTTCGATTGTTGGGGCTGCCTCTTCGATTACGGCTTCAACAGGGGTCTCTTCTGCGGGAGCGGTTTCAACTGGAATGTCAACGGGGGCTTCAACGACTGGAGAAGCTTCAATTGTTGCTTCTGCGGGGGCAGCTTCGACTATTGGTTCGGCTACAGCAGCTTCTTCAACGATTGGGGCGGTCTCTGTTATTGGGGCAGTTTCAACTGGTGCTGCCTCAACTGGAGCGGTCTCAACTGGGACTTCAGCAACAGCAACTTCTCCTGGTGCTGCTTCAACCGCTATGGTTTCTTCTGCGGGGGTTGGTTCGATTGCTGGAGCCTCCGCGGGGGCGGCTTCAACTGGCGTTTCAATAATAGCAGCTTCTACTACAGGCGTTTCAGCTGGGGTAGACTCGATTGGAGCGGTTTCGGCTGGAGCAGTTTCAACTGGAGCTTCAATTGGCGCGGGAGCTGTTTCAACGGATGTAGGTTCGGCGGCTGTCACTGTTTCCACTACGGCGGTTTCGATTGTGGCAGATTCAACCGGAACGTCTACGGGAGTTGATTCAACAGGCGCTTCAACAACTGGAGCAGCAGATTCGATTACTGGAGCCTCAACTGGTTTTACTCCAAAAAGCTGGTCTGTTGCCTGTTTAATTACGCCCAATTCGTTTCGAGTTGCTTCAAGAGTGTTTGAAAGGAGGTTAATTTCGCGACTGTAAATTTCGTCGTCGATTTCGCCTACGACATGTTGAATTTCGTAGTTGGCAAGGAGCATTTCGAGGGTTTTTAGTTGGTTTTCGAGTTCGGAGGTTTTGATTTGCATTTTTTCTCCGAGTTCATGGCGTTGTCTCTCGATTTCTTCTATGGCTTTTACGATGTCGGCGGTAAAGGCATCGCGGGTTGCTGGTGAGATTTTGCCTGTTGCGCAGAGGTTATCTAGGGCTTGCTTCTTTTTTGTGGCAATTTCGTATTCTTCATTTAATCGTTTAAACGTGTATTTCCATGAGATCATTACATTTGGCACCGCTGTGTTGTATCACAAAAAGGGAGATAACGTTTGTTAACATGTACATATATCGGTAACTATTAAAACGGTTTTTTGAGACTAAAAATCAGCGGTTTTGTAGTTAAAACTGTTGGGTTGTTTACGTGTTTATGTATATGAAGCAAGCAATTTTTCTATACATACACCATTTGCACCTGCATTTTTATGTAAACATCTGCAGATGGGGCGTGACGATATTTTGGTGTAAATGCTTATGTTTTGGAGGCATACCTACTCAGATTTGAGTCGATAGAATTTCTGAGTCCAAGCCCAACTCCAATTTTGTTTATACTTTTCGAGTTTTGTTATAACAATTTATTCTAAATCCGAATAAATCTTAAATATCTAAACAAGAATAAACAGAAAAGGGAGTGCGTAAACCAAATGGTTTCATTAACAATCACGGTAAGTGGAGAAAAATCTGAAGCCCGAATCGTCAAAAAAATGCATGAACGCGTCATCAAAAGCTTCCTAGACACCATAATCATGGCTGAACTCCAAAACGGCGCCATAAGCGGCTACGACATAATAAGCTACATCCACACCAAACACGGCTTCTTAGTCAGCTCAGGCACAGTCTACTCGCTACTCTACTCTCTTGAACGCAACGGATTAGTCCAAGGTACATGGCTCGAACGCAAAAGAGTCTACAAACTCACCGACAGAGGCACCCAAACCATCGAAACCATAATTAACTCACATGACAAAATCAAAGGCTTCCTATCAACTATTCTTAACGCATAAAACTACCCTAACTATTTTGTATTTAGCCCAATTGAATCGAAATACTAAAAAACCCCCTCGCATTTTCCTATCAGCGCAACGAATAAAGAGCGGGTCCGTAGCTCAGTCAGGCTAGAGCACCGGACTTTTAATCCGGGGGTCGCGGGTTCAATTCCCGTCGGACCCGCCTTATTTCAAGCATAGATTGACTAATATTTTCTGACTTGTGGATTAACCCATCAATGTTGCTGAGTCGTCTACTTGACTGGAACCAAAATAGGCTAATCCTTGTCCATCACTTTCAGAAACATCTGGATTGTAGAGTGCGTCTATGATTTTTTGGTTTTTTACAGCAGTTACGTTACGTTTTAGTTTGAGGTTGGGTGTTAACTCCCCGTTTTCGATGCTTAAATTGTTGGGCAGAACGGCCCATCTTTTGATTTTTTCAGGGTTAGAAAGTTGCTTGTTGACTTCATTCATCGCTTCATCGATTTTTGACAGCACACTTGGTTTGTAGTTCTTACTTTCAACCCATAAAAGCGCAGTGCAGTAAGGTTTTGATTCTCCCAGCAGCAACGATTCGGTGACTTTTGGCAGTTCCCGTAGCATACCTTCAATTTTTGCGGTGTAGACGCATTTGCCGTAAGAGGTTTTGATAATTTCTTTTTTGCGCCCGTAAATAATGAGGCTGCCTTCATCGGTTAATACGCCTATGTCCCCTGTCATTAAGTATCCGTCTTTGAACGGTTGCTCTAAAAATTTATCGAAATACCATGGAGTTACATGTGGACCTCTAACCATTAT
>Ga0101944_10002543_pt1 | contig 29002 bp, 23 predicted proteins | sample DewCreD2012metaG_FD_75245 | JGI IMG/M metagenome (GOLD analysis project Ga0101944, IMG submission 75245) | Hot spring sediment bacterial and archeal communities from British Columbia, Canada, to study Microbial Dark Matter (Phase II) - Dewar... ... | reverse complement strand
AAATTCGATTTCATATTCTCCTATTTGTTTCGGTTCATTCACAAGAGTTGCAATTTCCTGACCGAGTAGATTGTAAATTTTTAAGCTTGTAAAACCTGAGAGGGGAATTGAAAATTTAATTATTGTTTTTGAATTAAACGGATTGGGATAATTCTGGTATAGAACAAATTTTTTATCAATGGAACTTTCGTTATCCACATTTGTTGGTAAGTTAATGCCTGTCACACCATTTTCATTATAAATTGCGAGACCCCAGTTCTGACCATAGTCACTTGCTATCCATTTGTTATTAAATTTATCGATCTTTATATCCAGGATACTATGATGAACTGTTTGTTCAAAAAGTGTAAAATTGAACCCATCGTATTTCAATAAACCATCATCAGTTCCTATCCAGAGATTATTAAATTTATCGACAGTAATGACATTTACATAATTATTTCTAAAGGGTGAATTAATAGAGTTAAATACAATAAATGTTGAATCATTAATCCATTTCAAGAGGCCCATATTTCTAGTGCCAAGCCATCGTGTACCATTTAGATCTCTAACAAAATAAGATATTTGTTGACTTGGCATTTTAGTATTGGTTGTATCAAAAATTTTCCATTGATCGTTGTATATTAGAACCAGTCCATTAAATGTGCATATCCATATCGAATCTCCCTCAGGTTTAACTAAAGTACCATTATTCGAAGGTAGAGGAGAATTAGATTTATTGAAAAGATAATAATTGTTGACACTATCTACTTTTAAAACTCCACTACCCACGGGTGAAATTATCCATTTGTTTTTCAATCTATCTATATTCATCCTTGGATATTTGATTGTAATTAAAGGAGTCGGGTAAGAATTAAAAGAATAACCATCAAAACTTACCAATCCTTTCCCAACCAAATATAACCAGATAATATTGCTACTATCTATTGCAATTACGAAATGATTAGGAGTAATATTAAATGTATCCGAGATTTTCCAACCATACCAATTAATGCCATCATATTTAATTAAAGCATTGTAAGTATTATATAAACTTAGGGATAACCACACATTTTCATTTCGATCAATTATAATGTTATAAACATCTTGACGAATGCCCTGAGATGTATCAAATAGAACAAACAACCATTGATCTAAATTTATTTGTTTGTTTTTCGACATAGATAATGGAACTTGATATGAGATGAAATTAATGTTTTCAGATAGAGATTTAGATGGTTTCTGAATTTCGGGATTTATGGTTATAGCTTTAATAGGTGAAGAATTGTTGGAAATTAAATTATAATTTAAACTCCATATGCGATAATTAACTGTTATTGAATTATTTCCTCCATTCCAAGTGATTTCATTATCAATAAAATAATTTTCATTTGTTCGAATTACTTCATACCAATTGGTATTAGGCATTTTTCTTTCAACCAAAAAATCAGTGTAAAAGTCCTGACATTCCCAAAAGAGGTAGGGATGATTATCATAACTATCAATATTAAACTCAATAATTTGTGGTGGTTCGAAATATTTTGTGACAGGTAAACCTTGATTTTTGATCTCCCATACTTTCAATATTGAACCAGGTTGAAATGTATACCAATTTAAATTGTCAACACTATAATTTAATGTATTTGTATTAAAATTAAATTTGATTAAAATATCTGGAGGATACATAGTTGGTAAACCACCGCCCCATCTACAATCTCGTGTATCAAGATAAAAATAAAGATCACTATTTTTAGAATTAGTCAATTTATAAAATCCATATGCTATTTTTGGTTCATAACCACTTCCAAAAGAAAACCAGCAGTTCCAACTTGATGGATCATTACTGCTATTTCCTATTGTTTCTAATTCACTTGTAATTAATCTTGAATCATTGGTTATTGAGAATATAGTATCCACTGGGTTAACCCAGGTTAACTTTTCACTATTTAAAAAGTATTTTACTTTTTCATTTTCACCAACTCCAAATGTACCTACAAATAAGATTCCTTCTATAAATTTATCCTGAGCTGTTGCCCGTGTAAAGTAGGAGAGTAAAAGGATGGAAAAATAAAGTAAAACTTTTTTCATATTAAACCTCCTAATACAATTTAATAATTTTTTTTTAAACAATTGGTGGTAAGATGAGTTAAGTTAATGTCAATAGTTGTGTAAATTTTTTAAGCGGCATATTGTTTACCTTTGTGAATAGATTTAATATTTGTGATAGTATCTTCAATTAAATTATAACCTCTAATTCTTTTAAATCTTTTTTCACTTCCCTTCAATGTAATAAAAATTAAATGTAAGGCTTTCATTTTATTTCTTAATCTTCTCGATACTCTTGTTCTTAGTTTTAATGTTGAAAATACAGACTCTATTGGATTTGTTGTTTTTATACTCTTCCAAAAAACCTTAGGAAACTCAAAATAAGAAAATAAATCTTCTCCAGCTTTTAACAATGATTGAACTGCTTTAGGATATTCCATTTGATATTTCTTAATAAAATCTTTTAAATATTTTTTACATCTTCGTTACTATTAGCATTATAAATCAATCCTAAATCTTCCGATACCTCTTTTTCTATTTTCAGCTTTAATATTTCTTCTGTTCTCATCTGTTTTCTTGTGACAAAATTATTTGAACTATTCTTTTCTTGAATTGCTTTTAGGCATTGGCATATATTCTTAGGTTTTTCCACTAAGGTATCAACTTCCACCTTTTATTAAAAATTTTTACACAACTTTTTAAATTAACTCAAATAAATCCGAAGTTGTTAACTCTCTAAGTTAGTTTTACTCTTATTTCATTAAAATAAATTTTTTAGATTGAACAAAAGAATTATTCTTTAATTTATAAATATATACTCCTGAACTTAGATTATATTTATCAGCATCAAATTCGATTTCATATTCTCCTATTTGTTTCGGTTCATTCACAAGAGTTGCAATTTCCTGACCGAGTAGATTGTAAATTTTTAAGCTTGTAAAACCTGAGAGGGGAATTGAAAATTTAATTTTTGTCGTTTTAAGATTTGTTGCTTGAAATTAGAACTTATTTGAAGTTTATAAAGTTATTTCATTTAAAACTATATTTTTTTTGTAAGAAGTTTCTTTAATTAAATTATAAAGATGCTCATCCATTGTAAGGTATATCATTTGGAAGCCCTCACTGGATAAATCGCAAAATAGATCTACCAAACTTTTCCTTCGATGAAAATCGCTATGTTGAAAAGCATCATCGAAAAGTAAGAATATGTAGGAGCCATTTAAAATTTTCCTGATTGTTTCAATTCGCAAACCTATTAAAAATTGATCTTTTGCCCCCAAGCTTAATGAATCAAAAGGATATAGAATTTTACCATCATTTATTTTAATAATGTTCCCATCAATTATAATATTTCTTGTTTTTGTTGTAATCTTATTAAAAAAATCGTTAAATGATTTTGATATTAATACATCCTTTGCTAATGCAAATTTATCATTCTTAATTTGTTCAACAGATTCATACAGGATTTTTTGAGCTATAATTTCAGCCTCAATGTTTTCAATGTTTTTTCTTATTTCTTCTTTTTTTTCAAAAAGGAGGAAGAGTAATTTTTGAAAATCATTTAGCTTCTGATTTAAGAAATTGTTTAATTCACCAATAAATTGATAAAAATTATTAGATTTTGTTTCTAGTGTATTTATTGTTTCTTTCAGCTGTTTATCAATTTCTAAATATTTTTCCTCGTCATAAACTATATTTAAATCATCAGAGATGAAATCTTTTGGATCAATCCCAAGACCTTGAAATTCACCTTCTGCAGCATTTAATTGTTTAATTAAATTGTCTTTAATCGTTTTTAGATTTTCAAACTTTATTTCAACTCTTTCCTTACTATCGCTCTCAAAATTTAAAACTCTAAATGTCATATTAATTGTATCATATAATTCTTGTAGCTCTTTATTTAATTTTTCTTTTTCTTTTTTTTGTTCATCTATTTCAGCTAACTTTGACTGCAATTTTGTAATTTGATGCTGGTACTCCACAAGTTTATCTTTGTTGTAAGTTACTTTTGGTTCTTTTGGACTATATAAGATTTCAGGGATATCTAATTTCTTAAGTTCTATTATATACTGCGTTATTTTATTATTAAGATCGTTTTTTGTTTGAATTATTGTCTCTAATGTTTCTTCCCATTGCGTTTCTTTTGGTTTAAATCCTATTTGGTTAAAATATAGTTCAATTTTATTCTTTAGATTTGATAGTTCTTTTTCAAGTATTTCTAAATCTTCATTATTGGCTTTTAGAGTTGATTCTAGCGAAGTTAATTCTATAATTTTTGCTTCTATATCCCCTTCGTCGTGAAAGGGAATTCCAAATGTATTTTTATATTTTAATACAAATTTTTCATAGTTGTTTATTGTGGATGAATATTTTTCATCTACAGAGAAAAATTTATATACAAAAAAAATAACAGCAATCAAAGCTAATAAACTTAACCATCCTGTATCGGATAATGAAACTATACCTAAGATTATGGATATAATTGAAAATACCACATAAAACATTTTTTCTTTACTTGCGGCTTCAGAGTTTTTTGAATATTCTTTGATTATGCTATTTCCATCTTTAATGAATTGAATTCTTGATAATTCCTTAATTATTTTATCAATTTTAATTTTTTTCTCGATTCTTTGATTTAAATATTGTTTATAATTGGATAAATTAACTTGTATCTCATTAATTATATTTTCATTATATTTTTCTAGTTTATTTTTAATGTCCTTTATCTTTAAACTTAACTCATAGGCGAGGAATCTTTTAGCTTCAATTTGTTCTTGTTCAAGACTTGTATAAGTATCTAATTCGGCTTTTATTTTAGGTTCTTGGTTTATTTGATAATTTATTTTATCTAAATGAATTTCTATTTCTCTTTTTCTTCTTAAAGAATTTTCTAAATATGAAATTTTATCATATGGATATTTTTCTATCTCTGATTTTAATTGTTGAATTTTATTATACAAAATGAAAGCTTTTTTCTTTTTCGCTTTAAATAGAAGTTCTTTTTTAACTTCCAATTCTTGTTTTTTATTTTGAAGATATCTTATTTCGGTTATATCAATAGCTTCTGTTTTTGCAATTAAATCTAAACACTTACGGAAATCATCATAAGTTTCTCGATAATCTTTGCCAAGACCAATGTTCGCTATTTTATTTTCTATTGTTTCATTAGATAAAAAAACATCAAGAGATATTTTGGATGCAGTGGATTGAATTTTTAGTTTATCAAAAAATTTGAAGGAACTTCTTAAAGATAGATATCTAGAAATGCCTTCTACTGTTAAATTTTCGTCGTTCAAAAAAAAGGATTTAGCTTCTCGGATTGTGATAAGATCAAGTAGATATCTAATTTGCTCTTCGTTAAATTCTGATAAAAGAGATAACCTAATATCGTTATAAATAATTTCTCCTTTAATTTCACCTCTCAAACGAAAATTTATTGCTCTTTTAGATCCTCTACCTTTAATTTTACCTTTTTCCTTAAATTTTTCTAATAAATCTGATAATATAAATTCAACTAGATATGACTTACCACTCTCATTTTTAGCATAAATTAAATTAGCATTATTGCTAAAATTGAGAGTAATGTTCTGTAATGGACCACATTTTTTAATGGCTATTGTATTGATATATAAAGATTTATTCATCTAATAGTATCTATAATTAATTCTAAAATTTTTTGATGAATCAAAGTTTTATCTTTGAGAAACAGTTCATTACCAATATTTATTTCTTCAATCTTTTTTCTACTTAAATTATAAACAGAAAAAGCATCATTTAAATGATTTTGCATATTTGAATCAATAATCTGTAATCTATCATCTTTCAGATTATATTTAATATCCATATTTGAAAGAAATTTTAATATATCATCAACCGCTGCTTTCTTTGACATAACAAAACCAGTAACATTCAAATTAAGGTGTATAATTTGATCTAAATATTTAGACTTTAAATCTTTAATAAAAGGAGAAAGATATTTATTTAATATTTCGTCGATATTTTCAAAAGGATTCAAAATAATCTTAAAAGAAAAATAAATTATTTTTGTGGGGATTTTAATTAAATTAATTACATCAAAGTCCAAATCATAAACTATAAAATATCTGTCACCTATTTCATCAATTGCGGAAGGGAAAGCGCTACCGCAGTAAAAAATTTTTTCATCGATAATCATTTGTTTATGTATATGTCCTAAAATGACTTTTTCAAATTCCTCGATATCTCTTTTGAATAAGGGCATATAAACGTTTTTTTCTAATTCATTAATATCACTCTGTTTAGAAATATAATCACAATGAGAAATTAATATTTTCTTTTTGGGGACTAAAGCTTTTTTATTTAATTCTTCAATTATATCAGCTGCATATTTATTTTCAATAAATGGAACAAGGAATATATTTTTATCCTCAAATTCCTTTATTTGTGGATTTTCAATAACAAATATATTAGAAGCCGTAAATTGATGTTGACATAATTTAGAATCGTGATTACCTCTGATCAGATAGATGTTTAATGTAGGATAATTACAAGCTAGGTTATCAAAGTCACCATAAGAACTTAAGTTGCTATCAAAAGTATCACCAGCAAAAATTATATTTTGAATACCATTATTAACAGAGTATGAAAAAATATATTCTATAGCATCATACTTTTCTGGTGTTTCGTCAGAACTTTTTAGATGAGAATCTGATAAGATTGTAATTTTCATAGAGTATTAGTTATTGAATATTTAATTAAAATTATTAAAATAATTAATTAGATTAAAGTTTATAGTATATAAGAGTTAATTTAAAAAGTTATATAAAAATGTAAATAAAAAGCGACATATCTTACCTTAGCTGAAAACAAATAAACAAAAAACAAAGGAGATATGCCCATACCTAAGAGTAAAGTACAAAAAAGGAAAATTCAAATAGTTTACTAACAAGTCAACAAATGAGCATAGAAGAGATTTTGAAGCCGAAGATAGAAAAAATTGTTCAGGAGTTGTTAGAGAGAGGAAGGGATGAATTACTAGGAAGAGATTATTATGAACATTATAGAGATGAAGAAGAGAGATTATATCGGAATGGATATTCGAAACCGAGAAGACTAATATGCGGTTGTAGGAGAATAGCTTTAAATGCAGCCGAGACTAAGAAAGCCTTATAAATCAAAAATTATAGAGAAGTATAAACGCTTATCAAGGAATATTCAGAAACTTTTACCGAACTAGTAATGACCATGGCTTTTCACTTGATTAGAATGAGACCTTAGAGAATTAGATAGACATTTTTAAGGATATAAGAGAGAGAGGCGTCAAATGGATAGATTTAGTGATAGGAGATGGGGCAAAAGGTTTCTCAAAAGCAGTTAAAAGGCTTTTTCCGGGGACAAGATTTCAAAGGTGCTGGGTTCATAAGATGCGGAATGTAATACAAAAAGTTTCAAAAAGAGATTGTGAAGAAGTATTGGAAAATTTAAGATTGATTTATAATGCTAATAGTAATGAAGATGCAAAAAAGTATTTGAAGATTTTATTAAGAATTATCAAATGGAATATCCTAAAGCAGTTCAACCATTGTTAGAAGTTGGAGAAGGTTTATTTTCTTATTTTGAGTTTCCTAAGGTTTTTTGGAAGAGTATAAAAACAACAAATCCAATAGAGTCTGTATTTTCAACATTAAAACCAAGGACAAGAGTATCGAGAAGATTAAGAAATAAAATGAAAGCCTTACATTTAATTTATATGACATTGAAGGAAAGTGAAAAAGATTTAACAAAATTAAAGGTTATACTTTAATTGAAGATACTATCACAAATATTAAATCTATTAACAAAGGTAAACAATATGCCGCTTAAAAAATTTACACAACTATTGATATTAATTCTTTTTTAAAGAAGAAATTTTTATAATTTAAATTATTTTATATACTTTAAGTTATTTTTTAAGTACTACCAATACAAATGTTAAGATAGAAACTACAGTTGAAGTTACTGTTGCAGTAATTGAAATATAATCTCTCAAATAGAGTCGGGGTTCTCCCGGCACTACCACAATATCACCAGCTTTGAGCTGCGGCAAATTCTGAACATCGGTAATAAATTTCTCTTCAAACATAAGGTCTTCCATATTAAATTTCATAAACTCAGTTCCACCAGATTGAGTTGGTCGATATAATCTTACATCATCCAGATGAGCATCGGGTATTGGTCCTCCAGCATAAGAGATTAAATCTAATATTTTTGACTGTTCTGGGACATAATATTTACCGGGATATCTTACATATCCCCAGATATTTACCATAATGTTCACATATCTTGGATCGCTATAATCATAAAACCCACCTTGTTGTCGGTAAAGATTTTCCTGTGCACCAATTTTTACATCTTGTCCATAAAGTGAAATTGTTAAGAAAACAAGAATAAGAGCTATTTTTTTCAATTTTACTCCTTCTTTTTATTCAAAATTACTTTAGACAACCAATTAAAGAAAATTACCTCAATTAAGATATTTTAAATTTTTGTTTTAATGTCAAATTTACAACAAAATAAGAGATAAATAAAATAGATTATATTTAATAATACTGGATAATTTAATATCAAGATGTAACTTTCTAAATCTAATTCCACGCCAGCCACATTCTGACATCTATACATAGATAAAAATTTTGTGTTGTTTATAAATCTTTCAAAACTATTTCTTGCACGAGAACGATAAACCTTATCGGCAGAAAAACAAACCGGACATATTTTTGTTATTTTGTAAGTCTCTACCATAATTTTTCCAGATTAATTGTAAACAATAGTAAGATAAAATTTATTTAATTTCAAACATAACAGTGTAAGTTTTAACTTACTCAATCTCTTTCCAAAAAGTGTCTTTCAAAAATTTATACAGACTATTTCACTCTGAACCTAACGAAGTATGTCATACTGAGCCTGACGAAGTATGACTAAAAGCAATGTCAGACTTCGACTTTGCTCAGCCTGACAAAAAATTTTTACATAATCACAACAAAACAAAGTAAAGCAAACCTTACTCAATCTTTCTTTTAAAAAGAACAAAAATTATTTTTCATCTCCAATAATTTTTAATCTATTCTTAACAATCAACTCTTGACAATCAATAATAATACTAAGATATTTGCCTTCAGATTATGAGAGAGAGAATTTTAATAACCTATCCAAAATTGACTTCAAAGGCTTTGCTCTCCATTCATTTAATTAACCCAACAATCAATAACAAAATTAAAGGTGATGTTATGACCAAACATCTAACTAAATTCCTCCTTACCTTTATTTTTATCGTAGCATTTACTACGGTTCTTTCTGCGCAGGGTGTAACTACTGCAGGAGTTCAGGGAGTTGTCATCGATAAAAATGGTGAGCCTCTTCCTGGCGCTAATGTTGTGGCAGTTCACATACCCTCTGGTTCTACTTATGGTACATCCACCAGAGCGAATGGACGTTTTAATATAACCGGTATGAGAGTCGGGGGTCCCTACACCATTACTGCCTCGTTTGTTGGCTACAACAAACAGATATTAGAAAATGTGTTTCTTGAGCTAGGACAGAATCTTAATCTTACTTTCACTTTAACCGAATCTCAGATTGAATTACGTGATATAACAGTTGAAGCAGAAAAAAGCACAATCATTCGTTCAGATAAAACAGGTACTGGAACAACAATTCAAAGAGAAAATATTGAGCTCCTCCCAACAATTTCAAGAAGATTGGAAGATCTCGTTAGATTGACACCACAGGCAAGCAGTATGGCAAGAATCGGTGGTGTTGATAACAGGTTAAATAACATCACAGTTGATGGTTCATATTTCAATAACTCATTCGGTCTCGCTGGACTCCCGGGAGATAGAACTGGTGTTGCCCCAATTTCTCTTGAAGCTATTGAGCAAATTCAAGTCAACATCTCTCCTTTTGATGTTCGTCAGGGAAATTTTGTTGGCGCAAACATTAATACGGTAACCAAGAGTGGAACGAACAGATATTCAGGTTCAGTTTATTACAACTATCGTAATAATAATTTTGTAGGAGAAAAAGCTGGTGATGTAAGCTTTAGCCCTGGTTCATTCCGCTTCAATCAATTTGGATTAACCTTGAGTGGTCCAATCTTACCAAACAAATTATTCTTCTTTGTAAATTATGAAACAGATAACCTTATTCAACCAGGAACAACATATCGTGCAAATCTTGGTGGCGAACCTGTTGGTGGAAATGTAACTCGTGTTCTTAAATCTCATCTCGATTCATTAAGCGCTTTCTTAAAAGAAAATTTTGGATACGAAACTGGTCCATACGAAGGTTATGACCATGAAACACCATCAACCAGATTCCTCCTTAAATTAGATTATAATATCAATCCAAAGAACAAAGTTAGCTTACGATACACCCATCTTGATTCATTTACTGATGTATTGTTATCAAATTCAAGCTCCCTTGGTTGGGGTAATAGAAGATCCAATTTGACTGGTCTCAATTTCCAGAATTCCAATTACCAGATTATGGAAAACATTCGCTCAATCATTGGTGAATGGAACTCTATCATTTCAGATAGAATGAGCAACAATTTCATCGTCGGTTATACCTACAATGATGAAAGCCGTAAGTCTCGTGGTACCATGTTCCCGATGGTAGATATTCTTGAAGGTGGACAGGTATATACAACTTTTGGTTTTGAACCTTTCACTCCAAATAACGAGTTAAGATACTGGAGTTTTCAACTTCAAAATAACTTAAATCTCTTCCTTGAAAATCATACATTAACATTTGGATTTAGCCTTGAAAGATATCAATCTGAGAATGTTTTCTTCCCTGGCTCGCAAAGTGTTTATGTCTATAATTCTTTAGCAGATTTTTATACTGATGCTCGGGATTACTTAAACAATCCAAATAGAACAACATCGCCTATTACTCTAAGAAGATTTCAGGTAAGATGGTCCAACATTCCTGGTCAAACCAAACCAATACAACCATTGAAGGTCTGGTACGGCGGTATTTACTTCCAGGATCAATGGGAAATATTTAAGAATCTGAATGTCATTTCAGGAATTAGATTTGACTTACCAATCTTTGAAAAGACTGGATATTATAATCCAGAATTAGATACAATGTACTTTAAAGATGAGAATGGATTTACTGTCCAATATAGAACTGACAAAATGCCAGATCCAAAAGTTCTTGTATCTCCAAGAATTGGATTTAACTGGGATGTTTTTGGAGATAAAACTACACAGCTTAGAGGTGGTACAGGAATATTTACTGGTCGTCCAGCCTATGTATGGATTTCCAATCAAATTGGGAACAATGGAATGCTAACTGGTTTTGAAAGACTTGATAATACAAAGAACCGTCCATTCCATCCAGATCCAAATCATTATAAGCCAACAAACGTAACTGGTAAACCAGCATCAAGCTATGAATTAGCATTAACTGATCCTAACTTTAAATTCCCTCAGATGTGGAGAACAAATATTGGTGTTGATAGAAAATTAATTTATGATGTAATCGGTACTCTTGAATTCTTATACAGTAAAGATGTAAATGGTATCTATTATATTAATGCTAATTTGAAAGCTCCGAACGGACAGTTCGTTGGACCAGACAACAGACCAAGATGGATTGGTTCTAATAGAATAAATAGCAAAATTGATAATGCTATTGTTCTCAAAAATCAAAATGTTGGTTATTACTGGAATATATCAGCAGTACTTGAAAAACCATTCTCAAATAACTGGTATGCAAAAGTTGGTTACAGTTATGGAGTAGCTAAGAACACAATCGATCCAGGTTCAATCGCATTTGGTAGCTGGAATAATAATCAACATTCCGGAAATCCAAACAATCCTGGTGTTGGCTATTCAGTGAACTCTCCTGGCAACAGATTCTTTGGTGCATTTAGCTACAAATTTGAATACTTTGATTTTGGTGCAACTACCTTCACCCTCTTTCTTGATGCATTTACAGAAGGCAATGGAAGCTATACCTTCTCCGGTGACTTGAATGGTGACGGTGGAACAAGTAACGATTTGATTTATATTCCAAAAGATAAATCTGAAATGAATTTTGAACAATACACTGTTACAATCGGTGGAAATACAATAACCTTCACACCAGAACAACAAGCTGATGCATGGGAAGCATTCATTAATCAAGATCCTTACTTAAGCAAGAATCGTGGTAAATATGCTGAAAGAAATGCTGCTTTCTTACCAATGACATTTAGAGCTGATTTAAGTATTGTTCAAGATTTCCATCAAACCTTTTTAGGATATAAGAATTCACTCCAGTTTAGAGTTGATGTTTTGAATCTTACAAATCTTTTGAACAAGAACTGGGGTGTTGGCCAAACATTTACTACTCTTCAACCTTTGATTGCAAGAGGTGCTGACAGTAATGGTCGTGCTCTCTATAGACTTGCAAACATTGGTGGAGAGTTGATTAAATCCAGTTATCGTAAAACTTCAACAATTAATGATGTTTGGAGAATTCAGATTGGTTTGAGATATTTATTCAATTAATATAAACTAAATCATCTTCCAAAGCTACTTGCAAGGCTGCCCTTTTGTGGCAGCCTTTTTTATTTTATATGTTATCCTTGTTAATATTTCTCTAATTCAATGCCAATCGATAATCTAAAAATTAACTAAACAAAAAGTTAAGAAAGTTATTGTGTGTGATGATTCGACAAAAAAACTTTTGATATTTTTTTAAAATATAATTGAATCGTTTTATTCATACGGGTAAAATTATTTTCTGGACAAATCCTTAAAGCTAATGATATATTTTCAAAATCTGATTTAGATTATGTCATTCTCAATACAACAAAAAATTTCATTCGGAACCTGTCGAAATATGACTAAAACGTTCAGGCAGGTTTCGTCTTTGCTCAGCATGACAGAAACTACAAACACTTGATAGAAGGACTAATAGTCTGTAATATATCATAGAAAAGATTGCTTCGTTACTTTGTTCCTGGCAATGACTAGTAATGAGAAATAACAAGTCATTGCAATCTCCCGCTTTTGGTGTGGTGGAAGTAATATGTAATAATGAGTGAAAGTACTGAAACTGATTCCAAACTACATTCAAGAAAAATCGTTATGAATATAAATTTGGAAATATCAACATGAATATTTCAATTCGACAAAAAGAGACTTCATCATCTAAGAATATTTACACATTACTCTTTTCAATTTTTTTCATCACAATACTGTTCATTACTAATAAATCATAAACAATACTAAACCCACAATTAATTTTGTAAAACCCAAATAATAATTAATCTCAAAAGAAATTTCTTTTACTTCATTAACAACTTAGCAATCTCCCTATAAAACATACCTTGATTGAAATCTTAAAATTTATTATTTTAGCACTCGATTAAAGAGAGTGCTAATAGTAAGGGTTAATTAAAACAAAAACAAAATAAGGAGATAAAATATGGCAGCATTCAGTTTGAAACCTTTAGCAGATAGAGTAATTATTAAACCAGCACCTGCAGAGGAAGTAACTAAAGGCGGAATTTATCTTCCTGATACAGCACAGGAAAAACCTCAACGAGGTGAGGTTGTTGCTGTTGGTCCAGGAAAAATTTCTGAAGAGACAGGTAAACATATTCCAATGACTGTTAAAGTTGGTGACAAAGTTCTCTACGGAAAATATTCCGGAACTGAAGTCAAAATTGATGGGGAGGAATACCTCATCATGCGTGAATCAGATATTTTCGCAATTATTCAATAATGTTGAACAAATAAAGGAGAAGAAATATGTCAGCAAAATTAATTGAATTTAGCCTTGAGGCAAGAACCAAACTTAAAAAAGGTGTCGACCAATTAGCTGATGCAGTTAAAGTTACACTCGGTCCGAAAGGTCGTAATGTTGTTATTGATAAAAAATTTGGTGCACCTACTGTCACCAAAGATGGTGTGACAGTTGCAAAGGAAATTGAACTTGAGGACCCAATCGAAAATATGGGTGCTCAAATGGTTCGTGAAGTTGCCTCAAAAACAAGTGATGTTGCTGGTGATGGTACAACTACGGCTACAGTATTAGCACAGGCAATTTTCGCTGAAGGATTAAAGAATGTTACAGCTGGTGCTAATCCAATGGACCTCAAGAGAGGAATTGATTTAGCTGTCGAAGCTATTGTTAATAACTTAAAGAAGCTCAGCAAACCAGTTGAAACATCCCAGGAAATTCAGCAGGTCGGTGCAATTTCAGCAAATAACGATCAATCAATCGGTAAAATTATTGCAGAGGCAATGGATAAAGTTGGTAAAGATGGTGTAATTACTGTCGAGGAAGCTAAAGGTACAGAAACTACTTTAGAAGTAGTTGAAGGTATGCAATTCGACCGTGGTTATTTATCACCATATTTTGTAACCAATGCTGATACGATGGAAGCAATTCTCGATGATCCATATATCTTAATTCACGATAAAAAGATTTCTGCAATGAAAGATCTTCTACCAATTCTTGAGAAAGTTGCTCAATCTGGTAGATCATTGTTAATTATTGCTGAAGAAGTTGAAGGTGAAGCTCTTGCAACACTTGTAGTTAATAAATTAAGAGGAACATTGAGAGTCTGTGCAGTTAAAGCTCCTGGCTTTGGTGATAGAAGAAAAGCAATGTTAGAAGATATTGCTATTTTAACAGGCGGTACAGTTATCTCAGAAGAGAAAGGATTCAAATTAGAGAATGCTCAGCTTTCATATTTAGGTCAGGCTTCTCGTGTTGTAGTTGATAAAGATAATACTACCATTGTTGAAGGAAAAGGTAAAAGAGAAGAAATCAAAAAGAGAATAAATGAAATTAAAGTTCAGATTGAAAAAACAACCAGTGACTATGATAGAGAAAAATTACAGGAAAGAATGGCAAAACTTTCAGGTGGTGTTGCTGTATTGAAAGTTGGTGCTGCAACCGAAGTTGAGATGAAAGAGAAGAAAGCCCGTGTTGAAGATGCATTACACGCAACACGTGCAGCAGTTGAAGAAGGAATTGTTCCAGGTGGTGGTGTTGCATATATTAGAGCTATGGAAAATCTTGATGTTAAAGCAGAAAATGATGATCAACGAACTGGTGTTGAAATTGTGAAGAAAGCTCTTGAAGCTCCAATTCGTCATATTGCTGAAAACGCTGGTTGGGAAGGTTCAGTTGTTCTACAAAAAGTTAAAGATGGTAAAGATGATTTTGGATTTAATGCAAACACAGAGCAGTTCGAGAACTTGATGAAGAGCGGTGTAATTGATCCAACTAAAGTTGCTCGTATAGCTTTACAAAATGCTGCTTCAGTCGCATCAATGCTTATTACAACTGAAGCCGTTGTTGTTGAGAAACCTAAGAAAGAACAACCAATGCCACCAATGCCTCCAGGTGGTGGTTACGATTATTAATATTTGCCCTCCTGATAACTTTTATTCTCATAACTCCTCCTGGTGTACCCGTCCGTTTTCGGACGGGTTTTTATTTATAATAAAACTTATTAAGCATTTTCCGAGTCAAATCACTAAAAGATTCATTTTCTTTTGTTTTAAGAAATCATAAACATAAATGATATATCTGAATAGATAAACAACAGACAATAAACAATTGAATTAAAAAAATTCATCTATTGGGCTGTTGTATCAAACAGATTAAAGATAAAGTTCAGATAAGTTTTGAAATAAATTGTTGTTTTTTCCACACCGGGTTAGATAAACAATTCATGGAAAATTTATTTCGTCATATTTTTTTCTGCATATAGACGAAGATACTTTTCTTCATTCCAATAAATTTAAATTCTCAATGACTACTGATTTCTTTTTACCAGTCACTGTTAGGAGTGAAACGACAAAGCAATCTTTCTTTTGATGTAAGGAGTTATCCAAAAATTCTTAACCGATTTCATTTCTGTATTTGAACTTTAGATTGTTAGCTCTACTAAAAATAAATTAAATCTTATATTAAAAAATTTCTTCTGTCATCTTAAAATAAATAAGAATGATTGTACATTAAGAGTTATTCTAAGCTTAGCTTTGAAAGCAAAACCATTTAGAGAGTAATCATATCAAAACGATAAATAAAAGTAATCTCATCGTCTACAATAAATAGAAAGATTGTTTCGTGGTTATATTCCTCTTGATGCCTTCATAAAGCTTTTTGGACAATTCCTGAATTACAATTCGAACATTAAGCAAATTTAAATTGAAAGAATATCCTAAATGAGTAGGAATATGATTCATGAATTTTCATAAAAACAAAAAAGGCGGTACAATGACCGCCTCTGCCAATAAACCCCCTTCAAAAATTTTAGTTTATTGAAATTACCTTTGGTTTTATGCTTTCATGTTTTGGCAGGATAATGTTCAATAAACCGTTTTCCAGTTTTGCTTCTATCCTTGTAGTATCAATCTTATCGGAAAGAGTTAGCTGTCTATAGTAATGACCATAACTTTTCTCTCTTAAAAGAAATCTCTCATCTTCAACATGATTTAAATCAACTTTCCCGAAAATTGTTAACACATCATCTTCCAGTTTGAGATAAATATTATCCTTGCTAACTCCAGGCATATAAACCTTCACTATAAAGTCATCATCATTTTCAATTATATCAATAACTGGTTTTACAAGGGGTTCTGTTTCAATCAGTCTTTCCCAGTTCTGGGATTCATTTTTCGTTTCAATGTTGTTCATTGTAATTCCTCCATTTTATTTTTTATCATCATCAATTACTTCATAAGATGCATCTTCTATATCTTTTTCTTTCTTCTCACTCTGAGTGGAAGAAGAACCAGAATAATTCTGACTACCCGTAGTAGAACTACCTGCAGACTGATACATTTGAGTAGCTGCCTCATTCCAGACACTATTCAATGCATCCATCTTAGCTTTAATGTCAGAAATGATTCCTGATTTATGAGCTTCTTTCAACTGATCAAGGGCTGTTTGTATTCTGGTTTTCATATCGGGAGATAATTTATCACCATATTCCTTGAGTTGCTTTTCAGTAGTAAATATTAAATTGTCAGCCTGGTTTTTAAGTTCAGCTTCTTCTTTTCGTTTTCTATCTTCAGCAGCATGCTCTTGAGCATCGCGTTTCATCTTCTCAATTTCTTCTTTGCTCAAGCCAGTCGAAGCTGTGATTTTAATACTCTGTTCTTTACCAGTTGCTTTATCCTTTGCTGAGACATGTAAAATACCATTGGCATCAATATCAAAAGTTACTTCAATTTGTGGAACACCTCTTGGTGCTGGTGGAATTCCATCAAGAATAAATCTTCCAAGAGTTCTGTTATCAATTGCCATCGGTCGTTCACCCTGAAGCACATGAATCTCAACAGATGTTTGATTATCCGCAGCAGTCGAGAAAATTTCACTCTTTCTTGTTGGAATAGTAGTGTTAGCAGGAATAAGAACTGTCATCACTCCACCAAGCGTTTCAATTCCAAGTGATAATGGAGTAACATCGAGCAACAGAACATCTTTAATCTCACCACTTAAAACAGCACCTTGAATTGCAGCACCTACAGCGACAACCTCATCAGGATTTACACCTTTATGTGGTTCTTTACCAAAGAGTTCTTTTACTATTTGCTGTACCTTTGGAATTCTGGTTGAACCACCAACAAGGATTACTTCATCAATCTGATTTGGAGTTAGACCAGCATCGGCAAGAGCTTTTTTGCAAGGTTCAATTGTTCGTTTAATCAAATCATCCACAAGCTGTTCGAATTTAGCACGAGTAATTGTCATCTGGAGATGCTTTGGCCCATCGGCAGTTGCAGTTATGAATGGTAAATTAACTTCAGTTTGCAATTGTCCAGAAAGTTCGATTTTTGCTTTTTCAGCTGCTTCTTTCAATCTCTGCAAAGCCATTGGATCTTTTCTTAAATCAACACCTTCTTGTTTTAGAAACTCATCAGCCATATAATCAATTAATCGTTGATCAAAATCATCACCACCTAAATGACCATCACCATTTGTTGCTTTTACTTCAAATACACCATCGCCTAATTCAAGAATCGAAATATCAAATGTTCCACCACCCAGGTCATAAACAGCAACTTTCAGATCTTTATGTTTTTTATCCAGACCATAAGCCAAAGCTGCAGCTGTCGGTTCATTAATTATTCTTCTTACATTTAAACCTGCAATCTCACCTGCTTCTTTAGTCGCCTGTCTCTGGGAATCATTGAAATAAGCCGGGACAGTGATAACCGCATCAGTCACTGGTTCACCCAGATAATCTTCTGCTGTCTTCTTCATTTTCTGAAGTATCATTGCAGAGATTTCTTGAGGTGTGTAAACTCGATCCCCAATTCTTACTCGAGCCAGTCCTCCTTCATTTACAACTTCGTAAGGAACAAGTTTAATTTCGTGACCAACCTCCTCATACCTCCTACCCATAAATCTTTTAATAGAGAAAACTGTATTTTTAGGATTGGTTATCGCCTGTCTTTTTGCACTTTGACCGACTAATCTTTCACCAGTTTTTGTAAATGCAACTACTGATGGTGTTGTTCTTCCACCTTCAGAGTTTGGAATAACAACAGGTTCGTTGTTAATCATCACAGCGACGCAGGAATTTGTAGTTCCTAAATCAATACCAATTATTTTTCCCATATTTGAAACTCCTTTCTTTAAATGTTATTAAATTAAAATAGGTGGGTTTTAAACCCACCTTAATACACTCGTTATTTGATTTCAATTAATTTCTTGTTAGCTGGTGTTGGTTCCTTCTTTGCAGCCTCAATCATCAACATACCATTTTCATATTTAGCTTTGACCTTATCAGGATCTACCTCAGCCGGTAAAGCAAAGCTTCGGCAGAAGGAACCATAGGTTCTCTCTATTCTGTAATAATTCTTTTTCTCATCCTTAACTTCAGATTTCTTTTCACCTTCAATTGTCAGGACATTGTCCTGCAATGTAACTTTAACATCTTTCTTATCTACACCCGGGATTTCAGCAGTTACATAAACATTATTCTCGTCTTCAGAGATATCAACTCTTGGATAAAAGTTTGAAGTAAAATCCCAGGTGAAAGCAGTTGGTAATTCATCGAATAAACTTTTCATTCTTTCGCTCAAGGTTTCAAGTTCTTTGAAAGGATTGAATTTAATTAATGTCATATTCATTCACCTCCTTTCTTGTTTTTAATTGTTTTTCGCTTTATAAATTTCAATCATTGTGCCAGACAAAAACCTAATTTTTTATTCATTTTTTGAGGTTTGACAGGATTTACTAATGACAAGTTGTCATTATCTTGTCAGCTCTATGTCAGAGTTCTTCTTTTATGTCAAATCTCTGACACTATTTTATATTTATTTTACTTCTTTCATTTTCAAATGTCTTCTATCTCATTTTAACTTAATCAAAGAAAAAAGATAAATGCCCGGAATTATTTAAAATAAAAATTAATGCAGGATATTTTAGTCATATACAAAATTGTTAATTCAAAATGCAGCACTACAAATTTATTGTTAATCAATAAGAGCTTTAATAATATTGAAATATGAATTTCAACTTAAAGACATTTGAGACATATCTAACCCGCAAAGATTTTTTGAAGAGAATCGAGCACTTCGAAGAAATTGATTCGACCAATAACTATTTAAAGAATTTAACCACCAAAGACAGAACCTTAATCATTGCAGATTATCAAAGTGCTGGGCGAGGAAGATTTAATCGAAAATGGATATCTAAAAAAGGTGAGAACTTAATGTTCAGCCTCGGATTTGAAAATTTTCAATTAACACTCTTGAATAAATTAAATTTTCTTTGTTCAGTAACAATTGCAAAAGCAATTGAAAATCTTTTCGAAATTACTGTTGAAATCAAATGGCCTAATGATTTGCTCTTAGACAAGAAAAAATTTTGCGGGGTTTTGATTGAAAATACTATTGAAAGTACCGGACTGGTGAACATTATTATTGGAGTTGGAATAAATTGTAATCAGACTGAATTTCCTGAAGAGATTTCTAATAGAGCAACTTCACTAAAGTTAATTACTGGCAATGATATAAATCGTGAAAAACTTTTAGCCAGGATAATGGATGAACTTGCAAATAACTGGAATAAATTCTTAAATCAACCAGAGTATTTTTATAATGAATATAAATCAAAATGTTTTTCTATTGATAAAAGAATTTCTATTTTGTTTGATAATAAAGTTTTTACTGGAAATTTTTCAGACATAACTGAAAATGGAGAATTAATTCTTAAAACAGAAACACAAACATTAATTTTTAACTCTGGCGAAATTACAACAATCAAAGAGTAAGTTTATGTTTTTAGCAATTGATGCAGGAAATACACATACAACATTCGGAATTTTTAAAGACGACAAAATTAAATTTACTTTTAGAATATCAACCAAAGCACTTCACGATAAAGAAGTTTTAAGTGATTTCTTAAATACAACGTTTCAATCTTTAAATATTGATTTTTCCGAAATTAACAATGTGGGAATTTCTTCTGTAGTTCCTTCAGTTGATAATATTCTTGAAGAAATAATTGAACAACTCTTTAATAAAAAATCATTTTTTATTACACCCAATATAAATTTACCTTTTAAGTTGCTTGTGGATAATCCATCAGAAGTTGGAGCCGATAGGATTTGTAATGTTGTAGCGGGATATAAAAAATATGGTGGACCTCTAATCATTGTGGATTTTGGAACTGCTACAGTTTATGATGTTATATCTAAGGAAGGCAATTTCATTGGAGGAGTTATTGCACCAGGAATTCAAACTTCAGCTAAAGCACTTTTTCAAGCTGCTGAAAAACTACCTGAAGTAGAACTTAAATTCCCTGAGAAAGTTATTGGGACAAATACTGTATCAAACATGCAAAGCGGAATTATGTTTGGTGCACTTGATGCCTTTGAAGGAATGGTCAAAAGAATTAGTAATGAACTAAATGATGATGTAAAAATTATTCTGACTGGTGGATTTTCAAAATTAATAGCTTCAAAATCTTCCTTGAATACATTCCTTGAATTCGAACTTGTGCTTGAAGGAATTAAAATATTAACAGACATATGTGATAGTAAATGAAAAAATATCGTGATGTTTATCTTGATTATGCCGCAACGACACCAGTCATTCCAGAAGTTCTGGATGCTATGCTCCCATACCTGAGAGACAAATTCGGCAATCCATCATCAATACATAAATTTGGTCAGGAAACTCGAGCCGCAATCGAAATTGCCAGAGATGATATTGCAAAAATCTTAAATGCAAGACAAAGTGAAATTTATTTCACAAGTGGTGGAACTGAATCAATCAATTTTGCTTTGATCGGGTCAGCACTCACCATCAGAGCTGAAACAGGTAAAGACGAAATAATTACTTCATTAGCAGAACATCACGCCACACTTGAAACCTGCAAATATCTTGAAACACAAGGATTTAAAGTTCTTTATCTCAAGCCCGATAAAGATGGAATTATAAATGTTGAGAATTTAATTTCTAGCATTACTAATAAAACTGCCCTGATTTCTTTAATTCATATTAACAATGAAACAGGTTCAATCAATCCTGTTAAAGAAATTTCTGAAATAACCAGCGAAAGAAAGATAATTTTTCATCTTGATGCAGTTCAAAGTTTTGGAAAAACAAAAATTGATCTGAAAGAATTGAAGGTCGACTTATTATCAGCATCATCACATAAGATTTATGGTCCAAAGGGAGCAGGTTTCCTTTTCATTCGAACTGAAACGCCAATCTCCCCTATCATTTTTGGTGGTTCGCAAGAAAGAAATAGACGTGGCGGAACTGAAAATGTACCGGGAATAATCGGAATGGCAAAAGCAGCTCAAATAATTAATTCAAAAATTGAAGAAAACCATGACAGAGTTTTAAATATCAAAAATTATTTTCTGAAGAAACTTGAACAGTTCAACGAATACATTTTATTTAATTCTCCCAAGGAAAAATCATCTCCATACATCTTGAACATTTCATTTAATCCAGAACATTTTGAGGTAGACGAAAATACTTTAATTATGAATTTTGCAATTCGTGGTGTTGCCTGTTCAAGTGGGTCTGCCTGCACAAGTGGAGTACTTGAACCTTCTCATGTTCTCTTATCAATGGGCTTTGATGAGAAGCGTTCATCTTCAGCTGTGAGATTTTCATTCAGTCATCTTACTTCAGAAGATGAAATTGATTATACCATTGAAGTTATTTCCGACATAATCCAAATTCTAAAGGCAAACGCAAAATGATAAACAACTTTTCAAAATTCGATGAAATCAGAAATGCAATTGGTTTCATTCTTGCCCCAATTACTTTTTTTACATTTCTTTTAATTCCGACACCACAAACTTATATCGAATATGTCTCGAACAACTATGCAAATTTAGATTTTAATCAGATACAACAGATTGCTTTTGGAATGAAAATCGTCACAGCTTTACTTTTTACGATGGTCATACTATGGATAACTGAAGCCATTCCCATTCCTGTTACTGCTCTACTGCCTGCAGTAATTTTACCTTTATTCAATGTCAAAGGAATTATGAACAACGAGATAATTGAATTTAATGGCAAGAATGTTTTAGCTAATTACGCTAATCCAATAATTTTTCTTTTTCTGAGTGGATTTTTAATTGCAAGGTCCATGCAAAAGTGGAATCTCGATAGACGCTTAACATATTCTATTCTGAGTTTCAAAAATCTTGCAGACAATCCATCCTTAATAATTCTTGCCCTTCTATTAATCTCAGCATTCATTTCGATGTGGATTTCAAATACGGCTACCACAGCAATGCTTTTACCACTTGTCATTGGAATAGTAAACATCACAAAAAATTCCGACACAAAAAATTTTTCAAAAGCTCTTGCTCTTTCAATTGCTTATGGTTCTTCAATCGGTGGAGTTGCAACACTGATAGGTACTCCTCCAAATGGTATCTGCGTTTCCATTCTCCGAACTTCTGGTAATTATGATATTAATTTCCTTGAGTGGTTAAAGATAGGATTGCCAATTACTTTTCTCTTAATTCCAGTCACATGGTTTATTTTATTAAAAGTTTTCCCGATTGAAATAAAAAATATTCCAGGTGGTAAAGATTATATCAAGAATTTGAAAAAAGAGATGGGTCCAATCTCAAAAGGTGAAAAATTTACATTAATTGGATTTGTTCTTCTTTTGATTTTGTGGATTAGTAATCCTTTCTGGAATATAATTCTTCCTGATCAGATATATACTCAAATAAAAAATTTCGATGAGAGTTTAATTGCATTGAGTATTGCAATTTTACTTTTCACTATTCCTGTCGATTGGAAATCAAAAAAATTTGTTCTCGATTGGAAAGATTCAAAATTTGTTGATTGGGGAACATTATTTCTTTTTGGTGGAGGAATTGCTCTATCCGATGCGATGTTTAGAACAGGATTGGCAGGTTGGATTGCAACTACTGTACTCAAAATAGCAGGACAGCCTCATCCAATCGTCATTGTTTTAGTAGTAGTAATTTTTATGGACTTACTCACTGAGGTTACCTCGAATACTGCCGTAACTTCAATGATGGTTCCGATACTTTTATCCATTTCAATTGCTTTAGGTATTGATGGGAAATTATTAGCTATTTCTGCAACTCTTGCAGCCTCAATGGCGTTTATGCTTCCAGTAGCGACTCCACCAAATGCAATAGTCTATGGTAGTGGATTTATAAAAATCACAGATATGGTTCGAGCAGGTTTTATTCTCGATATTGTAGCCTGGATTATAATTACGATAAGTTTATATCTATTCAGTTATTTAGTATTCGGGATAGTAAAATTTTAAGTTCTTTGCAACATTCTTGATAACCATTCGTCTAAAAACTAAAACTGAGGTTAACAATGAAAAAGAAATTATATCGTTCTCGTTCAAATAAAATTATTGGTGGTGTTTGTGGCGGTCTCGGAGATTATTTCGAAGTAGATCCGGTTTTGATTAGAGTACTTTTTGTATTTCTTGCTTTTTTCCATGGATCAGGATTGTTACTCTACTTATTGTTACTGATAATCGTTCCACAGGAACCAGTAGTTTTTGATGAAACAATAAACAAAACAACTGATGAAGAACAAGATAATCTTCAAACAGATACAAATCTGGTAATCACAAAGAAAAGAGATGCTAAAACAATCTTTGGTTTTGTGTTGTTGATACTTGGATTAATTTTACTTCTGGATAATTTAATTCCCGCTTTCGATTTAGAACTGACTTTTCCCTTAATCTTAATAATGATTGGTATATATCTAATTTTTGAAAGTATTAAAAACTCAAGAGGTTAAATATGAAATCAAATCATTTATTCTGGGGAGTATTTCTGATTGTTCTCGGCGGTTTAATGCTTCTTTTTAATTATACAGATTTATCGCTGGACTTTAATTCAATAATCAATTTCTGGCCAGTTATTTTAATCCTCATTGGTTTAAGAGTACTAATCAAAAATAAACTGGCTAATTCTTTGATAGTGATAATCTCAGCGATTTTACTCGCGTTGTTAGTATACGTTTTAATATTTGAAAATATTTCCTGTCATCATATGAGGTTCTATAGAGATTCATTAAAAGAAAAAAGAGAAACCATTTCACAGAATTTCACCCCTTCAATTAAAAAATCATATCTAACGATAGATTATGATTTTGGAGATTTCAAACTAAACACAGATACACAAAAATTAATAAATGGTGAAATCATTGTTCGAAAAGGGAATTATTATTTCGATGGAGAAATAACTGATTCAATCTCAGATTACAGATTAATATCAAATGATACTAAACGAATGAGATTTTTCCCTTCTAAAAAATCTAATCACTTAAAACTTACAATTCATCCAGAACCTGAATGGAACTTAAATTTCACTAATAATTTTGTTGATAATGACCTTAACCTTCAGCAAATCAATTTGAAAGCATTAACTTTTGAAAGTAATTTTTCTAACTGCAAAATTTTTCTAAATCCTAAGAATGATAATTGTAAAGTCGATTTAGAAATAAATTTCTCGAAACTGCAACTCTATGTGCCCGATTCAATAGGAGTTTCAATTGAGACAGATAAAAATTTTTCTTCTTTTCATTACGAAGGAATTGAGAAAGTTGATGACCATACCTTTCAAAGTGAAAACTTTGAAAAATCAAATCATAGAATCAGTTTAAATTTAAACTCAAATTTTTCTAAAGTAACCATCATTCGTAAGTAATTAGTCAACATTCCAGCCTTTGATTCATCTACCCTATTAAATAAAAGAAGTATTTCACTTAATCTTAGAAATTAATTATTGTGCCGATGTAATTGTGTAAAAGCCTGAATAAAATTGAATGCTCAATCCTTAATTTTTATTAAATTTCAGTTAAAAAATAAATCATTCATGAAAATAATTGATAAGTTTCTATCATCACCAAATATTCCCTTAATATTTTCAATTTTTATCTACACATCTCTTTGCCTGGCTTATTTTATAATTATCATTCAGTATACTGATAATCATTTTGTTTATCCTCTGGACGATACATACGTGCATATGGCAATTGCTAAAAATTTTTCTAAATATGGAGTCTGGGGTATTGACCAATACAAATTTACATCAACAAGCTCATCTCCATTATGGACACTTATCTTATCAATAACTTACTTCATTTTTGGAGTAAATGATTATTCGCCTCTAATTTTAAATTTTATCATTTCACTATTTGTACTTTATTACTTGAATCGTTATGCGAAGCTTTATAATCTGAATAATTACGAAACTTTCACACTCTTAGTAATGGCGATATTTTTTATTCCATTGATTGTACTCACCTTTTTAGGTCTTGAACACACACTACACTGTTTATTGATTTTATTATTCATCAATGCTTTTATTCAATACGATAGTAATAATACCAATGTGGAGAAAAAGAATTCACAATTCAAAAAAATGTTAATTATGATTCCTTTCCTGGTTATGACCAGATACGAAAGTCTGTTCCCGATTTCTGCTGTGATTTTAGTTACACTTTACCGAAAAAATTTTTCAAACAGTTTGAAAATAATTCTCATAACAATTCTGTCAATCTTAATATATGGTTTAATTTCTATTAAAAATGGCTGGTACTTATTCCCGAATACACTTTTTCTGAAAAGTAATTTTTCTATTCCACCTCAAATAGATTTATACTTAATAACATTCAAGAGCTTGATTAAATTTTTATTTAAAATCAAAAATTTATTACTCATTGTTCTTCCCGCATTATTTTTAGTGATCTTGATTAAAATAAATTTTCAAATACGAAGGGATGCCTTTATCTATTTTTTCATTCTAATTTTATCTTTTGTTTTTCATCTTCTATTCGCAAAATTTGGTTGGTTCTACAGATACGAGACTTATCTTATATTAATGGGAATGGTGTTGATATTTTTTATCTCAAAAAGATATGTAATAAAAATTAATCCCTTCAATAGTAGAATTTATAATTTTATAAATAAGACCATTTTAAATCTGTTATTAATCTTAGTAATCTACAATTTTATTGAAAGAGAATATTTCTCTTTACGTTTACTTCCACAGGCGAGCAAGAACATTTATCAACAACAATTTCAAATGGCAAAATTTATAAGCAAGTACTTTAATAATTACACCATTGCGTTGAATGATATTGGAGCTGTTTGTTATTACGCTGATGTTAGATGTATTGATTTATTTGGACTGGCAAACTTAGATGTTTTAAATGCAAAGAGAAGTAAAATTTATAATACAAGTTTTATTGAAAAACTCGTTAATAGAGAAAATGTAAAACTCGCAATTATTTACGATACATGGTTTCAGGGAAAAATATCACCACCTGAGAGCTGGATTAAAATTGGTGAATGGAAAATTTATGAAAATGTAATTTGTGGAAGTGATATTGTTTCATTCTATATTGTAGATAAATTCTTCTTTGAAGATATAAACAAAAAATTTAGATCGTACTCAAAGAATTTACCAGATGGAATTTCTTATCGCATCAATTTCGATTATCCACAACTATGAGGAACAAAATGAATAAATCATTAGCTATTTTTCTAATTGCATTAACCTTAGTTCATACCATTACAGGAGAAACTCTAACAAAGAAACGAGAATTTCGTGGTGTCTGGATTGCAACTGTTGGTAATATCGATTGGCCAAGAAGCAGGACTTCCACATCGGGACAAAAAATTGCCGAGTTAGTTCAAATCTTTGATAAATTAAAAGAAGCAAACATTAACGCAGTTTTCTTTCAGGTCAGGACTGAAGGCGATGCATTATACCAGTCAAATTATGAACCCTGGTCATACTGGTTAACAAATGAACAGGGTAAATCACCAGAACCATTTTTCGATCCACTTGAATTTGCAATTTCTGAAGCTCACTCAAGAGGAATGGAATTACATGCCTGGTTTAATCCATATCGAGTTGAAAGTGATACTGGTGCTTACGAAAGATTTTATAAACATATTTCTAAAACAAAACCTGAATGGATTCTATCCTTTGGCAAATACAAAATGTTAGATCCGGGTAATCCAGAAGTTCAGAATTACATTTTAAATGTTATAGTTGATGTTTTAACAAGATATGATGTAGATGGAATTCACTTTGATGATTACTTTTATCCCTACACACCAAAAATTACAAATGAAGATTCATTAACCTTCGTGAAATACAATCGCGGATTTACAAACATCGATGATTGGCGAAGAGACAATATCAATTCTTTAATGAAAAGAATTTATCAAATTATCAAAACTTATAAACCTTATGTAAAATTTGGTATCAGTCCTTTTGGTATAGTTGAAAATAAATATGCAGGAACAGATGGATTTAATTCTTATCACATTATTTATTGTGACCCATTAACCTGGATACGAGAAAAATATATTGACTACATTACACCTCAACTTTACTGGGAAAGAGAACACCCAAAAGCACCATATAGCAAATTATTACCCTGGTGGGATTCAGTTGTTGAAGACCGACATCTCTATGTTGGACTTTTTTCCAGTAGATTTCAATCCCGTCAATTTATTTCGAAAGGATTTGAGATAGGAAATCAAATTGAATTAAATAGAAAGCACAAAAATGTTTATGGTGAAGTACATTTCAGTGCAAAAGCAATTTATGAAAATCAAGGTGGTTTACTGGATAGTCTCAAAAACAATTTCTATCAATTTCCGGCTTTACTTCCCACAATGAAATGGATTGATTCAGTTCCACCAAATAAAATTCAAAACTTAAATATTCAAAAAGACTCAATTCGAATTACTCTTGAATGGAAAGAACCAGAAATTAATTCCCAGGCAGAAACTGCCTATGGTTATGTTATCTACAGATTTGTTAACGAAGAAGTCAACTTAGATAATCCCATGAACATTATTAAAATAATCCTGCCAAAGAAAGAAAAATTTGTTGATCAACTTAACAAAAATTTGGTTGGTGAAATAACATACGTAATCACTGCACTGGATAGACATCAAAATGAAAGCGAAGGAGAAAGTATAAGAATTGTAATTAAATAAATTTTGAATATTAGTTAATCGAGAAAAAATTTATTCAAGAGGTACATTATAACTAAAATTAAAACTTATTTTAAAAAATATTGCTTCTGAATTCTATCATATGTATCATTTCAATTTTCCCTTATTAATCTAGACTTCATATTGAAATCACTATATTTAGAAATAAAAATAATTTTCAAGTAAGTTTAAAACATTAATATTTTATTGTTTCTCTACAAAATGGAAATTTTGAACAACCATAAAATTTACCATACCTTCCTCTTCTTAAAACCATTTTTGAACCACATTTAGGACACTTCCTACCATTGCTTTTAGTTGTGTTAGTATATTCTACTTTTTCAATTAGACATAATATGATATTATCTTTACGGGTGTGTAAAGAGTTTTGTGTAAATGGTTAAAGTAAGAAATTAGTTAAGTGCTGTGGAGCGCGGAACAGCACTTAACTTGGCGAAAATCCAGATGGGATTTTCATTTATGGAAAAAATTA